>Ga0214543_1000856_pt1 | contig 55691 bp, 25 predicted proteins | sample CNSS2metaG_FD_160094 | JGI IMG/M metagenome (GOLD analysis project Ga0214543, IMG submission 160094) | Root nodule microbial communities from cowpea collected in UCLA plant growth center, Los Angeles, California, USA - CNSS2 | ecosystem: Host-associated > Plants > Roots > Nodule | place: USA... | reverse complement strand
AATTCAGAGACATAGGGGTTTTTAAATAAATAAAGAAGTTATATATATATATATCAACAAAACCTAGTTAAAGTTATTCATTGTTGCGTGATTCATTGTTACATGTTGTGATTCAATCAACTAGCAAATCAAAGATAAAGTTAAGAATTAAACAAATGAGGAACCTGTCTTATTAAGCTGCTCCATTGTTTGACATATTTTCACATTTTTAATAAAATACACATTTTATTGTAAAGATCAATTAAAAATAACGAAAATGATATTCGAACATAAATTTCGAACTCATTTTTTACATGGGTGATGTGGCAGCCTTTATTTCTTTTCTTTTTTTTTTTTAAATGAAACTGAACTCATTGTCACGTGCACGGAAGTTAGCCTGTAAATTCTTTTTGGCAAAACGAAATCAGACGTGGAGAGAGAAAGTAAGACAAAATGGAAAACTTGGTAGAGTGTTGGTCAGACAGGGAGAGAGAAAGGCGAGAGGAAGGCGTTGCAGAGTGGAGACAGCGTGAGATAGAAAGTCGGAGTAGAGGCGGAGAAATTGTTGTTTGTGCGATAGAGGCAAAGGAAGGCGTTGCAGACAGAGAGATAGGAACGCCTGGGTAAAGTCCAGTTGTTGGAGAAATAGGGAAAGAGAGAGATCAAAAGCCATAGAAGAAGACTTTTGTGGTTGTCGAAGAACAAGTGTCTGACCAGAACTCATCGACGACGTAGTTTCCAGAGTTAGGGCTTTTTTAAGAAGACGGCCACTAGGGTTTCCAAAAATCCAACACCTCCGGCACACAACAACGACCACGGTGGGTAGAAACCTTTTTTTGTCCTTATTGTATTTGTTAATCGTTGATTTTTTTTATAACCTCTTTTATGGCAGAAAATGTCCGATTTCAATTCGGTTTTACTTATCTGTAGGGTTTCCCAATCATGGAATTATGTATTCAATGTTTGGTTCAGTAAAGTTAAATTTCCATTTGGGGGTATTGCTGATTTTGTTTTTATCAGTGTACAAAACAGGGCAGTTTAGGTGTTGAAATAATTGATTGAGGTGTTGAAATAATTGTTCATTTAATGTATATAATTTTTGTGAAATTCGTAAAATTATGATTTTTTACAAAGATGTATTTTCGTCATTGCTGTAAAGCGAAGTGCATTGGTGCTTTGAACGAAAAGTTAACTGTGCCACAAAAGGAGTATATTGCAAGCACCCCGTTTTGGTGGTTTCCCATGTTAAAGCAATCATTGAAGATAAGTAGAAATGTTTTATCTCAATTATCTATTAAATGGGTTGAAAGAAGAGGTGGTTTTGATGTCGGTGGTGAAGTGGTGGACTTTAGTTTATTAGACGTTTGTTTAGGGTTAGGATTGAGGGTGGTCGGAGAAAAAATTGATTTAAATGAGGAAGTTGTGGAGAGTGAGACGTGGAATACTTTTGGGCGTCAAAGAGTTGATGTTAAGTTGATATATGATTTTTTGATGAAATTTGATGATGATGTTGGTGATGTTGAATTATTTTGCAAGCTATATGTTGTGTTAGGAATATCAGAGTTCTTGCTTGCAAGTAAAAAGGGTTGTGTTTTCCCCGTTATTTTTAAAATTGTTGATGACATGGAAAATATTGGAAAATATAATTGGGGTACATTAGTGTACGAGTATTTGGTGTTTAGCTTGTGTAGTGCTTCGTTGGCATTGCAGAATGAACCAAGTCGATTTGAGTTCTATATGGTTGGATGTGCGTATTTGCTTGAGGTAAAGTGATTTATGTTTTTTAATGTTGTTTACATATGGTTTTCATTTTTCATAAATTGATTTTAGTTTTTATTTATGTTTTCAGTTATGGTCATTTGATCATTTGGTTGTTTGCTAGTCAACGTTCAAGTGTAAGATGAACTTGTTCCCACGATTGTTGTATTGGATGAATGTGAGCATGGGTGACAAGGTCATGAAGACTGCGTTTGATTACGACATGGTGTGGACGTGTTTAACTATATTAGTTATGTTTGAAATCTGTAAGTTTTTATTGAAGTCACACATGTGTTTTTTTCTATAGGCTATTGTTGATGCGGCGGTGTCAAAGGAAGAACTTGATCATGCTATTGTAAGAGAGACATTTGAACAATTTGGCACTGAATACAAAACCCAAGATTTGAAGGACAAGGAAGAGGTTGAGCATTTACTAGAAGATCATGAAGCAGAGATAGTTGATTTGGAACAATCTATGTCTGCATTGGATGACTTAGTTGCAAAATGGAAGGGTCAACAGTCGAAGGATGAGTTCCGAGATGAAGTTGGTGATGATGTTTTCAATGATCCACGTGATGATGTAATGAGTGATGAAAAAGATGATGATGCACAACAGAGCAATATGTATGATCGTATGAAGGCCCGACCTCGGATGCGGTTCAAGAGTGTTGCCACAAAAACACCATATTCTGTTTATGGAAAGAAGAAGTTGAAATCACTACAAATTGGTTGATTTTGTTAAGGTGAAAACACCATTGCCATTTTATTTTGAGTTATTTATGAATGTTTGTTATGGGTGGTATGTATGGATGGAAATTATGGACGAAATTGATGGTATGGTGGGTGTTATTTTGGAAAACCATTTGTGTATGTACCAATGTATTTATTAATTTGATAATAGAAATTTTGTAATGAAGTGTCGTGATATGTCCCCTTTTGTCCCCATTAAATTATTTGAGGAGCCACATATGGATTGATTTTACAGGACAAAGTCACGCAATTCTGTCATGTGCTTCTTCAACTTCCGTAGGCGTCTTCCATGCTTTCGCAGCTTCTTTAACAAGTCTTGCGTCGACGCAGCCTTGTTATCTACATGCGCTTTTTTGGATTGCCCTTCGTCTCCAAGTTGCAAGGCTTGTCGAATAATTTCATTCTCATGGTCTTCTTCTCTCAACCTCCACTCCAAAAATATATAAATGAACAAAAAACCTAACAAATTAGTGCTCAAATATAATTAACATTTTCATAAAGTAAAAATGGTAGGAACTTATACATGGCTCTCTTGAAATAACTTCTCACGCGTCTTCTCTTTAATTGAAAGTTCGTCCAGCCCAAAATTCGTGGAAAAATTAACTCTGCATCTGACACACATAATCGAAGTCGTCCTACAGCCCACAACTACAAAAAACAAAATTGTCAATTTCATCATTTTAAATATTGTACAAATCAGAAATAATCATTAAATAAAGTTCTCTGTACCTGCAAAATTGTTGTTGACCCGCTTAAGCAGATTTCCGTTTGACCAAGTGCCAAAAAGGCACGACTTAAACTTTTTACCAGATAGGTATGAACTGCTTTACTCCAATTGTAAGTGGACAACCTATCTATATTGTCTAAAACACTGAACGAAATATTACTAATAGTTCTTGAATTCCTAGGGAAGTAAAGGACAGCAAAACAAACTAAAATATACAAACGACAAACATTATCAACATCAACAAACTCAACCTCTACCAAACTCTTAATCACATCAATAACATTTTCAACTGTTAGTAATTTATCTTTCATAACTGAACCGACAACACCACATATATTTTTATCAAATTCCACATCCACCCCAACACCACCCAATCCTAAGCACATGGAAATATCACCACAAGTTAATGGAATACACCATTGCATGACACGGAAAGATTCCTGAGCCGGTAACCATCGCTTCAACATCTCCAGCAGAAGGGGATTACATATTTGTAACGGTTTTACTATGTGCAAACACCATTGGAATGATGTATCTTGTATCCTTGCACGATGGCTATCCAAAAGCAAGCCGTTAATTTCAACAATGTACTTCGTGTAACAAAAGGTCTGCAACCGACACTAACAATCAATCAAAATACATAAATTATAACTTATTTAAAATTCATACACAAATAATGATAACAATCAATTCATAAAACTGTAATGTCAATACCTTCTCATCAGATTGTCTTTTACCCGCCATCCTTTCCTATGTTACAACCGAAAAGATTTACCCTTCAATGGCATAGTATCAAATAATTACACAAACCAAATAACATTCCTAAAACAACAAACACTAACAACAATAAATTATGGCCAAATCAAACACCAATGCCCATCCCCTGAAACATAAAAAATTCCTATTTTCCATCTCCCACCATAACTCAGTAACATTCGGCCACCAAAATTAAAAACCCCCAAATGTGCTACTTTGAAATTTTTGGTGTTGTCCAAAGGCACACCATTGTCAAACACCACAACACGTCACTACAAAATCGAGACTACAAAACCACACCACAATGCAAACAACACCAAGGACTCTGTCAAACAATGTTGCACCAAACACGAAAATAAATAAAAAGTTTTTCTCCCAAAGCTTAAACCTTTTCGAATGGTCAACAAAAGAACACGAACCTTACACTAAAACGGTATTGCAGAACGGCTTCCGGTGGAATGGTTGTCATTGCCGTCGACTCGCTTCCACTGGATTCGATCCCCTCCACTATCGTCGCTGTCGCAGGTGTGTCCTCTCACGGTGACCGCCTCCCGCCTCGCTTCTGTAACACCACAACTCCTCTGTCTCGACTTCCTCCGACTATCTCACTCTCTCTCCTCCGTTCCGCCAACTTTCTCACGCTGTCTTCGCCTTTCCAAAGACTTGCTCACGCTGTCTCCGCCTTTCCTTCGACTTTCTCACGCTGTTTCTGCCTCTCCTCCGACTTCCTCACGCTGTCTCCACTTCCTCCGACTTTCTCTCTCCCTGTCTCACCAACACTATACCAAGTTTTCCATTTTGTCTTACTTTCTCTCTTCACATCTGATTTCGTTTTGCCAAAAAGAATTTACAGGCTAACTTCCGCGCACGTGACAATGAGTTCAGTTTGATTTTAAAAAAAAAAAAAAAGGCTGTCACGTCACCCATGTCAAAAATGAGTTCGAAATTTATGTTCGAATATCATTTTCGTAAAAATAATTCGAGAACCACCACGTTAGTTACATGCAACGCTTTAAAGTAAACTTGCACCAACTTCATACCAAGCAAACTTCAAATTTCTAACCTGAAATACGTAGGCATGTTGAATGTACATAGAATAACTTGTATTGTAGCACAAGGTTTAAAGTAAAATGAACTGAGGAAGATGTGTTTTGTTAATTGCTTGTTGCAGTGTTTCTCAGTTAAGTCGGTAGATAGGATTAGGAATGAAAAAACAAACCAAAATCCCAACCCCCACACCTATACATAGTTTCTCCAAACCACCAAATGCCACACCGAAAATCACTTCCGAAATGAACCTTTCCCATTCCGCCATTATCCTCACCCTCACTTTCTTCCTCTTCCTACCTTCTTCTAACCCACTTTCCGATTACACCACATTAATCTACAGAACCTGTGCAGCCCAAACGTTGAACCACCAATTTTCTCTAACACTCAACTCTCTGTTCCAACAACTCATTGCACAATCCTTCCAACACAAGTTCTTCAGAACCACAGAAGCCGTTGATGATGAAACAGCCATCTCGGGCCTTTTCCAATGCAGAGATGATATCAGCAAAGAAGAATGTTTCAGCTGCGTCAACTTACTGCCTCAGATGTCAAACACCTTGTGCAGTGATTCCGTATCAGCACGGGTACAACTTGACGGTTGCTATTTGCACTACGAAATTGAGGAAACAGCCGGTGAATCTAGAAGTAACAGTTTGGTTCACAGAGAGTGTGGGAAACCGGTTATGGAGTACGTGAAGTTCAAAGAGTTAATGGAGGAGGGTTTTGCGACGCTGGAAAGTGGGATTCTGAACAGTAATGGGTTCTACTCGGTGAATTATAGATCGGTGAAAATAATGGCGCAGTGTGAAGGAGATTTAGAGACTTGTGACTGTAGCAGTTGCGTCAACGATGCAGTGCTGGTTGGAAAAGAAGAATGTGGTACTTCACTTTCGGCACAAATATATCTTGACAAGTGTTTCATAAACTACAACTTTTATGGTAACTCTGTCCCAGGTAACTGTTCAACGAGAATCAAACTCTTCTATTTTCATTTGCTACACATTGATTTATTTTTTTTAACTTTTAAATTTTTAATTATCCAGATCAAGAATAGTTATAAAAAAAAAAATTAATTTCTTAGAATTTTCTTCAATGAATACAGGAGCAAGAAGCAATGGCAACACGGAAAGGTTGGCAGCGATAATTGTTGGAGGGGCCGTTGCTTTGTTTGTGGGTTTTGCTTTGATGTCGATGCTTAACTCTCGGTTTAGAAAAGACGAATATGAATAGAGAGTGAACTGAACTGGGTTTTCGTAAGATTGGCCATAGGAGATCTAATCATACTCCCAATCATTTTATTTAGACAAAATTATACTAAATAATATTTTACATCCTTTTTAATTTTAAAATACGAGTTCATCTTCCTGGATTTTTAATAAAATAATAATCATAATTTTCTTACTTTTTTAAAAGACGTTTCCTTTCTTTATATTTTGAATACGGTGATTAAATACAAATTATGAATATTAAAAACTAAGTTTTAAATTAAAATTAAAGATTTTTTTATAAAATTTGAATGATTTATTCAATATATATTAACAATATCTTAAAATTATATTTTAAGAAAGTGTTATTTTAATATAAAAAAAATATTCATAAATATAATACTAATGTTATTAAAGTTATTAAGTTAATACTGTATTTAAATATATTTTTAATACGAGTAAAAATATGTTGTAAAAAAAAATTAAGTATTAATAAAAATAAATAAGAAATATAGCTTATTTTATTAATAATGTAAGAGGTATAGGTGTTTACTTCAAAATAAAGAATGTATAAATTTAATTTTAAAAATCTTCTGAGGAGTGGATGTAAATTTTCATAATTAAATTATTCACTTTTATTTATAAAAATTATTTTGTTTCTATATTTTGAAATTTTTAATTTTTCATTCATTTTAATTCATATGTTATTTTTAAGTAAAAACCAGAGAAGTAAGTGACATTTATTAAAATCACAAGAGTTGTTAATATTATTTTATTATGAATATAAGGGGGCAAATGTTCTTTTAAAATTAAAAAGAGTATGATTTTTTTATTAAAATGTGCTCATTTTAAAATTATAAAAGTATAAATATTGTTTAGCATAATTAATCTTAGAAGAGATCTCCTATTTTATTTATTGATTAATAACAATTAAATTATATAAACTTCTTTTTAGAGAATCAAGTTACTCCCATGTAAAATATATAATATTGTACCTTCTTAGCTTTAATGTGTCTAATTTGTCTAGGTTTGAGATGGGTTTGACATGGAACCAACTCAATGCGGCACACAGTGTGGATTTCACTCAACTCAACTTAGACTCCTACTTCCTGCACCCCATTTTTTTTTCTCCCGGCACCTCCCTAATTTTTTAAAATATCATTCTACCCCTTAATAAATAGTAAACCAAAAATAATTTTTATTTTTTATGAAAGTTACAAAAATAAAATAATAAAGTTTTAGTTTATCAAAATTGATTGTTTGTCGAAGTTTGTCAAAGAAAACTTTGTTAAACTATCATTTCTTTTTTAGTAAATGCTTCTATTGTGGAACATAAAATCTGAAAGTGATTTGAAATAACATTTCGAAAAGGGTATTTCAAAAAGCTATCACGTATTTTGAGCTACACATTCCAGATCTGGAAAGAACTATATGATTGTGTGCTCTAGATCCTGTAATATGTTCTAGAATCTTCATTCCAAAAATATAAGCAACGCCCTAACTAAACATGCAATTCGATGACATAATCATAACAAAACCAAACTAAACACTTTATCTTTGTTGAACGGTGTGAATGGTGAAACACCTTAGAATAATCTTCCAAATCTTCAAAGCTCCACAATTCAAAGCAAAATGGTGATAATAGGGAGGAGGGAACGAAAACCTACACAATGAAGAAGAGGAGATCAGGGTGAATGCAAAGAGAAAAGAAGAACAAAGGTTGGACTGATATTATTAAGTTAAGGATAGAATGGGAAATTTAAAAAATTAAGGGATGCATGAGAAACAAATGGGGTGCAAGAAATAGGACTCATCAACTCAATCTGAATTGGGTCACACTTGACTTTATTCGATGTGTGTTTAATTCAACTCCGTTTAATATGAATCTAATTTAACTTGACTTTAGGTGGGTCTAACTATATTTTGTTTAATGTAGGCCTAACTCAACTAAACTTAATATGAGTTTGAGTTGGCTCAATCAAACTTAGACGCGATCTAACTCAACGTGACCTAAATGCAGCTCAAATTAGTCAACACAAGTCCAACTTGACTTGACCATATATGATTTGAGTCTCTCTCACATTGACCCGCGTGAAAATAAATTTAGCCCAACCTAAATTCAATTTGAACTAACTTGTCATAACTCGTGTATAGTCATATTCTACGTAATATGAATTAAACTTAGCTTCACTTGACTTGGACTTGATCTATCTCGACCTAACTTGACTTGACTTGACCTAACTTAACTTAGGTTTGACCTTACTTTACTCAGTTTAAATTTAATTAAATAAATGTTTTCATGTGCATAAAGATTTTATTTAAAGTAATTTTTTTCATTTTCATTTTCCAATAAAATTTTTAACTTTAAAAAAATACTCACGAGTTGTTCCTAGGTCATAGGACGTTTGTTGACATTTTTACAATATCAACCTTTTTCTTATACGAAATTTTAATCTTATGAATTCTTTGGACCTCCCTGATGTAAGATAGGTCCAGAACTATATCAAATTGATAAATCTGATTATCAATTTATTAAAATTAGTTTAGTTAAGCCCTTTTGAGAATGAACCGAAAACCATAATCATCATGGTTGAAATGACAAGTACATTAATCCCTTAACAAAAAAAACTAAGAAAAAAAAGCACTTTTAAAATAATTTTTTTTATAAAATTAATTTAAATATACAAATTTAGTTTATTTTTTATTTAAATATTTATTTCATTACCATCAGGGAAATTGTAGTTACAAATTTCACTAACAACAACAACATTTTTTTATGAAAATAAAAATAAAAATATATCGTTAAAACTTTAAATATAATTTCTTTAGTATAACTTATTTATTCTGGTAAGAAGGTGAGTTGGGTCTATATATCACAGAATTTATTTATGCGTTGTCATATTTTCTTTCTGAGTTAAACATATTTTTGTTTATTAACTTTTACTAAAAATTAAAATTAGTTTTTTTTTAAATAAATTGGTTCAATTTAATTTTTTAACTCCAAAATTTAATTATATTAAATATTTAAAATTATAATTACATAATAATATATTTTTATTTAAAATAAAAGAAATATTTATATCTTAATAATTTTTTTGGTATTTACTAATTTATTCTCTAATGTTACCAAACACTTTAATTATTAACTCAAAGTTAATTAATATTTTAATTTTTTGATAAATTTAAAAACACTATTACCCTTTTATTTGATTTTTTTAATCATGTGTTGTGACAATTAAACAGTTAATATAGTTCTCTTATTTTGTCAGTATTTATATATAATTTTATTATCTTATAATTTTTATAAATTATAAAATTAAATAACTAAATTACATAATAAAATAAGATAATAACCATTTTATCCATTTAACATATACATAATAATTCGGTTAATAGCACAAAATTTAGTAAAATTTTCTAAAATAAAGAATTCAAATTTAATAAAATCATTTATTTATGTTAGAAATACTTTAAACTTAACTCAACTTATACAACTAAGTTGTAAGGTAAGGTTTGTATCTCAGTTATATATTATGAAATTTGTGCGTGAAACTAAAAATTAATGAGTGACCAGTTAACGGTGGGATAAGGGGTGAAAGAGGAGGTGAAAGAGAATCTCTAAGAAATCTTGCTAGGATAGTTTTTTTTTTTTTCTAAACAATGACTTTGATACCATGTTAGAAATAGACTTTAAATCTAACTCAATGTTCTAAAACCAATTTTATAAGATAAGGTTTGCACCTCATTTATATATTATGAAGTTGTCTTATATCTAATAAGTATAGGCTTCCAATAATTTATGAACTTTTCAACACTTCCTTATTCTTATTTAATTCCAATAATATTACTCTAGAGTTAATTATGTTAATATTATTCTAGGATCTCTAAGCCATGTAAAATGTTATGTTATTCTAGGATCTAACTACATATTATGTTATGTTATAGAATTTTATATATTATACTAGAAGGTTGACTTAATTCAATTTTGTCTAATTTAATTTGGATTTTGAATAAGCCAATTTCAGTTTAATAAATAAGAAGAAATCTGGGTGGGTCAGGGATAGCAGTGTATATGATTCTTCTTACCCACATGATCTGTTTGATTTCTTTTTATACTGCCAATTAAATTTAATTATTTGGGTTTAAGTAAACAAGTATAATATAAAAGAAAAATATATATTCACCAGCCAGAACCCAGAAGAAAAAAAAATTAAAAAAGAAATAGTGCGTTCTTCGTGTTCGTTAAAAATTAAAAGTAAAAGCATGTAAGGGAATCGTGGCAACTTGTATTTTTCATTATTTTTTATTGTTTAGTTTATTTTATTTGAGAAAATAAATTGAATAATAAATATAATAGATTGACAGAATTGATTAAACAATACTCTTGCATTTACTCTAAATAGAAGGAAGATCTAAATTCATGAATTGTGACACTGAACTGCTTCTATTTGAAATAATTTCAGAGTTAAAATAATATTTTAAACCAAATATATTTTAATAAAAAATTTCAGAGATAAAATAATATATTTAAACCAAATATAATTTTAATATTTAATATTTATATAAGCTATTAGAATTTATCATTTACAATTATCACTTTTTTTTTAAACTTGAATAAATAAAACATAACAAATACAGTTTAGTTATTCGTCAATAATACAATTTTTTGAAAAAAATAAGTAATAAACCTAATAACGAGATTGGAAGGCCACGATTACTTGGATAAACAAATGTAGTTTAAAATTCAAATTTAATTACTATTTTTGTTTGATTTTTTTTTATTTAGTTTTAATATTTCTTTTTTAATAAGATTTTAGTTTTCGTTATCTTTTTTAATTTAGTTCTTTTTTAATATTGTTTAAATAATTAATGGGCAGTGAATATATAGTATATGTCACGTGTTTGTGGTTTTTATTTTAATTTTGTAAAATTTTTAAAAAAATACCCACTTGTCAAATTAACATTGTGCGTGGTGGCAGTAGTGTCACATGTCAAAGTTAGTGTTACGTGTCAGTATTTTATATTCAAGTTGATCTTTATATTCTTTATTTTTGTTCAATTCAATCAATTTTTGTTAAAATTAAGCAACTTTATCTATTTTCAAATTGAAACTAAATTTAATTTTTATATAGATGTTAGGACAGGTTAAAAATCACATAAACTATTTAATAATAATAATAGTTTATGTGATTTTTAGGTTAAAAATCAATTAATTAGTTTAACCTAAAAATGAATGTAACATTTATAAAAAAAAATAATTTGGGATTTATTTAGAAAGGGAAAAAAATGTCTCAATTTATATAAAAAAATATTGGATTGAAAAAAAAAAGATTAACATACCTTTTTTTCCCAATTTTCGTCAATTTTATTCAATTGGGTCCTTTTTTGCTAACACCGTTTAAATCATTAACGTTCATGAACAGTGACTGTCACGTGTCACTTTGTGGTTTTTTTGAATTTTTTTAATTTTTCTTTTTCTTTTTTTAAATTTTTTAATTTTTTTAAATGTACACGTGTCAACCCAATAGGGTGTCATATGTCACTAATTTTTTTGAATATTTTTTGAATATTTTTTTATTTTTTTTAATTTTTTATAAATGTCCACGTGTCAACCCAGTAACGTGCCACGTGTCAAAGTCAATGTTCTATATTCAATTTGGTCCCTATATTTGTTATTTTTTTTCAATTAGGTCCCAATTTTTGTTAACATTAATCAATTTGGTCCCTCTCCAAATTAAAACCAAATTTAATTTTTATATTAAAATTCACATTTTTTATTAAATATTTTTATATAATATATTAAAATTCACATCATTATAACTTTGATATATAAATTAAGTTTGGTCACATTTTTGATAGGGACCAAATTGGTTAATGTTAACAAAAATTGGAACCTAATTGAACAAAAATAACAAATATAGGGACCAAATTGAATATAAAATATTGACTTTGACACGAGGCACGCTACTAGGTTGACACGTAGACATTTATAAAAATTTAAAAAAAAATTCAAAAAAACCACGAAGTGACACGTGGCACGCTACTGGATTGACATGTGTACATTTAAAAAAATAAAAATAAATTCAAAAAAAATAAAAAAAATTCAAAAAAAACCACGAAGTGATATGTGACAGTCATTGTTCATGGTCGTTAATGATTTAAACGGTGTTAGCAAAAAAGGACCCAATTGAACAAAATTGACGAAAATTGGGACCTATTTGAACACAAAACAAAAATTATGACTTATTTGAAAAAACTTGACGAAAATTGGAACAAAAAAGGTATTTTAACAAAAAAAAATAACGAATATAGAGACCATATTGAATATAAGACATTAGAGATGTCAAAATATGTTCCAACCCGATCAATTATAATTATTTACTACTTCTAATTGATAGATTCACAGTTTTATGTTTTTAAATGCTAGAATGTTGTTCAATCATATTTGAAAGTTTAATTAATTTGTTTGTCAAGTTATATATGCTGATACTTTAATCTTTAACTATATTTATACTAATACTTTAAGAATTAGGTGAACACTTTGATTCCACTATTATAAAAAATAAATTAAGTCAATTCACTTCCATTGTAATGCAATAAATATATAAAATAAATTGTAAAAAAAATATTTGTAAGTGAGTCAACCCACAAATCCATTGTGGGTTGGGTCGGGTTGAACTAGCCTTTTTTAGCTCAACCTGTATAAGACAGATTGACTCACTTTGACCCCTTTATAAGACATTGACACGTGTCACTGACACTAACATGTGTCATTGACGCTAACATGTGTCAATAACGCTTGTCACTGATCCTGTCATGTGGCACTACTACTACTACTACGTGACATGATGTTGACTTGATACTGAACATTTTTTTACAAGTAAGAAAAATTTAAAAATTTAAAAATGAAGAACTGACATGTAACATACAACATTCACTGTATGTCAATGATTTAAACGATATTAACAAAAATAACTAAATTGAACAAAAGTAACAAAAATTAAGATCTTATTGGACAAAAAATAATTATTAGGAGTAAATTCACAAAATCGAACAAAAATAAGGATTAAATTATTGTTTTTAACAAAAAGTGTAACATCCAAATTAGTAGAATTATTCTACTAGATAATAATATTTTGACTCCTTTTTTTCTATTGGCTTTTAATTCATCACTCTAATCATTCTTAGATCATCACATCACATTACTAAAAGAAATCAACATAAATAATTAAAAGATAATTAAAGTAGTATGTTAAAAATAAGTAAAAAAAAAAGGGTCAAGATATCATTATCCTATTCTACTAATTAAAACATGTCATAATTTATCTTAAATAATTAAACTAAGTATGTATGCTCAATGTGTTTTCCGAAACACAATAATGAAAAAAAAAACTTTATGCTATACCAAAAAAGAAAAAGACTAACATAAATAGATTTAATTAGATTTAACTGAATGTACCCCTTTAATGTACACCCCTCTAAAATTATTTTATTGTTGATGTCCTTTACTTGCATTATTCTCAACTTACGGATAACATATAATCATCATGTAAATAAACACAACATAAAAAAACAAGATCAACTAATATATCTTAATAGAAATATACTTATAGTTATTTAAAAATAATTCACAAATTCCAATAGTACTTTTTTTAATTATATTTAAGATTGAAGAGAGATGTGTGAAGAAGTCAACAAAAGTTGGCATTTAATTAAGTTTGATTATAGTGTTTATCTGCTTATGAAAGGATTCACTGACATTACCGAGAAACAAAGTGAAAGAAAAAACTCATCTTTCTGATTTTATGATTGGGCCACGTGTCCAATAAGTGGCAATTATTTCAGAAGCAGGGGCATGTGACATGTGACATGCTATGCCTCTACAACCACCCCATTCCCCGGAGCCACTTGTTTGTAGCTGCTTCCAACTTACTTTTCTAACTTCACTTTTTTTATCCACAAAATATTTTTCTCTTCATATTATATTTATCTTAAATATCAATTATATTTGTCTATTAAAGTTGTTATTTATTATAATTTTTAATTATAATCCACAATCTATTTTTTACAATGAACATATAAAAATACTGGGATTAAACTGGTATATAAAATGAGAATCGTATAATGAGGTTCATTATAAATCATATGGGCTCAAGAGTGTCACTCTTTTTTATTGGTACAAACTCTGTACTGTGTAATAGATACAGTAAATAAAGTGGTTTTAAATAATAGCATTAAATATATTTTTAGCCTCTTAATTTTTAATGAAAATTGGAATAAATCATTTTCCAAAACTTAGACCGAGTTCACTCTCTCAATTTTAAAAATATATGAATTTAGTCCTTCAAACCAAATTTTGTTGATATTTCAAATGCATTTCTTAGCTAACATTCAACTAATATTGAAGCGGAATTGTCTCAAATGCTGTAAACAACTCAAATGTCATCATGAATACGTCGAATCAACTTAACAAAATTGCATTAAAAAGACTAAATTCACACATTTATAAAGTATAGAGACTAAATTAGGTCAAAATTTTGGAGAGAGACTAATTTCAATTTTTACTGAAAGTTAAGGGATCAAAAACATATATAACACTAAATAATATTATAATTTAAAATTCACTAAAAATATAATTTTTTAAGATTGTAATTCGAGATGACAAATAAACTCATCCTCGTAGGTATAGCTCGAATTCGTCTCTATTGTAACGAAAAATCTCCGCATTGATTGGGTATAGGAAATCCCCGACTTTTCAATTGGGTATGAGGATGTACATATTCACCTCGTTCCCATCTCTATACACGCCATAATACCCGTCACCGCTTAAATTATTAAAATATTCACAATTAATTAATTAACATTATATATATATAAGACTCTCAATTTATATTTAATAGCATAAACCTTTCCTTTACTAGGTAACATAAAAAATTTATTTTCTTTACTCTATTATTATTAAATTTTGTTTCATTTGAAGAACCATTTTTGTTTCGTTATCATTGACTGTACCCATAATTATACATATAAATTTCTTTGTGCAATTTCATTCAATAGTTTTTCAAGTTGTTTATAAAACACACATTTGATAACTTTTTAATATTTTTATTTGTTTATTTTTATCATGTAGAATACTATTTTGATATATTTTATATAATTATTTTTCATTTTATAACTCATTATAATCATGCTGTAATTTTGTCACTATAATTGTTTATATAAATAAATTTTATTTACTATAATATAAAAATTTAATGTGATTTTCATTAATGTTTTTTTTATCATCATTTAATATATATTGAATTTTAAAAGATATGTGATCGATTTTTAAATTTTATTATTATTAGTTTAATAGTTATGCTTTACGTGATCTTGATAAAATGATGTATTATAATATTTATTTGTGCATAAAAAAGAGTTTTTTCTGAATTTAAAAAATTGAAGTAAACAAACATTTAAAATATATTTTAATTTGAATATTTGTGTTTCTTTTATATTTTTTTAAAAATATTTTTAGATTTTATCAGCTAAGGTTTATTAATATTTGTAAATTTAATAAATATTTTGGTTTTCATAAAATTTTATTTGATATTCTAATTTGAGATTAATTTGATATGCATGCAATTATAATTTCTTTCTAAATATTTTATATCGAAAAAATAACCCTCCTCTTAATATTTAATATTTGATATATTATGTTGTCTTTACCATAATTTTTTATTATTTTATAAAAATTAAGTAATTAATATTGAAACAATAAGAAAATGAGTATATGTATGGATACGACAATATACTCGTTACTCGGTAGGAATGAGCAAGAGACAAAAATTTGATACCCGTTAAGTTTAGGTATGTGAATGATTATGGGATAGGGAAACCCGTCCCCGCCCTCTTATCATCCCTTTAAAATTTAAAATAATTAAATCATTAAAAATATTTATTATATTTACATTTCATTAATAAAGTTTTTTTAATGAAAACCTTCTGTATTAAATGCATTTAGTAGCTATTAACAAAATAGTTAAATTTTGAAGATGTAGAATGAGACTGTAATAGATACTATTAGAAATGAAATTATTGAAATATAAATATAAAAACAGATAAAATTGACATACAATACTACTTTTACTAATTTATAAGAAAAATTGGCACTTTTTTTTTTCTGAAACATAAACCATTTTTATTTACGTTTATTTTATTTAATGATATTTTTCTTAAAATATTTTACTTTTAATTAATATCTTAATTTTATTTCCTGCATTTTTATTTCACCAGAAGAATATTTTAAGAAAAATATGAAAGAATTAGTCAAAACAATAATTAAATTTAAATTAAAAATTATAAAAAAGAAACTGTAAACTGGTTGGATTTTTTTTTTTAAATATTCATCGAAGCAAACTTCAGAGTATTTTTTTTATAATCATTACTGTGGCCCTTTATGAATTGTTGTTAGTAGACGTTTCCTAAATATCTTAAATTAAAAGAATATTTAATATTTGAAAAAGATGAAAGTTTACCATTACTTTTATTATTGTGTAATGATTTGCTGTACTATTTATTTAATAATTTTGTACTCTTTCTATTTGTCCTAATAGTCATTTAATTATTTTTCACAATTTTGACTCTTTTTTTTTATCTCTAGTATAATTATAAGTTAATGTGTTTTTTATATTTTTTTAGCTTTTTATTTTAAGTATCGTTACATTTTTTATCACGATTTTTACTCCAAACTAATGAAATTAGGAATATAACTTAAAAAAAGAAAAAGAAAAAGAAGAAGATAAACTAACCTTCTTCAAAATACCTACTAGTTAAAAGCAGAAGAATAATGCTTAAACAGAATGTGTTGAAATTGAATTAAAAAGAATGAAATTATTTATGAAGGAAAGAAAAGGATGCACATGCACACACAGCCAGCTCATTTTCGCTCTTTTATCTTAATTAATTTAAACCACTGAATGAATAAGTAAATAATAGATATCTATGAATTTATTCTCACTTAATAATAAATAGTCTTAAATGCAAGCTTTGACTAATCTCCAGTAAAAAAAATCTTGATTTTCTGCTTAATGAACCTATTTTTATATATAATTAAGAGGTCCAATTTCAACTAATACAATTTTTTTATGCAACATAGCATATGTTAATTAATTTTAAAATAATAAAATACAAAAGTAAGTATGAAGTAAAGTACATGCAGGCAGTGGCAGCACTAACAAGGTCATCATCTCCAACCTAATTTAAATGTCGTTTGTTTACTATTGTATTAACAAAGAGAACAAACATCATAGTATTGTATAGAATGAAATTGGAAAGTTCTTGGTGGCGTGTTTTTTTCATCTTCATCATCACAGTTTACAAGTCATGCCAGGTGCATTTATTCCTTTCTTTGGGGTAATAAAAATTGAAAATTTCTACGTCAAATTAAAGAACCTACTAACCCAAAGATTACAAATAAAAAAGAAGGAAGAGGGGACCACAAATATGGAGAAGAATGAAGAACATATGTGGCAACTACACCAGAATTTGATCCTTTTCCATTGGTACCACCCCACTCTGCATCAGACACCAACATTTCACTGTTTCCCTTCACGATTCTCAACCTGTCTCTCTCCTTTGTTCTTCACCTTCCCAAAAATGTCATATCCTTTTCACCTTTTCCAAATTTATGTTTATCACTTCTAAGTTCTAACTATTAATATATTATAGATAGATTTTTAGACACGCGCGGAGTTCAGGTAAAAATCCGTGTCACTGTTTCTCAGTGGTTCTGCTAAAGCTGATGCCACATATTCTTATCTTCTCCCCCGATTGCAACTTTTGTCGTTTTCATCACATGTGTTTATCTCCTAATGCTTTTTCTCTCCACCTTGCATTCGCATGTCTTTTCACAATCAGTCATAGTAATTAGCAATCGTCATTGCCACACTTTCCAAACACTTCTTTTTTTTTTTTTCACAGTTTTATGTTTTTCTCATAGCTTCTAATAATTCGGTTGGGTTGGGTTGGGTTAGGTTAGACCCTTCTCTGTTTTGAGCTTAATTTATTAGCCCGTCACTTTCGCTGTGCTATTTGTGTAGTTGTGATACGATGATTGTATTGTACAAGAGAATATGTGGGCTACAACTTTCTTTTAATATGACGCTATTGTGGCTGCTGAAGCATCTATGATGATATGCTGATTTCTTTTTATGTGTTTCTGTGTCTTTTCATGAGTTTGTGTATGAGGGTAGCTTTGTTAAATCCTAATGGAAACTTTGCATTAATTTTGCGGTTGCAAGGTTGACAAAGGTGGTCCCACAAAAGTGTTTAAGGAGACAGGTGCAAATAATTGTGTATGTTTTCTTTAATTTTCTCTTTCCCTGAAGTGGTTGAAGGACTCACAAGTTGAACAAGGTAACTGTGGATCAGCGTCACAAGTTAGTGTTGTTGTGGTAGTACATGAGGAAAAGTGTTGCTGGGGAAGAAGCTTTTTGAATAAAGAAAGAAAGAATCGTTGTGAGGAAAGTGAAATGGAGCCACTGAATCAGAAGTCTATTGAGAGAGTGGTTTCGCAGAAAGCTTTGCAAATGGGAAACTCGTTTCCTTGCCAAATTTGTGTGGTGGGATTTCTCTGTGGAGTGTGCCTCACCTCTCTGTTCTTGGCTGCTTTGACTTCCTTTGGTTCCTTTCAGTTTGGTCCCATTTTGTTTTCAACCATGTCAATGGCTAATTCATCAGGGAATTCAACTTTTCCTAACGACATCAGTAAGTCAATTTCCTTTTCCTTTCTTTGATTTCGAACATTTCTTGTTCTTTTTTTTCTCTGTTTTACGGAAGTGGGGTTGTGGATGCAGGACCATCATCTACCTCTGTTATCATATAACTATTGCTTTGTAGATAGAACATTGACTATTCCAGAAACTTTAAAACTGGGTTGTGAAGAATAGCCGTGTTTGATTCAAAACTTTAAACACAGAAGAAAAAGGAGAGAGGTGGAACCAGTTTTACTTCTTTGGTTTCCTTTGTGTTTCTTATTTTCCTTTGCTTCTTTAAGAAAAAGAACCTAGTTTATTTCGAGTCCCAACCTTTTTTAAAGTTTGATGTAATCAAGGACGTTTATCCTTGAAGCGAACTTGATGAAAATGGGTTAGGCTTGGCCATGAAGCAACTTTAAAGGATTATACTTTAATCAGTAATTAGTGTCTTTACGTTAAGCATACCTTATTTTTTACTTGAACTGCATATTTTTCACAGTATATACGTTGTTTTTGCGTAATCAGCATTGGAATTATGACATGCCTGTAATAGTATGAGAACTGATCCCAGTGATGTAGTATTACTGTGGCCAATCCGATTAACTGTGATGAAAATATCAAATGAAATTAACAGTGAATTATGTTTTCTCTGTTTCTTAGACATGATTACACGTTCGGATTGCCATTTCAAGCTTAAGGAAACAGAGAGATTATGGGATTCTAAAAGCAGCAGAGAGCGAGATAACGAAGAGAAAGTCTCATTGCTTTATTCAGCATGGAGCGCTGTGTTGAATGAGTCCACAAGTGGTGGCAAAGAGTACTTGCAAAAACATGGAATTAGTGGGTCCAGTTTGCCTAATGCCCCACATTTAGAAAACTGCAAGATGAAAACAGAGCTATTTGAGTATCTTGATAAGCGTACAGGAACTGATGTTTTTCCGCCATGGACAACTTGGAAGGGGTCTTTGCAGACATTTTCTGTGGCTGCATTCAATGAGCAGATGCAAAAGCTCAGGCATGAGGCTGCATCCGAAGGGGCCTATCCTCCATGGGTGCGTTCTTAAACTATTTCTGAAGTGTTTTTGGATTCACCACGAGCTAGTTCACCATCAAACAGATTTGTTTGCCGTAGTTGTCGGAAACCATTACTTGATACATTGTTATCTCCAAATGTACTATTGTCCAGTTCAATGTTTTTCTTTGAATGCATAGAAAACAGCATACGGAAGCTAAAGTGACATTTATAATGTTCGTGGTGAAAAAATTGGAAGGAATGTGGTTAGGTTTATTGATATAGAAGCTTTTGCAGATTGCAGGGTCAGATGAAGAAAACTATCCCATGACCAGAAAAGTGCAGCGTGACCTTTGGATCCATCAGCATCCCTTAAACTGCAGTAGCCCTGATGTGAAGTTCCTCCTTACTGACTGGGAGAGATTACCTGGATTTGGCATTGGGGCTCAGATTGTTGGGATGACAGGACTTCTAGCTATTGCAATCAATGAAGGAAGAGTCCTTGTCACTAACTATTACAACAGAGCTCACCATGAAGGCTGCAAAGGTAAATTTTTTGTCATCACTCATTGTGGTATCTGTTTCAGTTGTAACAACCAATGTACAATGTGAACTTCTGCTCTCCACAAAAGTCTTCAAATGCTACTGTTATTATTACAAGAAGTCTATATATGATGAGTATGATGTTACTCTTTTATATGCAGGATCTTCCAGGTCTAGTTGGAGTTGTTACTTCTTCCCTGAAACCTCTCTAGAATGCCGGCGGCGCGCTTTTGAACTCATAAAAAGTGAAGATGCGTGGAGTAAGGGAATTGTGACCACAAAGGAAAATTATACAACAAAGCATATATGGGCTGGACCAACTCCCAGGTAACCAACCTCTCAACTGCAATCACATATTTATGATATCTTCCATTCTGGGAGCATGAACTTATTGGAGTTTTATTTTTCCAATGTCAACTTCAGGAAGTGGGGCCTCCCGTGGAATTATCTGCAACCCACAACTGATTTAAACGGAACTTTGTTAGCTTCTCATAGAAAAATGGATAGACGGTGGTGGAGAGCACAGGTACCTGTTCAGACTTGTGAAAAAGGAGTTACGTTATGATAAGTCCTCATTTTAGTGATGGTTCATGATCTGATCTTGTTACCATAAATATTGTTTTCAGGCAGTACGTTACTTGATGAGGTTCCCGACCGAATACACATGCAATTTAATGAACGAGGCACGCCATCTTAGCTTTGGAAAATTAGCAGCAAAAGTTGTTCTTGAAAGTCTTGCTGGGGATTGGCCAAAGGTTGGCACTTTTTAACTTAATCATGTTTTTCATCTAAACATGGGAGATTAAAAGTAGGGAATGTTAGAAAATTTACCAGATTTTGCCCATAGAATTGTACTCATGAAAAAAGGTTTCATTTATTCAGGAAAATAGTGCGAAGGCAAGGTCTGGTGATATTGATGAATACGTGTGGTCCAGTCACAAGCCATGGGTCCCAAGGCCTCTTCTAAGTATGCATGTAAGAATGGGAGACAAAGCATGTGAAATGAAGGTGGTTGGATTTGAAGAATACATGCAGCTTGCGGGTCGGATTCGGAGACACTTCCCTCACCTTAATAGTATTTGGTTGTCCACTGAGATGCAGGTATTACAGTTGTTGCTGGATACAGCTTTGCAATTGTAGTTATTTGGATTCATCTTTTGGATGATACTAGTTAGTTAAGCACTGACATTATAAGACTAATTTGATTCAGGAAGTGGTTGACAAGACAAGAGAATATTCTCATTGGAACTTTTACTTCACAAACGTAAGACGCCAAGTTAAGAGTAACATGTCGATGGCTGAGTATGAAGCCAGCCTGGGTAGAGAGACCAGCACAAATTATCCACTTGTTAATTTCTTGATGGCCACTGACTCAGATTTTTACGTTGGGGCGTTGGGTTCTAGCTGGTCCTTTCTTATAGATGGAATGAGAAATACTGGTGGAAAGGTAATGGCTGGGTACTTGACTGTTAACAAAGACAGATTTTGGTAAGAGTTATGTTTGTAAATTAGATCATCACTGGGTGCCATATCATTATGATTCTTTGTATGTGTAGTGTAGCTATTGTACATATATGCAAAGAATAAAAACGACACGATTTCTAAATGATGGTGGTGTTGAAAGAATCAAAATGCTTGCACCTTGTTTTTATATTACGTAATTTCTTGCCTAGTTCTTTTTTGGTTGTGTTTCATGTGGAGTTCCTAGGTAAATCGTCAACAGGCTCGGCTGGGTATGGGATATTTCCATCAATTTTACAAGTAGAAGTAGGGAAAAACAGTGAGCCTGTATTCTGTCCCCAAATTCTATAACCACTGCGTGACATATTCAATACCTTATTCAGTTTAACTCTTGAAACTCCCAAAATTATGAAATCTTGCATGTTTCCGAAAATTTATTAGAAACTAGATCTGAACTTTATGTGTATGAGTTTTCTTTTTTGCTTTCATATCCGTTCCATAAAACTAAAAATGGTTATGGATACTTGGATTAGAAAAATGATGGAGCTTAACTAAGAATTTTTGTGTGCTCCTTGATAAAAATATGATTGCATACTATGTTTACATCTTGTACTGAAATTTTTTATTAAAAAAACTTTAAAAGAAATACAAGCTATATAAATCTTAGTTTGTCCATTAAAAATTCTCTCACTTTGTTACCAGCTTATTGGTAAACATTTAAACTATAAAGGTTACGGTGTACTCGATGATTTTTTAGATAAGAAAATACTTAAGCAATTTTCGATTATGCACTTTAGTGCAAAAAAAAGAAAATACAAAAAAGATCCTAACTATTATCAGAGTAAATGTGTAAAAAAAACTATTAAAGCGAAAAGAGAGAGAGAGGTTCTTGTATTCAATGATGTAGGTACAAATTTCAACAAATTTTACTAGGCCAAAAGTCAGTTCAAAAGAATAGCCAAAACTTCACGAACGAACAGTGAAAACAGAAATACCACTCACAAAAATTCAAAATCAATAATCAGAGATACAGATGTACATACAAATATAGGTAATGTATCTTGGGCAAAATCAGAATGGAGCCAACTAATTGAAGGCCATAGAGACTCTTCCTCTTCGTTTTCTCTTCAAATGACAATACAACTATTTCCAGATGATGTAAACTCTTCATAACCCAACATCGCGAAAGGGGAAAAACATAGGCACCCTTTTCTTAAGGAGTAACAATGGATCCCCCAAAAAGCTTGCAGTAAATTCTTGGCTAGATCATCCAATGTGAAAAATAAAGTCAGCTGTGCACAATGACACATACACTTTCTTTCTGACAACGATCATCAAGGCAGCAATTAGAGAGATACCGTGTTATTAGGATTCTTCCACATCCTCACCCACTACCTGTACTCCGTCTCCTCCTTTAGTAGCTGTCTGCTTCTTATGTTTCTTATTTTTGGCTCTCTTTGCCTTCATGCGGCGTTTCCTCTCATTGGCATCCACCCATTTGTAGTCCGAAGGTATACTGAAAGGATCGATTTCATCCCTATATCTATGACTATCAGACTCACCGGACTGTATACCACGACTTCCCTTCATCCATGAAATCCATGATGTAGACCCTTCTGATTCCTTGGATTTGGCATCCTGGAAGTAAGCTGGGCTAGAGAGTGGAGTTGAAAACTCCTCTACTGGCTGAAGCTCCTCAAATTTGGTAAAAGTGACAAGGACCCGTATAGTAGGGACTATAGGGATAGCTACCTGCAAAGCAGTAAGAATAACCAGGGCAATATTAAAAGCTTGCATTCATGCAAAGTATCCCACAATAGAGAAACGTGAACACTGTCATTTTTATAATGACACGGTGGGGAATTGATATGTAAATAAATTAGTTAGCAATGCATATGAAATATTAATATTATGCAATACAATTGACATGTATTAATATTAACTAGCATACTTTTCATATATCAGTATGTATTTGACATTCAGAAAAACACAAGACGGAGGCATTCAGTATTTTTCATTTGATTATCGTACAACAATTGTATTTATAAGTGGCATTCTAAGGGCTGATGTCCATTAAACTTACAAAACCAGTATGAATCCCCTCTCGGGAGTGCTAGTGCATTCATATCTTGAAGAAAAATGTGGAATGCACAGTGGAAAAGAAACTAGCTTAATTTGAATGAATTTAAGGCAACGATACGTAATTTTGCTTTGCATTATCTAGTTCTGCTGCTTCTGGATAAAAAAATGAGGAATGTATAACTTCAAAAATTTATCCGCAGTAGGGAAACTACATGTGTCAGCCTAAAGAATGCTAAGTGTAAGGCAGGGACAAATGTCTCATTCTTCTAAGCGTTCAACCAGAACAAACGTAACAACCATACGACGAAAAAGATATCTAAAAACCATAAATATCTCAAATAATGATGCTCCGAACTTCAAACCACATACTTGGCAATAGAATGATGATAGTATATCTCCAGATAACGATAATTATATTCATCAATCTCTTTTTGAGTTATCTACTCATCAACTAAATATAAAAAAAAAAAAATAGTATGGCACCCACTTGGGACAGCAGGAGAGGAATCTGTAATATACGCATAATCAAAGAAAACCTGGACTTCGAACCCAATAACAATAACTTTAATGAGGAGGAAGAAGAATGTTTATAACTCAAAAAAACTCCTATTTTTTGTTTTCCAAAAGTATGGATAGTAACCACAAGAGTGCAGAGCAAAGCAACAGTGCGAAATAAGCTAAGGAAGGTTGAGAATATGATGATGTTTAGGTTACCTTAACAGGAAAGGTTCCATGAGGAAGTTTAGTCGTCAAAAGTTCTCTGAGTCTCCTGATAGCCTTAACCTTGTTTGCTAAGATGTCAAGCAGGGGCAGAAGCTCGTCTGTTTTCAAAGGAAAGTCCGGTGTCAACCACAAGACAGGTCTTAATCCTTTCTTGTACTCACTCTCATTCTTGGACTCGTTAACTCCTCCTTTCTTCTTTTTCCTCTTAAAGTTTTTATCCTTCACAATCTCAGGTTGTGGCTTTTGCTGATCACCCGACAGCTTCTTCGCAGTCTTCAAATCCTCAAGCTCCTCACCGCCGCCACCTTTCATGTTTTTCTTGTTCCAACCAAACCAGCTCTTCTTCTCTTTAGCCCCAGCATTGGCTTCACAATGACCATCAAACCCCCCTCCAGGTTCCTCCTCCTGACCAATACCATCAGAGTTCCCCATCCGCAGCGCCGAATCCAACTGCATTCTTTCCTCAGCAGTGAGCACATCCTCATACTCATCATTGTTCTCTCCATTAACCACACTCTCCCCATCATCCACAGCAAAAAGCTCCTCATCAGTCATAGCACCCGGCACCCTCCTCGACTTGACACTCACCATCACATGGAGCATGTCATAAACCTTAGCCTTCCAATTCCCCACCATCTCAGTCTTCTCCTGTCGCCGCCAGTTCAAATGGGGAACAAGCTCCGCCTGAGTAACATCAATACCAGGCCTATACATATTAGTCTGAGACATCAAAGAAACTTCATGATTAACCTCAGCTTCCGTTGGCTGCGTACCAGCTCCCTCCAAAGCATTGGTAACCTCCTTCTCCTTGTGAGCAAGCGCCAGCAAAGAACCCGGTGGCAGGTTCAAATTCCCATCCTCGGAAGCATAACCCTCTCCGAGAAACAAAAACGTTTGGTCGGAACGCTGGATGCGGAAGCCGTCGAAGCCAGCGAGGGTCATATCAGCGCGGAGGTTGGAACCGCGCTTCCAAATTCGGTAGGTGTCGGAAGGGGCAATGCGGCCAATGAAGGGAATGACGGAGCTCTCGAAATGAAAAGATATCTCCATGTAGAAGTCGCGGATTCGAGCGGCGGAAGCTACAATGCGGGGAAGTCTGCGGCACCATTTCGCCCACGCAAGAGGCTGGTAGTGGCGCGCGATGATCACCGCAATGGCTTCCTCTCTAGTGCACACGGCTTCTTGGAGCGCACTCCAACCCTGCTCGTTCTGAAGACTCCAATCCGCACCGGCACACATGAGAATCTCCGCGGAGACGGCGTCCCTGAGACGCACCGCGAGGTGGAGAGGGGTTTCTCTTCCCGGCACGTCGCGGCGGTCGATAACCGCCGACACCTGGTCAGCTTTGAGCTCCGCCGCGAGCGATTCCGCCTCTGTGTTGACCTCACCGGCTTTGGCGAGTCGAGGAATCGTGGAAACGAGGTGGCGCAGTGCGGCGTGGTCACGCCTGGCCACTGCCACGTGTGCAGGACTGTGCGCGTATTTCGATATATCCTCCATCAGATTTCTCTCTCTCTCCCTCTATGCTGCTGCTGCTACTATCATCACCAGAAAAAGCAAAAATGAAATCGATTGAAGACAGGGATCGGTTGTTGCTCCAAATCCTAGCTCCACTAAGCTGGATTCAAATCATCTGAAAGAAGCAGTGAGTGAGGGAGATTTGATTTAAGGAAAGTGAGAAATTGGCGGATTTGGATTGGACAGGAGAGAGAGGAGCGTGAATTATGCGAAGAAAAGGAAGAGTTAGGGTTGAATTGAGGTAGAGAGAGAAAGCGATTGGATCTAGCAGTGAGAGAAGAGGGTAATGCTGGCTGACACACACAACTCAAAAGCACATGAATGCAGCGAAGACGGTGTGAGAGTAAGAAGAGAGAGAGAAATGAGAGAAGGCATGGTTGCTCCCTCCTTCTGCTTATTATTACTGTCTCTCTGCCCTGGCCCTCACCCTCACCCTCACCTTCTCCGCTATCTCTCTATTCTATAATTCTACTCTGTGTGTGAGAGACCTTTGCCTTTAGATTTGGTGTCTTAATTCATTACACTTAATAATAAATGCCTCTGCTGTGCTGCACTTCAAGCATTACCCTTACATTATTATTATTACATTACCATGGATGCTGCTTTCTTACTTCCTATTTACCCTCCCTTCTCTCTTTCTCCGTTTTAACTGCCACAACCTAAAATTTCAAAACAACATTTTATTCTAGAGAACCGATCGATTTTGTATACATACAAAACTGAAAGAATTGATTCTCCTTCACCAATAATCAATCAATTCTTTGTAGTATAAATGATATTGAGAATTGATTTTCCTTCGCAATTCAATGGCGAGAATCAATTTTTGTCTCTTATCCTTTTACGTTAACAGAATTCCAAACAGTCAAATCTCAACAAACCACCTCTTCAATCAAGCACCCTTGTGAACACAACGTCACACAACAACTAACACCAACACCAACCTCACTTTCTTCACCAAGTTAAAAGTGGAAGTCCAACACTGTCACAAACAAATTGCAAAAGCGTGATTTTAGACTAAACAACTTACACCTAGATTGTGCTTAGACAAAAACATTCTAACAGGGTAATTATTTTTGTTAAAGAATTTGATATGATTTATAACAAAATACCTTATTTGGATAAGGAATTTTGAAATAAATTAAAATTCCAAAATTTCATTGAGTATTTGGGTTCCTTAAAATTAAGGATTTTTAAATTTCATCTAAAAGTAAGAATTTGAAATCTTCACATTTTTAAATTTATATTCCAATTTTTGTAGTTTAGAACATTCTAGGCTTGGATGGACTTAGCTCGAGTTAATGTGAGATCCACTCAACTTAGTTTGACATTGTCCTAATCCAATGCCTCAACCTAACATTGTCTCAACTTGACTTAGCCAACTCTAGTTCGATTTCTCTCAGTCCCAGATACACCTAATCAACCTGGACTTGACCAAAGTTGGACTCGATTGAACTTGAGTCAACGTGGGCCTAGCCCAACTCAACTGAACATCATCCCATCCTAACTTGCCTTAACCCAGACCCGATTGACTCTACCATACTTGGGGTTGGACTTACTTGGCTCTTTTGATCTTAATCGACTTGACTTTATTGATCCAGATCGACTTGGTTATACTGAGTCTAGAATAACTCAACTCGACCTAGACCCAAGCTAACTTAACTCAATCTCGACCCTAGTTCACTCAACTCTGACCCAGGCCAACTCCACTTGACCAAGCCTTAGTTGGTCGATTCGGACCGACACAACTTGACTTAAGTTTGGGATGACTGGGCCCAACTCGACTTGCTTGAGCTCACTTAACTTGACATAGATTTGAGTTGACTTAACTCGATCTGGCTTTCTTGGGCAAACTCGACTTGATTAGACTTAAGAAGATTTTAACTAAACTCGAACTTTATCAAAATAAGCCCTGCCTAGTATTGATCATATTATGACTATTTGTGCCTAACTCAACTTAGCTAAATGTGGATTATCCCGGACTCAAATAAATGTGGGCTTGCTGGGTTTAGGCTTGACTTGGGTCTGGGTTGACTTGGCTTAATGCGGCTCATTTGGGCTAACTCGATTTAACATGGGACCACCCTAGCATGGTTGATCATAGACTCGCTCCAATTATATTGAATGTGGGTTGCTCTGACTTATCTCAACTCGAGCTTCGAAATGCTTGGCTCAACCTTGGGCCAAACCAACTAAGTCAACTTGGGTTATGCTAACTTATTTGGCTTAGGTTTGGGACAACTCGACTTGACCTATATTTAAGCTAACTCAACTTGACTGAAATTTGGACCTACTTGGCTTAAACTGAACTTAGATCAACTTAACTCATTGTGTGCTTAAATCAACTTCATTCCACTCTAACTTGGATTGACTTGGTTCCACCTTATATGAGTTTGACTTAGTGTTATCTTACTTGGTACTGACCAAATCTAATATCTCACAACTTTAAAATAATCTCGTTTAATGTAAATCCATAAAATTTTTAGGTAATGTGTATTAGAAATTTTTGAAGAACTTTGATAAAAAAGAAAATAACATCGGTCAAAATTGGTTACAAAAGAATATCAATATTAATATTTTTTAATCTTTAACAATTATTTAACATTTAAATAGTTTTTCAAATTTTCTAGTAATTGAAGTAATTTATTCAAACAAGAAAATTAGTTTCATTGTATTTGATTTTTCTTATCCAATAGAAAATATTTGAAAAATAAAACAATTTTAAGTGAGATTAATTTAAGTTCAATCTATTCAAATGTCACAGAAATTATGAAATTCTATATCCAAACAAGGTCATGCTTTGTTTGGATTAGAGGTTGAATTTGAGAGAGTGAAAATAATGTATTTAAGGAGGAAACAAAAAGTAAATGAGGAGTTATTTGAATTAAGCAAAAGACAATAAAAATTGTAAGAAAATGAGAGAAAAGACTAAAAAATTGTGAGTAATTTAATTTATGTAGATGATAAAAAAATATTTTAATAAATGAAATTGAAAGATGAATAAATTGTTGTTGTGGTGAATATTATTGTGTTATTAATATTAATGTATAAAATTGTTTATATATTATTATTATTGAATATGAAAACTCAGTTGTCAAATATTGTGGAGGAAAATGAGAAATAGAATTTACAACTTCAAAATAACATTTTATTCAAAAAAATTGATTTTTGTGTACATACAAAACTAAGACAATTGATTCTCCTTCATTGATAATCAATTATCTACACTATAGATAAGAGGAGAATTGATTCTCCATCATATCTCACTTATATCTATGAGAATTGATTTTTACCTGCTTCTCGTTAATCTAGCATAACTTTGATAGTTCAGTTGATTTTGACCAATATTATCGAGAGGATCAAAATAATACATCCAAAATTTATACATTTAATTATTGTCATTAATAAAATAAAAATAAATATATAATTTAGTATAACGATAACTAAAAAAGAAATCACACATATCTAAAAGATTATCAAAATAAAATTCAATGATAATCAAATCACACTTAAAATCTAGTTATAAAAAACACACAGTACACTATTTTTCTTTTATGTTAATCATCATTAATTTATAGTATATTTTTTAATATCTATAATATAAAAAAAATTAAAATACCTATAATATAAAAAAAATTTAAAATTTTTGGAAGCCATGATCCCCTACCACCACACCATAGTGCTCCGCCACTGAGTCTAGTCTCAACTAACTGCTACCAAACCACCACAATCAACCAATATCGCAAACACAATGCCACAAAGCCGCATACACTAACCTCACTTTCTTCGTGAATGGCACAATGAATGTTAAGGTCATATGCATACTAAAAACAAATCTATTTTCGTAAATGCACATTTCAACAACTTGCTTTCTAAATCTTTCTTTGCATCTGAGGAAAGAATAAGAACACGTCCTCACATTTGTAGGCCTTCATTTATTTACATAACACATAAACAAACAATTGTCTTCCCCAAATCCATGCGCATAAATAACAAATAAACAAAATAATCAAAGTTAGCTTTTCTAGAATTCAATTTTATTAGTTTTCCGCCATTGAAAAATATCCCTAACGCAAGAAAATGTATATTTAAATTTTAGGTTGAATATAAAAAATTACAATTATTTTAAGCAAAAATTAATTTTATTTGAGAAAAGAATTTGTGTGGAGAAATTTATACAAAAGTATAATAAATAAAGTTTTCGACGATAGAATCGTTCTCAATCAATATACATCTTATGTAATATTCGTTTTGGAGTATGAAGTTCATTACAATTTTTTCTTTAGAAGGTGTTTCAATGTATGAAAGGAGAGTGAAATATTTAAACCGCCTTAGACCTCGACGTATAAGTGATGTGGGAGAATTGAACACGATCAAAACAAATATCATTTTAGCATGTTAACTTTTTTACAAATTCTAGAAAAAATCAATCTAAAATCTTTGAATTTACTTTATTAAGATGCTAATCCTTTGTTAACATTTTAATCTAGGTTTAATCATGCCTTTGGTCCCTATTTTCGTAGCAAAATCTTAATTTGGTCCCTCTATTTTTTTTTTTCATCTCAATTTGGTGCCTGTTTTGGAAAATTTTATCTCAATTTAGTCCTATCCATTAGTGGTATAGTAACAGCGTTAAATGGGGTGCCATGTGTCTGTTCTTGAATTTTTTTGATTTTTTTGGATTTTTTTTTGAATATTTTTGGATTTTTTGGATTTTTTTGAATTTTTTTAAAAAATAAAAATTTTGCCACGTGTCAAGGTGTTGTTGTGCCATGTGGCAATGACAGAGAGATGTGGCAGTGATAATACCACATGTCAGTATTATGCCAGGCATGAAGCGACTGTGTGTACGCTAGTTTTTATTAAATTTGATATTTTTATTCAAGTTTATATTTTTATTATATATTTTTAACATAACTAAGTTTATTTAAATTTGTGTTTCACATTCAACTTTACTTAAAATTGTTTTCAAATTTTAAATTTATATGTTTTTTATTGTTACATAAACTAGTTAAAATTATTTTAAAAATTTTTATAATTGTTATTTTTATACCAATTCAAACATTAGTGTACAAATTATTGAACTTTACACAAAAATATACAATTATTTAAAATATAAATTCAAATAAAAAAACAATATTAAAGTACGATGTAAATAAAGTTTAATGTAAAATATTAATTAAATAAACTTAATTTTGTTAAAAATATTTACTTGAAATATCAATTTGATAGAAATATTTGTGTATATTTATATACAAATTTAATTTAATTTCAATTTGGAGAGGGATAAAATTATTGAATTTTTACAGAAATTTGGACTAAATTGAGACAAAAATTAAAATAAAGGGACCAAATTGAAAAAGTGGAAATGACATCTGACATATAAGTGACACATGTCATTGTCAATGCTACATCACTCTGTCACTGCCATGTGGCACGATGACAGCTTGACACGTGACAAATTTTTTTAAATTAAAAAATAAAAAAATCAAAAAAGACACATGGCACCCCTTTAATGGTGTTAATGTACCACTAATGGAAGGGACCAAATTGAGACGAAAAAAATAGAGAAACCAAATTGAGATTTTACTACGAAAATGGGGACCAAAAGCATGATTAAACCTTTAATCTATGTTATTAAACATTTTAATGTATTTTTTTAAATTATTCAATTTAAAATCTTGAATTTTGTTTTTCTTTATTAACATTGTACTATATGTTGTTAAGTGTCATTATTAAGGCCTTGTTCTTTTGAGATGAATGATTAGAGGGAGAGGGAGAGGAAGAGGAAGAGATCGAAATGATTAGAGAGTGAAGTTGATGTTGTTTATTCTAAGTGATTCAGAGGTGATTTTAAAGTGGATTAGAGAGTGAAGTTTGTGAAAAAGTTTATGACTGAATTCACTTATGTGATATATTAAAAAAAATTAATAGAAAAAAAAAGTTAGATTACCAAAATGTCCTTACTGTTATAGGTAATATAAAATTATATATAAATAATTTAAAGTTATTTTATAAATTTTATTGAATGATTGAAAATATAAAAAAAAAATTATATAAAATGAATGATACAATATATTTTGTATAAAAATAAATTTAATATATATAAGGTGGAAAATAATTAATTTACATGAAAACTTTTCTTTTCTTCTTTTTAATAGTAATTTTAGAAGTAATAATTTTTATTATAACCATAATAAATTATTATTATCATTAACATAAAATTAAGAAAGTGAACTAAAACCACGTATATTGATTTTAACCGCTAAATCACATGTAACAAAGATTAAATAATGAGGGATAATTTGATAAATCCAACTGTGTCACTCCCTAATTTCACTATAGCTGGTGAGATTGAATTTTCAGTCAATCCCTCTAATCATCTCTTTTCATTATCTTGTATCACCTACAAAAAAATACGTTATTCACCTCCTAATCATTTATTCTCATTTCTTATGAATAGTACATCCACCCAAAAGAACAAAGTCGTCTAAGTGATAATATACTTATCACATCAGCCAACACATCATCAATCTTCTTGTATGAACTTATAATTTTTTATTAAATTAATGTTAGTGTCTCATCTTTTGAAAACAAAAATAAGACTCTTAGTATTTTGTTGATCAATTTTTTTTTTATTTCAATATATTTGTGTCATTCTTAACTCTTCAACTGTTCATGTGGTGTTTTAGTTTTTCCCATTAAATATATTCTTTAAATAAAAGTTAATGACATTCAGAATAAAAGTTTAAGAAACTAAAACACAAACATAATTAGGTGTAACTTATAAAACAATACTCACCCCAAAAAAGACAAGTTGAGAGTTCATTAAGAAAACGCTATGATTTTTTTTTTTTTTAATATTCAACTCTACCATATAATATAAGTGTTTTTCTGTAATAGTTTTGAAATAATAAATTGTGTCTGTATTAACTTTAAAATAATAAATGAGTTTGTTCAACTATAGAATGAATAAACCCGATTTCAATCAATTTTAATATCAATTAAATAAAATGATTTTTTATAATTTGATAATAGATTCTCTAGAAAGAAATTTATAGAACTATACATGTTATTTTGTAAAATCTACGAATGTTAGTTTGGTGTATTTTTTTGTCTAAACTTTTCAAAAATACATATTGAACTATACATATTATTGCACTAATGATAGCTGGGATTATGGACTCCACTTTAAATTGAAGATTATATTATTATTATTTCAGATAAAAACTTTTGAAAAATGACAATGGTATTAATTTGATAAAATGAAAAACAAAACACTTTTTAGTAAAAAATAAATCGTTCACGATGGGACTCGAACCCACAGTCTCCCGCTCCGGAGGCGAGCGCCTTATCCATTAGGCCACGCGAACTTGATATTTTACACAAAACCTAAAAAGCAAATTTATTAATCTATTATTACTGCCTTGCTTTATTAAGAATTATGTTATTTTATTGTAGATACTACACAAGGATGAAATAAATGTGTTATAGGTACCCTTTAAATTCTTTAATTCAGCTTGTCTTTCAAATTTTAAATTAAATTTGAAATAATAACTTTAATATGTATATAATCTTGATCATTGAATATATTATATTTTTTTTCTTCTGAACATTAGGAAAGGTATTTAAAGAATTGGAAAGAAGGAAGTCATTACCATGAGATGACCCACTTTTATAATGGACAACAAATTTGAGTTATATTTTTTTATGCTTTTATGATTCTTCTTACCTTTTATGATGTGTTTAAAATATTTTTTTTAATCTTTAAATTTAATTAGCATTTTGATCTTAATATTTAATGAGTTTATTTAATGTGATTATTTAATATTTGTTGTCTTCAATTTCGTTATTATTTTATTTAAAAATTATTTAATGTGTCCATTTCCGTTAAATTAGTGTTAACATAATTCAGAATGTGATCACATGTCAATTTCTAATTTATCTTCCTTCACCTTTTTTCACCGTTTACCACCTTTTTTTTCATTTCTCTCTTATTTCTACCATCCACCTTACACCACCTTTTTTCCCTTTCTCCTTTTTTTCACCATCATGTTTTCATTTTTCCCTTTCTCCACTGCCCAACAAATAATGTTTGAGGATTTTATGTGAGCGTTGTAGAAACTCTCTAGGGAGAGTGATTTTATCACCTTTGTTATCGTGAATGTGGTTATGATCAAAAATCAAAGCATTGTCAAATTTAGTGTGGTAATAGTTGAACTTGGACTAGACATGCATGTGGGAGATTTACGAGAAGAATGACTGGATGGTAACACCGAAAATGCATGACATTTAGTGAATCCTTCCAAATGATATTAACATTAACTTAACGGAAAAGACAACATTAAATCCTTTTAAATAAAAATAGATACTATATTGAGGAAAAAAGATATTTAAAGATCATATTGAATAAAATCTATAAATATTAAGACCAAAATACTAATTAAGCCTAATTTTTAGTATCTATTTTTATGTTATTGTGATCCTTCATCGTCTTCTTTTGTGATATGTCGTTTCTCTTGTTGTGTATTCCTTTCATGATATATTTTATACCTCTCACACATTCTCTATCTAAAAGAGGAAAACATATCATATTACATTCAAATGAAAGTTTTTATAATATTTAATAATGCATTATGAAAGTGTACAATTCAAAAGTTCATAATTTTTTTTTACACAAAAAATAACTTGCACATTATACATTATAAAAAAATTGAATGCAAATAATGACTTATGCTTTTATAGTCTTAAAGTTAAAAGTACATTATGAACTACACAGTCTACTTTTTTTTTTTTAAATAATTTTCAAATCTTACAATTCAAAAGAAATCATTTAACGAAACTTTTAAGTTTCAAATTACAAAATTCATAATGAATACATAAATCTAAAAATTTTCCAAATTGCAAACTCCAAAAAGGACTACTTAACCAAAAGAACAAAGTGGAGGTTTCATATTTATGGAGATGAAAACAAAATTTCCCAAAGTATATCCTATTTGCAAAGACGGCATTACTTCCAGCATCACATTTTTTCTTCCTGCACCTCCCTTGTGCCTGTTTTACCCTTGATTAATAACAAAAAAATTGAAACCCTTCGGGGTTTTTTGATGTTACGGATGAAGATAGAGCAGTGGAACAGCCCAAGTTCCCTACTACAATTAAAGAACTCGAAGCATGGTGTTTTGCAGATTACAAGCGCAACAGCATGAAGAGATTGAAGCAAACAACCATGCTCCTGAGTCAAGTGAGATGACCGAGACCAAGACCGATGAAACTGATATACAGGGTACAGAGAATTGTGAAGTTGAAATTAATGTTAAATTTACAAATACTTCACCAGCTACAGAGAATGGTGCACCAAAAATGGACGGTACCAGTACTACTGAAGGCAATGCTGACAATGGGAAGACCATGCCAGAAATGGGTGATATAGTGGAAACAAGTAACCTCAATCATGGTGTATTTACAGATGCTGTCAACGCACGTGACAGAAGCTTGGAAGAATCCAATGCTGTCGGGGAAGAAACAAAGTTGGGGTAGATTTTGTAATGATCCCTAGTTGTAGTTTGGAACTTGTCATGGCATGATAAATTGTATGAGCATTTTGAGATGATGCCTGTGTTATCTTTTAGAAGACGACACTGTGAATTCTTTTTTTTTTTTTTTTTTTTTTTTTTTTATGTAATTCATCGTAAATCATTAATTAATATATTACTGTTTTTCTTATAAGAATGAATAATTTATTCTGAATCATATCAGAAAATATAAAAGATATTAAAATATAAGAATCATAATATAATTTTTTTTTTCGATATTGTCATCTTATTTTTGAAGAATGTTACGGTATTTATATCAATGAATTAAATGAACTAGATTTCTGGTTCTCATTGCGTACTATTTGTTACATAAGTTATTCTTTGGCATAGGTACACAATGGTGGCATAATTTTTCTTTCTAATTCACATTAACTTGCTCCTCAACGATATTTTTTATTTATTAGTATATAAATTAGAAGGAATATTTTATAATTAATTTAAAAATTCATAAATATAATGTAAAGCTGACTTTTATTATTATCTGTATAATTTTGAAATGATAAACTCATTTTGAATTTAAACGAGTATTTAAACCAAAGTCTCCTCAACAGTGTTACTGTTTATCCCGAGGAGAGAGAGAGGAGATACAGATATAGAAGTTTCTGGAGATTATTTGTTGTGTTTATTTGGTATTTCTATGAAATGTAAATAATTGTGTGAACAAAATGTAAACATATAAATTATGTTAGCTATTAACAATCTTGTTGGAATAACACTCCTTTAATAAATATAGTAATTTTATCTATCGATGCAGTTTATTTGAAAGATAAAAAGAAAATAAATTTACTTTCTCACCTATTTTTAAGCATAATATTTGCAATTCAATTGTTGAATTAGAGAACCAATTTTTAACATTCAAAGAATTATAAGTGGAAAGTTTTATATTAATTCTTTTAAATTGTAGGCAGAATATTTCATATTAATTATTTGAAATTTATTATAAGAAAAACGTTCTCAACTAGAGAATATCCAGGGAAAGAGATGAAATTAGAAAAACTTATTTAAAATAAATTTCATATTAAATTCAATTTCAAAACTATAATTTTTTTAAAGAAAAACATACAAGGATTTCAATACTAAATTATATATACTTTTTTTATATTAGTAATAATAATTAAATATATAAAATTTGAGTATATTATTTTGGCACTTTCAAACTTTTTTTTCAAGATTCGTCACTCCTCATAGGTAGATTCTATTGTGGAATTATTTTAGTGTATGCATTGGATAATGGATTTAAATAAGGTGACATCCTGAAACTCTAATAATCATTCACACTCAAATAGAGTAGAATAGATCATGTTGTGAGAGCAAGAGGAGGTTCTAGCCTATGGCAGAATAATAGTCTTAGATAATGATGGATTAACCTTGTGTGTGATATGGTGAAACTCATTGGTAACGGTCCTGAAGAACAATAAAGACCACCACAAGTGCAAGTCTCTAGTGAATCTGATTCCAAATGCATGTATCTAGACAATTGAGTTTGGTGTCATTTGTCTGTGTGCAATTATGTGGATTATTGTAGTTTGTCTATGTATGGCTTATAATTTATATGATTTAAATGGTCTTAAGATAACTCTTTTGTATATTAGCTTAGCTTTGCAATTTGTGATCTTGTGTTATTTTCTTTTTGTGCGCTGGTCACCATTCTTGTGTGAGCATACGAAGATGCAAGTTTATAGGCACCTCTGAAAGATGAGAAGTTCATAGTTAAAGTTGTGATATTGCAGCGAATATATAAGTGGTTAGTATGTTTGATATAAGAATATTTTTTTGTAGGTTTGACATTGTTATATAAATTATATATTTTTATAGTTTACTATTAAAAAACTATATTTATATACGTTTTATTTTATTAATCTGCCTTGAATATTATTATGAAATATTTTATTTTAATAGTTTTATACTACTCAAAATGAAATGTTACATAAATAACATAATAATAAATTTAATGAAGAAGATTAGTGTTATAGATAAATTAAATGACATAATTATAAATTTAGTAAATATAACTAATTAAACATAAATTAATGATATATATATATATATATATATATATATATTGTATAATTAAAGATAAACTAAATGATATGATGATAAATAAAGGGTTAAATATGTTGTTGGTCCTCAACCCTCAACCTTTAGTGAAAATTGGAATTAGTCCCTCTCCAAAATTTTAGTCCAATTTAGTCCTCTAACTTTATAATTGCGTGAATTTAGTCCTTATAACCAAATTATTTTAAGTTTATTTGATGATGTAAACAACTCAAATGCTATCATAAAATGCATTTGAAATCTTAAATAAACTTAACAAAATTTGTTGAAAAGGACTAAATCCACATAATTTTAAAGTTTGGAGACTAAATTGGACCAAAGTTTTGAAGATAGACTAATTCTAATTTTCACTAAAAGTTGATGGACAAAAAACATATTTAACCCATAAATAAATAGCAAGGATTAATGTGCAATGAAAAGTAAGTTAAATAACACTAGCGTACACATAGGCGCTGTCGCGTCTCTGTGTACGTATTTTTTAAATATGCATGATATTATATTAGTAGGTGATGATAATATAATATTTTTAAGTTAATATACAAAATAAAATTATATTTTTTAAAAATAAAGTGAAATATATCAGAAAAGATTAGAGAATAACTATTGATAAATAAAGAAAAAGAAGAGAAGCAAAAATAGACGATTTTTTATAAAAATTTGTAAAAGTTATAGTCAATCTTAAAAAATGTAATAAATAATTATATGTTAAAGGGTAAAATTATTATTTTGAAATATGGAAAAAAAAAATCCTCTATATACATAATTATAGATACATAACTAAAACAAAAGATATACATAATTATAGATACATAACTAAAACAAAAGAGAATCGTAACTATAAAAAAATTAAATAAAAATATAAAGTTAAAATAAATAATATATATTTCAAAATAAATAAAAAATCAAAAAAACACTAACTCTATTAATAAAAAAAAGTTCAAACATCACTTCCTCTTACCTCATTCTTAAAACCTTTAATTCCAAATTATCACACTTACTCCCTCCCTGTTTCCCCATCTCTCTTGATCTATCTCTCCTATTTTCTTACTTTTTTTCTTTCACTTTATCTTTAATTATCAAATTTTTATTTTACTTTAGCCTTTTCAAAGTCGCAATTACTCTTATTCAATGTAATTTTATTTTATCTTGTCGTCTTTTCTTTTTGTAGTTGTTATCTCTTAGAATTAGAATTTTTCTATAAATATTTTTTATAATTAACAGACATATATATATATATTATTTTCATTTTACTTAACCATATACTTCTTAAAAAAATATTTAATTTTTTCTTCCATTTTGTCTTGATAAATTATAAAATACTTTTTTAGATATAAATAATCACATTATTTAAATATTCCATACCCTAGTTGTATTTAAAAAAACAAAGTTTTATTTAAGTTTTGGTGAGGATTAGGTAAACTATATTAGTTAAAAAAAATGACAAAGTTTTAATGGTAAGTTGGAAAGTCCCTCCCGTACTTATCCTAACAACATCACTAGACCCACTAACTTAATGCATTTATTGGTGTATGTATTAAAAACATTCTATATTCTAACAACACTACACTCAATATGCGTAAAAACTATACTATAGGTAAACAAAATCCTACATATATGGTAATTGATAACTCGGGTAAAGATATTATAATATTCGTCTAGCTAATAATCTTTTTTAAAAAATATATTAACACCTCTATGTGTGTAGATAGCAAAATTAAATTTCATCCTTAAATATTTATATATATTCATATATGTAATCATTGCATGTAAGTATATTTAAAGTTAATAAATTAATAAAATTTACCGCAAAAAAATACATGAAATATGATTTTATACGATGCTTTTGTTAGGTTTTGTTTAGGGAAATCTCTACGCTAGATATGTTACATCTGCTATAACTTATATTTGTATCAGTCCAATTAATACAGTTTTAATTTTCAATATTTTTAGAAATTAACTAATATTTTCAGTTTCATTAATGAAATATTAATTATATTAACCAGCTTAATATCTTCTCTTATTACTTAAAAAAATCTATTATTTTATTTTTCATCAATATATCTATATAAAAAAAATTAAGACAAAAATTAATTTATCAAAAATCTAATTAAAAATTGAGAAACGTAATTACTAAAAGAATATGATAATCAAGTCACAATTCAAAAATGGTTATTTTCTTTTTATATTCATAAAAAGTAAATATACAAAAAAACTCATAAGATGAAAAAAAAAATTAAATATCAAATTAATATTTTTTTATCAATAAAAAGGAAAGAGTTACCTTTTTTTTTATCTTAAAAGAGAACGGATGAGAACTGAGAACTGAGATAATGAATTTATGTCTAACTTTCTATTTCTTTTTTAAAACAAAAAGCATAAGAGATGCAAAAGTAATAAATGAATACAATATGTGAAAAACTTAAAATGAGAGACAAAAAAAAAATATTTTAATAAATTTTATAATTCTTTATTATGTTTAATTTTTTTTTTATTAATATTAAATATTATATTTTATAAAAAAAAATAAAAAATCAATCTAAAAAATTTTAAAAAATTTAGAAAATCTTGGGAGGGGGGGCATGGCCTCCCTACGGACCTTTTAAGGTCTGCCACTGCCCATGAGATCCATGAAATTGTGTTAAACACATACGATGCTCGTACACATTAACAAAACTCATCATCATCATAGTTTCACAATATACTTTTACCACAATTAATTATTTTCACAATCATATACATCCTTAAAGTACATCAAAATGGTGAAAATAATTTCTCTAACCACAAACTTTAAAACAAAGATCTCACTTATTAAAGTAAAGAATCATATGTCTAAAATTAGCTGCCAAAATTTCAGCTCGATTCGACGGTTAACGAAGCTGGAATATTCATTTTACCAAGAGGACGCAATGTTGAAAATATGGGTAGCGCCTAATGTTAGCAAGATAGTGAACCACTATCAAGCTAACACCTGACAGTGAGAGGGTGGTGCCTAACGCCACATGTGCAATGGCTTCTCTTTTGAGTTTCCAAAACTGGCGCCCATTGCCCCATTAGTGCGGCCTGACGCCATCTCAACAAATGTCACATTACTTAAATTGAAGCCTCACAAAGATAATTTCTTTAGTTCAATCAGAGTCACATACAAAATTTACAGATCATTATCAATCCAACCAAACAGAATACTTGTAGTCATACTCACACCACATCAAATCAACCAATACAAGCAAAGTACTAAAAATCACAAACACTCATAAAATTTCAAGATTTAAGCTAGCTTCCCTTACCATTAGTGTAAAGCAAGATTGAAACGAAGAAAACCCCAAGATAATTCGAGCACCAAAACTCCAATTCAACCTAAATAAGCCAAAACAAAGGAAAATAGAGAGGAATGAGGCTCTCCTCAAAATTAAAGTAGAATCAAAGCCACAATAACCACATGCATTCAAGAACCTTGCATGCAAGAACCGCCAAACTGAAAGAGAAAATGTGAGATTTCCAACTTGATGCAATCCCAACAAGCCTAAGCCCAAATGCATCAACAAGCCCAAGAGCCTCCAAGCTTGAATCCACTCTTTCATTTCACTCCATTTTCGTTGCAGCCCTGAACCTTCTCCTCTTTATTTTCGTGCTACAAGGTTCATCACAACGTACATGGATGAGAAAATTATTCGGGTAGACTTTAAGAGGACTCTGTCACAATCTCAAATATGAACTTTGATTTACGAAAAGACGAGGATCATATGAGAAAGGTGAAGGAACAAGATTGATTGGAAGGGGAGAGTGAGATTGGTGTAGAGGGAAAGAGAGATTTTGTGTTTTTATAAAAACTGAGACAACTAAATTTGAGTATTAAAATAAATGGGTTTTTACAATTCAATTTATCTTTAGTTATGTAATAGTTTTATGTTTTTGTCATTTTATTTATATGTGATATATTAACCCATATATACTTAATCTATTTGAAGTTATTGTTCTAATTCTTATTTTATGTTAGTTTTTATTATTATTTTAAACATTTTTTTATAATTCAAAAAATACATAAATTGATAATAAAAACAAAGTAAAAGTAAATATTTTTTTATTCAATGAACTTAGATAAAAGAAAGTTATATGTATACTTTATTTTCATTTTATACTTTTGTTTATATGATTTGATAATGTATAAATTATTGGTAAAGGAAATTATGAAATATCTTAATAGTTTTCACGTTATGTGATTGTTGAAAATATAAAAAAAAAATAATGAGAAAGAACATAGGTTTTGTTGCAATGAGATGAAACTAGACTAAGATTAACGTATGAGTGTTTATGTTTGGGAAGTCGTTGTTTGTTAGATAATGAGATGAAATACAGGGTCCATGGTGAGGTTTAAGAAAGTAATTACAAAGTAAGTGAATATATGAATAAGTTATAATAACACATTAATTGGAATCGAATATTGATATACTAACTTGTGCCAATACCTCCTCAACATAATACATCTCTTTTTTTGGATCAGTAAATGATTAATATTATCAATAAAAATAATTATTATTAAACCAATGTTTTTAATGAAAATACTCTATTATGTATTTACTTCCTAAGTAATTTTTTATCTTCATAATAAATTAGCGGAAGATCCACAAGTATGAGGAAATGAGATTGAGTCTTATTGTTATAGGTCCAATCCTAAAGTCGCATTGGTTTGTATTGTTTGTTAAAATTGTTAATATTGATATTTAAAATTTACAAAAACCTCTTTATTTTCATGTTTTTTATTCATATGTACATTTTATACGAATATAATGCTTAGTAATAATTGCTTTGGATACATTCTTTAAGATGTTGATAGGGACGGAGAAGGGTGATGGGTTCGGGTGCATTGGGCTGTAGTAACCTGACAGTCTCTGGGATCCGAGGAGGGGTAGCCAGGGATGTTACAAATAGTCATCTATTCTAACTCTTAATATTGTACAAAAATTTACATTTTCTTGCAATATACTCTAAATAGTTAAAAAAAAATTGGAAAATGTTGACATACATGCATACATACATACAAAACACATAATACATGCACATGTATATATATACATGATGTTATGATTAACATTCTCTCTAAGAAAATCTTATTTATGAAAAAGAAATTACTCCCAATTTATAATTAGATAATAATTATTTATGTAATAGTTGGAGTATTATAATATAAGGAGGTGCAAACCTTATCTTTTACAAGTCGATTTTGTGAAGTTGAATTGTACAAAAATATCACTTTTTTAAGAATTTGAGTTAGACTGGTATTCATGACCATCTAGTGTTATCTTCCTATAGATATATTTAAGTCAAATATATAAACACTTGAACCATTTAATCACTACTATATGCAAATTCAAATTCACGAAATAAGAGTGAGTTCAAGTCCGTCAACATTTGGAATCCATCGTATTTCACATATGCAATAAACTTTCTTCTAATTTTTTTATCACTTGATGATTTCATATGATTTAAACACTAAATGAAGGTCATCACTATATACTATTTAGTACAAACTTTCAAACATTAATTTATATATTACTATAAATTTATGACCTCAATTAAATACATTTCATATATGAAAATTATCAACTATATTATGTAATGAAAAAAATTAATTAAATTTTACTGTCTTTCATATATCAAGTTACCTTAGTTTTATTTCCTCTATTTAAAAAATAACCATAATGATAAATTATTAAATATAAGATTTTTTTTCCTTATTTCACGAAAGTAAATTTATTGAGGTATCATAAGGTCCTCGTCTATGATACCATCATTAACTAAATCATACAAACTCTATCTTCAACGTTTCTTTTAAATAAATACATTAGCTTTTATCTGATATAAATATTACTACTAATGTGTTTTATTTGAGGAGAAATTAGGCAATAAAAAATGAGTATTTATTGAGACCCAAAATACTAGTTAATTTTAAGAAATAAAAATAACAACCTTAATAATTTTAAACCGCGAAGTATTAAATTGTTATAGAGCAGTTATATATGAAAAGGTATTAATGTGTTTTAATTTCATTTTTAAGTGATACTATTATTTTTACATCAAATAATTTTTAAACACATTTTACATTTATTGTTTTAACTTTAATTTTTTTTCCTTTAAAAATACAAAATTAACTTTTTTAATATCAAAATACTGATTGTCAACTTATACCATAAAAACATTTTTCTACAAAGAAATAACGTCATAACTTTTAAGTTAGATGAATTCGAGGTGAATTATTTAATTATATTTAATAATAGTGTGAATGTGTTCGATGGAAAGCAAAAATTGATTTCGTGTATCATTAAAGTTCAAACACACCCTAGCCGCCAAAATTGCACACCTAACAGGCTGCTCAGCCACACAGGGATAGATAAGACATTTGCAAAGGAGATCCCAGAAAACAAATAAATACTAAACTATAATTAAAAAAATAGATTAAGTTAAAAATTGGTTTAAAAAAATTGAGTATAAGGCATGCCAATGAATGGATTTGCCTTTGCCTCTTTTAAAAGGAACCAGTGATGTTGGACAGCACTTTTCTAAAAGATAAGGAAAGTAATAATGTAAAAAAAAAAAATTATATTATGAGCCAATGAAGTTATTTTGTGATAAGCAAAAGACAGAAACTACAATGAAGTGTGCATAAAAGTTGAGGAGAAAATGCTTTTGAAAAAGTGTTTTTTCCATGAATCTGATATTTTAATGCTAAGGAAGAAGATGAGAACTTGTGAAGTGTAGAGGTGAGTCAATGCCAGCATGTACAGCATTTTTGAATAATGGTTAAGATGAGTGTTCCCAAAAAAAGAACCTTTTTCCAATGGGATAATATCAAACAGATGGCAGGAATAACATTGTTAGAAAAACATCCTCTGTCAGAAAATAATAAATAACGAAATCAAAATTATTAATTAATAGAGTAGAGTACAGTATAAAAACTGGTATAAGTCTTTTCATAATTTTCCATGCAAAAAAATTTGAGATTTTCTTTCCTTCAGAATTTTAAAATAATAAACTTACTGATAAAAGGTGGATTTTCCATTATTTATATGTCTCTGTATATTAATTAATTTTCTGATTCCACCTACACTAATTTGTAACTACTGTCTCTATATATAAGTATAACCACCCTTCCCATGGAACTCGCAAAAAGCGTTGGTTTCTCGCACTGCATGCACTTCACCTGGACTCAGAGTGAGCCAGAGCTAGGGTTGCCTGCGATCTTCTTGAACCTTTATCTGGTAAATTGGATTAACTCTTCTAAACTCAAAATTCATCGTACAAACACGTTTTTCTTCTTGTTCCTTTCTCAACCACTAAAACCAAATGTTAAGAATAATGATGCTGTGCACATTTTTTCTGTCCGCTGATCTTGCTTTTACTTCTGTTAATGACGGTACAGTTGTCTTAGAAAGATAACAAAAAGAAGGTTCACGGGTTGCCTTGCTCTTGCATGTGTCCTGTCCTTTGCAGCAGTTGCGTCTTTTTATATGTGTTTTTTTCTTCACCGTTTCTTATCTTGCAGTGTATTTTGCATTTTGTTTTCTATCATTGATGGTATTATTTTATGAATACTGTTTGCTTTCCCAAAATAGGAAATTCGACGATATTTTGTCTTCCAGAACCGTCTAGTATGTAATGTTGTATAATTATATTTCGTGATATCTGTGTTGTTATATTTCTAAAATTTTGTGGAGAGTGGAGACTGTTTCAAGATTATCATCCCTCCTCTCATTTTACGGATAATTTTCGGCGGTAATTTCTTGTTTGTACGTGTTTTGTTATGTGTCGAAAGAATTGTTCAATTAGACTCCTAAATTCTGGGAATTTTTAAATTACATCTAACGTGGATTGCGGAGATTACACTGATACGTGTATTTGTGCTTCTGTCTGTACTTTGTTATTGGTGGAGTTTTGTGAATTATAATCGAAAATACATGATGTGTAAATTACGAGACTACGATACTGTTTTGTGTCGCGATAATTTTTACAGTATTCTCGAGTAGTGAATTTGAATACAATAATAGTGATAATAGTGGTGGCAGAGAAATTCATTTGTTTAAAATTGGTGATTAATTGTTTTGAGATTGGATTTGTACAAAATGGAAATGGTGAGAGAGGGAAAATGATCGACTTTTCGACGTTTGGCTTGTTTTATTTTAGTTGAGGAGAAGATGGTAACCAGAATCGTGGATCTTCGGTCAGACACAGTTACGAAGCCAACGGAAGCCATGCGGGCTGCCATGGCAAGTGCTGAAGTTGATGACGATGTTCTAGGCAATGACCCTACTGCTTTTCGCTTAGAAGCAGAGATGGCAAAGACAATGGGCAAGGAAGCTGCTCTTTTTGTTCCATCCGGCACTATGGGGAACCTTATATGTGTACTTGTCCATTGTGATGTTAGGGGAAGTGAAGTTATTCTGGGAGACAATTGCCATATCTATATTTATGAGAACGGCGGCATTGCAACTATTGGAGGGGTGCATCCAAGACCAGTGAAGAATAACGATGATGGAACCATGGACATTGATTTGATTGAGGCTGCTATCAGGGACCCAAGGGGGGAGTTACTGTATCCAACCACCAGGCTTATTTGTTTGGAAAATACTCACGCAAAGTAAGCATTTAAGAACTTAGTTTAACCATCCAAATTGTGTGTTGTAGATTTGCTCTTTGTTTACAGACACTTATTGCTCTGCACACTGTTGTTGGTTATGGTTGCCACATAGGTACTAGTTCAGGCCCAGGGAATTTGCTAGTTTTTCATTGGATTTTAAATGTTCCTTTCTGCGGATAATTGATTCAAAACCATATACACATTATGGCTCACATTTACCTGAATGCAGCTCTGGTGGCAGATGCCTCTCAGTTGAATATACAGACAGAGTTGGGGATTTAGCTAAGAGGCACGGACTGAAGCTTCACATTGATGGAGCCCGTATTTTTAACGCATCAGTTGTAAGAACATTCGTTTCTTATGTTCTCCTAAAAGTATTTATTATAATCATGGGCAAGTTGTATTGGGGAGAATCCTGTAGTGACTTTCCTATCTGCCATCCTAACACGGAGGGTTGGTCATAATTTATTTATACGTGTAAAATTACTTTCAGAGATAGAAGAAGGAATATGACAATGTGAATTTATAGTCAAATCAATTTGAAAGAAAAGTTGTTTACCATTTGAATGATTAGATGTGACTTCTACATTTGTTTAGTATGAAGTGAGATAAACCGATAATGTTATTACTTTTCTCATTGACAGTTGCCTTTAATTATATCTCTACCTTTTAGTCTTTAGCTTCCTGTTTGCTTTTTGTTTCTCCTTCCTGCTAACATACGCATTATAATTTATAACTGAAAAGTTTGGCTTTTCAGGCACTTGGTGTTCCGGTGGATAGGCTTGTCCAAGCAGCTGATTCAGTTTCCGTATGCTTTCTGTTCTTTTTTCCTGTTTGCCTACAATTCATTATATTTTCTTGGCCTTTTGAAGTTTTGCCTTTATCTAATTTATTGAGGAAAGTTCCAGAGGACTGATTTTATGGCCTGTTTCATATGAATTTGTTGCGTCTATAATACACCATTGAATAATAGTAAAGCAAACTGACTTTATTTCTTTGAAAATATGAATTAGGTTTGCCTATCTAAAGGTATAGGTGCTCCAGTTGGATCTGTTATTGTTGGCTCCAAGAATTTTATTGCCAAGGTAGTTTTATACTTTTAGAGGGAAATTAATTGTAGGTAGGTTCTTACAGAAGATGTTCAAGTCTTGTTTATCTATTTTTTTTTTTGCAGGCTAGACGACTCCGGAAAACCTTAGGAGGTGGAATGAGACAGATTGGCATCATTTGTGCTGCAGCACTTGTTGCCTTGCAGGAAAATATTGGAAAGCTAGAAAATGATCACAAGAAAGCTAGACTTTTAGCTGGTAAATGTCACAGTTTTAGATGACTCCATGTGGAGTCCTGATCTGTTTCATGAATTCTAATTTTCTTAAACTCTTCGAAACCATTTTCTCTTAAACTTACTATTGTACTATAACTTTCTCCTTTCAGATGGATTGAGGGAACTTAAAGGACTGAGAGTGGATACCTTTGCTGGGGAGACTAATATAGTGAGTATTTAGAATCTAGTGCAGTGTAACTTGTTTATATGATGAAACTTCATTGTTGCTCTGTTTATTTGTGTTTTGATAGTGCACTCTGTCTTGTTTACGTTTTATTTCTTAATTTCTGTCCCAATACTGAGCCTAGAATGCCAAGTGAAAACAACATAACTATAATTTTGTAGATATCCCTTAAGGAACCGCTGAGTTTTTCTTTCTGATATTAGGTATTCATTGACATTGAAGATGGTATACGGACTGGGGCAGAAAAAATACGCAAGTACTTGGAAGAACGTGGTATCCTTGTGATGCAGGAGAGCTCATCCAGGTCTTGTTTCCTCTCAAGAACGTTCAGCCTGTTATAAATTATTGAAATGATTGCAAACTTTACAATGAAGTCAAGTCAAGTCAGTAGTACTATGAGTTCTTTCTGAAGTTTAATGCACTATGACATAAACCTCGCATCCTTCAAAATTCATGTTTCAATTGTTATTTTTGTTGACTAATATCTCTTTATTTGTGTACCCCAACGTAATCAGTGAATCAGCATGTTGATCTTTTCTACTTTTTTATAAGCATAATATGTCTTGAGTGTCTTGAGTCGATTTGACATGTTTATCCAAATGTTGGAGAAACTTGTTGTACATCAGTTTAGAATATTTTTATAACGGGACCTTTTCACCAAGTTTAAAATTCACTCTTATTTTGCAATACTTTCAATTTTGACTGTGTGCATCTGTTGTATTTTCCTTTTGTTACCAGGTCAATGAAAAAACGTGAATATCATGACATGCAATGCATATGACTTTTTCTTTTATAAAAAAGGAAAATGTTTGTTCTGAAAAACATTTTTGGTGGACTTTGGGAACAGGAGCCACGTTTGCTAAAAACATTATTGATGTCCTAAACTTATGTTTCTTTCTGCTTACTTCTCTTTGTATACGTGAAGTAATTAGTTCATATCAGATAACAATTCCATTCTGTGAATATGGCAAGAGGTCAATGACAGTGTCTGTTGATTTCAGATTGAGAGTTGTTCTCCACCACCAAATATCGGCAAGTGATGTGCAATATGCCTTGTCATGCTTTCAGGTGATGTTCACCACAAATCAGTTAATTCTTGTGCAATGCATCCAACATGTGTTGTTCTTTTCCTCTACCTACCATATATTTTTTACTCAAAGCTGAAAGATGAAACTTTCTTTTGTTGTATGTTGCAGCAAGCTGTTAAGGGAGTAGAAAACGAAATAGGCACCTAGTGGAAGAATTTAAACTTGGTACGTTGTTGACATATTAGTAATGAAGAAGAAATGCCGTGTTCCGTTTGCCTTGGTTCATTTTATTTTCTTTAATGTACCCTAAAGGACACACAAGGATTTGCATCTTTGATGCTGTTCCCTGTCATCAATTATTTTTACTTTTATAATAGTTCCCTTCCTAATTTGGCTCATTGTTACTGTCTTATCATTGTGTATTGTGTATGTATAGGGTAGGGAACGGATTCAGTGATTTTTTTCTCCGAAAAGTCACGCAATTTTGTTCAATTTTTAACCGGTTTCTTTTAATTTTTGTGAAGGACTGAAGTTGATAATTCAACACAAGAAAAATTACTTAAAAAGTCATTGAATCCGTTCCGTATATGGTATTGTTCAAAGTTTGTCATATATTTTTAACATATCATTTATGAGTAATTTGATGGCCTTATCTCTTCTTTCAATGGGGTCTAGTGATAGTGAAAAGGTTTCGTGTATTTCTGCAGTTCCATACTATAGTTGTAACGTAACTAACGCATTATTAAAGTGTTATAGTAATTCATAACAAAGATGTAAGAAACGTAATAACTACACAGAGGTTAATTTCAGAAAATTTTCTCAGTAGCGTAAGCAACGCAATATGTATGTGATGAGGTTCGAAATACTATGTAAACAAGGTTAATTGAATGCTAACAAGTATTTTATGTATAACAAATATATGGTATATTTAGATAACATTTAAGAAAGATGTTTTGTTTTTTAAAAAAGAAAAAGATATATGAATAATTAGTACGAGTTAATAAAATATGAAAGTACAGAATTATAAACTTCACTAGTATAGTAAGGGCTTTTGGCCCCGGTTGTTTTTTATATTCTGCCCCGGTTCCAGAACCGAGGCATATTGGGGCGAGGCCAAAAGGGATGGCTTTTGGTAAAGTGTTTTTCTGCCTCGGGTCACGCCTGAACCGAGGCCTGTTCTACGCAGCGCTGCAGCGCGTTGGAGACCCTCAAACCTTTCTTGTGAAATGGGATTGCAGCAGATTCATGGAGACCCTCAACCAAGTTCAACAAAACCCTTAACGCTGCAAGAGGTTCAATGCACGGTGGTTTCAGCCGTCGAAAACTCCTACTTCGATGCTTATGTCTTATCAGAATCAATGACACCATTGATCTTCTACGCCCACACCCACCTTGGCCTCACGCTCTCCTCTTGCCGCTACACTCGCGAAACAAGTATCACCCCTCTACACCGTCAAAGCAAACCCATCAATCTCGTAACACAAAAGTTCAAATTCAAAGGAAGAAACACAGAGGCCTAGAAGCAATGCACGTGAGAGAGAGCATATGAGAGAGAACGAGTGAGTACTCAGGTTTTTCTTCAGAGCCAGAAGATGGGGTTTCGTCGGAATCTGCGAAAGAGAAAAGAAAAAAACTTGAGCACGTGAAGAACTGCAAAGGCGAAACAAAGCGCGACCGAGTTGAGAAAAACCAATTGGGAAACCTTCTCCAATAGCGTGGAGGTGCAGCGTGGAATAGTTAGAGTTGCAGGGAGAGAGAAGAGAGAAATGAAGTTTCAGAGAGAAATTGAGAGGGGCGGGGAAGAAGAAAAAGAAAAAGGTCCGCGTTTTCAACCCTATATAAAATAGGGTCTCGATTTATTTAATAACCGAGCATATCATTGGTTTTTGGCACCGGTCCTCTATCACCCGAAGCCAAATGGAAAGTTTTTGATGTTTTGTTTCGGATGTTTTGCGAACCGAGATATAAAAGTTGAATAGAATTGCAAAAATACCACCGCGCCATTATATGCTTCGATTTTTTATAACCGAAACATATTAGACGAGGTAAAAACTATATTTTGTACTAGTGTTTAATTTTAAAAATGTAAAATTGTACCTTATAATTTAAGTAAAATTGTTTTGCACAATTCTATAACTTTGTCTGCTTTAATTATTGAAATTTAAATGGGGCCACAGTTTTCTTAGAGCGAGCAGAAGTTGTGGGTGATCAAAGTTTGAATTTTATAAGCTTATAGGTTTGTAGAAAAGATGGTAACTACTCCATTGTATTTTTGGATTCATCAGGTATCGATTTTTGCTGCAGATTGAGTGTGGTTTCACACGGTTTCAACATAAATTGAACTAAATCGTAATTTTACAGAAAAAAAAAAAAATTAACTTTTCTATAACTTAAAGAATTTGTGTGGTAGGCCATTTTCAAAGGGTTTTGTTGAGCTCATGTAGTCTTATGGTCTGAAAGACTAAGGTTAATGAGGGTAAACTCATTTTCGAAGAATTTTGTTAGGTCCATTTTGTAAGGTTTTCGTCATATTTTCCGTAGGTAACAATTTTCTATCTTTAAACAAATACAAAAGATCGATAATATTTAAATTTAGATACTAATTTGGAATTCATTTAAAATAAGAAATTTTGCTAACAATGTCATTATCCCATTATCTCTAATAATTAGAGTGAAAAAAATAATTATATCTATTTATTTCTGTAGATAAGCCTATATACTATCATTAAAAGGATATACATACATCGAATGTTTTATCGCCTAAGTCCTTTTTTCAGATTTAGTACATTGAATGTTGTATGGCCTAAGTTTTTTTTTTTTTTTTTTCAGATTTAGCATAAACAGTTATAATTGAGTATATCTTCACAATAAATAGGAGGGTATAAAAAGTTTGAGTCAGATATGTTTTTGTTTTTTTAAGTTTTGGTGAAAATTGAAATTAGTTATTCTTTAAAATTTTTGATCAATTTAGTCCTTTATACGTACAAATGAGTGTATTTAGTTCTTTTAATCAAATTTTGATAAATTTATCTTACGTTTCAAGCTTCAAAGAACAAACATATCTCATGAAAGTATTTGAGTTATTTATCTCGTTTTGACAAATTTTTTACTTCCATGTTCACTCAAAATATTATTAGTAAACATATTTAAAATGTCAAGTAGACTTAACAAAATTTAGTTAAAATAATTAAATTTACGTATTTCTAGAATTTAAGGACTAAATTAGGTCGAAGTTTCAAAAATGAATTATTTCTAATTTTTATTGAAAGTTAAAAAATCAAAAATATATTTAACTTGAAATTTTGTATTAAGGGAATATAATTCTTAATGAAAAAAAAAAGAAATATAGAAGGTTAGAGAAGAGATAAAAAGGTAGAAAGGCGAGACTTCAAGATGTAAGAGAGATAAGCGAGAGAAAAAGTTATAGCATAAGGACTTCAATACTTTGACTAGAACAAAATTTAAGGGAGAATATGTGTAGTCCATTCAAATTTATATGTCCAAAACCTTGTAATCATTTTAAGAAAAAATATAATTAAAATATGAAATGGAAAATCAAAACATAATTTTGAAAACTCCACCTACTTGATATAAATCTATCCGATAACTTCTTTTTTTTCATGGTTTATAGTTCGGATTGGGTTTTGACCCAACCCTATACCATTTTCTCTTTCCAATTACCCATATGTTTCGTTTTAATCTAAAGCTGAATTTTCAGAAAGGGTAAGAATGAAGGTACTTTAAAAAATAACACCAATTCTTGGACCGAAGATGGCATAAGAACTATTGGACTTGTCGCTGAGTAGTGAGCAAATATGTTAGATATTATATATTTGCCTTATACTTTTGCATCTTTTATAAGCAATAACTAATTATTTCAAAACTCTATCCATGATGCTTAGTTGGGCATTATACTGCTATAGCTAGTCAAAGATATAATGTTAAAATCCAATAACTTGAAGAATGGTGCTTCCGTGACCCAATTACAACACTATTTGTTCTTACTATACCCAATAATTTTAGATTATTTTAAAGTTGTGGCTTAAGACAATTTAAATATATTTTTCTTTTTCTATTCTTTGATATATTTTTCAAGGACAAATATGTGACGAAGTACATGTTCCAAATCAAACAATATCTTAGATACGAAGAAGATAACAGCAAAAAAAATTATAAAAATAAATAGTTGATTTTAGAATTGTTACCACAACTCAATATATCTCTTGATTATGCGGGAATTTGAGCAGTTGTTGTCATTGACGGGACTGCAGTTTTGTTCATATTTTTTTTTGTGTACACAATTTTTATTTCTGCTATACCCTTTATGCTATACCCTTTATAATATAATTATTAACAGATTTCAAAAAATATATAATTGTTAAGTGATTTAAAAAAAAAATAACTGTTACTCTATAATATTTTCTATCAAACTATCACAAGTTTCTTTTTTTTTTTATAAAATACGGACATCACCTGTGAAATCTAGTATATATAAAGAAATTCTTCATTTGGGTGTTCCACAATTTCATTTTCAATTTTACGCTTTAATCTTCTAAATCATTCTATACCTATATATAACCATTTTTTTTAATTTAAATGGTTTTCTTAATTTAACAATATTTTAAAATTCAATAAATGTAAATGATCTATATAACAAATAAATATTATTTACAATTAAATTTTAAAAATTATTCATATTTTTTAAAATTATAATATTTTCTTTTTATAGAAAAGTAGTAATTATTTATGTGTATAACACATTTGTTTTCACTTTGATTTCTTGTAGATTGAAAAAACCGAAAGTCATCATGGTTTCTTGATAATGAATGTAGAAAAATACACTGTAAAAAGAGACTAAGAGATAAAACAACACTCCTAGGAATGTCTTCTTTTGATGGATATTAGATAGCTAAAATTTGTAGTCGACAAAATTACTGTAAAAAATTATGCAGAAGTAACGTACATGACCACAATTATGATTGACATTGTTGCTTCCCGAACGATATTCATCAAAATTTCATACTGAATAATATAAAGACGATAACGGGAAAAAATATTATAAAAATAAATAGTTATTTTCAGAATTATCATTTCTGACTTAATTAATTTCTTGAGTGTATATGAGACTTTTGCAGTTGTGTTAATTGAATAATAATACTTTTGTTAAGTATTTAAGGACGTGAGGCTTGCATGTTAAATTATGTTAAATTTCTTGTTTGTTTTAATTTATATTTTTGTGCTTTTAATTTATATTTTTATTCTTTTATTGATATATTCATGTGAAGATATTCTTTATTATATTATATATCCATACCTATATATAAAAATAATCTCTATTCTCACATTTTTTATTCTTTTTAAAAAAATAGGTGTGCGACAACGCTTTTGTAAATGTTAGTATATATATAAAAAGAATTCTCACAATTTCCATTTCTAATGTTATCATTTTATAAATAACCATCACTTCTTAAATTAATCTATCGTTTTTTTCTTAAATTCAAACATTTTTTTAAGTTAACAATTTTTTAAAATTAAATCAATATAAATTATTTATATAACAAATAAATATTATATACAATGAAATTTTAAAAGTTATTCATCTTTATTTTTATATTTATAATTTTCTCTTTATAAAATAAAAAAGTAAACACATATGTGTGTAAACATGTTCGTTTTCAATCTAATATGTGTAGATTGAAAAAAAAACAAACAATCATCATGGATCCTTGATAATGCACGTATGGAGACAATGAAGAGTCTGTAAAAAGAGATTAAGGATTGAACAACACTTCAAGGATATACCTTATTTTGATTGATATTAGATAACTAAAATTTGTAGTCGAAAAAATTATTGTACAAAATTATGCAGAACTAATATACATTATTATTATTATTAGTTATGAAGTAAGTATTCACTTTGTCTCACATCAACCAAAGTCTCAATAAGATTGTATAAGAAAGATTTACAATTTTGTTCATAAAAAATTGTATAAAAGGATTATAAGTGTTTGTCAGAAGAATCGATAATACTTACGTTGTATTTGTGGGTGTAGTAGGACTTTAAAGTTTTAAGATGTCAAACTATGTTAAATTTCTTATGTAGTGTGTTTTTGCTTAAAGATGTTATTATTATTATTATTATTATTATTATATATACCCATATATTATTAATATATATTTTATAATATAATTATTACCTGCTTTTCTAAAAAATATAATTGTTAACCGAGTAACTATTATTTAAAATATTTTGTATAAAATTATCACTAATTCATCTCTTTCCTAAAAAATGTGGACACATAGTGTGAGCTGGTAAAAAAATAAAATGTTCTGTATTTCATCTTGTTAATCTTGTTAAACCCTGAGCATTAGAAAACAAATCAATTAGTTTTTAAAAAATGTTATGACTTAATAAAATAAAACCATAATAATAAAAGTAATTCTAAAAAAAAGAAAACAAACAAATAAAAATATAATTTTTAATGAAAAAGTATATAATGATTATTAATTTATATATATATATATATATATATATATATATATATATATATATATATATATATATTATCATGAAAAG
>Ga0214543_1000855_pt1 | contig 55693 bp, 41 predicted proteins | sample CNSS2metaG_FD_160094 | JGI IMG/M metagenome (GOLD analysis project Ga0214543, IMG submission 160094) | Root nodule microbial communities from cowpea collected in UCLA plant growth center, Los Angeles, California, USA - CNSS2 | ecosystem: Host-associated > Plants > Roots > Nodule | place: USA... | reverse complement strand
TTCACATCTTCCTTGGCCCATGTGAAGTTCATCTTGGGCCTTGCATGCGCATTTAAGGCCCATTCCTCTTGTATTCTCCTAGCCATGGCTCTTGTTGTAGGTCCCTTGGCTCGAGGCATCTCATCAAGAGTAGTAACAATTTCGAGGTAAGGGAAGCTAGTTTTTCTAAAGCTTTTGAAGTGTCTTGCATGTTTTTGGTTCTGAATCATGTTTAAAATGCTAGATTTATGTTTGTGTTTGTATGGAAAACTGCGTGTGGTTCAATTGGGATTTTGGTTGTGCATGCGTGAGTAAGTGAGAGTCTACTATTTTCGCCCAGGTGAAGAACCTCTAATTCAAGCAAAATTAAAAGAAAGCTCCCCTTTGCTTCTGCGCGAGTCATCGCTAAAGCGAGAATTCTTGCCCAAGCGAAAGTAGTCTCGCCTAAGCAAGAAAGTCTAGCTTAAGCGAGAACTCATAGAGGTGCACTATGCTTTGTGTTTGAGTTCTCGCTCAGGCTAGAAGTTTCTAGCATGGGCAAGAGGACCCTATCGCTTGAGCAAGGCCTTCTAGCCTAAGTGAGAATGGTGTAGACTTATTTTAATTCTCTTGTTGAATCTATGGTTGGCCGAATTCCTTTTAAAAACATGATGTATGTGATTATTCATGTATGATGAAGTATTTTGAATTGTATTTGATGTGTTTAGCATGGGAGGGAAATTTATATGAGATATCATGTGGATTATGTGAGAATTTCATGGAGAAATTTCGTGGGTGATGAAGTAGTGTATGTAATGACTTATGAATTCAAGTAAGGTTACATCCTGACACTCTAATGCATTAGTCAGACTCACACAGAGTAGACTGGTTCATGTGGTGAGAGTAGTAGGAGGTCCTAGTCTCTGGCAAGATAATGGCATTAGATGATCATGGACTAACCTTGTGTGTGGTAGGGTGAAACCCATTGGTAATGGCTTTGTAGAGCAGTAGAGGCCACCACAAGTGCAAGTTTCTAGTGAATCCGATTTCATTACATGTATCTGAATAATTGAGTTAAAGAGTCTTCTATTGGTTACTATCACATGTTGTTTATGCTCATAACTTGTGTATTTATTTGCTAAATTATTTTCACTAGCTTACCCTTCTCCTTTTGTGCTCTATTTTCTTGTGGTATTTTCTTTTGCAATGATCACCAATGTTGATATGAGTAGATAAGGGAGCCCTTGGTGATCGTCAAGATGGTGGAGATGCTGCCGTTTAAATTATGCACATTAGTTTTGCCCTTTTGTGTACTTGTTGACAATATGTTTTATGTCTTTTTAGGCTTTGTTGAGCGCCTTTTGCATAACTATTATGCCCTTAGTGGTCTTTATTGGGTTGTTTTACGCCCATGATACTTCTGTTCAAGTATATTTTGGATGACTGTAATGGTTGCTTCTAATATATTTTCTGCCGTTTGCTCTATTATATTATAATATGTGATGTTTTACTTACTAGAAATTTTCTATTAAATGGGATGTCACATTTCCAACTAAATATAATTATTTCCTTAAATTCTAAAATTATTTAAAACCTCTTAATTCATCTCGAAACATTTTTCAATTAAAATGATAACTTAAGATAAGGAAATTAAAGTGATAAAATTGCCTCTCTTGATATTAGGTATGAGATAATTGAGCCACAAAATTTCGCAAATTTTCCCACACTTGGATCATTGGTGTTTGGTTCATTTAGAGCAGTGAAATGTTTAATCTAAATTTTGTTTATCGAATTTATGGCGAAACTAATAGGACCCTACCTTTATTGCTGTTATAATTGTAGAAAGTAGATCTCACTCCTCGATGATATAATTTCCATGTAGTAGTGTAGGGAAGGAAAATGACTGCAGTTATTTTGGCCTTTTGGCTTCGGGTTCACATTGAGGTATATGTAGGGGAGGTGAAAAGGCAGTTGTTTATGCCTCGATTATGAACCGAGACATATTTTACGGTTACTACCTTGGTTCCCTCCAGAACCGAGGCTTAATAGGCATTAGAAATTAAAATAAAAAAGAAAATGAAATGTACTTTCTACCTCAGATTTGGATACAACTGAGGCAGAAAATGAGATATATTGTCTCGGTTACATTCCAACCGAGGCACATTAGCTATTAAAAATATAAAAACAAAATCAAAATAACCTTATGCTTGGGTTTTGGTTACAACCGAGGCATAAAGGTGCCATTTTTTTGAATACAGGTTCTGTTTCTTTCATATCCAACACATTAAACCTGCAAATTTTCAACCAGAAACCTATAACCAGCCAGAAACAAAAGACAAATTGATAAGGCAGCTCCGTCATGGAATTCACCTCACGAAGCTATTCCAAAAGTGTCGATTTGTTTGGTGGAAATTGACCAAATATGCAGCTTAAGACTAAGATCTCTTGGATGTGAGAGATCAACTCTATTTCGAATGAGTTCTAGTGGGGAAACTCATGAATACTCACTGGTTTAGGGCAACCGATGAGGTTAAAGCCTAATCTAGGGTTAGGGTTTGAGCAAGACAAAACTGGGGGAAAACCACTCTCATATATTCATTAAGCTCCCTATTACATGAGGTTGGCCTGCCTTTATATCAGTGAAGGCAACCAAAAGAATAGAAAAGGTAAACGCCATCTAACCAGATATCTAACGGTAAGAAGAACCCCAAAGGATAAGGTTTGGAAAGTTAATAAAAGTTTAACAGAGACAAACCCTAACCCTAATGTGTGATACATGTGAAGGCAAAGGTATGATACAAACACACATGATGGTTGAAGTGAGACCCTAGCAGAGGTACATCTTGTGAAGGTGATGCGCGTTAGAGGTAACCCTAGCAGTCTATGAAGCTGAAATACGTTTGGTGAAATGATGCACATGCGGGATGGAATTGGGCTACCTACTTGCAAGCCCAAGATGAATATTAAGTTAGTGCCTCTCACGCATGGCAGAAGCATACATGCTGCATGTGTTGTTGTAATGACAGGTGTGATAATGGGCTTCAGAAGTACAACATGATATGCGTGCTTGGTCCAATTCACTCCACATGATGCAAGCAACTACTAACTATGAAGAAATGGGCTGCAGGCCCAAATACGTGAACTCAACAGCTTATAGAGAAATTAATGAAACACAATAGAAGAGATGTGGGTCTAAAATACAAGCCCATGAAAAATACTAATTACACCACAGAAATACTAATCCTATGCATTTATTAATCTATTTAAAAACAAACTAATAAAGGAAACAGGCCTAGGCAATGGACCAAGCTATAAGCCTTGTTGGGATCACATCACAATGCTATTTAAAAAAATGTGGCAAAATACTTAAATATTATTCATATTAATGTACAATTCATTACAATATCATATGCTACCATAAATAGATACACTAAGTGTAACACCCTAGGTTGATATTACTTGGTACAGTAAAAAATACTTAAAATAAAAACATCTAATACAACGGTCTAAATACGAAACCAATATTTCAAAAATAATCCATTACAAGTTTTACAATTCAAAACCAACTTTAAAATAAAACATTTGATAATATAGTTCTTTCAAAAATTTCCCAAGCTTGCCCGCATCTCCACACCTATGCCTCGCCAGCATCACTTGAAACAACATATGCTCCTATGTGACCAAGCCACACGATCATTGCATAACCACAAATGGAAAGGGCGAGCTTAACAAAATAAAACATACATATATAATATGAAAACCTCACCCAATACTCTCAGACTTAGAGACCTTATATCACAAGGTAATTATGCAACCATACTCTCATAATCTATATAAGACTAGCACATCCAACCACATCATTATCCTATCCAACTAGACCTTAAGGATATCACACCCTTCTACGATCCTGCCTGCTCGTAGACCAACCTCTACGAACCTACCCATTCATAGTCCAACACGCGTGAACAAAACCAATTACGAACCTTACCGCTTGTAAAATAATCAAGTGTGAGTGCAAATCCTACAAACCTCCCCGTCCGTATTTATCGCGCATCTGATCCTCACTTACAAACCTCCCCATTCGTAACATTCAATTATAGCATATCCATAACCCCACATGAGGAACCTATAGGATTCATACTTCATCCCATACCACACATAATCACACTTAGCATACAAGCACCTTAATTTCTCACTGCAAACAGATCACCAAACAATCACACCCACTCATGCACAATAAACAAAACCCGTAACCAGCCCCTAGACCCTCGACTGGTAGAGTAGAAGTGTCGCTTGGCAGTTTTCCATTACAGAATGCCCGACGGTTCAATAACACTGCCTGGCTCCACACCCTTTGTGGCCTCCTTGTCCCGTCTATCGCTTGGCAGTCCAACAACACTGTGAGGCGCTATACCAATAGTATCACACTTCTGGTTTGTGCCCCAAACTAGATTCAAATATTCCAACCATCACACTTCCAAAATACAATAACATAGATCCACACAATACAACATGACTCAAAACACTCTACCACACATCCCATGCAACACTCTTAATTCCACACATACATTCACCGCTTTGGCTCATATTAACACATGAAATTATCAAAGAAACATTCGTGCTCATTAGAACTCAAAACAGAAACCAAGAAATTCATATAACGCATTATAAATCATAAACTCACTCGAAATAGTACCTACAATAGTTCTTTTAATCTAGCCGCTCATACCAACCCAAGTTTAACTTACTCATTTATACATTAAACTCCCCAAAATAGTAGCAATTAAGCCTTATTACATCAATATCATATGCATTCATAATTTGAACATTCACTAAGCAGCCAACCCACACCCTTACCCAACAAGAACATATTTTCCGCTTCACACTAGGCGTCACCTGGCGGTGCATACCTATCGCCAGGCGATGCATCAAGGTTTCAGGAGCAGAACCCAAATTTCTTCACCTGTAAGAAATACCCTAAACACCAAAAAGACAACCCAATCTTCCCAATACACAAAAATTTACGCATTCATGCTTCCAACGTCTATACATGCTCAATTAAATTTAAGCAACACAACAATCACAATCCTTTTAAACATGAACAACAAACATCATTATCATTACACATTGAATTCTTCCCTAAACCCAAGGTGAAACCCTCATGCCCATTCATTCAACAAATTACCAAGGTATCATCACCATAGTGGCATTTCCAAGATTTTATATCAATGAACACGCAACCAAGAATAAAATTACAAAAGAAATAACTCTACGCCATAGTACCAACCAACACTCATAAAAACCTCAATCCCCCGCGTGCCGGCGGCCCAAATTTGAGTCTCTCACATGTTCTGGTTTACTTGTTAAATAAATATTTCTTTTTTATTGGGTCTTTCACTAAGTACTATTGTAGATTTGTATAATGTACATTGCACAAGCTATCCTTAAATGTTTGATGGACTTGGCGGGGATTGATGTAATGGTACTGAATTTCTAATAAGTATTTGATATAGTGAAATTATTACCATTTCCGAACCACTTGTGATACGAGCACGTACAACAGTTGACATCCATTGCATTACATAGTAACCACACTCATATGAGCCAGATGAAAATTACGCAACAATGAATGCACAATTATAAGTAATTGTGGAAGAAAATAAATCGAATAATTATAATATTGTATATCAAAGTACCAAACTTAGAGGGCCAACCATGCTACCCTTTTTATTATGGCAGTTGATTTCCCTAACAACATGTTATGTCAAGCAAATGAACTATGAAAAAGGTAAGGTGTTAAGATACAATTATATAAGAAAGAAAGTTGATAAAATTGAGGTTCTTACCAATCGATAACTTGTTAGAGATGGTCAGGGGAGACCTATGCAAGGAACAAAGTTACACAATAATGGTGTCCTTCATGGAAATCACAAGTAGTTCCCAATGATGCTTGCATTCAAAACAAAATTCATTGTTGTACCTTAAAATAAAAGATTATAATTAGAAGTCCACAAACTACACTTACCCAACAATATAGGGGACAAAATATATTTCCTTCCCTCGTCCAAAGCATTGGGTGAGGTGTGCTTGAATGTCACAAAACTTAATGCCTACATGAGTGAGTTGGGGGTCTACAAACCCATATACATCACTCAACCCCATATTGTTATTGACACCAAACATGTACCTGGACAAAAACATTTATTTAATATAGGTAACTAGATAAATTAATTAAACATAATGAATGGTTTAAATGCTTACATTATTCATAATTGAATAAGGGTAATATCTAGTTCTTTCGTCCTCGACGTAAGCTCTAAGACATCTTGCTTATGCAAGTACAATGGGATGTCACTATCTCTCCCAAATACATTATAATCCCATGGAACCACCATCGGCTTTTCACTTATGATGTCAGCTAGCTGGTGTAATGCACTAAGAAGATCGTCCAAAGATATTGGAATCTTCATCGGTTTAGGACTTTCCACTTCACGCAACTATTATTACATGGAAAAAATAATTTGATTATGAACATAAATAACATGTAAACTTAAAATGCAGAGTATTGTAAGGTGTGTTTGGGGGTCCATACCGGGGGTCAAAAATAGAACCAACCAAATCTTTAGGCCAGGCAAGGAAAGACTGAAATGTCTGTGCCACAATATATACCTCATTTGTTGGCATAAGAACTAACGCATCTAGTACAAGAACTTCCTCTACGGTGACCTTTACCTCATCCTTCATTAGCTCTATACCATGAAGAAGAGTGCCTGCCTCAAATATTGTTCCACGAGCCACTAGTGTCTTCACTATACCATGTAGAACATATAGGTCACATCCATGAGCGTCGTCTGTGTCATCCCCTGGTATAGGTTGAGTCGAACAACTCCTTTTCCCGCTTCTACTTGTCAAAGGCAATGTTAATGTTATTTTATTAAAGAAAAATTATGGAAGATCATAAATTAACACAAAATGATTGTTAATTTTACCTATGTGGGGCATAAAATATTCTTGTTGAGGAGTTACTTGTCAACGGATGCCATAACCATAAAAATGCTGCTGGAATTGACGCATAACCCTTTTAGTGATTTGTTTCGTCAACCGTTGTGTCAGCTTTTCTTCATACTCAACATTGTGTATCCATGAAGACTGACTAGAGGAGCCACAAACATATTGGCGAATGTTGACTCTTGATCCAACAACATGCACACGTCCAGGCTGCTCAGGCCGTCTAATTATTGTAGCAAGAATGTCATGATGATCCTTTGGAATGAAAGTACCTTGGGAGTTTTGCTCAACTGTAAGACCCGATAAACATAAATAAATAAATAAATAAATGTTTATTTAATTAATGTGAGGGCGAGAACCCTTAAGTTAATAAATATGGGGAGAAAAGACAATGAATAGTACTAGCTCATGAGGTTAAGAGTACTTGGTTATGTGAGAGGACTTGGGTTTAAGTCCTATGTATGCCAATTTCTTGTTAATTTAATTATTTTATTATTTTGTGTGTATGCTCGAGACTAGAGCACTATGATAAAATAATATAAAAGTAGAAATTGCTAAGAAACATGAAGTGGTGTGATGGTGTTGTGTAATTGGTTTGGTAATTGGGAGGTTGTGTGTTTGAACCTGTGCTAGAGTAAAATCATAATATCTTATTTTTTTGCCTTGGGTGACGAATTGAGTAGATGAAGAGATAAAGGTAGGTTCTATGAATCTGGACACAGACAAAGGGGGTTAATTGGACTTAATTAAACATTAAAGACCAAATTAAAGAAGAGATTTAATTTAATTATATTAGTTTTAGGATTGGGAAAAGTGAAGAGTACCAACCACCAATCTGCAGAGTAGAACAAAATTGAGGGTGATTGGAAGGAGGAGATAGTGGGAGATCAAAGAGAGGGCAAATTAAAGCAAGGAGAAAGCTAGAAACATTTTGGAACGAGGAATTCCGGTTAGGGGAGCTTCACTTCGTTTTTTGTATTGAATTGTAAGATTTTGAACTGAATTAAATGCATACGATCTTTGAAAATTGGTAAAACTACATAAACTATTCGTGTTTCTGGAAATTTCAAGAAACCACCTAACAGTGCCGAAGACCCGCCAAGTGACTCATTGATCGAGGTCGTGCACGACCAAATAAAACATGAAAATGTTGTATACTCGGTAGTTCAACCAAGGTCATCTCTTAGTGACCAAACATTTCATTCAGAGATTTTTTCAGATGCAATTCAACACAAAAGGAGGGGGGTTGGCAGATTCACAATGCTAATCAATAGATTAAACTAAATGAGACATTGATTAAAAACGTATTAACATCCTTGATTTAAACATAATTTAACTTATCATAGGCCACCAAATTAATACCTCTGTCTTCTCTCAATCCACTAGATAATAACCCACTAAGCGAAAGTTACAATTCGACTTTCATTATTCAATTAAACAATGCATACATTCATGAATTCGTGTTAGTCAAGCTACATGTATTAAGCGTGAACATAACCTAACCCAAACATATGCAATTAATATGAAATTAAGCATAAACAAATGAACCACATGCATTCCCTGAATTCAAGACAAAGACATGGCAGATTTCACAAACAAGCACAACCTCAAAGCTTCAATGCATTTTTCATCAAAGAGTCAATACAAGAATTTATCAAGACATGGAAATGGAGCAATTAAACACTTCAAAGCTTTAATGCAATGAAAATAGTTGTTGTGATATAAAAACCGAAAACCCCATACATGAGTGTTGTTCCAAGTCAATACAATTCACAAAACAAGATGCCCAAGGTAGCAAATGAGTTAAAAATGTAAAATCCACCTTAGGTGTTGTCAAATGTGCTTAAAAATGCTAAAAACAAGTGCTAAATCGTGAAAAACGAAAGAAGGCACCTCCATGGTCACCTACCAAAGCTTAGAAATGTGAAAAGGGAGAATGGGGGAGAGAATGGTGGCTGCCCACTCAGATTTACAAAAATTCCACTATGGGCTGAAAAATGGTGGCCCAATGACGTGGACAAGCTGACTGACATGGCCTAGATGTGGCAATGATGTGGAAATCACGTGGCAACTCTCTATTGACCTAAAGATAAATGTCTAAGGTCCAAAATCTGCTCCATATAATACCTAAAAACAATTAGAAACAATAATCAAACCAATTAATGCCAAATTACTCAAAATTCAGAATAATGGCCCAATGAAGCCCAATTGAGTAAAATGCACTAACAAAAGACAATTAAGAACTAAACAACACTCAAGAATGGCATAAAAAGGTAATGGAATAAGGAAAAATATTGACTCATCAAAATCACCCACACTTACCCTTTTGCACTATTGGGCAAAACCATAAAGGCACAGCGAAGCAAAGGAAGGACAACGCAAACAAAACAAAGAAAGAGAGGGATGAAGAGACGCGACACAAACAAATAGACACACACAAAATGGAAAAATGGAAACACACCAAACACAAAAGGAGCCAAAGCTGCAAGAAATCCAACTCTTAATTCTCTTAACACACTCTCAAATTTGCTCTCCTCTCACTATGTAATAATCTCAACCTTGCAAACCTTTCTTCTAACCCAAAATTGGCCTTTTAAGGGTGCCTTATGTAAGACACGTGAAATTTAATTAATTAAATAATAATTAATTAATAAATGCGGGTTGGAGAATTAACTATGACATTAAATTATGAGTGGAATGACGTGGAAAAGTACTAGCTCATGTGGTTGAGAGTACTTTGATTGTGTGAGAGGACTTGGGTTTGAGTCCTATGTATGTTATTTTGTGTTATTATTCGTTGTTATTTTAATATATGATAATCATGTTGTGAAATAATGTGACGATTGAATTATGATTGTTAGCATGAAATCTGAATTGGTTAAGTGGTTTGAAATTGATTGGGAGATTGCATGGTTATGGGTTCAAACCTTGGAGAACTTATATTAAACTTTAATTTTTGATATTTTTGGCTTTGGCCTGAATATGAAGAGTTGAGGAACATCCTAGTGGAATGGCAGAATAAGGGTGGCTGTGAAACAGCCCATAAAGAGACAATGAATGGGAATTAACCACCATTAAGTGGCAATTTTCGTTTTAGGTTAATAACCTAGGTTTAGGCACACTTTAAAAAGGAAAAAGTGGGTAAATAGCAAAGGTTTGGCAAGCTGAAAATACACCAGAGAGAGAGAGCACGAAAATTTGGAATTCTGTGAGTTTGGAGTGAGACTTGAGGGGCTGAACAGAGAGGAGCCAAGGAGAGTAGGTGTTCAAAGGAGAACTTCTCAATTTTCAAGGTTTAAAGCTAAAAAGGATCCAGGTTAAGGGAGTTTTCACGTAAATTATGTATTGTAGCATGAACTGTATATATCTTGGTATGATATTGTATGCATGTATCCGATTCTGGTTGAAATCATGTAATTCTGGAAAATTTTCAAAAACCGCCGGGCGGGCTGTTCATAGCCGCCAGGCGGCACATGGTTTAATGTTCAAATTTCTAGATTTCTGGAGATGTGCCTGACGGTATTGGCTGAACTGCCAAGCGACGCGAGTCTATGATTGAGTTATGATATTTTGTGTGTTCTGGATAGATTTCGATTGGGGGAATGAAAGGGGTTAGGAGTCTATTAATTATAGGATGTGGTATTTCACTGAATTGAGCATGAGAGACGTATAAAACGAATGAAATAGTGTAAGAAGACATTAGGGTTGATGACTTGAGTAGTGCCACTTATGAAGTTAATTAATGGAAACCGAATCTGGGTACTTGCTGCTATTACATGGTAGGACTAGTGTATTGAGGGCTGTTAAATAATTAGAAGAGTGGGACGAATGAGCAATTGAGTAATTGTGAGAGGAAGAGCGTTGCAGGTGCTCGGGATGACGGATGAACACGAGAAACCCTTAAGTTGAGCTCGGGTTGGCGAGTGTTATCGGTGTGAGTGTGTTGGCTGTGGCTAATATGATGGATCCAGTTAGATTGCCCTCCTCAGTTGTTGGCTGATGAGTTTGGTAGTCTTGGAACATTACAGACTGTGTTCGTAATTGGGAACTCCACCTGGCGTTACGGTGTGATCCGTGGCATTGGTTCCCGCACGTGCTTTGTCGGTTGTGGCCGATAAGTTTGGCAGCAAATTATCTTGGGGTAATCACTAGAAAAGGCAAAACGCAAATGGTCTGGTTGTGGCCAAGCGTTAGAGAATTGAGTAAGCTATGGTATCATGATTTTTGTAGAGTTTACAATTGTATAACTGGTTATTTGATTATTGTTATGATGTATATTGTTTTCATAAGCTCACCCTATCTGCTTGTGTTTGGCGATGATCGTGTACGCGGTACACGTGAGCAGAGAATGTTGATGCAGGTGGAGCCGGTGAGGCTTAGTCACGGAGCGTGGGAAATGTTTGGGAGTTTTATACATTTTTGTATTATTTTGAGTTGTACTATTTTGTAAACTCTTATGAGAGGTTTTATTATGTTAATTCAGTTTTATGAACTATGAATTTTGCTTTTATTCTCAGAAGTTAATAAAATTTTAAATTTCCTGCGTTTTTGGGAAATGAGGTTTATTAATAAATGCGGCAGCTTTATAATTTTAATAGTTTTATTTATTTAAATTAGTAATATCCTGACGGGATGTTACACCTTAATGCTAGGTTAATTACCAAAACGCAAATTTGGTTTAATGATGCTTGTAAATACCATTCAAAGGACCATTGTGGCTGATTCTCCAGCCTCCTGCCATTCAGCTAGGGTTTTTCCTTTCCCTTTCACCTTCATGCCAAAGGAATTTTGGCAAAAAGAAAGTTTAGTTTAGGTTCACCAAGGTTCGAACCCATACCATGCCAATGTCAAATCAATGTATAACCATTTAATCAATTCATGTTTCATGATGATTAATATAATTCTATGATTATATTATAACTTAACATGGTCGAGCTTATTGTTAAAAATAATAATAATTTAACTAACACACAATAGGCATACATAGGACTTGAACCCAAGTCCTTCCACACAATCAAAGTACTCTCAACCATATGAGTTAACACTTTTCCACATCATACAAGTTAGAAATAAATGCCATAAATCCTCCCACTACCCGTATTTATTTATTAATTATTTATTTTATTAATTAAATTTCACGGGTCTTACATGCCTCCCTCCTTAAAAATTTTCCGTCCTCGAAAATAGGACTTACCAAGAAATAGGTGGGGATAAGACTTCTTCATGAGGTCTTCCACCACCCATGTCATCTCCTAGGTCGCCTCCCTCCAGAGAACCTTCACAATTGTATGTTATTTTGACTTGTGCATTAATTTTATGATATATTTGAATGTGAGTCGTGGTAATGTAATTCCAAGATTAAAGGAAATATTACAAACATGACTTGGTTGAATTGGTTGTGTCTTGACTTTGGAATTACAGGGGTGTGTGTTCAAATCTTGCTCAGAACGAAATTAATCTCTTTATTTTTACTAATATAATTGTGGTCTGAATGTGAAAGGGTGGGAAAACCCTAGAGGCAATGGGCAGCCAAGGGAGTTGGGAAAAAACAACCCATAATGGTCTATGAAAGGCAATTACAGACATTAAAAATGGTATTTTCGTTTTTTTTTCATTAACCACAAATAAGGGTCATATAAAAAGGCAAACTAAAGAAATTAGAAGGGTTTTTTAGACTGAAAACTGTGATAGTGGTGATGGGCACGAATTCTGAGTGGAAAGGTGAGTTTGGAATTAAGAACAAAGTTGTATTTGGTTTTGGGAGAGCAAAGGAGGGTTCCTAGGTACCACAAAGCCAAGGTTATACAACCATTTGAAGCAAGGATTTCTAGGTTAGGGGAGCTCTATGCTTTGATTTTATGGTTGTGAATGAATTACATGATTTAATTATTGAGTACCATGAATTTTCGTGCTAAACCTGATTTGAATTAGAGATAGGTTGTTTTGGTGTGTTTTGGAAATCATCTTATACTTTGGTATGAATATGATTGTGGGTTTTTGGTACTGTATGATTACTGATGTTTCAATCTCGAATTCTGGAAGCCAAATTGGGCTAAATCATGTTTATAAGACTTGTGCACTATTGTGGATTGTGTGTCAACAATTGGGATGTGGTTTGGCATTGTTTCTGTGATGGTGCGTGCATAAACAGGGAACACAGTTGCTAATCTCGCTCAGGCGAGCTAGGCTCGCCTAGGCAAAAGTTGCAGGGTTTTGACTCTAATTCTGCTCGAGCCACTCATTCAGGCGGAGGCCCCAATTTTGCGCAACATGTTGTCTCGCTCAGGCGAGTGTATCTCGCCTAAGAGAGAAATTGAGAGGTTAGAGGTTTGAGTTGGGCATCTCGCTCAGGCGAGAACTCATGTTTAGTTTTGCATCAAGCTTAACTCGCCACCTGGGCAAGAGTGTTGGCCTTAGGCGAAGGTGAGGCTCGCCTAAGCGAGATAGGCTCGCCTAAGCGAGACTTCGCAAGTGCGCTACTGTTGCACGCTCGCTCAGGCGAGAAAGATTAGCTTAAGCGAGACAGGCCTGGTCGCTCAAGCTAAGTCTTTTAGCCTAAGCGAGTTTAGTGCAGTTTGTGTGTGTGGTATGCATTGATGTGAACGTGGATCAAGAGATGTTGTGCCATGAGCGGGTAGGTTCATAGATAGTGGTTAACATGTGATGGTATGAGCGGGGAGGTTCATATCCAGTTACTCTCATCTGAGGATACGAACGAGGTATGTTCGTATGTTTCGTGCTCACATTTGAGAGATGTCGCGTGCAAGGAGGTACGTGGCTGGTGGATCACATGTGTTGGACTATAGGTGGGCAGGTCCGTAGAGTAGGACTACGAACGAGGAGGTTCGTAGAGGCAGGACTAGGAGCGGGCAAGTTCGTGTGAGCATCATGAATCTTGAGTCCATGGTTAATTGTGTTATGTGTTGTGAAGGTTGAAAGGCCTTGGGGTTAAAGGTCTTATCCAAGAACTAAATGGAATCGAATAAATGGGTGTGTTGTTTTTGTTTTGTATAATATATGTATTTCATTATTTATAAGTTCACCCTTTCTGTTTGTGAATGGTGATGATCATGTGATTCAGTACACGGGAGCAAATGATAATACAGGTGATGCTGGTGATGTTCAGGCGACAGAGTGAGGGCTAGCAGGGAGTAGAGCTAGGGATATTTTAACTATTTTTTTTATCATTTTGTTTGGAATATTGGAACTTGTAATACTTTTGGTTAATTTCATTTTAAAATTTGTCGCATTGAATATTAATTTAAATTTTTCACGCGGTTTGAGAATAATAATGTTGCGACGTTCTAAATTCATTTTCCATATTATTCATTTAATTAAGTAATATTCCTTAGGGATGTTACACCAGGCGTACTCGCTTATAGACCGTCTGGCAGGGGACGCGTACCGCCTAGCGTGTAGCACCTCTGCACCATCAATCACTGCAGACACTGCTTGGCGAGACAGCTCACACAGCCAGGCGCACGCACTCCAGGAGCCCACTAGTTCTGCAGGTATCACTTGGCGAGACCACCCTCACTGCTAGGCGCGACTCACACCAGCACCCCCTGATTCATGGCTATCGCCTGACGGCCTAACCCTACCGCCAGCGCCATACCAATATCACCACTTTTACGGGTTTGGCACTCTTTTAGCCAAGTTTGACTACTTTAGTCTTGTGCCTTCATACCACCAAATTGTTGAATCTTCTTAAGCATATATGTACCCTTAGACAATAACCACCGTCATTTACGATTTACCAAAAATATGATATCCTTCAATTTCTTTTCTTTTTTCATTCTCCCACCTAAGTGTATTTATGTGAGATTGCTTAACTTCAACCTTTATAAGACTTTACATGTCACTGTAGTCTTATTTGTGCTCTGCTACGTTCCCACACAACCATTCAGTACACACTAATTTACATATGACTTACCCATTTGCACCTACCCATATTTATATTATATGTCCAAATTGACAAATCCAAATACCCTTGCAGTTTTAACTCTGTGCTAGTAACTGCTTATTATAACTATCTATGAAATTTCTGCTGTATGGTAATGACATTCCCTTCCATTCAAATCATGAAATTTACACCTCTAGTTTCTACTTATCATCATTAGAGTTATCATCCAAGTACCACTTTGAACTCAAATAATAGCACAAACTTGCATTTCCCTAAAACTAGGATCATCAGCCACTCTCCCACCATGAAAATTCCATTGTTCTAAGGTGGCGCCTAGCGGGCGTTCATCACTGACAGGCAATTCAAACAGAACCCAGAAATTGGGTTTCCAACATGCATCGCTTGGCAGCTAGGGATGTGCCGCCAGGCAGTTCCTCTTTAGGAACCCAAAACTAAGCACAAACTAATGAGTCGCCTGGCGGTAGTTCATCACCCGCCAGGCAATTTCTCAAAAAATTCTAGAAACTCGAATTTCAATATAAGGAAAGGGGAATCATACTCGTACATGTTATAATAAATATAGATATGCGTAAAAACTTAAATAGATGTGGTTCAACTCCCCTAACCTGGTCTCCTTTACTTAATTTGAATGTGAAATGGTTCTTCTTGGCCAAAAAATATCTTCCCTTAGTACTCCCGCAACCTAGCTCCAAACAAACTCTTAATTCTCTCAATACACTCTCAAATTCACTCTCCTCTCACTATGTAACAATGTCAACCTTGCAAACCTTTCTTCTAACCTAAAATTGGCCTTTTAAGGATGCCTTTATGCTAGGTTAATTACAAAAACGCAAATTTGGTTTAATGATGCTTGTAAATACCATTCAAGGACCATTATGGCTAATTCTCCAGCCATCCTTGGCTGCCATACAACTAGGGTTTTTCCTTGCCCTTTCACCTTCATGCCAAAGGAATTTTGGCAAAAAGAAAGTTTAGTTTAGGTTCACCAAGGTTCGAACCCATACCATGCCAATGTCAAATCAATGGATAACCATTTTGATGTGACCCCATTAAGCCTTATAGCTTGGGTCATTGGCTAGGCCTATTCTTTTTAATTTTCTTATATTTTCTTTTATTTTTAATTAAATAAAAGTTGTTCTAATTGGGTTTGTTTTGTTAATTGCAGCCTATATTTCATGCGGCCCAATTCTTCTTCACACCAACCCATCATAAGCCATGCCTGCCACCTACATGTGTGCACATCATTACTCCTTATAGCATCCTCTGATTGGGCCTTGTGCAGCCTATTTCTCTCTAAATCATGCTGCTCGCACCAATGCTTCTAGCACCCCCTTTTGTCTTGCTACAGCCAACACATGTTGTTTCCAACATTTCTTTCTCAAACAGCGTCAACCTAAATTGGGCTAGTATGCGAGACCATTCTGGTTCAGAGAAGCCCAATTTTCCTCCAGACTACACACGCGAGAGCTTTTCTCTGTTAGGTTTTCTTATGAACATTCACATCAGCCATTCTACTCACGTGTGTTCCAACAGTCACAACTATGGTTCTTCCACCGGCTGCTAGGGTGCATGTTTCAACCCTTCATGCGTCCCACGCTTGCCTTTCTCTAGGGTTCCTTCCACGCACCCTTTTTCTGTTAGGACTCTTGTACACGGCCTCACTACCGTTAGATCCTTTCTTCTTTCCCTCCATTCTTTTCTGGTTCCCTTTCTTCTATAAAAGGTGAACCATTGTTTGTAATCAGAAGCTTTGATGAATGTTAAATTCGGTTGAAATCACTCCCACCGTTCGTCTTAGCTCCCTTTCCCCTTTAGATGAGGATTTCTCCTCCTAGGGTTACCTAACCAATGAGAAACCAGAGAGATCTGAGCGTAATCTCCATATATGACTCTTCCGCTGCGTTTTCTCTCGCCTTTCGTGAGTGTCAATCGGTAGAACACCGATTGGATAGGCTTTCTGACGAATCCCGTGATAGAGCAGTCTCATCAAGTGGTATTTAATGCCACTCGGTTCTCGGAGGTCTTCAAAGAGAAGTTTCTTCACTTATCTCCGTTTCTTATATCATGTCTTCGATTTTTGTCTTGTGCGATCTTATTTGAGTCTATTTTCGCTTTTGTGCGTGAATCTGTGTGCTTCCTCTTCCAATAATTTTTTTCTCTGAAAATTGATTCGAAAATATTTGTTCTCAATGGTCTTGAATCAATTTCCTCGCTGTCTAGATTTTTGTTCTGCTTCTTGATGCATGTCACAGTTAGGTTTTATTTTCAATTTGATTACCTAGCTTTTAGTTTTATAATCTTGTGATTTGCCTTAGTTTTGTGTAATTTTTTTTATATGTTCGGTAATTCCATAGATGTGTGCTTATTTGAGTTTTGTCTATTGTGTCGCCTCTGATTCAGTCCATGTTTTATTTTTCAGTCATTTGTTTATGTTCTGGTATGTGTTCTAGAGTTCTGAAATTGCTATTAGATCATTAGCAATTCTTTTATGCAGTCTATGAATTATTGTTGTGTCCTGTATTAATTGGTGCTCAATTTCTTGCAATTGTTGTCCAATTGAATATGCGTTTCTGTTTGAATCTATTGTTGTTAAAAATTCCATTTGTTGGCTAATGATTGATTCAGACTAAAGCACTTCATGCACATTACATCACAAAGTAATCTGATTCATATCAGAATTTATGTGTGGAAATGCACGCTTGGTCTATCTATCGATAGGCTCTGTCCTTAATTAATGCTTTTGTGTTTTCAGTGTTGAGGTTCTCTTTGTGCAGCACACTGTTTCTGTTTCATAACATAATTGTCTGCTCAATCTGTGAGTTGGCTGCTTTATCATGCTGGTTTGTGTTGCTACCACTAGGTGATTTGGTTATGAACTCAATTGCATGTTGCTATCTGGTTCACTGTGTAACATCCCGTTAGGATATTACAGGTTTAAATAATTAAATTAATTAAAATGAATGACAAAACATAAATACATCGCATTTATGAATAAACCTCGTTTCCCAAAAGCGCGGGAAATTTAAAACTTTTATTATCGTATAATAAAACATCATTCCATAGTTTATAAAGTGAGACAATGTTCAAATATCTCTCAAAAGTTTACATATCATTTCCAAATCTAAAATCAATATAACATAGTAATAAAGTCCCATGCTATCCCACGCTCCGTGGCTAAGCATCACTAGCACCACCTGCATCAACATCCTCTGCTCACGTGTACCGAGTATACAATCATCGCCAAACACAAGCAGATAGGGTGAGCTTATGAAATCAACATACATCATAAAAATATACATATAAGCAACCATATATCTATATTTTCTGTAAGGACCCAACACATAGTCGATTTCTCTATTCTCTATCATCTGGCCACAACCAGATCATTAGTGTTCTACCTCTTCTAGTGATTACCCCAAGGTAATTTACTGCCAAACCTATCGGCCACAACTGATAGAGCACGTGCGAGAACCATTGCCATGGATCATATAGCGTAACGCCAGGTGGAGTTCCCAAATACGAACATAGTCTGTAACGTCCCAAGACTACCGAACTTGTCAACTATTTACTGAGGAGGGCAATCTATCTAGACCCATCCGTACTGGCCACAACTAGCACATTCACACCGGCAACACTCGCCAACTCGAGCTCAACTCAAGGGTTCCTCGTGTTCATCCGCCATCCCGAGCTCAACTCGAGGGATGCCATTCCGAGCTCAACTCGAGGAATGTACGTGCTTAACCCCTATCCCAAGCTCAACTCAAGGGATACGTTCTGAGCTCAACTCAAGGAACCCAACAATCTTACCTTTGAAGTATCCCCAAAAGCATTGTAGATCAAACCTATAAAGTCCAACCACTAGGACTTACAACCGTCAAATCGCCTAGCGGGGGACACAAACCGTTAGGCACTATCAACTCTCAGGTCGCCTGGCGGGGGACACGTACCGCTAGGCGCCAAGCGCCTCAGAATCGCAAATTCATTAACCACCGCTAGGCAGGGCAGTCCACACTACCAAGCGGACGTGCTCTAGGAGGCCACTTTTTTCATCACTATCGCCTGGTGGGATCTTCCCCTCCGCCAGGCGCCACACCAGTAATAAAATCTTACTGGTTTTCATGACTTTTATTCAAGTTCCCCACATTGGTCTTGCGTAATCATGGATTCAGATAGCTGAACCCTCTTTATTACATATATATACACCCTTATCAACCAACCATTCTTATTTACAACTTACAAGGTAGAAAGCACCTCACTTCCCTTTTTAGACCAGCAATCTAGTGTATTGAATTAGACTGGCATAGGTTCAACTATTCCAATAATTAATATGTCACTATAAACTCCTACCACTTAAGCTTTATTATTTACCCAGATTAACTGTCCAGATACCCATCACTTTATACATACCTTAACAACTGCCTTACCCATAAATTACACACTCCTTACAAATTGGCAATTCTTGCTATCCTTATAATCTTACTTGGCTCTAGTCACCGTCTAGGACAACTAACACCATAATGGTATGAACCACTGATTTTTCACTCACTCTGAGATTTTCACTCAACTATACCATCATTTTCTTTCCCATCCCAATACTTGAATTCAACCCTAACCCATACCTATTACCATTCGTTCTTGCATTACATTACTTATTTCAACTGTACCAGTAGCATGAACATGGTTCCCTTCGCCCCGTGCCGCCAGACGGTGCAAGCAATTCTGGGCAGATTGCCAGAATTTCTAGCAGCCACGAGATCCTTATCTCATTCTCCAACACTTCTCTCTGCGTTTCATAATTGCTTTCACTCTCAATCACTTAGTCGTGACACTACATACCAACTTTAACTATCTTTGTCTACAATGTGAGTACAACCAATTCACCATTAATATTGATTCATCCAAACTCCCAAATTATAACCCTAAAATCATGTTCACACTATTCCATTGCTTTTCGCTAACAATATTTGTATTTTGCACAATTTAACCTCCAATTGTCTTTTTATTGATTTAAATCTAACTTTCCCTTCGATTAGAAACTACCCAAGATACACAGATTCACACAATCGAGCCCGAAAGACTCGCATTGCCTGGCGGAAATTCATCACCGCCAGGCAGCTCATCAAAGAAACCCAGAATGGGCTATAGACTACCATTGCCTGGCGGTACAGGGCTTCACCGCTAAGCGCTACACTCAGAAAACACCACAAACACGTAAACTGGTATGGGCCGCCTGGTAGCTATGTATAGCTCGCCAGGCAGTTTCTGGAAAATTTTCAGAACTCAGCAGAATCACAGAAAAGATAAGGTTCATGCATCATTAACGTATAATTAACATACAACTCTTGCCAAAACATCAAATTAGCATGGGAAAAACTCCCCTAACCCGGTTTCCTTTGCCAAACTTGAAAATCTCAAGCTCTTCCTTTAATCACCAATGACCACTCGTGATCCTCCTTAACCAACCTCAATAGTTCACTCACTACCCTTAGATTACTCTTTATTTTCGTCTTTGTTTTCTATGGATACTTCCAGCCTTGCCAAACCCTTCATACAACCTCTCTTTTGCCTTTTAAAGTGATCTTTAAAGCTAGGTCAATGATCAAAACGAAAAATGCACTTAATAGAATGTTAATGACCATTCATTCTTCATTATGGACTGTCGTTACAGCCACTCTTGGTTGCTAATTCAACTTAGGTTTTTCTTTAACCTTTCCATTTCCACCCAAAGCTAATTTTAACAAAAAGTAAGTTTAAATTGGGTTTTTCCAAGACTTGAACCAACAACCAAGCAACTGCCAAATCAATGTCAAACCATCATTCCAATTCATGTTTCATGCTAACCAATATAATTCAGATGATATATCATATGAACATGATCAATTGTATTATTAAAACAACAATAATTAAAAAACACAAAATTGGCATACATAGGACTCGAACCCAAGTCCTTTCACACAATTAAAGTACTCTCAACCACTTGAGCTAGTACTTTTCCACATCATACAATCAGAAATTAATGTCATAAATGATCTACCGACCCGCATTTATTAATTAATTAATTATTTAATTAATGAAATTCCACGGGTCTTACACACTGCCTTGACCGTGTCTTCTGTTTGCTATATCATACTTTTGTTGATTTATGATTAGCCTAGATATCTTTTCCTAACATTTCATTCACGGTCTCTGCTGTAGTGGTTGTTTCGTCTTATGAATCAAGATTTTCAGTGTGCATCTTTGCTTATACTCATGATTGGCCGAGCCATGCGTCTTATTGTAGTTTTACCATGTTTTGATTCTTTCTTCAGTTGCGATGCTGCTTTAGTGTTTTAGTTCAGATTTATACACGTGTATTAGTTAGCCTTGTGGCTATTGGAATCTGAATTCCAAACTACACTTTGTGTCCCTTTGCTTTGAAATTCAGTACTTTGTTTTCATTCTTGTCTAGTGTTGGTTTAGTTTGTCTATATCTCTCAAATGTTGCATATCTTACTTGGCCATGTGTGTAGACTTGCTTACCTTTGAATCTGCCTTGTTTCCATTCTATTATTATAAGTTGCATCAGTTGCCATTATTGTAATTCTCCTTGTTTCTTGACTGAATTATGGAGTGAACATTTGATTCACATTGAAACATTGCGTTTTTGCATTTCAGTTGCCTTGAAGCAGTCTCTTTTCATTTCTGTTTCAATTAGTTTGTATTCCATCAAATTCATAGTGTAACTGTTTCATTCAAATTTGTTGCTTGTGTTGTGATGCACTGCATTATTTTTTATTAATTTGATGCCTAAGTGGTGCTGACTACAATGCTTAATTATCACAATATCAGTTTTCATTATTTGCAATTGTCTCTGATATTGTTCTGCACTTGCTGAGTCTTTTCTGTTGTCTTGTATGAGTCTATTTAAATTTTTTTAGTTGGATTACTTGTTCTCTGTCATATGTGTTTGATTACTGAATTGGAAGTAGGCATTGAAACTGTTGTGAGCTGTTATTCACGTTTGAGAGCTCAAAAGAAAAAGAGAAAGAAATTGGTGAAAAGCAAAAGAAATATGATGAAAAAAAAAATAATTACATGCAAAGTAATTATGGTTTGCAAAGTGAAGTTTTGATAAAGTGCTTGAGTAAACAACGTGCAACACCATCACATATTTAATACTTTCTTTTCAATGTCATTTGCATATGCTCTTGATTCAACTTATTTTTGAGTCTTTGTTTGATATTAGTTTTGTTCATCTTATTCTAGACCTACTCTTTAGGTTTCTTTTGTGTGCCTTCTTTATTTGTTAGCTTGTTTTCTTGCTTGTCTTTATTGGCTATCCATTGAGTTTGTCATTAAATCTATCACTTGATGTTTTCCTTGCCTCAAATTTGAACTTTTATTGCTTTTTTGACTTGCTCTTCTTAAGTGGCAGCACTTGATTTTTCTAGTTTCCTTTGCTATGGACACTAACTTTTGTTTGGTAGCCCTTGTAGGTGAAGCCTCTTCTTGAAGGTGGAGTGGTGAGTGAACCTGTTTGGAAGTACACTACTGAGAGGACACAAGAGTGATTGGGACTTGAGAGCACTACAATGATATTGGAAGGAGTGCACCACGAGAGACTTCATAGGAGTGAGCTGGGCCACCTTTAATACTGGACCGAGAGTGGAGCAAATAGCCTAGTGTTCTTTTATTATGTTGTTGTTTTCATATCACGGATTTTGGGCTGTAAATTTTCTTTATTTTAGTTTTGCTTTCATTTGGCTTAGGTGGGAAAATGCTTTAGTGCAATCCCATCCTTAGCATTTAATTGTAATAGTTTAAGAGTGTAGTGTGAGGTTCAAGGGGTTCCAGAGGCCACTTGTATCTTCACTTAGGATTTAATTTTGTCGTCTAGTTTATGTTTTCAGTCTTTGTTTTCTGTCTTTATGTTTTTAATGTCCAGGTTTTGTGTGATTTGTGTGTTTGCCATTTATGTTTTAGGTTACTGTGATATCTAGGTGCAATGGGTTTAACACCTAGGTGATCTTCTTTTGGTCTTTAGGTTTCAATTAGTCCACACACTTTGAAAAAAAATGTTTTTTTTTCACAATCTGTTTTCTCTAGAATTTTATTGAGAATTTTTGTGAAAGTTGTTTAGAAATCTCTGGCTAGGAATGGGTTGGTTTCTAAGCTTGTCCAAGATACTCACCTCATTTCCTGGGAGTATTTCTAGACTATTTTCACTATATTTTCTCTTTAGAAATTCTTCAAATATCTTTTGTGAAAAAGTGTTTTGATAAAAGTGTTTCCAAAACATTTGAAAATGAGTTTTCCTTCTTCTAGCCGTGTGCATTTAGGTAGGCATAGTTGTGTGCATTTAGGTAGGCATAGTAGTCGTGAGTTGCATCATTCTATTCATAGTGACATTTCATTCTTTGGGGAAGATATAGGACCAATATCATTTAGAGATTGGATGTGGGATACTGAGAAATTGGTGCAACCATTGTTTAGTAAATATAGTCAAGTAGACATTCTTAGGCATATTACTTATAGGTTTATAGGGCGTGTATGCGAGTGGTGTCAAAAGAGATAGTCCATAGTGCAAAAGGGGAGAGAAACATCCATTACCACATTTTATGAATTGAAAACATGCATGCGGAAACATTTCATTCCCCCTTCATTTAGGATAACTAGAGAGCAACAAGCTAGGATAGAAGACGTCATTGACATAGGGGATGCATTCATCCAAAACATTGCTAAGTTTTCTAGACTAGAAAAAGATTTTAAGTACAATTTGCACTTGCTCTTGAGTGAACAACAAAAGAGAGAAAAACATAAGAGAGAGCAAGCAAAACTTAAAAAGCTTCCAGAGTATGAAATGAAGAGAGAAAAAGAAGAGCTTGAGAAGCTTTTTGCTCAAAGAGAACAAGAGGAAAAAGAGATAAAAGAGAGGAAGAAAAGAGAGGAAGAAGAAAAGGCAAAAGAGGAGAGTCTTAGAAAAGTCAAAGAAGAGAAAGAGAGAAAAGACATAGAAGCAAGAGAGAAAATAAGACAAGAGAGTGAGCTTGAAAGCCAATCCAAAGTGGTAGAGTTAAAAAGCATTTCAACTGAAAAGAGGGAACTCATGATTAAGAATTTGGTGTTCCATCCTTCACCAATTCCTTCCATTAAATTCCAATTTCCAAAGGGAGTTTTTGTTTTGTTTCCTTCTTAAACATTTTGTTTTCCATCTCATTCACTTATTTCATACTCCTTAACTTGTTTTGCCAAAACACACTTTGACTTTCATATTCTTTTCAAAAATCATCAAAGTCAAAGTGTGAAACACACTTTTTGTGAAGTGGGCCTAATACCATCCTTTTCAATCTTTAAAAGGAAATTTTCACACATTTCCCAATCAATTATACTGCATGGTCATTATGATTTTAATGCTATTTTGTTTGATGATTATTGCAAATTTGTTTTTGATCCTGGTGGAACTATATAATTGGTTGTTGTGGGCTTTACCAACCCTCTTGATATGAGGACAAATCCTTTTCAAGAGGGAGGGGGTGATGTGACCCTATTAAGCCTTATAGCTTGGGCCATTGGCTAGGCCTATTCTTTTTAATTTTCTTGTATTTTTTTTATATTTTTAATTAAATAAAAGTTGTTCTAATTGAGTTTGTTTTGTAAATTGCAGCCTATATTTCCAAGGTACCAACTAATATTGGCCCTGCGGCCCAATTCTTCTTCACACCAACCTATCATGACCCATGCCTGCTGCCTACACGTGTGCATATCATTACTCCTAGCAACATCCTCTGATTAGGCCTTGTGCAACCTATTTCTCTCTAAATCACGCTCCTCGCACCAATGCTTCCAGCACCCCCTATGTCTTGTTGCAGCCAACACATGTTGTTTTCAACATTTCTTTCTCAAACAACATCAACATCAATTGGGATTGTATACGAGACCATTCTAGTTCAAAGTGAGAAGCCCAATTTTCCTCCAAACTACACACGTGAGAGCTTTCCTTTGCTAGGGTTTCTTATGAACATTCATATCAGTTGTTCTATTCACGCGTGTTCCAGCATTCACATGTAGGGCTCTTCCACCAGCTGCTAGGGTGCATCTTTCAACTCTTCACGCGTCCTACACTTGCCTTTCTCTAGGGTTCCTTCCACACACCCATTTTCCGTTAGGGTTTCTATAAAAGGTGAACCATTGTTTGCAATCAGAAGCTTTGATGAATGTTAAATTCGGTTGAATAGGCTTTCCGACGAATCCCGTGACGGAGTAGCCTCATTACATTTAACCAATTCATGTTTCGTGATGATTAATATAATTCTATGATTATATTATCACTTAACATGGTCGTGCTTATTGTTAAAAAAAATAATAATTTAACTAACACACAATAGGCATACATAGGACTTGAACCCAAGTCCTTTAACGCAATCAAAGTATTATCAACCACATGAGCTAGCACTTTTCCTTATCATACAAGTTAGAAATAGATGCCATAAATGCTCCCATTACTCGCATTTATTATTTATTTATTTATTTAATTAACTAAATTTCACGGGTCTTACACATACAAAATTCACCTTGAATCTTCAGCCCTCTACTTCCAACTAGCATCCAACACAAGCATAATTAGTTGAAACCTGTCCAAATGCTGGTGCCGAGACTATTAACTCGCATCCTAGGTCACAACTAGACAATCCCAATTTCTTCACGCAGTCGTGAGATATGAAGGAGTGTGAAGCTCTTGAGTCAAATAACACTAGCACACTGTTACCCAGTAATAAACAGTAATCAAGAATAAGGTTACCTTACCGGGTGGCCTCAGTACTGGTCATGGCAAATACCCGGCCTACTGCTCTAGGCCTCTTTGTCGAAGGTTGTTGAGGTCGTGATCTGGGGGTGGTCTTCTTATTAGGACACTTGTTAGCAAAGTGCCCCGACTGATCACAGGCGTAGCACTTGCGAGTGCTAGCACTACCTCCTCCAATGCCCACCAACTTAGTACAATCTCTCCTCAGGTGCTCTCCTCCACAATTATAGCAATGTAACTTCTGCGAGGATTATTGTGGTCTACTGTAAGGCTTCTTCTACTGTCTGCCCTCAACACTGGTCTTCTAGGGTCGGCTAACCTTGTTGGGCCCCATCTCCAGCTATTGTACACTCTTGGCATGTTCAACCAATATAGGGAACTCCTTGACCCTCAACGATACAATGAAGCGCCTTAGTTCATGCTTTAAGTCGTCTTCAAACTTCCTGTAGGGCCATTCCTCATTATTTGTTTGCGAGTAAAATACTCGAACCTCTCCACATAAGCCTAAACTAACATATTCCCCTATTGTAGAGTGAGGAACTCTACTTCGCTCTCATGTTTAGCGCTGTCGGGAAAGTACTTTTCCAGAAATCTTTTTCTCAAATCGCCCAATTTACTTATGTACCTTTGTGCACTCAATCACTCGGAAGATCTTCTCGCATTATCGAAGCCACGCATCTGCTTCATTTGGAGTGGCCTTGCTAGTGAATTTTGTTGGCTTATGACGCATGAAATCTTCCATCGTCACAGGTCTGACTTGTGGAATCATAGTTCTCGAGTGCGTTGCAACCGGCTGCATGGCGTCCACCATCCTATGGATTGTATGCGCAATCTCATCCGCCCCAGCGTTATTTATGGGCCTCCTATTAGCCATAGTCTGTGCACGCCACATATTTCAATTCTTCACATTAAATAGCTCAGATTATGATCAAAACAATCAATTCCAATCAACAATAGCACAAAACAAGTTTGTAGACAAAACGCGATAAACTCACTCCCCAAAGTTCCCTAAAAATCTTATAACCTTTGCTCTGATACCAAATGTAACATCCCTACTGAAATTTACTTGATTCAAATGACGTAATTTATTATTCCCAAAATGCGCAAAAATTTAAAATATTTTTCAACGTGCCATAATTTAAACATCAGTACAATAATAGTGTTATTACAAGTTCCAAAATTCGATAAAACAATGGAAAACAAAGTAAAACTCCCTAGCTCATAGTCTCCCAAGCTAGCCCTCTCTCCGTCACTAAGCATCAACCGCATCACCTGGAATGTCATCTGCTCTCGTGTAACGAATTACACAATCATCGCCAAACACAAATAGAAAGAGTGAGCTCACAAATAAAAGAAACAAGTTAGTTAATAATATAAAAAATACATCTAATTGTTTGATTCTAACTAGTTGTTGGCAAAGACCTTAACACCCCAAGGCTTTTCAACCTTCAAATCACACAAACAGTTATCCCTTGACTCAGGATTTATGATGCTCACACGAACCTACTTGCTCGTGGTCTTGCCTCCACGAACCTTACTGCTCGTAGTCCTGTTCTACGGACCTACCTGCCCGTAGTCCAACACACGTAATTCACCAGTTACGTACCTCGTCACATGCAACATCTCTCAAGTGTGAGCACGAAACATACAAACCTACCCCTTCGTCACAAGACACACCTTACCGCCAGGCGCCATGCGGTGCAGAAACCTCCCTACTACTCCTATCGCCTGACGGACACACGTATGTCGCCAAGTGCCACACTAGTAGCGTAGTTTTGCTGGTTTTTGGCACCCAAATTGGTTTGTTCTACAACCCAGATTGCTCGAAAACCATATTGCACTCTTGCTTATCAGATTCACAGCTAACTCAATTACCTACAGCTCATATTCACCATTCACACCTGCAAGATCTGTGATATTTTCAACCACTCTTTCATTTCGCCTTGACTTAGTCAACTCATACAATTAGTACTCCATCCCTTGATTTCATCATCACACACCTACTTCTGTTACACTACAATAGTCCCACACCTTCCCCTCAATTAGCTTTAAATTGCATCTACACTATCATGAATTGCTATCTTAATCCACTATTCCGTATCCTTTCTGCCTGCCACAATACGTACATAAGGCAACTATATTTTTCCAGAAATTGCACTCTCAATTAGCATAATTCATCCCTTATTACATTACCCTTCCCTCATCACTTCCTAATTACACATTTATATACGCATTATTATGATCTGTAGTATGTTCAATCCCCTTCACAAAACTCAAAACTCACACCACCAATTAAAAACAATAATTGATACTATTGTCCTGCCTATCGCCTGGCGGCACATAGTGTTTTTGGCAAAAACTCGCTTGGCGGGCTCGCCCTTGCCGCCAGGTGGTTCATCTCGGGAACCCAGAATTGGGTTATCACTCATGCGTCATTTGGCAGCACATTCAAAGTCGCAGGCGGTTTCTGGGAATTTTTCCAAGAATGCGAAAATGAAGGATTGTGATTAAGCAGAGGCATCATACTCAGCAAGGTTTGAACATACAACCATTCAATCACAAAGCAAGTGCACAACCAATTCAATCAATACATGTTTCGTGATAATTCCTATAATTGTAGGATTACATTATCACTAATCACATTCAACATAACATTAAAATAATACGCATATTAAAATATCATACAATTGGCATACATAGGACTTGAACCCAAGTCCTCTCACACATTAAAGTACTCTCAACCATTTGAGCTAATACTTTTCCACGTCACAACAATTTGCATTAAATGTCATAAAGACTCCTACTACCCGCATTTATTAAATAATTATTTATTTAATTATTTAATTTCCTCGAGTCTTACATGCTCCATCCTCCAATAAAATCTTGTGCATTCACGTGGATGGGCTAATTCCAGGAATGTTAGCCAATGTCCACCCAATGGCTTTCTTGTGCTTATTGAGCACTTCCAACAACCTCTGCTCTTGCTCAACAGTGAGGGAGGTAGAGATGATCACAAGCAGTCTTTGCCCATCCTCCGAATAGACATATTTGAGGTTGTTTGGTAGAGGTTTTAACTTTGAAGTGTTAGATGCTGACTGTATATCAGGAACCAGAGGGGAGGGAGAAATGGGTTCCACAACCTTTACCTCAACATAACAATCAAATGCATATGTACTTCCTATAACATGGTTAGTGCATTTTGACCGTGTAACATCAAAATCATATGGTATAATACTAGAGAGTCAAACTCAGAATCAACATCAAAATCAAAATCAGAATCATAATATGAACTAGAGTCAACACCAATGCATGCAAATTCAGATAATTCAGACACATATGCATATTTCATGCAATGCAAAGGGTAGAAATCAAAAATATGTTCATCAACAACATCATCAATGATATCAACGTGAAAAACAGAGTGATCCTTAGAAGGATGTTTCATGGTATCCGAAATATTAAAACGCACAACAATATCATCAAACTCCATGGACAAAGTACTTGCATGAACATCAATCTTAGTTCGTGCAGTTTTCAAAAATGGTTTGCCTAAAATGATTGGTGTAGAGCCATGTGAAAATCCCTCTTCCATGTCAAGAATGTAAAAATCAACAGGGAAAATCAATTCACCAACACGAATTGCATTATAGAATATATGCATTTCATATTCATTTTCCCCAACCTTGCATTTCTTATATTTTGGACTAAGGCTACTGATGACTGCGTATTTTTGCCCTCATTCAGTGTTTAATTCTAGGTATTTAATTGAATTTGTGTGCTTAAGGAGTGGTTTAATTGACAATTCTGATAATTAGGCTATTTGAACTTGTGTGATAAAAATGTCTTAAAAAGTGATTTTTAGCTGCATAAATTATTTTTGGATATTTTAATGTTTGTTGATGCAGTTGAAGTTAAGATTAAGCTTATTTAAAGGTGGGAAAATAAATTGATTGAAATTACAAAACACCTTTAAGTAAAGCGAAAATTAGCAAGTTCTGGAAAAATCACTTATGCACCCCCAATTTTTACTTATACACCCCCCTCTTTCTAAATGGGTCTCACCAAAAACCTATTATGCAACCCCTTATATGTCTATTTGCACCCCTCCTACCACTTAAACTCCACTCAACCAGATGTTGCCATGTGGCAATCCTCAACTTTTAAAATTGGCCAACCAGAACAAGCCACGTGGCATTAATCCTTGCAAACACATCTACACCAATGAAACACTGCCACGTCATCATCTTCCTCCATCTCACACATGAAACCCTAATCCTAATTTTCACTTGTCCTTCCATCACCATGGGAGCCGCTATCCTTGCCGAAAGCTGCCGCAAACTCTCCGACCACCGCACCTGCTGCAGCAACAACGCGAACAATCACCGTTTGCGCGACCACTGTTTCGCACTTGCAGTGTCAGCCATTCATCCATTCACGCAGTGAACTAGCGGCACCATCACCGTCCACAACTGCAGCGCCTCCATTACAGCAACAACCATGGCATCCTTCACTACAGCTATTCTACAACAACGCGCCTCCGCACAGCCACATCGCGGGAGAAGAACAGAGAAGCATCTCGTGCCATCACCATCGTGAACGAAGCACCTGTTCGAGCCTCCATTACAGTGGTGCATCTATTCTCCACCACGGATCTGCAACGCATTCTTCAGCTACCATGACAGCAACCTGAAACGCGAACCATTGTTGCACACAGTAGCCGTCAAGAGACCAAATGCGCAGCCTCACTCATTCCTCCATGGCAGAAACCCTAATCTGGAGAGAGAAAGTGCACTCTGCCACGTGTCAATCTGCTATTGCATAGTCAAATAGGTCAACAGGTCAAAGCAATAGTCAACTCTGGTCAAAGACTGGTCAAAGGAGAGGGGTTATTTAGACTATAGGATTGAAAATGGGTTATTTAGAAAATTAACACAAATATTATTTGGTGATAATTTATCAGATATCTTTAAATAATTAATTATTTAATTATATCATAAATTATTAACCAACTATATTTGTCAAATAGTATATATCTCTCTAAATATCTTTGAATATTTATCTTTATTTTAAAAGATATTTGAGAGGTTTTAGCAACCGAAAAGCCCAGTCCAAGTCCTATATAAAGAGACGAAGGGAGAAGCAGAAAGATAAGCTCGGCACGTCGGAATTGAGAAACCCTTAGGGGGGACCTAATTTCTTTCTCTCTCTTTTCTTCTCTCTATTCTTCTCTCTTTATTTTGCATTCATGGAAGGCTAACCTACTTGGTTGATTCCATTGTAATTCTTAATTGGATTATGAGGTTAGATCAATTAATTTCTTTGTTCTTTTTATTATTGTTGATGTTTTCATTCATCTATGTCTTTTATCTTTGAATCACATAAAAAGTAATGATTTTAAATCTATATGCATGTTGATCATATGAGTCCAAGGGTTTTTAAATCTAATTGAGAGTTTACTTTGATTTTATTTAGAAACTTTCATGTGATTAAATGAGTTTTTACCAATAATTGAGAATTTACTTTGATTAAAGGTATTTACTCGAACGAAAATTAATTGAGACTGTACTTTGATTAATTAAGCTTTTTATTTGGCGAGGAGATAAAAGAATAGACATGATTAGGCATAGTAAAATTTGACTGAGACTGTACTTTGGTTAAAAGTGAGAACGCAAACAAATTAATTGAGACTTTACATTGATTAATTTGTAATTCTACAATAATAATTAATTGACCATTAATCTTTAGATAACCGATGATGAATCTATTTTGAAAAAAACAATGGAATCAATCTATTTTCTTCACTATTGTTTATATCTTATTTTATCTTTTTAACTTTATCCCTCATATTTTTATAATTTTATTTGACTAACTCTTGTATAGTTTTATAAGAACTAATTTGTTAAAAATCAATTCCGTGTTCGTTGGGAAACGACTTTGGGTTACTTTACCCTTTCTATTTTGTTGACTACTTTCTTAACAATACTGAAGTTGTTATAGCTAAGTAGTATTAATTTGATCGCGTCAACGACAGCGTTATCAGCTACATAAGTAGAACACTCATTTGTAAGCCATATCATTGGATTCGATACCTTGGTTACCACTATATTACATTAGTGGGGAAATAAAGTATTTTTCTAAACCTTGGTAAGACATTGCCCATAACAAATTGGCATTGTTCCCAAGGAGATGGAAATTTAAGTGTTTAGTTTGTATAGTTAGGTAGAGAAGAATGCGCACAAGAATTTATGCAGATTCACCTACACTCGAGGCTAAGCCTAGTCTCTTAAGTACCTACTTAAGAAATTCACTAATTAACACCTCTGAATAGCATGAATATCAACCTATCTAGGTTACAGAAAGTCACTCCAATCTAGGTTCACGAGCTTATCCTCTTCAGGAAACATGAGTACAAACCTCTTTGGGTTACAACGACTTTAACCTCTTTAGGTATTACGTCTTAATCTTCCCCTAAGATCAAGAACTCAAAATTACAATATCACTCTCTTTCTCTTCAAGCATTGATTTGACAATGTTTTAGCACCTTGATACTTTCTCTTATACTCTTTTTCTTCTTCTTCTAGGTCTTGGTATTAATGAATACATTTTTTCATTTGACTATTGATGCATATTCAATTCTTCATGTATTTTGTATATCTCCAAATATTTCTCTTTTCTTCACATGGAAGTTCTTGATATAACAACCAATTGCTTCCTGTAAATTATTTCCTCTTTCCTTTTTAACCCTTCAACTATTTGAATTTCAAATATCATAATGTTTAGGCTTTAATCTTCTAGAGATTCTCTTATAGTCTTTGATTTGTAGAGTATTTCTATTTCACATGATTGAATGATAATGATATGGAAAAATTTGTAACATTCAATCAAAGAATTGTATCCTTCTTTATCTTGATCAATCACCTTTGATATTCTTCAAATTAAATCTTCAATCAGAATACCTTATAATAATGTTAAGACTCGATGTGCAATTCTCTTTCTCAACTTGATCATCAACTTCAACGGTCAAATTTCCTTAATCAATTTAGGACTGATCTTAGTATCATCACCTTGTGAATTGTAAGACCCAAGAAAAATAATTATATCTTCAAGGTGGTAATCAAATGTAAAGACTATTATCTTAATTAATACATAATGACATAGACATAAGTGGAGTGTTACGTAGTTGGTTACCAAGTGCATTTGTGCTTGTCTATAGTACTTTCTTGTTGCAACAATAGTTTTTCATCAAGTGTTGGGAAGTGAATGATTGAAACGGACTAGGATCCATTGAATAACCTACAACACTTGCAATTAGCTCAAACTTGCACCTGTTCATGTACCACAACAAAGCACACAAGCAAAAACAATATTGAAATAGTATTGGAGCAGTGGTAAAAATAGTAACAGAGCTATGACTAATTCTAAAAAAATATCAAAGAAAAAAAGGAAAAGAAAAAGAAAAGTGGAACAAAAGGTGGAGGAATATCAAATAAAACAATCCCAAGTGTTCTTTATACAAGTTTTGAAGATGTGAAGAGTTCATGTTGCGGACTTGGTTTGAATGGTGCCATGATAGGGTGCATCTCCATGAGCATGGCTTGTAATCAAGCTTCAACTCATGTTTGGTAGGATTTGTGTAGTCAACAAAATCCTAACTAATATAGCCTGGTATGGCCAACCAATGTCTGATCCCTGTTACCCTATCAATATCCATGAATTAGCTAGCATCAAAGTCTAGCATTTCCTATTGATTCATTTTATACAACTTACTAAAGTTTCATAACACTTTGAAGTAGCTGTAATATATACACTTTGTTTGAACACATGCAAAGCAGTAAAAAACTAAGCACAAAAATTGCAAAGATGATGCTAACCCCACGTTCAATAGAGAGATAAAAGAATAGGATTGTATATCTTGAAAACATTTTTTTTATTACAATGCCATACCATGATGGAATCTGGTGTTCACATCATTTGTATTTGTTGGTATCGCGCAGCGAAATGTTTAGAAATTGGACAAAAACCAAGAAAAGGATGAATTGGTTTTTACTATTAAAATTAATACTTTAAATATTTTTAAAATTTTACCAATTAATTTAATATTAGTTCCTTTAAATGCAACAGTAGATACAATAAAGATATAGGAAAGAAGATTTGACACAAGTATTTATACTGGTTCAAATCAAAAGATCCTATGTCCAGTTGTTAATCTCTTTGACACACCTCTCTTGAAGACACAAGAGATGAAAGTAAATTTCTCTGAATTACACAATTCTCTGTGTGACTCAGAGAAACCCTCCTAAGAAAAGTTATCGCTCTACCCACACTAGGTTTTTCAAAGCTCTTTTAAGAACACTCAGAGAACTTCTTTACAAACACAACACTAAGACTCTAGCACTAAAAAAGGTGAGTTCGAAGTAACACTGCAGTTCCTTAAATAGGGGTTTCAAAAATTAGGTCAAAAATGGAATAGTCTTGTTCAAACTACCAAGGATAATCGTTGATCACTAGTGATAATCGATTATTTTAATGCGTTTTCTAAAAACAAAACTTGGAAAAGATAATCAATTATCTCGGGTGATAATCGATTATTCCAACGGGTTTCTGAAAAATGAACTTAGCTTAGGATAATCGATTATCCTAAGTGATAATCGATTATCACATTGGTTTTTACAAAAATAAGAGAATTAGAAATATTACGATCTAGCTGTTGATTCTATGTTATTCTAAGCACTTTAAAACACTTTTACAAGATAACTTTAAACATAAAACACTTGTCTTTAGATTGTCTTCTAGATGGCTTTTAAGTTTCTTTATCATCATCAAAATTTTGCTTCAACATTAACTTGTCTTCTGCTTTTTGCCAACAATTATTTTCTCTGAAATCGATTTCAAGTATGCATTATGCATTAAAATACCATATTCTTGGAGGAGGAGTAAAATGATAAACATTAATTCCTAATTCATAGATACTGATCCTAAATTCAAAATTCAAACTCATTTTGTCATTCTACATGGTTGTGAAAGTTCAAACTAGGTTTTGTTTACCTTCGTTCTCCATTCCAAACTTATCTTAAAATCTTTCACTATCTCAGCCTCTGGTAAAAGACCTCCTCTAAGTTTGACTTTCTTTTTGTAATGGGATTTTCTCCATATATAAATATCTGGGTTAAGTATGTTTTTAGTCACTGAACTTTGACCCAAAATTGGAATTCGTCCCTGGTTGAAACTTTGATAAATTTTGGTCCCTAAACTTTAAAAATGAATGAATATAGTCCTTTTAATCCAATTTTGTTAACTTTTTTTTAGGTTTCGAATACATTTTTCAGTAAATATTGAGCCGAGAATGTGTCAAACGGCGTAAACAACCCTAATATTTACTGAGAAATGCGTTCGAAACCTAAAAAAAAGTTAACAAAATTGGGTTAAAAGGACTATATTCATTCATTTTTAAAGTTTAGGGACCGAAATTTATCAAAGTTTTGACCAGGGATGAATTCCAATTTTGGAGCAAAGTTCAGGGACTAAAAACATACTTAACCCTAAATATCTACTAATTTTATTCGTAAGTAATTACTGGTAAAAGACCTCCTCTAAGATGTGGTTCATAAGTAATTTACATATGAATTAAATCAAGATGTAATTACTTAAAAGACTATATTCATAGGTAATAGATAAGTGTTTACCTACTAGAAATATCTACAGATAAAATAATACATAAGTAATTGTTACCTAAAACGAATTTATCACGAATTTTCTGTTGTAAATAAATTGAAATTACCTACGAATTCTCTGATTATTACTTACAGATTTGTCGGTAATTACGTTTTATCTTGTAGCGTATCCAATAAGGTGTATATCCTTTCAGCTTTATACAAAGCAATAAGCAAAACATAATACGAAAATACGAAACACTAAGTAGATTGCATAACATAAATGAAACTTGAAGCAATCCACAAACAAACTTCCAAACTTTGTCACAACTCAACATAACACTTTTGAATCTTTCAAATCCTTTGAGTACTTCGAAATGACAGAAAACAATTTTATATGACTTTCATATTATTGCTCGAAAAGTCAATAATATTCATTTTATAAAGATTTGAAAACCTAGTTTTTAAAACAAAAACTAATGCATATAATTGATTATGTTAGACAATAATGGATTATTATAACTATTTTTTGAAAAACACTTGCTACGTCGATTATATAACAGTTACAGTAATTATATGTTCTTTTAATCAATTAAGCACACTCATCGTCACTAATTTCTAATCTATTATAACAATAAAAGCTTAAAAAGGTTTCAAAGTTATTAGTTAGATTTTAATATAATCGATTATTCTATTCTTAGAGCATCTCAATGTTATAGGGGTTGTAGTTATTAAAAATAACAAAGTTAGTAAAAGATTATTACTCATACTTTGTTTTAGTAGAATTAGTTGACTTCCTGAAATTGTTGTAGGGTTCATCACTTGTTTTATAGTAAAGATTAGGTGAATTAAGTCACAATCAAATCATAACACATATGTTAATATGTTTTTAAATAGAAAGAATTGTCTTATCGTGACTATAAACTACATGTTTTGATCTAATGGTAAATGCTTAATACAAAAATTTGTATCAAAGTTAAGTTGTAACACTCTTAAGTAGAAAGAGTCATGTTCTGACTATCAGCTATAATCTTCTATATAGTAGTAATTAAATTATATGTATGGTTAAATCTAAATTTAGGCTCTCTTGAAACATAACTTTAATTTTCATATCATGCAAAGAATATAAATGATAACTATATTACACAAATTTGTTTCAGAGGAGGGTTGCTTGCAATATCCAAACCTCAAAAGACTTGTTGAGGCTATACATGGAGCACATATTATTTCCTCTAAATTGAATTTCTTTATCTAAGGGAGTTTTTTGATGTAAAAGTTTCTAAAGAACAAGATCTTTGCGAAAGGAATATAATCCTCCAAATCGAACTTCTGCAATCAGATAAATAATCAGAAGCGTGAAAGAAATTCCTAGACACTTTCTTATTAAGGGTACCATAACCATCCAAGGTTCAATTATTAGAAACATCAAGTATGTGTGAGAACCAAATTTTGAATAGTTTCCAAATCTGGAATGGTTTATTAACAAAATGACAAAGACTAAGAATTATCATGCTTAGCATGAACAACTTTAAAAGAAAAACGTAGATTCTTATTAATTATAAGAAATCCCATTTAACTTGGAAACATGAATTAAAACACAAATTGTTATTTCAAAAGTTAACCATGCTCCTCATTTCTCATGGTTCAATTAGTATTATCACAAATAATAGCACATCATTTTAGCAATGTTAGACCGAACTAAAGACAATCTTATTATATTGGTATTCAAAAGTTTAGATCTTATCAACTTGATCCAAAGCAAAAAAAAAAAAAAAAAAAAAAAAAAACAATATCAAACAAAATAAAGCAAATAAAACTTTATTTTCTTCAAAAGTATTCATAACATGTAAGTCACAGTAATGACGCATTACTATTTAAAAGCCATCAAATGTTGTTTATTAATCGTATGTGCAAATGAATAATGTTTTTGGTTTGATATCAAAGAGATATATTTAGCAAAAATTAAACATTTTAAATAATTCTTTCTTGTTTATTCATTTTTAGAATAAAATTTAAATATTTAAAATAGATATTTCACCTTGAAATATGTTTCTTTGTAAATAGTAAAGTAAGAGATTGAATTTTATATATAAAAACAGAAAAATATAAGATAAAAAATAAATTACTTTTAACGAACCAAACTTAATAAATTTATTTTAAAGAAAATCGAAACATATATTTAAATATAACTACGATCTCTTTTTCTCATCTTTTTCACATGTTTAGAAGTCTTAGGATTTTTTAGTTATTTCAATCAATAAAATATGTTCACCTTACCACCATCGTAGGTCTATAAATGGGTTTTCCCATCTTTGCTTCTTCACACAACTCAACTGAACAAAGAGAAAAGCCTTAATTTGTTCCATAGCGAAATGGCGAGTACAACCATTTTAGCTCTCTTCCTTCTTTCAGTCCTAACCTTCAACCCTCCTTCAACCATTGCTCAACCTGTCACGGACTTGCATGGTAACATCGTTAGAAATGGTGGCAGATTCTTTATTTTGCCGCCATTTACAGTAGCCGGTGGAATTCGACGAATCAAAACTGGAAACGAAACTATCCCACTCAGTGTTGTGCAATCTCCCATCGAGATCGATAAAGGGCTCCCATTGACCATTACATCCCCATCCGATTCCTTATTTATCCCTAACGGCTCTCCGGTGTTCATTAGCTTCGAATTAACTCCTATAATCGGTGCCTTCCCTCTTGAGTGGACCGTTGTTGCGGGTCTGCCTGAAGGAACCCTCGTTAAAGTTGAAGGCTACCCACATACAGTCCCAGGTTCCTTCTCTATTCACAGAGTCCGAGACAATACCTATAAACTTTTGTTCTGTACACTTGACAGCAGCCTCTGCGGTAATGTTGCGATTGTTGAGGATGAAGCAAAGAACAGGCTTTTGGCTGTCAATCAGAAACACCCATACGAGTTTGTTCTTGAGCAACTTCCATCCTCATCTGCTGCATCTAAATGAACAACTGTGCACCAAAAATCCCGCACTTTCCTCCTTGTGAGAGAAGTGTTTATGCTTTGGGTGTAATAAATAAATAAATGCCAGACTAAATAAAACATCCTGAACTTATGTCTCTGCTTTTTTTAACTTGTTCATATTTCTAAGTCCATAGAATTTGTTTTAATTTCACCCTTTCGCTCTAAAGCCAATGGTCTGATTAAAGTCTTCTTTTTAATTGAGGTAGGGAATGCCATGCTTTGTTTTACAAATCTGCGAACGGGTCTATATAGTCCCTCGCGTATTGTCGTCCCTCTGTTCAATAGAGAAAGCAGTGTTTAAAATGAGAAATGACAACTCGTTTTCTTCGTCCCAATCAATTAAAACTAAAAGGATATATCTTAACACTGCTATTAAATGTATTATACAACTATCTTTTAACAAAATATTATATATCAAAAAATATTATTTTATAACTTGTAAAATAAATATATATAAAAAATATGTCTATTATCAACTACTTTTTAATAACATATTAATTCATAAAGTTGTAAAGTAAATTAATATAGAAAAGAAATAAGTGTCCATCAATCATTAGTCTTAAAACTCTCCTCTAGTAATATATTAATAAAATTTAAAATTATCTTACTTAGAAGTATATTATTACATTATTATAATAAAATTATATCAAGTCCAATAATAGAAGTTGTCAAAATCGGAGATTCCTTGGGTTAAGTTTAACTTTTAGGCTTATGATGGTGCCGACGAGAGGTGATTTTCTTTATTTGAACTATCACCGTGAGTGCTCTTAATTTTCTTTCCTATTTGTTGCATAAATTGAGCAAATATACCTCTAGTTTCATCTATACCATTTTTCTCCTTGTTACATTTTTTTAAGGCTTTAATTTCATTATTAATTTCATCTCTGAAACTCATTCCTTCATTTGTTATTTGTATTTACATAACATTCATGCAGACTAGAATGTGGCAAGTGCGCTTTCTTTGAACTAGGCTCCTCCTAAACCCTTCATTCTCTTAATAATTTCTAAGGGAATGTGCCATTAGCAAACATACAAAGCACAAGACACAAACATGAGTTTAAAATTTGTTTAAGATAAAAACTAACACTAGTGCAAAAAGAGCTTATTATGACAGGTAAAAAAAAATTATTATGATAGGTATGTTGATATCATAGTTGCAGGAGTCATAAAAAATGCGCTTTTTCTATGACATCATGAAAATATATCATAATAAGTTTAACTTACTATGATATGTATTTCTACACCTAACATAATAAGTGAGTATTTTTTTTTATTTTTTCAATTTTTCTCCATTTATAATAGTATTACCTAAATATAACAATATACAATTTTTAAATAAAAGAATTTCATTGACTTACTTTATCCAGTAATATTATCCAATAAAGACTTACTCTATCAAATTATATATACATAAAGAATGCTACTTTAGAATTTATTCATACATTCTAAAAAAGACTAAACATTGTACATAATCTCACTATGAACCAACTATCTAATGGGACTCCAAGATCTCCCCATATGCCCATGGGAATAAGAAAATCACAACAACCAAAACAACAATGGCTTCTTTTTCAAGTTCTTTCTGGTGTCTAAAGTCCATTATCGTAATAGTCTGCAAAGCAATGAAAACAAGTCCAATGAGAAATTCCATTAGTCTATCAAAGGGTCCTTCCAAACACTAATCAATTACAAATTCATTTCATTTTGAAAACCTAAATTTCCAAAATCCTATTGCATCCAAAATCTCTTTATACGTTAATTTCCTGCACCAATTAAAATGCAGGGCCAAAGCTATAGAAAACTTCCTTAGTTTTAGGAAGAAAGCAAAGAAGATTCTCTTCACATTGGTTCAGGAAGACAAAGACATCTTAAAGAAATTCACACACTTTTTGCACCTTTTCAAAAAACTCTTAGCAAACACACAATGGTTTCCACAAATCTTAGCCAAGCACATGCTCAAAGATGAAAAGACAAAAGGCGGAACATGGTTAGAAATAAAATGCAAATCCCTCCAATTTGAACGCAAAGAGGGTCAAGTATTCAAAGAGTGAATTTAAACTAAAGAAGATGAAGGCGAAGAGGGTCACGACACCACAACGTTGGAGTCACGTTGCAAATAGAAAAATATTTACTGATTTAAACTTTTATATATATGGATTCTTAGTTCTTACAGTCTAGCAATAACATTTAGGGAAAAGCATCTGTCACTCACTCCAAAGCAAAACCATAGCCCAACACACATGTGCAAACTAGGTGAAGAAAAGAGGGAAAACCTGTCCAAAGCGAGGAGAATCACCAATGTAGCAACCAGGAACAGTGTGCGAACGATGGGCGAACAACGCGCAGAAAACAAGTAGACGGCGCGCGGACGGTGCGTGAACAACGTACGAACGGGGCACGAACAGTGCATCAACGGTGCACGAACGACGCAACGAACAAAGTGGCAAACAGAGCGGCGATGGTGCAGGGACGACGCGCGAACGATGCGCGAACGACGTAAGAACGGTGCACGGACAGTGCATGAACGGTGCGCGAACGGCGCAGCGAACAGAGTGACAACGACAACGCGAAACAAGAAGGTAACGTGACTGTTTGAGAAAAAAACTATACTTCTGGAGAAACAATGGAGAGAAGAAAAGAGAGAGAGAAAAGAGGGAAGGAAAAAAATTAGGGATTTGAAGATATTATGACAGGTTTCTCTAAATCTATCATAATATATTTTTAACATAATTTCAATTTTGTCAACGCGACCATCTACTATGATAGGTCCTCTGCACCTGTCATAAGAAATTTTTCCTTCTCACTTATTATGAAAGATCCCTTTTTACTAGTCATAATAATTGTTACTTTATTAAAAAAATGCCACCGATCAAGTTATTATGATAAGTGGCTTATACTTGTCATAATAAGTCGTCATAGATTCCCCTTTTTTCACTAGTGTAAATAAACTAATAGAAGAACGATAAAGAAACTTCCTCCTTGTCATACTTATTTTTCTTAAACACTTTCTTCCATTGGTAGTGGGTAGGTGCTTATCAATAGCTCCTTTTGCATATCTATTTTAGATATGCATGACTAAGAAGCTAGAAAGTGTCATATACAACGTCTAAAATGAGTTCCTATTTTAGCCTACAAATGGCCTATTTTGGATGTTGGACTTCCATCCATGCCTCTCTTCGAGTTCTTCTTCAAGTTTTAGAGTCCTAACTTTAAGGCCTTGGTTATCTCATGTATGGCTCTATTGGAGGCCCTTAGTTATCTCATGTATGGCTCTATTGGAGGGCCTAAGCTAGCCAAAATGGGAAATTTTACCAAATGAGAAGAAAAACAAATAATACTAGTATTCTACTTTCTAAAGTGGTAGAGTCTTCTTCCTTTTTAGTCACTCAATTTACGTTTGACATAAAGGAAACAGACGTGAAAAATGTGGGATGACATTTTTGTACTTAAGTGGTTAAAATTTACGTTTGGTCTGTTAGCGACAAACATAAAATTAGGTTTTCACATCTAATCCTTATACATCAGACATAAATTGACGTCTGTTAACTAAATTTAAGACATAAAAATACTTTTGTTACCTACATGTCAGACATAAACTTAAATCTGACCCTATTTTAGAATTTCTAAATAGATGATCTAAACTTTTGCATATATTTATTTTAGTTCCTCGTCCTCAAAAGAAGGTGCAAACACCAATGCAGTAAGGTCTTTTTGCCCCAATTATTTTCCTCATTTTGCCTCGGGTTTGGAACCGAGACATATTGCGACGAGGCCAAAAGGGGATGCCTTTTGGCCTCGGTTGTTACCTGAGGCCATAGAGTCGCTTTTATGCCTCGGTTGTAAACAAACCGAAGCCATAGGGTTTGTTTTCTGCCTCGGGTCATCGAGAATCGAAGCCATAGGTTAAAAATAATTTTTTTTAATTAAAATTTTCGCAGAATTTTTGGCCTCGATTGTGGTAAGAACCAAGGCCATATAGTCCCTTTTTGCTTCGGTCTTGGTAACAATCGAGGCCTATTCTATTGTTTTTTCTTAATAAATTTTCTGTTTTATTGTGATTCCCACATTTAAACCTGCAAATATTTTTCACAGAGCAACACAAACCAGAACAAAATATTTTCTCAAACATCCACAATCCAAAAACATTTAAAAGATAATTGAAATATACACAATCCAAATACATATATCCTAATCAATACTATTGTACATTTGAATTATGAATTTTGCACATGCTATCCTACCAAAGTTTACAGACTTCGCGGGAATTGGCAAAGGACTCTTGAATGTCTGCAAAATAAGAAATTAAGTTAAGTTAGTATATAGAAAGACAACTTTAGTATACCAAACTTTAGTATATTGCAAAGTAATTGTTTTAATTCAAATATATATTATCATTTCCCAATTAGTTGTAATACGAGCACGCACAATTGTTGTCATCCATTGCATTATATAGTATCCGCACTCATATGAGCCAGTTTGGCTATTACACTACATTATATCAACAACATTAAAATTAATTAAGGAAGAAAATCAAATCAAATAATTATAAATATATGGATAGAAATATCAAACTTAGAGGGAACAACATGCAAGACATTTTGCCTTAGCTGTTGATCTCCCTAACAACATGTTATGTCTAATAATTGAACTATGATAAAGGGAATAAGTTAGGATACTTTTATATAACATGTAAAATTCATAAGATTGAGATTGAAGTTTCTTACCAATCTCTCACTTGTCTAAGATGGTTGGGAGGAGGGCGGCGCAAAGAGCAAATCCACACAGCAAGGTTCTCCCTTAGGGAAACCATAAGTAATTGCCAATGACGTCTGAGAAGAAAATAAATTCATTGTTATGCATTAAAATGACAGATTATATTCATAAGTTAACAAAAATGACTTACCCAGCAACATAAGGGACAAAATAAATTTCTTTTCTGCGTTGAAAGCATCCGGTCACATATGATTGGATGTCAAGAAACTTGTTGCCTTCATAAGTGAGTTAGGGGTCTACAAACCCATATACATCATTCAGCCCCATAGTTTCAGTGACACCAGACAAATACCTAAACATAAAATTGATTTGATATAACTAAATAGATAAATATATCAAATAACTATATATAATGACTGAAAGACTTACATCATCCATAACTGAATAATGGTAATATTCAGTTCCTCTTGTCCCTGTGCAAGCTCCAAGACATCTTGGGAATGCAAGTAAAGTGGGATGTCAAGGTCTCTCCCAAAAATGTTAGTATCCCAAGAAACCTACATCAGCTTATCAGCTATGATTTCTGCAAGTTGGAGCAATGCACCAAGAGTATCATCCAAAGAGAGAAGAATCTTCTTTAATTGAGGTTTTTCCTATATTGATGCAATTTCAGTTAAAATGGAATATAATTTATGTTTAGATATAATAAACATGTAAACTTAAAAATGTAGTATATTGGTGGGTTTAAGAGTCTGTATCGGGGGGTCAGTAACAACCAAATCTCTATGCCAGGCGAGGAAACATTAGAATGTCTGGGCCATAGTATATACCTCATATGTTGGCACAGGAACTAAAGCAAACGACATGAGAACCTCCTCTACCATGACCTTAACCTCATCCTCTGATAACTCCATGCCATGAAGAACTGTGGCTGCCTCAAATACTTTTCCACGAGCCACTAGTGTCTTCTCTGTACCATCTCAAATATATAGCTGACATGGATGACATCCCCGGGTGGAGCTGAACCACTCCCATTTTCGCTTCTACTTGTTACAGTCAACGATTTATTAATGTTATTCAATTACTTTATTAAATATCATTTATTCAATACATAACTTATAGAAAACAAATTTACCCGTGGGAGGCATAAATGGGTCTAGTTCTAATAGAGGATCCCCTGGTGAACGAATACCATAATGCTCAAATTGGCGCATAAGTTCTTGTCTCACCTGCGTAGTGATCATTTCCTTCATTCTTTCTTCATAATCAGCACCATGACTGCATGAAGACTGACGAGAGGAGAAACAAAAAAATTGGCGTATGCCGACTCATAATCCAGCACCACACACACGTCCAGGGTGCTCAGGTCGTCAAATTGCAGCAACAAGTATGTCATGACGACCTTCTGGAATGAATCCTCCTTGGAAGCTTTTCTCAACCAATGAATCTTGCAATGTAACAAAAAAATTTATAAAAAAATACAATATAAAACATGAACGAGATATTTAGATAAGAATTGTATCTTACCAAGTGTCTTCATCAATCCAAGTGTATTTCAACAATGGATTTTCATCCTTTTTAGATCCAGAGACATAACTAGACCTCAACTTGGTCTTAAAACCACAAAATTTTTCGGCCACCAATGACAAACATTTTTGTTTAAGCGTCGCCACATTTAGAATATTAAATGTTAGCTGCAATATAGAAAATGTCATCAATAATATTTATCATATCATCAACAAAATCAAAGTATAATGTTAATAAAATTAATATTAGTTACCAATAAATACTGCCATATCATTTCCCAATCAACTTCAGTGACATGATCAAAAGATGGCGTAAGGATTGGTATTTCTCACATTTAGCTCTTCTAAACCTAGTGCCTCCTCTGGTGGATCTCTTAGTAGGTGCTTCATCCTCTGATGAAGTATGATGTTCAGCCATGTATCTATGAAATGAAAACATAAAAAAACATTAATAAGCAACATATAAATAACATATAAAACATTATTTAACAAAGCACCTAAATTTTAACAAGAACATGAAATTCATACATAAATTTATTGATTGATCATATGTGTATTCCTTCATCGTGATCTTCTCGAATTGCATGTACATCATCAACTAGATGGATTTCATCAACATTTATCGTTCTTCTAAATGGGTGGGTGACAACAATATTAAGATCACTCATATTCTCTTCATTAGGATCAATCTGTTTTCTTTTTTCATGAAGAGCGAGAAACCAATGTTCAGATGCAGGATCTTTAACATAGAAAACCTGAGATACTTGTTGTGCTAGGATAAATGCCTCGTCTCGATAACCCACCTTTCGATAATCAACCAGAGTCATTCCTGATTCATCTATTTTGACACCACTTTATTGTCAATCCCCTTACATTAGAATAGTGGAATAGTAAACATGGTATGATCAACCTCCCATATCTCTTGTATTACACCATAGTATGTTATTGATCCTACTACGGGATTTTGATCTTTAAATGTAGAAAATTGTAGTGACTCAGCTTCAAGACTAACTCCATTATTTTGTGCTGTGCTTTTATCATCTAGAGACTTCGTATAGAATGTGCAATTATTGATTTCATAACATGTACAACAGATGACATTAAATTTCAACTCATTCGCTAACCACATCAAAGTCTCAGAACATTGCGAATCTTTCAAAACCTCATATTTAAACCAAGGCATGAATGTTCTATTATGCTCCATCAAATGCCATTTCTCTTATTGTCTTGGATTGTTCTCTTTTAGAATGACTTTATGTGTAGATAAGTAAGGCATTACCTCATCTGTGTTGTTCGATATGTATAGGTGTGCTTGCATCAACTTTTCGCGATCTTTACTAACCACACCCACACCTCGGATGCTGTTACTTATAGAACACCTGTTCAACCATGATCTCTGAGGAATTCCTATCGGTTTTGCTTTTGCCTTGTAATCTGAACAAAACTCGACACTTTCTTTAGCAATATACCTTACGATCATTAAAGCTTCTGGACGATATTGATTTTTCACATACCCTTTCAAATTTTTAATGTAATGTTCAATGGGATACATCCATCTTATGTATATTGGTCCACAAAACTTGATTTCTCTCACCAGATGAACAAGTAAATGTACCCTGGTGTCAAAAAATGATGGAGGGAAAAACATTTCTAGCTGACACAAGATGATAACAATCTCAGCTTGAAGTTCATATAACTTTAAAGGATCAATGACTTTGGTACAAATTGAAGAGAAGAATGCACACAAACATGTTATAGTTTGTCTAACATTTTTTGGTAAAATTCCACGAATAGCTATAGGTAACAATTGTTGCGTTAAGATGTGGCAATCGTGAGACTTTAGGCCAATAAGCTTCAAGTCTTGCATGGACACTAAACTCTGAATATTTGAAGAGTATCCTTGAGGTACCTTGACACTCTTTAAACATAAGCAAAAACTTATCTTCTCTTGTCTGGACATAGTGTGACATGCAGAGGGCAAATAAGTACGCCTACCACCCTCCCTTGGTGCAAAATCTTCTTGGATCTTCATTTCAACCAAATCCAAACGAGTATTTACTCCATCTTTTGTCTTTCCCTGACTGTTAAGTAGTGTACCAATCAAGCTATCACACACATTCTTCTCTACATGCATGAGATCTATGTAATGCCTAACTTATACCTTCGACCAATATGGAAGATCAAAGAATATTGATTTTTTCTTCCAAGGGCTAGATGCAGATGACTTCTTGGACGTTTTACCAAATACATGATGTACTTTATTAACTTTTTCATGAATTTGAATGCTAGTTAATGGAGTTGGTGCTTTGTAATTCTCTTGATGTCCATTGAATGCTTTCTTTAACCTTCGATAAGGATGATTAGCTTGTAAAAACCTTCGATGGCGCATATACACGGTCTTCCATCTGTTTTTTAATTGATAAAATATAGTGATTTCTTCACATATAGGACATGTTGTATGACCCTTGACATTATACCCAGACAAATTTATCATAAGCTGGAAAATCATTAATGGTGCAAAATAACATTACATGAATCATGAAAGTTTCAGAAGTAACAACATCAAATACTTCAACATCATCAACACACAACAACTTCAAGTCTTCAACTAGAGGATTGCGATATACATCTATGTCATTTCTAGGCTGCTTTGGACCAGATATCATCATAGACAACATCATGTATTTTCTTTTCATGCAGAGTCCAGGAGATAAGTTGTAAATGAATAATATAACGGGCTAACTATAACATCCCTGGCACCACCCCCGGCCCAGCGGCATGTCAGGTCTACAGCTCAATACACCCCAACCCCTCACCCCGGGATTCCCTCATCGTAGATGGGTTGTTGTCAGTGGGTATCGAACCCCCAACCTGACCTTTAACACCCTAGTAACGCCAAAGATGCTACCAGTTGCGCTGCAGCACAGCTGGTAGCATCTGCTGGTGTACCAGAGGTGTTAAAGGTCAGGTTGGGGGTTTGATTCCCACTGGCAACAACCCACCCAGTATGAATGGACGGAGAAGGGTGAGGGGTTGGGGTGCATCGGGCTGTAGTAACCTGACATGCTTTGGGACCAAGGATTGGTGCGCCAGGGGTGTTAACAAAAAGTATGCTACCAGTTGTATCGAACCCCTAACTTGACCTTTAACACCCTGGTAACGCCAAAGATGCTACCAGTTGTGCTGCAGCGCAACTGGTAGCATTTGCTGGTGTACTAGAGGTGTTAAAGGTCAGGTTGGGGGTTCGATTTCCACTGGCAACAACCCACCCAGTATGAATGGACGGAGAAGGGTGATGGGTTGGGGTGCATCAGGCTGTAGTAACCTGACATGCTCTGGGCGTGGTGCGCTAGGGATGTTACACCAACAATTGTGGTTTTTACTTAAATTCCCAAATGGATTCATTCCATCAATAGCTAAGCCAAAACGAATATTTCTACATTCGTCGCCGAACTTGGGAAATTCTTGATCAATATTTCTCCATTGCATTGAATCAACAGGATGAGGAAGGAGTCTGTCACATCTTCTCTAAGTTGCATGCCATCTAAGGTTTTTAGCGTCTTTAGGATTATCAAACAAATGTTTAAGTCTGGGCATAATTGGAAGGTATTAGACTACTTTCAAAGCAGATCCTTCCTTCTTTATTTGACCACTATCTTTACTGTTTCTTTTCTGCTTGTACCGTGATGACCCACACTTTGGACATTTTTTCAAATCTTTAAATTTTTTCTGTATAATATGCAATCATTAGGACATGCGTGTATCCTTTTATACTCCATACCCATCAGACAAAGAATTTTCTTGGCGTCATAGTTTCGAGTGGGTAGAGTATTTCCCTCGGAAAGCATTCCATTCAAGAGCACGAGCAATTCTGTGAAGCTTTTATCTATCCAACCATTAGTCGCTTTTAAATTCATAAGTCTTACAACCACTGATAATCGTGTGAACTTAGTTGAACCGACATACAACAGAGTTTATGCATCAGCAAACATCATCTCATACACATGCGCTTGTGCAAAAGCTTCTACGCCAACATCTCGTATTAGTGCTCCATATTGTCTTCTTCTACTCGCTCTTCACATCGCTCTTGCCATCACTCTTTCATGGTGGAATGGACAACATGTTCAGTTCGAAAAACAGTTGGAAAGTCTATTAATTCGCCGTGCCAAATCCATATTGTATAACTTCTCAAGAAACCATCACAAATAAGATGTTCCCTAACTTGATTTACATTCAATTTTCTCCCATTCAAACAGTTGACACAAGGACATTTGAACTTCACCTCATCATCACTTCTTCCCTCATAACGTTGTGCAAATTTTATAAATTCTTCTACTCCATTCTCACACTCAGCGCTAATACGTGGTAAATTAATCCAATCTCGGTCCATACTGAAATTGCGTGAACAATTTCAGTAATCTTTGAATCAATGCTCACATCGTAATCAATGTGTGACCCTATCCCATTTAAGAAGATTCACTTTCTTTATTTTATTGTTACATATTACTTTTAAAATACATATCTTAAATTTCACAAAATTTTTCCAGCATTTCGTATTGGCCTTCAAGATACACGAAATGAAAGTGATTATAAACCACAATCAAATATGCATTTGAAGATCAATACAAAACACAATTGACAAATATTCATCAATTTTAAGATATGTATTTTAAAGTATATATACACTAATAAACTATTAGAAAGTGATTAATCTTCTTAAACTGTCCAATCGAACAATTCAAGATTCAATACATTTAAATTATTAGTATTGTATCCCCTTATATTAATTTTAAAAAAAATATAACTTCTTCAAAATGAAAACTTGGGGACAATACATAATTTTCGTATTGAATCTCAAACGGGAAACTAAGGTTAACTCACATATAAGAAAAACAAACAACATATTTTACCAAACAATTAATCACATATATAAAGCAAACAACATATTGGCATCATAGGAAAATATTAGAATTAGAAACCTGGGAGCGTAAAAAGTAGATGACAATGGAAGATGATGCAATTCAACGCGTTTGAGAGCTACAAGAGATAACAAAAAACACAAGAGAAAGTCAAAAGTAACAAATAAAAGCAAAAACAACAATTTTCTGAACATCATATATTACCTATTTAATTATAGTGTTCTTACAATTCTCTTAAATTTAGACTTAACGCTCTACATTTCAAGACATAATGCTCTTAAATTGAGACTCAATCCTCTCACAAAATTAATCAAAACACTCCAAAACAATTTCAATCTCAATGCAAATCAACACTCACAATAAATAAAATAGAAAATTAACATATATAAAACGGAAAACCAAACAAAAACGCGGTGCGATAGTTGCGGGAAAACGGGGAAGGAGGTTCGCGAAATGGCTGTACAAGAAATGGTCGTGCACGAAATGGAGGTGCAAGAATAAGAGGTGCGGCGACGGTGGTCGGAGCACCGTGGTGGCAGCGACGGTGGTGCACGTTGTAGAGAGAGACATTGTCCACTTAGAGCGACAACTGGCCGGAGCATTGTGGCCAGAGGCGAGACGCGATGGTGGCAACACAACGTTGGTGGAAGATGAAGATGGGCTCACGTGGTGTTGAAGGGTTACCAAAACAGTTGCAGAGAGAACACTATCCAATCAGAGTGACGACTAGCCGGAGCAGCGTGGCCGGAGGTGAGACGCGAAGGTGGAAGTATAACATTGGTGGAAGAAGAGGAGCTCGCATGGTGTTGGAGAGTCGTCGAAACAGTTGTAGAGAGAGAAAGAGGACATGCAACTCGTGCGAGGTAGAAGAATAAGGGTTCGGTGTTTTGTGCCCTAATTGAACTATATGGCCTCAATTCAATTAATAACCGAGGCATATAGCCCTATTTGGCCCCAATTCAGTGCCACCCGAGGTCAAAGACGTAACGGCTAGTGGCACTTCTGAAATTTCCAGCCACATTTTTGGCTTCAGGTCTGTTCAACCGAAGCATATAATCTACCTTTGGCACCGGTTTTCAGTGAACCGAAGCCTATAACCCTTTTTGGCTTCAGGTTTTGGGTGAACCGAGGCATAAAAGTAGCTTGGAGTTGCAAAAATGCCACCGTGCCATTATATGATTCGGTTCCTTGCCAACCGAGGCATATAAGGCGAGGTAAAAATGCGATTTTGTACTAGTGAAAACCTTGCTATCGATGAAGATGATTGCATGACAAAAGCTTGGGATGATCCTCTTTCAAACCTTTTCAACATGTTGTCTAAGTTTAATAGAAAAACTAACAAAGATACAATGGAACTTTTGAGTATTTGTAATCGAATCTCATGTCTCATTTTACATTTTTATTTTTAATGCATTGGAGGTGGTTGGTGGAGACGATATGTTATACATTTTTTTAACATCGAACTATAGTGTATGTAAGTAGGAATGTGTCTTCTACATTTATTGCACTTAATTTATAATTCATTATCTTAGGTATATGGACGTAACAATTGTGGTGCATGGATTTTTCTAACCCAAAAGCATTTGAAGATCTGGAAACATAAAGGCTCAAATTACAACATGGATGACCACATCACTAAGACATGTTTACTTGGCTCCATACATTGAAGCATTAGTCATACTTAGTGTAACTTTCTTTTAAGTTATGCTTAACTAACCATTTCTCTTTCATTGTACGTCCCATTAGAATTTAATAGTCCTCATTTTTGAAGAGTCCTTAGTTGTCTAGTTCTTTCTATTTATAAGAAACCAAATAGTGAACTAAAGGCCTTAGTACAAGTGTAATGTTACAACTAATTAAGAACCAATTAGTATATAACAATTATGACTAACATGTGTTAAATTAATCAATAGGGATGTGGTTACAACAAAATAATTATGAAATAGGAAGAGACAAAACACAGATTCAATTCATATATCCTAACATTAAATATTATTTAATTGTTAAATTAGTTATTTTGTCTAGAAGTTGCAATGATATTAATTTTTTCTTCATTTATTTTAGTGTATTAGGAAAAGTTTGCTCTAAATCCTAAATTATCTGAAATCATAGGCTTGTGGTATTGCTTCTCTCTTGTAAAACAACTTTTATTAATGCAAGTATTCTTCTTGTAGTCTTCAATTCCTATCTTTAGTCTCAACCTTTTTGCCAATTGACAAAAACAAGGTAGGGAAAAGGGTAATACATATGAAACATTAAAATGAATGAAACATAATTAAAAGTGGGAGGGTTTACTAAAAAACAAAAATTAGATGTAATACAAGAGGAGAATACATAAATATAGTGGCAAACAACATATTGAAGAAAACATGATTTGTTTAGATTGCACTATGTTACTATGTTTAATTTGATCTTATTTCTACTATGCTCTAATATTGACTTTGTTGAGATTTTTGAGGAATTTGTTGACGTTGTTCTTATTTATTATAATTTTCGTTAGGCTATAATTCTATATAGTTTAATTTTATTTCTTTAATTGTCTAGAAGGATTTATGCATCTATATTCAATGTGTATAATGACAAAAAGTAAGTTGAGAAAATGTAACAAACAATATGTATAATGACAAAAAGTAAGTCGAAAATGGAGACAAGCCTCAGGCTAGAGGAGAGCTACAAGTTGTGCATTCAACCAATCGGTTGAATGGAAAAAGAGATAAATGTTGGAATTACACGAAAAAACCTCAAAGCAAACAGTGGGATACAAAGGTGGTCCTCCAAAGAAAGGAGGTCAATATGTTCATGTTAAGGAGGTCAATATGTTCATGTTAAGGAGGTCAATCTGCTCATGTTGTTGTTCTTGAACTTTAAAAAGATCACAACTCATCCATGAAAGTTATCAAGAGTAATATCCTTCCATAGTAATATGAAAAAACCAATAGATATGTGTTCACTGAAATATTCTTCCGAGTTACAAGTTTTTGTTGGATTTAATATCTCAAATACATATTTTAAAAATAATTGGATTTTAGACTATAGGCCACCGATCACATGACATCATTTTCTCAATTCTTTTCCACATATTTTCCATGTCATAGTATTAAAAAAATATCCACATGGAAATATGATAATTGTACTGGGTCAAGGAGATATACATGTAAAATCTAACCATACTGAAGAATTTGCAAAATGTTGCAAACTTGTCCACAAATATGATATCCATTAAAAAACTTAGCAAGGACCTCTCTTGCAATACCATTTTTTAAAGTATTGTATATTGCATGACAAGAAATTGAGAAGGACGATTGAACATGCTAAAGAGCGGAATGGCTTGACTTCAACTAGTCCATTATGACTCACTCTTTCATGATTGAATCCTCAATACACGACTAGTAAAAAATCTAGTTGTGTCATCATCATCTTGGACATCCCTCATTTTGTGTTATAAAACTTTTATTTCCTTCTTTATTTAAGGATTTGGATGTGAATATTCATAATCTTCTTTGTGAGGTTTGTGAATTGGAAAAACATAATCCTACTTGCAATAAAAGAAGTTCTAATCATTTTATCTGGTTCATACTGATGTTAGGGGTCCTTCTAATGTTTCAAAAATTTTAGGAGCTAAATCATTTTTACTCTCATTATGAGTTTGTGGCATTGATTAAAAATCAATTTGGGATGGTTATAAAAAACTTTAGGTTTGATAATGCTAAAGATTATTTTAATCATACATTATACTTTGTTTTTTCAAAATGAAGGCATAATTCATCAATCCTCTTGTGCATTTACACCCCAACTAAATACAGTTCTTTAATCGAAATATGAACATTTTTTAACATGAAAACTATTGGACATAGAATGGATGTCTTGTGTCTAGTTGTAGTTTATGTATTTGATTGACGGAAATATTAATCAATCCGTCTATGTCACAAAAGTCAAGTGAAATCAACAATTCAATATGTCAGTTGGCAGACTATAAAGCCTAAATTTTTAGAGTGAATGATGACATATTCATTTTTTGTGCGAAATCAATTTGATACTTCTGGAAAATTTCATTCTCTCTGAACTTCTTAGTGTTGGATTTCTGTGATCATATTTGAAGGTTTAGAGTTGTGATCGCTCTTGGTTTAGACTTGGAAATGAGGTTCTTGGTTGGCTAGGGAGAGCCATCATTGAGGTTTGATCTCTCTTAAGATTGTTTGGTTTTCGTGGATGGATTCCAAGTCTACAAGAAAGGTTCTTGCTATGTTGTGCGAGGTTCTTGTGGGTTATAAGAGCCTTTGTGTGCTTTTTTGTTCTTTCAAAAGTGTAATGTTGTAAGGATTTTTTAAGACTCTTGAAATAGTGGAAACTCAGACTTAGGTTATTGTGACTAACTACTTGTAGCTCAGTTACGAGTGAACCAATATAAAAATCTACTTGAATTGGTTTAACTTTTTTTATCTTAATTTGTTCTTTGTTAAAAATCATCAAGAAAATCAACTTAATCAATCTTTCTTTGTAATTTCTACATGTTCTTATAATCTATTGATAAAATAATGATTATGCTATTAATTGAGGGTAATCTTGACTAATAAAATAATCAGATTCGAAATCTTGTGGTAATTAAGTATTCTGCATATTTTTTGTTGGTGTAATTTAATTTGTTGATCTCATTTTCCAAAACTTCCAACCATAAAAACTCTATTACCATCCTAATAAATAGGAACATCACAATTATTATATTTCAAAATAACACTTGCCAAAAGTTCAACTGAAACAAGTTTTATTCTCTAAAAGAATAAACATTATTCAACCAGCAAGTGGTTTAAATCATCAAAATGAAACTTAAGACAAGGTCTTTCAAGTCCAAAACACAAAACAACTAACTATAACATTTTATTTGAAATGATATTTTCAAAAGAAAAAAAAAACTCTCAAAGTCATCCCCACGAGCTCCTCACAACTAGGCTTCTCCAATTGTATCTGCATCAAATCTATTCCCGCAAAACACAAGTTATATGATCATCACAGGTGGTAACCATAACCACAAAGATGTAAGGGTGAGCTAACTATGTAACATATCACATAACAATGTACATCAACATACAACTCACCTAGCATTACCACAATATATCAAAACTCATCCAAGCTATCACCTATTACATTTTCTTAAAGCCACAACATGAACATATTACCACATAGTAATATTAAAATGAATGACATTATCGCATAATTAACCACCAAACCAATTCTCATACGTAATTTACCAAAGATTCCACTTTCCATTACTCTTGTAGCAAGTCCCAGCGAGATATACCATTTCCCATTACTCATATCAAGAGCCCCGACAAGATGCACAATCTCTCATTACTCTTATCGAGCCCGGGTCAAATGCTCAACCTCCCACCCAACCAATTCTCATACGCAATTCACCAAAAATGTCACTTCCCATTAATCTCATCGGGAGCCCTAGTGAAGTATACAACTTCCCATTACTCCTATCAAGAGCCTTGACGAGATACACAATATCCCATTACTCTTAGTGAGGCCTGATGAAGTGCATAACTTCTCATTACTCATCTCAAGAGCCTTAGCGAAGTGCATAACTTCCATTACTCTTATCGAGAGCCCTAACAAAGTAGTCCTCCAATAAAATTACGCAAAGATACCTTTCATTACATTCATATCCATGTATAAACTATCTTATTATTATCACACATCAATCCATAATCACATGATTATCCGCATTTCATGATCAATAAACACAAGCTCATCAAGGCCTCATCATCACATGTATGACAACATATTGAAATCATACAATCCTCATCATTATATTTAACATACATCATTCATCATGCCCAACATCCAATACTCCCATGAAAAACCAACAATTAGAGGCAATTAAATTTTATCACAAAAAAATATCAACACAATACTATTGTGAAAAACTAGCAATCATGCGTAAAATAACATCACACCATTCAAATTAAAAAACAACATGTTATAGACCCGCTATCAAAATTTTAGCTAAATTGGATAGTTAACGAATCGGGAAACACAATTTCACGAAAGCTGTTGATAATGCTATCGTTGACGCGATCAAATTAATACTACTTATCCATAACAACTTCAGTATTGTTAAGAAAGTAGTCAACAAAATAGTAAGGGTAAAGTAACCCAAAGTCGTCTCCCAACGAACATGGAATTGATTTTTAACAAGTTAGTTCTTATAAAACTATACAAGAGT
>Ga0214543_1000853_pt1 | contig 55745 bp, 24 predicted proteins | sample CNSS2metaG_FD_160094 | JGI IMG/M metagenome (GOLD analysis project Ga0214543, IMG submission 160094) | Root nodule microbial communities from cowpea collected in UCLA plant growth center, Los Angeles, California, USA - CNSS2 | ecosystem: Host-associated > Plants > Roots > Nodule | place: USA... | reverse complement strand
AAAGTAAAAAAATTTTAAAAAAATTAAAAAAATTAAAAAAAAAAAAGACAGGCCAGCCCGCCGACCCGCTAGCGCGCCTTAAGACAGGACAGGTTACAATATCCAACCCGTTTATTGGTGGCAGGCCAGCCCGACCCGATCCGTTTTTGGCGGGCCACAGCCGGACCGGACCAAAACAGGTCGGGCGAGCCCGTTTTGCCACCCATATTCAAATGGTTACATACTTTTACTATAAAATATATATATATATATATATATATATATATATATATATATATATATATATTCGATAAACTTTGGACTCTAACAATGTTTTTAAAAAATTGTGGCCACTAAATATAACTCAATCATTTACCACAAATATTTGTTTCAGATTCAGACTTTTTATTTCTTCTATTATTATAATAAATACGATTATTTCCCATTAACATATATCTACGTATAAATTCTAAAGTATTTAATATATTTTCTTATAAAATATTCAATTATTTGTATATTCTGGATATTTATAATCTTTATATCTATATGTTCATAATTTATTAAATTAGATACAACATACATGAAAAGTAATGTATTATAAAATTTTAGGTGTTAACATACTAAAAATATGGTGGTATAAATTTTGAGATGTTACACATAGTACTGTGTGTTTGCTGATATTTGATGCTCTTTGAGTGCATTTTACCTTAACATGTTGTATACATGGTTTTCTAATTTAAATATTTGTTACATGAGATAATATTTAGTTATAGAAAAGTATTTTTAATTTAGTTTTATGCTTTTATAAACATTTTGACATTAGAAAAACTTATTTTTATAGTTATTGGTTGATGTTCGGGATGACAACGGGTCGGGTCGGGTCGAAGTAGCAGCGGTGTGGTGGTGTGAGTGGCCGGAGTGTATTAGCAGCGATAGGCGGAGCACCAGGCAGAGGGCTGAAATCGCAGCGCGAGAAAGAAGAAGAAGGAAAGGGATCACGTTTTTGAACCCTAACAGACTTTATGGCCTTGGTTCAATTTTTAACCGAGGCAGAAAACTATATTTGGCACTGATCTAATTCCAACTAAGGCCAAACACCACTGCCGTAGTGGCATTTTTTAAATATTGGCCAACTTTTTGGCACTGGTCCAATTCCATCAGAAGCATATAACCCCTTTCGGTTATATGTTGAACCGAGGCATAAAACTTTGAAAAAATTACAAAAATGTCACTGCGTCATTTTATGCTTCGGTTAAATGACAATCGAGGCCTATCACGCGAGTCAAAAAGCCAAAATTGCACTAGTATTGCTACTAACCTGCAAAAGAAATAAATTTGTCCATTGTCTGCTTGTTACCCGTCGAATACCCAACCCGTGGGTATGTGATACACAAGAATTTTTAGATAAAGATTTTTTTAAATTAAAAAAATAACAAAAATTACAAATAAGAAAAATATAAGTTAAATTTTAATTTTAATTAAATTTAATCTAACTATAAATTTAATTTTAATTTTAATTAAATTTAACTTAATAAAATGTAAATTAAATTTTATTTTTTTGTGAGTAATTCATACTCATGGGTACAGATACTATGATACCCAAACCCGATTATTAAAATACTCATTACCTGTTGGTAATAAATACTCATAAGTATCAACTATCCACTACATAATTTATCCATAAATACCCGTGAAGATGAGTATTTTGTCATTCCTAACTAAATATGACCAATGTTTGAGTTCAAAGATAGTCAAATTTTGGAGTTAGCGATGTTTGTAAGTATTAAAAAATTAATTTTAGTTTATTTTTCTTTGTTATAAAAAGAAATATATATTAATTAATGTATATTTGTAATTTTGAAGTGACAAATTTTCAAAATAGCATATTTTAATACATTAATATGTTATTATTAAATTACACATAAAAAAAGTAAATGAAAGAGATACTATCGTGGATAGACATAAGAAATCACATTTAAAACTTTATATAATTTAGCTACAATGTCAATATAATTTCAAAATAATTACAAATTACAATCTCAAGATATATAACATAAAGAAACAATTCCATAAAGAAAACAGATAATCAAATTTAAAAATATTTTAAATATCTCTCTACTCCATCCTTACAACAAAATGTCTCATTAACAACCAATTTTAGTGACCAAAAGTTGTTAGTCACTATAGTGACCAATTTAGATACAAATTTACAAAATAAAAAATTATTGATTATTAACATAGTCACTATTATCAATAAAAAAATATAATTGCCTATCTTGATGTTCAACTTGTGCCGAAGGTCGGGAGGCAACCTGTCTTGACCTTTTGTCCAAGCTACCTCGTCTCGACTTTCAACTTGAATTATTATGTCTCAACCTTCAGATGAGCAGATAATATATAGGTATATTCATGCATTAGTTTAGGACATTTTTATTCATTTGTACATTATTAGGCTAATTTCATCATACATTATCTAGTTTCAGATCATACATTTGGATTGGTGCATTGTTTGTGTAAACATGTCTTAAGGGAGTAAGTTAGACACAAAACAACATTTTCCACAAGTGTCTGGTGGAGTCTTCCACGACTTGTGGATTTGGCTTAAAAAATACGAGTTTCAAAACAGCTTGTTCCACAAATGCCTGGTGGATTTTTCCACGACTTGTGGTTTTTGCTTCAAATTGGAGGATACAAAACAGTGTGTTCCATAGGTTCCTGGTGGGTCTTTCCACGACCTGTGGAGTTTGCTTCAGAAGATCATGCGCAAAACAGCATGTTCCACAGGTGGCATGTGGGTTTTTCCATAACCTGTGGATTTTCCAGCCAGAAATCTAAAGATTACATGGATTGAAAAAGATTTAAAAGGAAAAGAAAATATAAAGAGAAGAAATATAGGGAAACAGTTAGAGGAGAGAGAAAATCGCCTTAGCAAATGAGAGAATGTGGAAAAAGATAAAAGGAGGGCGTTCACGAAAGAAAACATCTTCTTCCTCTCTATTTTGTCAGTGGCTTTGCCTACTATTTGGAGTTTTTCTTTTCATTATGCAAAACTAATTTCCTTTTGTTTGAGGATTGATGTAAGACTTTGGATTATAGGTTATACTCTTTACATTTGATGTTTTGTTAATGTTCTTCATCTCAAGACTCTGTTTATGGTTTTATCGTTTATTTATGAGCAATTTCAAAATTGGGAAATTGGGGATTGTTTGCGATTATAAACAAGATATGTTAGATTATGTCACAATTGGGAAATTGGGCATATCTAATTAGTTTGCAATAGAGATGATTATTGATTTTTCATGATTTTATTGAATTTTTGTAAACTGGCCTAAAGAATTGGGGGTTCGAATTCAATGAATAGATTTTACCTACTAAGGGATTAGGGGTAAAACAGCTCTCAGTAAACTCAAGTGGATGATTACATTGCTTGCATCGATTGAAAAGGAGTAGAATTCTATAGGTTCTTCTATTGATTAAAGTTTTTGTTATAAATTTTATGTTTGCAATTCTATTGATTCGCATTTGCTCAAAATTACGTAAATTAGGAATCTAGTATTCAACAAGTCAATCGTAGAGGACGATATTTTATTACTACGTTAACAATTGGTTCACTTGCCAAACATTCATCACCTTCAGCTCGAGTTGGCTTATCTTGACCTTCGGTATGGACCGATTCGTCTAGACTTTTAGCTTTCCTTGTGCGTCTAGACCTCCAATCGTGGTCAGCCTGTCTCTACCTTTTCCCTAGGCGAACCGTCTTAAATTTTTGTTCGGGATAGACCATCGTGACGTTTGGTTCTGGCCAGTTTGTCTCAAACTTTATATTGACGGTCTTGTCTCGACTTTTAGTCTGGCCAACTTGGCTTCGGACTTGTTCTACTCGAAATTTGGTCTGTGCCGACTGGATTCAACCTTTAGTTCAAGCCGACTCAATTAGAATTTTGGTTTTGGTGGACTCGAGTCAACCTAGAAGTCAAGATGGATTGACTCGACCTTTGATCAAGGGTAAAGATGTTATATTGAAGAGGTTATTAAAATCTTGTAGTGGGTCAAATCCACTTTAATAAAAGGTTATGGGGACTGAAAATTTTTTTAGCCTGTTTATTTGATGACTCTATAAAAGTGAACTTAGGAGAGGAGGGTGAAATTAACACTTCTCATTTTAAAAAGCCATTGCCAGATAGTCTTGCAAATTGGTTTAAGGAATGGTTATATTAAGTTATTATGGCTAAAAGTCATATTATCCTTTCCCGTGCTTAAAGATTAAGATAAATTTGATGAATTAACCTTAATTTTAAAGTTCATTTTCTTGATTTTTTTTCCCATATGGAGCAAGTGGTAGTTTCAATACCAGACCATTTCTTCCTCCACCCAATGTTTTCTTTATGCAAATCTATGATTTATTAAAATCTAAATTGTCTATTCTTTAAATTTTAAGTTAAATGTGTTTTCAGTTCCTAAACTTTGACACAAAATTGGAACTCGTCCATATCGGAAGCTTTGATACATTTTGGTCCTAGAACATTAAAAATGGATATAATCCTTTTAACTAAATTACGTTAAATTTTGTTGACATGTCAAACACATTTCCTTGAAGCAAAAACGTATCAAACAGTGTAAACAACTCAAATGCTAGCAAGAAAAAATGTTTAACACGTCAAAAAAATGTAACGTAACTGAGTTAAAAGAACAATACCCATTTTTTTAAAAGTTTGGGATAAAAATATATCAAAGTTTTAAACATGGATATATTTTAATTTCACATTAAAATTTAAAGACTAAAAACATATTTAATACTTCAACTTTTGAATTGTGAAAATCTATAAAGATATTCCAATTTATAAATTATTTAAATTTTTAGATGGTGTAATTAGAAAAAGACATATTTATATTACACAATGTGTTTCTAATTATTTACCACAGACACACACACACGATTTTTTGAATTGTGAAAATCTATAAAGATTTTCCAATTTATAAATTATTTAAATTTTTAATGATGTAATTATAAAAAGACATTTATATTACACAATTTGAAATGTGTTTCTAATTATTTATCGCACACACACAAACAAACACACACACACGGTTTTTCTGATTTAAATTTTTTTATTCACACACACATATGTAGGGTTTTTTTGATTTAAAATTTTCTTTTATTTCTATTTTTCTAAAATAATAAATTATTTCCTTTTAAGCTGATTGACACTGATTTACAATGTGTGGAACTGGTACTGCTTCAAATTCTTGTGATCCTAATGTTAGTGTATCTTCATTTCCTAGATGTACAAGTCAAAATACTTCAGGAAATAAGACTCATGACATTGGATGGAAACATTGAATCGAAGTAGACTCTTACAAGTTTATGAAACTCTCACAAGTATACGTAGACTCTTGAGTCTAATAACCTTGCTTATACCTATATCTAATTAATGTGGGGATTCCCTGTAAAAAAATGAGGATGAGTTTATTTATCATCCCTATTAACAACAATTGTATAATTAGATTATCATTATGAGTTTGAGCGAAAGACAAATAACAACAATTGTATTTGAATAGTCGTTATAAGTGTGAGGGAGATATGAAACAATAATTATTATATTTGAATTATTGTTAAAAGTGTTAAAAAGATGAGAAATAATTATGATTGCATGTAGATCGGTGTTAAAATTGCTTTTCACTTTAAAAAAGGTCGAGCCTTTTATGCTTTCTTCTGTTATGTTTCGTTCTTCTTCTTTTCTCAACTTTCCCTCTTATTACGCTCCTAGCATCGTCACCGTTACTTTGCATTACCATTATAGCTTGTTCTGGTTGTTTTGTCACCTCTACTCATTTCATCAATCATCTTGTGTTTCACTATTTTTCTTTCTCGTGTGGCCTGGTTTCCTACATAATCCTTATTCCCACTATATTATTTTGCCACTGCTGCTACCGCTTATGCTACCTTATCGTTGTTGGTCTTGTCATTGTTGTTCGTGTTGCGCTGCATGTGCCATTGTAGCTTGTCTGTTCTTTCACTGTAGGTTTTCTTCTGACTATGCATTTTCTCCCTTCCCATGCATTGTCGTCGCTATTCCCTCTTTGTTTCTCTATGAGTTCCTCCCTCCCTCATGCTCTCACCATCGATTTGTTGTGCCATTCTCCATTCTATGTTATATATATATATATATTATTAAGTGCAAAAAAGTATGTGTTAAAATTATGACTTTCGACAATGGATTTAACTATCGTCAATTTCTATGACTTATAATGACATATGTATTAATGACAATTCTAGAATCGTTATTTAAATTTAACTGTTGTCGAAAGTGTTATTTACGGTAATGGTAAATGCAACATCTTATTTATATTTTTATGGTCATTGTCACATCAATAATCATGATTAATGTGATGGTCGTAGATAAATCTGTAATAATAATTATTTTTCATTGATAGTAGGGCAATCATATGAAAAGGGAAAAAGTGAAAAAAGTATGTAAACATGATAAAAGAAATATTTTATCATTATGGTAGTAAATATCATTAGAGTCCTTTTTGTTGTACATTAAAATATTTTGTTCAACTCTTTCAAGAATCAAGTATAAGTAAGGTCAAAAACACAGAAAATTCAAAAACACATTTTTGCTTATGAAGATGACGATTTTAATTATTGTTATATGAATACTACCCATCTTAACATTATTGATATATTTGTTGAACTAGATGCAAGTATTGGTCATTTCATTTGAAAGTGTTTGAAATAAATGTTTTTTCATATTATGTTCTTAAATTATAATGTTTATGTTTTATAAACAATATTGTGTTTCATGTTTTTAATAAAAGAAATTTTTAATATATGTTGAACAAACTTGGATGACACCTATCATGGCCTTTCTCAAAATCGGGAGGTTACCAGCCAAAGAAATCAAAGGATGGGAGAGAATAGTTGCATATATACTTTGATATGCAAGGAACTCTTTTAGAAAGGGGTACCCTTGACCACTGTTGAAGTGTTACCCCGACACAAGCCAAATACATTATGAGAGAATTGCATAAAGGCAAATGCAAGTATCATTCCAGAGCTAGAACCATGGCGACTTGAGTCTTAAGTGTTGGTTACTTTTGGCCCACCTTGGCAACAAATTGTGTCGATTATGTCAAGAAGTGCATAACTCTTAAAAACCCAACAACATGACGCACACCGAGCAAGAGGAGCTACATAGTATATTCTTCCATTGGCCATTTACAAAGTGAGGAATGGATATTATTGGACCCTTTACACAAAAAATGGGGCAACTGAAGTTCCTATTGGTCAACATAGACTATTTCACTAAGTGGATAGAACCCAAACCCTTAGCTACCATCACGATACAACAAGTAAAAAAGTTTGTGTGGAAAAACATAATATCCTGATATGGAGTCCCACACACAATAATAATAGGCAATGAGGCAACTTGTGGACAAGAGTTTGGCCGAGTTCTACAGCAATATCGACATAAAACACATTCCCAACTTAGTGGAGCATCCTGAAACAAATGGTTAGGTCAAGACGGATAACAAGGTAATACATATAAAGCTCAAAAAGAGGTTGGATTTGGCCAAAAGGGAAATGCTCAGAAGACTTGTTGGAAGTTTTGTGGGTGTATATGTGTACACCTTAATTGACCACACAGGAGACACCCTTCACTCTCACTTATGGCATTGATGTCATGATCCCGGTTGAAGTGGGAGAGTCATAATCTCGGTGTGTGCAGTATGAAGAAAGAGGCAACTAAGATTGGTTTGCCACCAACCTAGACTTATTGTGTGACTATAGAATGACATCATGTCAACAAACATGATCGAAATCATCTTGGTCAACATAGAATGACATCATGTCAACAAAGACCTTTTGGCCATAGTAACTTGGTGACCCAAGAAGAGAACATATAAGCAAGAAGGCATAATATAGATTAGAAAAATGATGATCATGTCAAGGTAGTAGCACATCATAACCTTAATTGAAGGTAGTAGCACATCATAACCTTAATAGATCATGTCAAGGTAGTAGCACATCATAACCTTAATTGAAGGCACAAATGATGATCAAGCATGATTGACAGGAAGATTAAGGCATAATATAGATTAGAAAAATCCTAAACAACTTAGGAAAGGTAACTACCCAGGTGGCCTAGGCCCAACCAGGTAAAAGCTCACGAAACCATTATAAATATCATTGTTCATGATTTAATTATTATGTATTCACTATAGCATTTATTACTATATTTCACACATACATGACTTGAGCGTCAAAGTGTCTTTGTAGACACTACCCGCCCAAATGTCGGAGACATTTACTTAATACATCTCATTATGCTTTGGTACTTGAAATATAACATCTCAAATTGAAAGAAAGACTTTAGATAACATTTCTCATTAATCTTTCTAGAATATATCTCGGCCTAATAAGAAAAAATAAACAAACAAAAACCAAAGCTTAAAGAATAGTTCACTTATAACAGTTAACCAACCAATTCTCATGAGTTTAATAACTCAAAAATGATATCTAAATGAAATATACTAATGCATACATATTTGATACCCATTCAAACAATATGATCTATTAAACAACTTTATATACGTTTTAATTTCCACTTGTATATTACTCAACTTTTTGGTTTCGCATAAAGTAAGATTCCACATAATATCATGATTCCAACATTTATATCTCCTAAATTTTATGACTTAGCTAATGAAGAATAAAATGTAAATATAATATTTTTTAAACTTTAAAAGTTACACGTAAAATGAAAAATTGGTCATAATGTATTATTTTTAAATGAAAACATTTAAAATTATGATATGCGAGTGTAATTCAAGAAAATTTTACAAATGCGGAAAAATGATATTCTTTAAATTTTATTATACATTCTAATGTGTAGCCAATGACATTACAATTTTAAATAACTAAAAATATGTTTTTTTTTTCTCTTATTATACTAAATGTTTTTATATATTCTGATAAATTGGCAGTTGAAGGAATAAACGACACGTCGTTCGGTAAAAGTAATAGTCGTAGACGCAAAGAGCGGTGTGGTGCAAAATAAGAAGCACTTGTGTTGCTCTTTTTCTGTGATTATTCGATAAACTCTAACGAAAGAGCGAGAAAGAAAGCGAAGAGAGCAATAGCAATGGCGTCGTTTCTTCAATCGTTTCTAGATCCCAAGAAGAACTGGCTCGCCGCTCAGCACATGAAATCCCTCACCAAACGCCTTCGCAAATACGGTTCATTCCTCTTTTCTCTCTCGTCGCTACAATTTCCGCAACCCTAATACTGCCGATTTATGAAAATCGTTTTGGCTTTTTGTGAATTAGGGCTCCGGTACGACGATTTGTACGATCCTTACTACGATCTGGATGTGAAGGAGGCGCTGAATCGGCTCCCGAAGGAGGTGGTGGACGCGCGCCACGCGCGTCTCAAACGCGCCATCGACCTTTCCATGAAGCACGAGTACCTCCCTGACGATCTTCAGGTTTTTTTCTTCTTATATTTCGTCTATTTTATTGTTATTGCTGCTGAACTTAGTTTCGAGGTATTCTTTTTTTGCTTCTGTTGACTGGTTCCAATTAATTAGGGTTTTATAGAGGATGGATATGTATGAATCTATTGCCTACAATGGTAGACGAGGGATGTGTATGAATCTATTACTTACTTGGTCTTTGATAGATTTTGTTGCTTTTGTTGGGTTTTAGTTACATCCAAGATGGATGAAAAAGTAAATCATGTGTTGAAATGATGTGACTGGGTCAAATTCATTAGGTTGAAAGACTTGATGTATGTATATGAATGTATTGCTGAATGCTTACAGTTGAGTGACTCAGAGAATGTACAGAGTCATGCTTTTGTATTAATATGGCTAGGTGATGAGAAATGCATTTTGAGGGTTTGAGAAGTTGAGTCACTGTAACCTAATCATGATGTGAAACTACCTGATAATATTGGACAGTCTAAATTTTTGCTAAATGTGCTAAGTTGTCTGAGAAAACACTAAATAGTTGTGTTTGTTTCTTATGTGTGTGAAGATTTAATGTCCATTTTGGAGTATGTGCATGTATGAAGAGTTGCATATTTTAACATTTTTTAGTATAATGATTTTGGATTCTCATATTTTCTGATTTGACAGGCAATGCAAACTCCGTTCAGGGGCTACCTTCAGGATATGCTGTCTCTTGTAAGTGCTGTTGTTATGTGTAATTAAATCTGTGTGTTGGCGCATCCTTCTTTATTCTCCGTGCCTTTTTGTGTAACCAATGAAAACAAAACCTGACCACGTAAACAGTATTTTGTAACATGCATTGCTTTATATTGTTAGTGATCTGGTTGATAGAACTATCATTTCAAGAAATATATTAGTATATTTGATGATTCACTTGTATTCTATATTTGAAGTAGAAAGAAATGAAGACTTCCTGTGTTTCACACTATCACTTCAATTCTGTAGCTCTCTTTGTCAGTGCCTACATGCTGTATAATAGTCTGCCAAATTTTCTTTAGCTTAGAATAGCTTATCCCTCCGTCCTTGCAACATCATTTTATTGGTTTGTTTGGATGAAGACACAAATCTGGACAAAAGAACATTTTGCTTTCAGAATTGTATTTGGAGAAAGTATTGCCAATATACACTGTTCATAGAAAAGAAGAAATGAATTTCATTTTCGTTTTGGGGTTTGAGGGGAAGAAAGTTTTATGACTCCTGATTTGTAATATTCAATTGGCTACTATTTTGAAGCATGGTTTGTGAGCTTGAGCCTTCTTGGTATGGACTGGTCATTTGGTGATGTTAAAGTTATGACCTGAAAGCCACTTGTATATCTAAGAGTAATGCACAAAAGGGTTTCATTTTATTATAAAGTGTAATTATGTTTTTAGTACATGATATTGAGGATAAATTTGTTTTTGGTCCCTCAAACTGAAAAAATAGATTTATTTGTCCATCAATTTTTGGTGAAATGTTTTCAGTGCATGGTGTGACAGTGTTACGGAAGTGACTTGGCACTCCCAACATTTGACACATGCTATGTTTCAAGCAACATGTTACCATTTTTGTTAATGCTATCTGGCTTCAGGGACTGAAAAACATTTTTTGAAATTTGAGGAACTATAACATATATTTCTTTCAATTTGGGGGCACCAGAAACAGATTTATCCTATCAGGAATTAGAACATAATGAAGCCTATAAATCATTATAAAATCAATATATTACTTATCCAACTTACATTTTAAATTTTCAATGGAGGAGTATCACTTTCAGAATAGGTAAGAATTTCTCTCAGTAGACGATTGTGATAATTTTGTTTACGTGTAAGCAGAAAGTGATAATCCTTAAATATTGACAATCAGCAACCAAATAGCTGCTAAAATTGTCACTAAATGCTTTGCTACTTATGACTTACAGGTGAAGAGGGAGAGAGCAGAACGTGAAGCATTGGGAGGTTTGCCCCTATATCAACGATCTATTCCTTGAGCATTAAGTATTGCATGAAGGTATTTTGATTGGATTGGAGGTTTAAAATGTATTGATGTTGTGGTAGAATGTTTTCTTTTAAGAAGAAAACATGCACGGTTTCTTTGATAAACTTATATGAAATGCATTTTTTGGTGGTATAAACTTGCCTCGGCAGGCTTTTATAATAATGGCAACAATAGACACTTTTGCCTTGAAATTTATAGCTTGAGTGTTCTTTTGGTTCTGTGCTTAGTTTTTCTTTTGAAATCATTACCTTTTTGTATATGTTGTCGAAGCTCGTCACTCTCTTGTGGGCCTTTGTTTCGAAGAGGAACAAAAATATTTGCTACAATGCAATACTTGGTGAATGAATTGTTCCAAACATCAAACACTACCATTTTTTTTTTACTTTCGATATCAATATGGTTGAGTGCTTTTTATGTATAGCATTTATTTCCCCCTCTCAACTCCTATTAAAATTGTAAGTGATATTAAAATGTGGGTGTACTATCTTGCTTTAAATATAAGTGATATTGAAAATCAATGGTTTTTGGTAGAGAAACACCTTGGAGTAAGGCTATATCTACTTATGTTATGAGGTCATAAATTTAAATTACAAAACTGATAACAGAAACTACTGAGTAGGTCATATTTAACACAGTTTTGAAGAAATGCTTGGCAACTGTTTCATGAGCAAATAAAAGGGAGCTGGATGAAACAGAAATTACGCTTTTACTTTTACAAGTTACTGAGATGTGAGATAAAAAAAGTTCGAGTAAATTTTTCAAATATTTGTTTGTTTTCACTGCTCTTATTTACAAATGTAGCATTTTAGGTTCTCAAAAGTGTTAGCTAAATTACATTTTTTATACCTTCAAATACTACATAATTTAAAAATATTTTATACAATAAATAATTTCGAATTACACAACTCGATATTAATGCATATGGAACCTTTGGGAGTTTCGAAAGATATGGGCCACATCCAGCAAGACTTTTACTTCTTGTACCCCATCATTTCTGTTCCCACTCCCTCGAATTTCAATTTTTAAATAATCATTTTGCCATTTGTAAAAGTTAAAATTGTAGAAGTTACCATTTGAAAATAAACTAGGATTATAATTTCTGAAACAATTTTCAGAACACATCAAATGTGTCTCGGAATTGATTTTCTGGAGTGAAATTTCTGGATTAAATTTTTTTCAAAACTCATATAATACTTTCTGGAAATTTTTTTCAAAATATAGATAATAATATATGTTTCGGAAGCTTTAGCTTGAGTGAAGTATACTTTTAGTATTTGAATTTTTAAATAAAGTTGGAATTTATTTATATTCAAAATTTTGATATATTTTTGTCTTTAAATTTTAAAAGTAAATGTTTAGATTTTAAAAATAAATGAGTAAAAGTTAAATGTATATTTAAGTAGAAGTATGAATGTATTAAATGATGTAAATATATTTATTTATTTTAAGGATTTAAGGATCAAAATTTATTAATATTTTGAATAGAGTGAATTTTAATTTTACATCAAAAATTAAGAACTAAATATATATTTAATTCTTTTAAATCGAATATTTTTTTCATTTTTTTTCTTGTTTTTCTTTCTTTGGAATGTTTTCCGTTTTCTTCCTCCGTAACAGTGGTAATGTGAAAGATGTAATAGTGGTGACGGTGGTAATGCTGCTAAAGGGTATTTAAGTCTTTTTCTCTCAATGTGGGTGCAGTTAGTAATTGAGGTAGTAATAGGAGCTCCAATCATGGATTTAATAAACATTGAAGTAACACATGCGGAATTAGGGATGTGCAAAATGAACTTATCTAAATGTTTTTATCCAAATTAAATTAAACTAAAAATATCTTTAAACAGTTTAAATGTTTTTATCCAAATTAAATTAAATTAAAAATATCTTTAAACAGTTTAAATGTTTTTATCCAAACTAAATTAAACTAAAAATATCTTTAAACAGTTTAAAAAAATTGAACTGAATAATTTTTTAGTTTTCTAAATGACATTCTAAAACTGAACTATTATTTATTTTTGTAACGTCCCAAAAATTAGATAACCTTAGATTTATTAAAATACCACATACATGAATATTCAGAGACTTTAAAGTTTGGGGGATGAAGGTGCACAGAACACCAAACATGCCCCTTTACATAACAAGAGGCCCCACACGACCCAAAACAAAGTACACAGGTAAAACAATAGTAGTACTAGGCCTTGTACAGACATGACCATCATAACTAATGAAACTCCTTCCGCAATGGACCCCACAGTGGCCCAATACCCGTCCATAACCATCAGGCTGCTGCGTCTCTACTATCATTGTCATTGCCAGGGGTTCTCGCATTTGCTCACATTAATAAAATTGATGATCATCGCAAGGGAGGAAAACCACACAGGAGATACCAAACCATTACAACTCCAATACTAGACAATCTGGATACGTATGATGAGGCACCACCACAAAACAGTGGAATTATGTCCTAGCAGTGAGGCGTCACCACGAGGCCTTCGCGAAATTACACCCTTACAAGAGGCACCACCACGTGGCCTTCGTGGAATTACGTCCTGGCCGTGAGGCACCACCATGTCATCCTCGTGGAATTACGTCCTGTTGTGTAGGCACCACTATGAACTCTCACCTCGAGGTTCGTGGAATTAAGTCCAATGGATGAGGCACCACCATGGATTCCCCCTAGAAGGGCCCATGGAATTACGTCCATTAAGGGGGCACCACCATAAGCTCTCCATACAAGAGTCATGGGATTACGTCCTACTCACACTTTGTACGCGTTTCGCCAATCAATCAGAAAGTTCCCTTAATACCAACATCATGCATAAACAACAATTCATACATCTCATGCTTCCCGATTCATACAATAAGCAACCATATCAGTGGGCCATTTACACCGTATGATTCTTGGTGGTTTTTACACTTGTGGTGGCCTCTACTACTTGTAGAGTCATTGTCAGTGGATTTCACCCTACCACACAAGATTAGTCCCTTTAATCGTCATAAGAACCATGGGGCTGTTCTTAAAGACAAAACCTCCTACCCCTCTCAACACATGACTCATTCCACTCTACATGAGTCTTGAATGAGCATTAGAGTATCAAGATAAACCTCCAGTACTGACTCCTTACATCAATGAACACACTACTAATTAAATCAAATAGGATATCTCCCATGGAATCTCCTATATTCTCACACAATCATTTGAAGACACATATTAAAATCATAAGAGATATGTCTCTCTTGGAAAATAACTAATTCTTATAATTTTTATCCAAATCTAACGTAACAACACATTATGCAAACGATTTAGGATTTTAGAAATAAAACTGCAGCTTGTGTAAACCTCCAAAAATTTTGTATTTATATTCAAATTAAATATTATTGAATCAAGAACCAAATTCAATAAGAACCAACTTAATTGAATAACTATAATGAAATTTATGCACCAAACAAGTAACGAAGGTCAATGTTGTCAACAACCAAACTACAAGGACCTTGCGATAAAAACTGCTCTAACTACATTGCTCCGATTCAAGATCTGACCGGTAAAAGTCAAGAACTAGGTGTTAAGCATCCGCTGTTAAAATTTCAGCTCGATCCAACGGTTAACAAAGTAGGAATCTTCATTTTACGAAAAGTGTACAGTGTAGGAAAAAGGGTAGTGCCACACCATATGCTTCTTGGTTGTGAGATTTTGATTTGTTCCACTACACAAATTGATATCTTGCACTTTTATCTTCTCAAAATCATTTCAAAGTGGTTTATAGATGATAACAAACTGAACAATTGCAACAATCAATATCTCTCATTCCAATTTCAATCTAAACTACCTAAAATTCTCTAACCCATAGATACCCAAACATGAAATTCATCCCAATTCAATGCAATCATCAATCAAACATACTCAGCTCATTCCAAAAAGGAAATAAGTACGCTCTATTTCAAAGAAAAAGAAGAAGTTCTAGCTTTCCTTACCTTTTAGACTGAAAGCTACGAGAGAGACTCTTAGCAGAGGAGCACTAGTATCCAAAATAGCTTAAGAAGCTGGAAAATAGGAGGATAGGGGGGCGAAAGTGAGACCAAGACAAGGATTAAGGTGGAACCAGAGCTTAGGAGCTAAAAACAAAAAAAGAATAGAGGCTGAGAGATTACTTGGAGAGAACTTATGACTAGTTCGTAGGAAAGCTTGCTCAAACCCCAACAGAACTCTGTTGGAGAAAAAGTGAGGGAGTAAGGGAGGGGACTGTCTTGGGAAAAAGTAAGCAGAACGAAAGGTAACTGACTGAAAGGGGGTCTTGAGATCCCAAGTGGACTGATCTTGAGCCCTCTAACCAAGTCAGGCCCAAACCTTAGTAGGGGGTCTTGAGATCCCAAGTTGACTGATCTTGAACCCTCTAATCAAGTCAGGCCCAAACCTTATTAGAACAGAAATAAATAAAAAAGGTCTCACGTAATTAATATATTAATTAAAGTTATTATAACTTTACAAACTTTTTAAATATTGTAATAATTTTAATAAATTTGTTGAGTTAATTATATAACATATATATTAAATAGAGGTGTGTTGTGATGTGACTATTAATAAAATAAAATGTTTTAATTATTTTAAAATAATATAGTGTTTTTAAAAAATATTAAATTTCTATATAATTTTTTTTATTTAAAATTAATAACATTTTAATTTTTTTAATAATAATAAAATTATTTGATTATAAAAATAAAAAATTTGTAGGTTGTAATGTAATTTGTTATTTAAGTTAATATAGTAAATATGGATTTATGTAAATGTATTAGAAATTTTATTAATATTTTAAATTAAAATTTAAAATGAGTATTAAAAATATAATTTATATAAATGATAAGAAAATTCATAAACTTAAATTAGAAAAACAAATCAATAATATCTACAAAATAGATATATAAATCTATAAATGTATTAATAGTAAAAGACATATTAGTTATTTAATTATTATTAATTATTCAATAGTTTGTAGAAAATTTATCAAAAACATAATTAAGAAAATATTTTTTCCATAATTTTAATTTTCCTTTAAATAGAAAAATTATGTTAAAATTTGGTTTCCAACTAAACTGTGATCATGAATAGGAAACAACGCTGTTTGGATAAATATTGTGCATAACATTTTATCTTAGAAAATTTTATTTATAATTGTGTTACTTTGGAAAAGAAAGAGTAAAGAGTGCTATTTTGGTAAATATTGTGAATCATATGTCATATATGGGATACTTCTATTAGGAATCATACTACTTTGAAAAAATTCATTGACCTAATATAAGTTTGTTGTAGATATGAAGATATGATCATGACCATCAAAAGGATAAATTTGTTAAACGTTTGGGAGACATCAGTTACATGACACCGAACACAAGTTAGGAACCTATTGAAATGACATCATTATTAACAATCATAACATGTAGACTTTTGGAACAATGAAACTATTGAGTATTATTAAAATAGTAGGGTGTGTATTGTTGTTGTTGAAAATGAAAAAATGATTGTTTCCAAGTGAAGTTGAAAGAAGAGCATTCATGAATTATATCTAAATTGATCGTGTGAAATTGTTTCTTAATTGTTTGACCTTTATTTAGTAAATGTTTTTCTAAACTAAATTACCATTTATGGGGATAGACATGGTTTTAAGTGTGGAGGAGTTGATAACGACAAGTTCATGGTCGCACATAACAAGTAATAAATATCGTTTTCTTCACAGGTACTTGTGCAACATAGGAAAAATCTTACAATTTACAACTTAAATAGACAACAAAGCTCACAAAAACACAAATAAACTCTTTTTAGTATTTTATCAAACAGTTGGTGTTCAACAAAAATTTAACATGGAGTATTTATGATTGTCAATACTAGATTTCATTCTTTTCATTCTCATGCATTCATAAACATCTCAGTTCCAATTTCATGTCAAAATCAACTCTCAAGAATATTCAAATTCTATTCCTAGTGACTTTAAGTCTATGATAACTCATCGAAGAGAGTTTGAATCTTTTAGAGTGAGAGAGGATGAGAATGAAAATGAGAGATTGTGTGTATTCCTTGGAAAATACTAGATGTATTTATAGGATCTTTTGTGCCTTTGATCCATGTGGTAAAACAGATAATGTAATATTAAGCAATATAGGTAAAATAACAATTTACCTCAAATAAACAACAACAACAACAATAATAATAATAATATGACATCTCACCTGATATACCGAATATCGTGTAAATATTTGGTATCAAGAAATATCAAGACGTAATCAAACTACTGAGATTTGTCATAAAATTACCGTTAATATGTAAATATTTCCTCCAATAGATGTATCTTAGAATAGTTGTAGTCTTTTTGGTCATGAGACTAATTGGACCTTATTGGGCCGCATTACTTAACATCATCTATTGTGCTAGGTAGGTACATAAAAGGGGGCACCTAATAGTCCCACACCGCTTATAAATCAAGGTCTAAGACAGTTTATATACATCTTCCTCCTTCCACCCTCTGAGAGGTCTCTTAAGGATAAAATAGTGATTGACAAGCTCTAAAGTGGACAATACCTTGGATGTATGGTGATTACACAAAATCACCCCCTATTTAACGATAACAAAAACAAAGCTCTTTAAAATGGTCTATTGATCGTGCATTTGAAAAACTATTGCATGCGAAACACTTAATTTTATGAAGGTATGCATAAAATCACTCAATCACTAATATTTTTTTGCATGGGAGAACTTGTCATTGTGTTAGTGCTTTTATTAGAGGTAGATCACCATTTAGATTACACTTTGTTTTATTTAACTATGCAAATAACAACTTTTATTGTCAACATATCTTGATATTACTAACATCATCAAATTTAGCATAAAATATATATAAAAAATTTGATTGATTGTGTCAAAATCCTTATGAGGATTTTGTGACTTCCATCTAGTAAAGAGTTGAGGTATAACAAATGAAATTTGTGCATGGTGTTAAACACATGTCATTATCTTAAGTTATACACTTTGTTTCAATGTCTATTAGTTTACGTTGATATCTTCTTAATTCTTTCTCTAGTCTTTGTATGTCTTTGAGATGTTTTGTGTATCATCTAAGTACTTAGCACTTTGGGTTATAATCATTTAAGAATTGATTTTACTTTCAACATGAAGACTTGATTTTCCTTATTTAAACATTAAGTAAATATGATTAAATCATCAAAAGTTATTATTATTTGTTATTATCAAAATCATGACTTGTCTTTACAAAACAAAATTATATTGATTGATAAGAATTCCATGATAAGTTGTCTTTTCATGTATTAAACGTCAGGTTTTACAGAGGGGGTTTCACTGGGGAGAACAACACCAATGAGATCTGAGCTTAACCACATAAGACACTGATACCACTCTCAACCTAAAACCTTAAGGCAATGGACTTATGAAACCTTAATTGTCTAATTTTTGTCAAAGTTTGATGGTTAAAATAAGAATCCCAAATTTCATGAGAATGACTACAATTAAGAATTAGAGAAAAAACTAGAAAACAAAATTGTATCCAAGGTAATAACAATTGATTTTTTCAATTTGAAACATATATAATATTCTAGATTTGTATTATTAAAATCACGATCTTGATTAGAAAAAAATAAGTTATGAAATTTTGGAAGTCTTGACAAAATGATGCAACCAATGTGTTTTTAATAAGTGATTGAAGTGTTAACATTGTAACAATAAATTTTGTCACCAAAATTTTCTTATATATGATGAGAAAACATGATTGAAATTGGTAGCAAATTGGAGATTACAAAATCATTGTTAGTCAATAAAAGTGAAACATTTTCTAAAGTCATGTGGATAACTGTATCTTTATACCCTATTAAATTAGAAAAAAAAAAACTCATACAAATAAATGTGTACATATCCAAACAAGATTTATATATATAAATCAAAGAATTACAATTGTTATGAAAAAAAAAAAGATAATATTATCAAATGCTTTTAGTAGTTTTGTTTTTTTGGGATACAATACTCTTAGACAAGATCCTAGACTTTAGGGTCATTTGTTTCTTTTGGTCTCCACTTGATTACTACCATTAAACTTGGGAGTTGTAAGACATAGATCCTATCAATTAGCCTTTATTTTAATCACACAAGTTAAATGTGCTGCATATATCTATTTTGAAAGGTAAGAAACTTTCAATTTGAAAAATGCACAAAAAAGCACATTAAAAACTCATAGATAAAGGAACCCAATACATCTTAATATTGAGAAATCTCCATGCCACTTTTGTTCTTTTCCTTACTCATAAGCTCCACCATATACAAACTTCTAAAGTTATAGTATTATAGTCAAAGAAGGATACATAAGGACTCAAGTACTACTAAGACTTTTTCATTCACCCATATTTGATCTATTTTTTCATGTGTCAAAAGTTAATCGTAGAATTTGTGAAGAAAATATCTTAAAAGAAACATCATAGTATTATTTTGATGTTTTTTTTTATTAATAATAACAAATATATTAGAAAGAGATAAAAGAGTTGTCCCAATTGTTTGAATATATATATATATATATATATATATATATATATATATATATATTTATGTGTTGTGCTGAGAAAAAAATATATATATTTATATGTATATGTATATATATATGTATATAACCTGCTAAAAAACTGTGAGATTATGTGAAAATATTATTCTAAACTACAAAAGAACAAATTGTAGAGGAGAGGCATAATATAATAAAAGAATTTCAATTAATTTTATTCATTTAACTATTAATATTTATTTATGAATGAATAAAATTTGGTGCTATTGACTAACATGTACATGGTTTAAATGAAATTTGAATCTATTTTCTTAACAATGTGTGAGAATTATGTAAAAAGACCAAATCCTAAAATACATAAAAAAAATAGTAAATGGTTGATATAGTAATAAGGTATCAATATTTTTATTATTATGAATGATTATTATTTGGAATCATGTGTAGGTGATTTAAATTAAATTGTATTTAATTTTTTAAAATAATGTGTTGAATTTGAATTTCGTGAATACCAAAATTAAGAAAGAAATTATTTTAATATAGATGATCTTTTAGGTCTAATAAATATTAATTATTGATAAACCCATGGATATTTTATTTTAGTATATGATAGATAACAAAAATTGGATGTTTTTGTTGGTTCTCAATTAAATACAAAGTAACATGAAGAAGTGAGAGTAGATAAATGGTATAAAAGTAAAGAGTTGATTTGAGAATAGTTACCACAAATCAATAGATGAGGGATTTGGGTACTTCTGTGTCGAAAGTTTGCAAATTTTATGGAAAAAATATTATATATGAAAAGGTTTATAATTTTTTCAAAAATAATTATACGATAAGATTTGTAATTTTTGGAATAAAATAAAATAAAAATATGAAATGGTTTGCAAGTTTGACAGAAAAAATGCATAAAATGCATGAGAAAGTTTGCAGTTCATTTTAGAAAATTGCATGTTAGTATTTGGAGATTTAAGTCTTTGTTTCCGTTAAAAGAAACTATTTCTCCTATTGCGTCACTCCCAACAATAACATTAGAGTTGGACTTTTAATGAAGAGAGAAAGAGAGGACAGTTTAATATGCTGACAAGATAAAATAATTCTTATTTATTCAAAAAAAAAAACACATATATCATGATAAGTAAACTTTTATCATCAATCACTATTTAATCAATACCAATAAATATAATAGGACCCAAAATAGAAATAAAAGAATTTTTACAAAAAAAAAAAAAGTTATATAATTCATTAAGTAACTATATTGTAATAAATTCAAGCTTGTTGTTTTATATGTATTTAGAAGAGAACATGTGAAACTCTATCTTCTACTAGATACATGTACTCGTACAAAACATTTCCATGTGGGTACATGAGAAGCTTGTTCCTACTCTAATCAAACCACCCTCAACATACCTCAAAGCCACACATGTCAAATAATTAACCAATTAATACATTACATTTATATTTATATATACCTAAGCAATTAATACATACATATTCTATGGTTTCCTTTCTGCATTTGTGGTAGTTACATAGAGTGATAGTTAGAGGGAAGGGGTACCCCATAAATTAGTTCCTATGCGGTTCATAGGCACATGAGAAACGTTAAATCTTAGGGCAAGTACGTACCATGCAACTAACGTACATAGAATTAATATTTCAAAATCTACCTTCAGATGGAGACGTGACTTTCAACTGTAAATGCGCTGCTTCTTAGGATTCAAATTATTATTAATTACTATAGAATTTTGCATAACATAGTAAATTTACCCTATTTATAATTCATTAAGAAATTTCCAATTTTTTTTTTTCTTCGACTCTTTCTTGATCTCTATTATCAATTCTAATTTTCTTGCTCTCGTGATTTCTTTCCTTTGTTAAAGTTATAGATAACATAAGATGTGAGAGAAGTAAACTATTTTGTTAGACTAATTCTTTAGTCTCTTTTTCTTTGATCTCAAAATTACTTATATTTTTAATGAAGTGAGAAAAAAAAAACCTTTTTAATAAATTAAATCATTTATAATTTTAAATTTAACAGAAACATTTAAGTCATTTTATAATTACATTAGGTAATTAATATATTAAAATAATCTACTAGTTAAAAAGTTTTTTTTACGGGATGAACAACTCTTAAGTGTTTTACATGATGCATGGATTACCGTTAATTCTATTCTAAAAGTATTTTCAAAGTAAAATACATAAAAAGGTATTTCTTAAAATACATCTGTGACATTCAAAAATTCTTCCTTTAAATGATTATCTAGTCATTCATATTCGTTTTTGTCTTTATGAGCACCTATGAAGCTAGTAAGGAAGATCAACATGTAGAGAGCTAGTGGAGACCAAGTTAAAAAACAAGTTAAGCATATATATATTAGTTAAATATAGTCATATGATTAGTTATAGAAAATAATCATATAATTGTATTACTATCTTAACTTAATATAGAATAGATTTACTTTATAAAAATATTTTAAAATTTTCTATTATACGTGTATTTATTATTATCAAAATATTTCAATGACGTGCATTTGAGATTAAACTTTAAGACATTTTGTAGTGCTAGAAGCGGTTATGTATATTATATGAGAAAATATGGTCCACCACATCTCACAAGAGTCTCTATCTAAGAGATAAATCCACCGATTCTTTATGATTGAGGTCTAAAATAAGGCTTCTTCTTACTGAAGATCCACTAAATTGAGGTCTAACTACCTTGTTGCTTTATAGACTTCCAAAAACATTAGCTTCCTATAGTTGAAAATTTTCAACAAATATGAGAGTCACCACCTCCTTGATCTCCTATCACAAGTCATTCTTAAATTTCCTACATATAGCTTGAGTGTATAATCTAGTTAGGTTTTTAAACCTAGTAGTATACTCAATCAAAGAGAAGTTTTGTTACTCCAATTGCTTAAATTGAATCTCCTTTGCATATATGACATTATCAAGGAAATATTATAATAAGAATTCATCTTGTTGATTTTTAGTCAACAAGGTGTTTTTGTTAATGTTTGATTAAGAAATTTTAATGAAGATCACCACTGGATATTAAGATAAACAATTTATCTAATGTGAAGGTTTACTTCAAAAGACTCTAGAATGAAAAAGAAATGGATTCAAGTATAGAAAATGGAAAAACAACATTAGCAAACAAGAACATGAAAAATAAAGAACATAAGCTGAAAAATTAATCAAAGGATGGAATAAAAGATGGAAAGACAATAGAGGGGAGGGAAAAAAAGGTGGCCATGCTACTTAGGGAACAAAGCCACCCAAGATAAGTGGTGGTGTCGCCACTTGAACCTGAGTTCAAGATACATTCAAAGGTTTAGGATAATAACTTTATTTCATTAAATAATCAACCCTTTACAAGTGGTGTTGAGGTCCTCTTTATAAATAGGTTAAGAGAGAGATCTCCTATCAATAATATAAAGCACTATCTAGCAAAAACAATCTTCTAGAAAATCCTAATGATCAGGTAGAGGGAGAATATTCCTCACTCATTACAAAATCATCTAGAAGGTCTTTCAAGTGTGCATAGTAGTCTCCACACCAAGATCTTTGAAGATGTTCTTCTTTCCACTTCTAAGTGGTCTTCTTAGGAAAACTAGGAGTTTAGTAAGAACGCCATCTTGGACGAGACTCCTTCTTGACCCTTTATTTTTCTAGAAAGGTGACTATCTCAAAAGGAGAAGTGTCACTAGAAAACCTATAAAACACAAACATAAATCAGATTTTATTTAAAACTAAACTAAATAAAAGATTGAAGGTGAAGAAACTTCTCTCCTAAATATGTTTATTTTTCCTAAGTACTTTCCTCCATCTTTGATAGGGTCACGGACTCATGATATTCTTTCAGAAATTTCACTTTAAAACTCTCTCAAGTGATGATCTACTTCATACCCAATTGTCAAAATTCAACTTTCTCTGTCAATAACATAGTGTAACTTCTTGTCTTAACGTCATTGTGTAGCTTCAAAGATATTTTCCATATTTCTAGCCCCAAACAATAGTCAAATACATTTATATTAAGCATAATTTATTCTAAATCAATCAAGGGCATTGCCAACACTTATCAAGTGCATGATGATATATATTATAGTTATATATGCACATAGTTTCTATTTATTATACAACTTTATCTTAAAGAAGGAAATTCAATCTTCCATACAAAGACTTTGATCTTAAAATACAAAAGTATAAGAAATGTGTATATAATAAATGTCATAATTCTGCAACAAATTCCTCATAGAAAGAAGGATATTCTAAGTTATAAGCAAGAGAATGAAAGATGCACAATTAAAAAAAAAAAAAAAAACATCATATTGAATACTAGCGAAATAAACTATGCATCCAATAACAACGAAATAAAGTGGCTCAAAATATTATTCGAGTGGTTTCACGTTTAGCTACACCAAAAACAAATGTCCAGATGATTTTGAAACAACAAATCAATTGAAGATATGATTCATTTCATGTCTTCCCTATTTTATTAGCAAATATTTAAGAAATAAATGTTTGTCTTCCACTTGTATACATTTGTTCCAAGATTATAATATCTCGTAAATGATGTATTTAGATTGTGTGAGATAAATATTACAAATAACAACAAAACAATTAAGATAGAACGAAATTAACAAAAAACAATATTTACACACAAAACTATTTATAAGCTTTCACAAAAAATAAAAGTATTCCATTAAATTGAATAGTAAAAACACTATAAAGAATAATGAAGTTCAACAAGAAACCAACCCTATAATAAATCTCTTTGTTTTAAGTCAAGAAGTGACCTATTTAACCAACTTTTCATAAAATACTTGTTTGTTTCCTCTTTTTTTTCTCCCTAATGTTATGAACAAGAGTTGACTAAAATTTTGATTTCATTGAGGTGGAAGAGATTGATCTGTTTTATGCATGTTATGTTAGAAGAAGCAGGAGACATGTTCCTTAAATGCATGGTACGTGGGCATGTGAATGGCTTTCGATTATATGCAGCAAGAGACTGTCTGATGCAACGTCTCCATCAAATATAAAGCTCATGAATGCCTCCACTTAACCACATCCACCACTGTACATTTTCATTTTTTTTATCACTGTCCATCATCAACCTTTGTACTTTCCACTTCTTTCATTATTTTGGCCACCCCAATCATTTTTTTAGATTCCACTAAACAGTAACGCTGAGAGCTGCATCAATAGTTTCGTCGCAGATCTTGTGCTTACGCTCCTATACTTTTAAGTATAGATATATGCTTTGAGTAATTCATTATGGTTTTTGTTTTAGTACCAAACGTTCTATCCAACAAGTGATATTAGATTTAAATTTATACTAATTTGACTTTTAAAAAAATAATTATTGAAGGAAAAATTATTACAAAGTACATCAATTATTTTATGGTAAATAGTAAAGACTGATTAAATCTATATCGAATCTTAAACTCTTATATTCTTAATTATAAAATGTTGTGTCTTAAATAATAGTTATAATTTTTTTTTTTATCTAAAATAAAGTTCTCAATCCAACATTAACCATGATCATAGTTTCTATTTGGCATAAATTTCTGGATTACAAATGAAATCACTACTAAAAATTTTTAAATTATATGGAAATGTTTTACAAATTTACTAAAAAAAATTACAAGAAAAGATTTTTTCCTACTATTTTTTTTTATGAATTTTAATTGACAGGTAATTTTTTTGTGAATAATTATTTCCTACAAAATTATAAAATTCGCAAGTATTTCCTATAAAATTTGTTGTGAAAAATATTTTATACCAAATATTTTACAAAAAAATTGGCAGCAATTTCCTACAATTTTTTTTATAACAAAATTTATAAATATTTAAAAAAAAATTCAAAATAAAATTATCAGGAAATATGAGAATTTTTAATAGTGAATATTTGATTAGTACATGAGAAAAAGAAGTAGATTTTGCTATAATTTGGAGTTTTATTTGTAATTATGTATACCCTGATTGTTAAAATCATGCATGAGTAGAGAAATAAAGAAACATAGAAAGAGATGTCTACTTCTATTGTTTTCTTATTATTTTCATTTTCATTTTTTAATTATAAACTTGCCGCCTTATCTTTAATCTATTTCTTGTTTTCAACATTTGTACGAAAAAAATACTAATCAATTTACTTTTCTTTTGTTTAGTAATTTTTTTAATGGAAAATGTTATGATAATATTTTAATTAAAAAACCAATATTAAACACTTTATTAGACCTATGAAAAAGAAAATAAAAAATAAAGAAAATAGAAAATAAGATTGTTTGGATTAAAAAAAATGAATAGTGACTCTAAATTTTGTAATAGATGTAATTGATTTGGTAAAATAATTTATTTGTATATATTTAAAATAAATTTTAAATCAAAACAAAAAACTACTATCTACTCTTAATAAATAAATAAATAAAATTATAAATTAAAACAATAATATGACAAAATAAATTACTATATAAAATATAGAAAATTTTGAATAATTTAATTTCATTTATTATTTAAATTACTTATTATAATATAAAAGTAATATAAATTAATAAAATATTGAATTAAATTAATTTGACTTCTTTGTTATCTATTTTTTTTTTATTTTAACTGATTATTTTTGCAATATATAAAAACATATATCATTAAATTTTAAATTAATATATTAAATTATTATATTTTATTAATTTTATTATAATATGAAAATATATATTAATAAAATATTATTAGTATGATCATTAAAAAATGATTTTGTTAAATTTATAATTTAATCAATTATATAATCATAAAAAATAATAAAGTATTTAAGGTTAACTATTTTTTAGGCTATAAACTATTAGGCGATTTTAATTTTAATTCCTCTTTTTAAGTAGCATTTGTTTCTAACAACAGATTCTGGTCAAGAGTAGATTTGCAACTAGTTCGAAATTCGATGCCTTTTTAAAAAAAAAAATGAGATTTTGTTTTTGTAAACTTTCTTCATGGATGATTTGTGAGGAAAGTCTAATAAAATAATACGTAAAACTTTGAACATGGTCTTCCCAGAGCGGCTCAACAGTGACCTAAAACAAATTTAAAAAGTAGGTGTTTTATTTAAAAATTTTTTTTCGAATTTTTTTTTGCAAAATTATTTATTAAATTGTCATAATTAATTTCATTTAGTATTTCTTTCACAATAGATAATAGGACTAATTTATTTATTTTTTCTTGAGACATTATTGATCTTAAATAAGTTTTGATTATCTTTAGTTTTGAAAGACTCCTTTCGACTGAAACTATTGACACTAAGTTATATATGCATTTGGAAAAAAATTTATTCTTTTTATACAAATTTATAATCTCAATTTGGTTTATTATTTTTCAAACCTATAATTTCCTTTAAGATATTTAATTTTAAAATTAAATCAAATCCATCAATATCCAACAAATTATCATGTTTTAATGATTTTTTAAGGTTTAAGAATTTATCTTTCAAAAATAAATATCTACGCACCGTTATACACAAGATGTTTGCTCTTTTGTTATCATAGCTTCTTTTTGTTATGCAATTAAAGTTTCAATTCTTCTTTTCTTATGAATATTTGAATAGTCAGATTGAAATTTTCTAGTTGACATATATCTATCTATTTTTATATGAAATAAAACATGATAATATTGCTCTTCTAAACTCGTAGTAAGTCTCTCTTTTTTTCCTAAACTTGAATTATTCTCTAATTAATCTATTATTCACCAAACAACTAAACCATAATCTAATTAATAGTTTTGTAAAAAATTCAGTTTCTCCTCAAGATATATGCAAAAAAAAAAAAAAACTCTCGAAACCCATAAATCTAGAAGTACCGCCGAAAAACAAAACTAGGCAAAAGCAACACATTTATAATTTTAATACAAGTCCAAAATAGAATAAAATTAACAAAAACACAAATAGAAAGAAAAAACACACTAACCAGAAATGAGAGTGAAAAAATTAGTATACACGGGCAACTTGAGAGTCAAGAGATTTAAGGGATGTAATATGCAAAAACCCTAGAAAAAGGATATTAGAAGAAAATAAAGTAAGGAGAGGTAAGAGTAGTCATAGAGAGATAAAAGAAGAAAATAAAATTCAAATCAATTATAAGAGAATAAATATAGCTAATCATTTTCTTTCTTGTAAAAAAAATTATAATTTACTAAAATAATATTTTAACTCATTAATTATCATTTTTACTACCAATAAAAGTTAACATACACTAATAATAATCTAATTAAATTTTATTCCCAAACATAAACATATAATTAATTTAATAGAGATATATTAGTAATAAAATATTTTTTGAGACCTTTTTTATCTTAAACATAATTTTATAATTAGTTTAATAGAAGTATATTAATTAGTAGTAAAAAAAATTTGAGACCTTTTTTTCTTAAACATAATTTTATAATTAATTTAAATTAGAAATATTAGTAGTATTTTTTTTTTAGGCCTTCTTATCCTTAAGGCCTAAGCGAGTGTTTTTCTCGCTTTATCCTTGAGTCAACCTTGTCTGCCACCCCTCCTTGTAGCCTTCCACCATTCTACATTGTGCAACTTTTTTCAGTTGTGTTTTGTGAACTCATTCACAAACGCAAAACGTCACTTTCAGCTTCTACTTTTCTTCACACACCCTCTTCAACAAGAGTGCATGGAATTTATGAAAAATATATAACTTAAAGGGTAACCATTTTTGTTCAAAATTAAGATATTTCTATATTTTGGTAAACCAATTTTGAAAACAAGGTTATAAAGTGTTAAATTTTTTTAAAAAAATATTTAATTTATTATACTCATCACACTGTTTAAAAATTTTCACAAACTTTCTCTTCAAAATCCTTTATCCATCCCCTCAGATCCCTTAATCCAAACAACACCACAATCCCTTCTCTATCTCCTCAAATCCATCCACTCACTCTCTCTCACATCTACTCCCCAATCTAGACACTACCTTAAAGTTTGGTTTAGTTAGGTCCACATCCTTTCAAAATTCATGAAAGTAGTCTTCAATGGCTAACATTAATGTTGTCGTTGATGTGGCAAACAATAATCTACACCAACCTCTCATATGGGACAAATGGCAATTTAATTAATTTAAAAATTAAATTAAATTTCCATTTCATCTTCTTCTTCCTTCTCAAGCTAGGACACCCATTCTAACTCTCCACCTTCTCCATTTCCAACCCTAATTCACCCATTGTCTCTCTTATATCTTATTGTGCCTTGACAAGTGACTCAGCCTTGTCGCAACCGGGATCACGACAAAACGATGTAAATAATTTAAAATAAAAAACAGAGGAGTCGCCACCATAGTTTATTATAAAAAACTATAGAAAACCTTAAAAAAAGAATAGTCTTTGAAACCAAATTTGGGTTCAGGAGTCGGTTAGATGTGAAGAAGGTATTAGCACCCCACAACATTCGTCCTAAGACGGTTCCCTTTAATTAAGTATGCAAGATAAAGGTAACTTTTTAAAATATTTGTTGTTCCCCAAAAATCAAACAAAATAAATACATACACAAAAAATAATCATAAATTATTTTTTTATTTTTTTGCCTGATTGTACCTCACTCCTAGCTATTTCCATTTTGAAAATCAGAGATCACGTAGTTCTTTTGTAAAACTATTTTTGGTATGATATTATTATTATTATTATTATTTAATTTTAGATTTTAATATATATATATATATATATATATATATATATATTATCAACAGAATCTTAGATTCAACATGATAAAAGACTTAGTTATCAAGCGCAAATATGAAACTTGACATGATATTCAAAAATATATTTTATAATTTTTATTTTTTATTTATTTATTTTTTAAATAAGAGAATTAAAAGCCTACAAATGAGTGTTTTAATTATCAAGCAAGTCTAAGACTTGACATGATATTCAATAAAGAAATATAATTTATAATTTTTATTTATTTTTATTTTTATTTTATTTTATTTTTATTTGTTAAAATAAGAGAATTAACCGTCTACAAAACAGTGTTTTAGTTATCAAACAAATCCAAGACTTAACATGGTATTCAATAATTATATAAAAGAAATAATATAATTTATAATTTTTTCTTTTTTTTGAATAAGAGAATTAAAAGTCTACGAAAAATATTTCTAATTACCAAGATAAAAATAATGACATCCTAAATAGAAGAAAAGAGAAAGGTCGCACCCAAAATCACCTAACACCCCAAACACATTTAGCCATACAACGGGTCAATCAATCATACACTTGATATCATGACAAAGTCTCAGCAATAAATGAATAACATTAGGAGCAAAAAGAAATTTACCTTTGAGGGTCACGAATAGAGCAAATCCAACTAAAAGGATAGTGAGGTGACCCCTCCCCTTTGCGTGTGTGCTCTGGTAATAAAAAAAGAAGAGAAGTTTTTCGAATTTTTTCTTCTTATGTGCCTTGCATCGGAAAGGTTTTGTGCTTACATAGACACCATGAGATACCATTGAAATCTTAGTCTTTAATTATAATGAAATATATGAGGAAGGAATTGGTCCCGATGAAACATATTATTAAATCGTTGCATAATATCCATGGTATTGATTATAATTATTAACAAAATATTGCATGTAATTACTAGAATCATATATTTTCCGGTACATGAAGATCCTGATCAAATCATAACATAATATTCATATAATTGATTCTAATTATTACCAGAAATATTTTATTCCAATTATTAAAATCGTACCATTCTCCAAAAAGCATTATTACCAGGAATATTTGCTTCTAATTATTAAAATTGTACAATTTCTCTAAAAAATATTATTACCGAGAATATTTGCTTCTAATTACTAGAATAGTATCTTCTATGATTCAAAAACTCAATGAGACACATCAGATAAGCATTAATTTAAGATATTTATTCTAATTATTATGAAATATTGTTTCTAATATTATACCCTTCTCTAGAAACAGAGATTATAAAATATTATTTTTTGGCATGTCATATGAGGAGTGTAAATAGCAAACAGTGGGGGTAAAAATATGTATAAAACATATGGGCTCATGAAAAGGGTGTGACAATTAAAAACAAATTAGATTCTTCCTTCTTTTTATTTTTTTTTTCTTTTTTTTCATTTTTTCTTTTTTTCATGATAGAATTAAAGTTTGAAAATTTTAGAAAAACTTATTTCACCTCTTTTTTTCTTACCTACCATCAATCAAAAACATATTTTTTATTATTATTTTTTAACAAAACAAATGCATTCACCCTGACGAAATTAGGTGCTAACAAGCTTGCATCAAAATTGGCACGTGATTGGAAAATTCATAGTAACCATTAACCACTAGGAAGGTTCAAAAAATAGTTTGTGACATTAATCTCAACATAAAGATTTTTAGGCTCTTAGTCATATATAAACTTAGTGAAGGATGTAACACAAGTTAAATATATACACATAGCCTAATGATCTGAAATTGAAACCAATTGATTTATAGAAAACATAAAACCAAAATAACGCTTATTGAGATGCATCATTAATCTACAGCTCAAGCTCATGAATTTTTCCTTTCTTTTAAGAAACTTTTTATCCTCTTTCATAATTGGAGGCCTAGAACCTCCCTAATCATTGGTCATAGACTGTCTCAACTCTTTGAATAGCCTCATCAAATCCTGAATTCCTCTCACAAGCTACACAACCTCATGCATGCGACACAAAGATGCTCTCCCCCAAAAACTACTTTGGAAGCTTCGTCGAGCCATCAAGCACCCTCAATGCCACATCGATTGTCAACGGTAGTGGAAGCCTCCAGTAAACTCCAGCGCCACCCTTCGTTATTCCATAAACTCCTACTACTTCATCACATGGTTGTTCCACAACCAACACCTAATAGAGAAAAGACAAAGAAGGGGGAAACGACAATGGTAGTGGAAGCCAAGTCACTCATTTTGAGGAGTGGCATTAGTGGAAGGAAGAAACAATGCCACCATCAACATCGATGGCATTTTTGGCCGACAGCGTCGAAGCGGAGGCGAAGAAGCAAACCGTGGAGGGCGTCATTGGTATATGGTGGTATTGGCGGGGTTATGGTGTTCTCTATATAGGGCTTGGAAGAGAAAGAAAAGAGGAGGTGTGAATATTTATGTTGTAGCGATGATTTGGGGAGATTTGTGGGAAGAAGCCCTAGCTTGAGAAAGAAGAAGATGATGAAGTGGAAATTTAATTTCACTTTTTAAATTAATTAATTTTTCACGTGTCCCAAACAAAGATTGATGTGGATTATCATTTTCTACATCAAAGAAAACACTAACGATGTTAGCCATTGAGAATTGATTCCATAAATTTTGAAAAGATAGGGACCTAATTAGACCAAACGTTTGGTATGTATTTGTAGCGTGAATGAATAGGTCACTAATGTGTTGAACTTAAAAGTAAGAACCACAAGCAAAATCCTATCCAGGGAGATGTTAATAGCCCTCCAACAATAAGTTACTATTAAAATATCATCAACCAAGTAAATGCATGCGCGAATAAGATGAGCAACTGCGCCAACAAGAGGAATAGATGAAATTTATGTTGCATTATATTTAATTGAATAATCTTATGTCAGCTCCTTCCAATCATGGTGGTAGAGGAGATGATATAGTAGACCAATCTAGTGATGGTAAATCACTTGACCATTAGTTGTAATTTTAATTGTATGGTGACATCAAAACTTGTATATTTTTTTAGAACTATTTCCATTTTGTTTTTATGTTGAATCATATAATATCAACAATTAATTTTTATACTACTCTTTATTACATTATATATTTGAGTTCATTATTATTTAACATAATTAATTTTGTAGTATTTATAAGTAGGTTAGAAAATTGTTTATAAGTATGTCAAAATATTATATCTAAACAAGTAAAATTATGTACATAAAAGTAGCTATTGAGATATATTGGTTGTTAAATTTTCTCTTTTTTTTTGTAATTGATTTAGCCACCAAAATATATTGCTCGCTAAATGTTTTTATTTTTTGTCATCGATTTACCTATTGGCGACTGAAAAATAAGTGGCACTATATTATGACTTTTGCAACCGAATTTGCGACCAATTTTTTTAAAATTTTAATAACTTTTTTAATGTTAGCAATCGAAAAAGGAGTCACTAAATTTTTTTGTTTTGTGACTGATTAGCTAGTGAAATTTCAGTGGCCAAATTGGTCTCATAGAAGAAGGTGACCAATCATTTCATCGACGAATTAGCAATTGAAATTTTGGTGGTTATTTAGTGACCACTTCTCAATTCGGTCGCTTATGGGTTTGCCACCAGAATTTTCGCAACTAAATAATTTTGGTCGCTAAAGAATTTACAGTCGATTTTAAGTCTTTTAACAACCAAAATAGTTGGTCGCTAAAATGCTTTTTTTTGTAGTGAATTTTGAAAGAGGAACTAAAACCAAAATCGTCTAATAGTTTAGGAACAAAATATAGTTAACCCAAATATGTAAAAAGAATTATATATTGTTAATATAATTAATTATGTTATAAATATTTTATTATTATTTATGAACATAATTTTGATTATGTTAAATGTAACACCCCAAATTATTAAACTTATTGTACTAATTAAAGCATTATATATCATAATTGGTATTAAGCATAAAAACTACATAGATTTGCTTCATGTATTACATTATTCCTCAACATTTTACATAGGAAAGTTTTCAAAAACATGGTATTAAAACAATTGAAAGAAGAACTATGCAATACTAAAGGATTTAACATAAGTAACTTCCACTATCTATACCTCTTTAGGATTATCTCACTATCCATACCCATGCCCCTCACCTACACTCAGAGGCAGAAGAATGAAGGGATAAGGGGAGCCACGGCTCCCCCCAACCATGTTTTTTTTTACTTTATTTTTTATATATTTTAAAAATAATATTTATAAATTATTATTTTATTTATATTAATTGATTTTTATTTTATTTTATTTTTTATATATTTAAAAAAAATATATTACTACTTTATTTATATTTATTACCTTATTTATATTAATTTAGTTTGAAAAATCTTTTTTAAAATTTAAAAATCACGTTTTTTTCTCTATTATAATTTCTTATGCTTTTTTATTTGGTTTCTCTCTCCCGTGCCTCCATCTCTTTCTCTTGTTTTATTTTCATCTCAATTTTCATCATCAATTCCTTATTATTTTCAAAATCAAATTGCACTATGGCAAAATTGAAGAGTTAAGAAACATTTTGGACCGAACAATTTCTTCTTTTGAGTAAGTTCATCTTTTCCTCTTTTTTTTTTTTGAAGCAATATGTTTCCCTCTTGTATGTGGCTTTTCTACGCTCTAGGCATATCTCTATCTATATGTTAGAGATCATAAAATTATGCTTTAATTGTTGATCAAACTCTTCTTTGTGTAGATAGAGTTATTTTTGGCTTTGAAGTTGTGTAAGGGAAGAACAAGATTAGGAATCTACTCTAAGGTAAGGGAAGTTAATCATTTAGAAGTTATTAGTTTTTTTAAAATATTGAGTCTTGCTTTTAAGATTTAATTTGGGGTATTCATAATTTTATCTTGTTGTAAACAGGTGAGAGGTGAAAATTTTATAGTGGAGCATTATTTCAAAGTTGAAATATTCTTTGTTACCGTTGATAAGCAATTACAAGAGTTAAATTGTAGATTGTAGATTTAATGACCAAGCAATGGAGTTATTAATTCTAAGCTCTCTTTGGATCCTAAGGATGCTTATAAAGCTCTTAATATTGATAAAATTTGCACTCTTGTGGAAAAATATTATCCCATGGATTTCAATGAGCAATAGAAGATTAATTTGAATTTTCAACTTCAACATTTCATTATTGATGCTCGTCAAGATTCAAATTTGAAGAATTTATCAACAATGCAAGAGTTATGTACGTGTTTGGCAACAACAAAAAAGTCAGAAGTTTACTACTTGATAGATAGATTACTTCGTCTTATCATGACTCTTCCAGTTTCTATAGCTACAACTGAAATTTTTTTTCTGTAATGAAAATAATCAAGAACAAGTTGAGAAATAAGATGGAGGCTGAATTTTTAGCAAGCACTACGATAATCTATATTAAAAGGGATATTGCAACTAGCTTCAGCTCTGATTCAATTATTGAAGATTTTAAGTCATTGAAAGAGCGTAAAGGAGCACTCTGAATATAGGTAACTTTTTTTTATATATATTATTGTTGATGATAAACTTTATGTTACTCTTTCATATATATTATTGTTATATTGTTTAGATTCTATTGTTATGAGTGCTTATTTTGAATAAAAAAATGATGTAAAGAAATTATTATTTTTTAATTAAAAGAAATTAAATTTTTTTAATTAAAAAAATAATTTATATATAAAAAATATAATTTGCCCCCCCCCCCTCCCCCAATTTTTGGTCAAGTTCCGCCACTGCCTGCACTATCATTTGCTCATGTATTAACATACAATTATCATAGGTCAATAAAATCACAACGGACACAAAAATACAAGGGTAAGTTATAGTTATTAAAATTTTAATAATAGATCCATATTATGGCCATAATAAAAGATCATAGTATATTTATATAGATTTACACATTATGGCCATAATAAAATATTTATCATATAATTATATCCATACACCATTTCATGAAACAAGTAATATCTCAAAGATGGAAGATGATGAGCTCCTAACCCCTATCAAAGATGAAGGAATGTGCTAGAAAAATAAACATTAGGATGAAAGCTTCTTCACCTTCTTTCATTTACTTGGTTTAAGTTTCTGTCTTAAATAAATTCTATACTCATGTTGTTTCTTGTGTTTTATAGGGTTGCTAGTGGCATCTCCCCCTTTGAGGTTCCACCTTCTAGTAGAATGAAGGGTCTAGGAGGAGTCTAGTCTAAGGGAGTGTTCTCACCACATCCCTAGTTTTGCTAAGAAGACCCCTTGAAAGTGAAAAGATGAGGAGAAGAGAACATCTTGGAGTGGGGGTCATGCACACTTGGAGGAGAGATAACACACATTTTTTATGATTTTGTAATTAGTGGAGAATATTCTCCTCTCATTTATCATTAGGCTTGTAGAAAGATACCCTTTAATTTTGCTAGTGTATCCCTCATATTTGTATTTTTGCTAGGAGGCCCCTTTCTTTGGTTATTCAAGAAGACCTCCTCCCCACTTGTAAAGGGTTGTCGAATGAAGAAGTAAAGTTATTATAGCCATATTTTGTTGTGAGTCCCTCTCTTTGAGATTGATTTATCCCTTAGTCTTATCTTGAACTTTGGTTCAAGTGGTGACAACCACCACTCATCTTGGGTTGGTTCATCTGCCAAGTGGCGTGCCTCCTTCCCCTTCCTCCTCCATTCCATTTCTTTTCCATCTTTGTTCTTTTAATTCAAGTTCTTATGTTCTTATGTTCATTTATGCTTCCACCATCTTATATTGTCTTTGTTATGTTATGTTCTTTCTTTTGTTAATTTGAATTCTTCATCTCTTATTTTTTTTTGGGTTTCTTGGAATGAACATTCACATCTAAATAATCTTATTTATCTTAATGTCGAGTGGGAATGTTCTTAACATTTTTTTAAGCAACTTAAACACAACTTAATACATTATCCTCTTAAAAACAACAAAAATAACTCTTATCATTAAATGTTAGAAACTCATCCAAGTTCTTTAGACTACTAGTAATAGTAAATCTAGTGATTCACAAAAATCAATTTCCATAAAATGTTTGAAATGTTTAAGATACAAACACAATGCCTCTAATTGACCAACCAAACGAACAATAACTTTCAAAGAACAAATGGAAAATAAACATTCCTCCTTTTCCCTTCCAACTACCTTTCTTCTAAAGTTAATAAGTTTAAAGTTATTAAGAAATACATTTTACTTGAAAAAAAGATGATTTTTTTTACAATGATTATTATCAAAACAAGATTGTGAAAGAAAATGGAAGATAAATTGTTTTCACATAATATAATTATTTATATTGAAAAATATATGACTAAAATTTTTAGTTTTAACTTAATTATTGATGGGTTTAATAATTTAAAAGAACAAAAAGTAATCTATTATATATATATATATATATATATATATATATATATTATATTTATAATTATATTAAATTATATGTTCATTTTTATTATATTAGAGATCGATAAAATATATAATTTTTAAGTATATTATTTTCACTTTCCAACTCAAAATTCACTTGTATGTATAAAAGAGAAATTTTAATATTAGATGAATGTTTGGACAATTATAAAAGAACTTTGATGATTCAGAAAGAGAAAATATTTTTCATAAAAGATAACTAATTATGACAAATTATGTTCGGTCATTATTGATATGGGAAGTTGACTAATATAGCTTACACAAGATAAGAATTGTAAAAAAACTTGCTAATACCATTCAATATGTCAAGTCATGTTATGTTGTGATGAGGTTTTGCATGATAATATGTTCACAAAAACTTACATTTTAGTTGGTGGCATGGCAATTGATAGAAAAGTTTCACGTGATAACTTAACTAATAAGTTTTCTTTTAAGCACAAAGTTACATTAAAATCTATATTACCTCGAGAAGTCAATGAAAACAAACATAAAAAAAAAAGTGAAATGTAACAATAAAAAAAATGTCATTAACAGTTAAAAGATAACAAATTATTGACATATTACTAATATATAAAATAAATATTACATATCTTTATAATTTATTAGTCTACTAAAAAAATGTTTAAGTACCTTTTAAATTATAGGTGTACACAGTAGAATTTGCCCCTCATAATTGCCCAAACCTAAAACTTCACGGTCAACAACATAAATTCTAATTTTATATCATATTTATCTGTGACCACTCTCATTATTGTTTTAGAAAGTTTAACTTTGTCATTATCATGCTAATGACATTCATTGCATGCATTATCAATTATTATAATTCCAAATTATCATATACGTGGTCTTTTCTCAACATTTGTTAACCAACTTTTTTGAACACTCTTTCTTCCCAAATCTTAAACATGCCCTAAACAAACAGCACGTCAATTTTTACTTTCCTCATTCATCTCAATTTCTATTTCAGCAAAGGAAAGTTGGTGAAACCCTCTTTTCATGTCACAAAAATATACTAAATTTCTTAGTACGTGGAGTAAAATAACGAAAAATTGAAATAAAGTGGAGTGAAAAACAAATTACTTGGAACATTTTCAGAAGGAAAGTTCTTGTCGGGCATACAAAAATTCCTTAAAGTAATCCACTTAATATGTTTCTAGAAATATATTTTTAATTTTCACTCCTATGTTGTTTTGAAATGTTTTCTTTTAATATATTCACCCAAAAATGTTTGAACTATAATAATTGTTGTTGATTAACTTTTTTGTTACAGGTTTGATTAATTACCCTTTAAGATGTGAATTTGACTCGCTAGGAAAACTAATCACTAGAGATTTCCTAAACTATGTGAATCAAATGATACAAAATTGTTTTAATTTAATCACTGGTCTCAAATTTAAATTTGGATATGCAAGTGTCTTAAATATATATATAATTGTCACCATAATAATCCTACAATTTAGATCTTGTATATTCTCGACCAAAAATTCGAAATAATTTCTTGCTAGGTTGTATCCAGTACAGAAAATTCTTCAATCGGCTTCAAAAAATAAATACAATGTTTAGAAAACTCAACCGTAAATGCACATTAAAATCTGTTAATGGGAATAACTGAAATAGCATATACTCAATTATGATTCAAGATATAAAATGTTTACTGGAATTGAGTGACAGTGTCCGAAAGGTTATTTTTCCGAAAAAAAGAAAAAGTCAGTGTGAATTTGTATTATGTTTCCTTAATTTCAAGTGAAGCATATATTCACAATTCATATTCAAATGAAACTATTTAGAATAATTCTTTTATATTAAAAAAATCGTGAATATGAAGCTTCAAACATCACACTAAACATATACAAATTTATGTATAAGTTTTATTTTTCCTAATACATCTGTTGTTGTCTTTATCCTTTCTCCACTTCTTTTCTTGTTTTTCCAAGATTGATTATGTACGTGTGAGTCTCCCTTAAGCTAAAAACTACTTTTAGTGACTACTATTTTTCATATAAAAAACCTAGATACGAAACTCCAAATACCAAACCAAACACGTAAAAGTATACTTGTTAAGGTATATAATTTTGCTTATTTTATGTGTATCGATCATTTTTCTTTCTTTCTCATAAGATCTATCGTGTATTTATAATCTTTTCCTTAAGTGAAAAAATATATGTATATAACATTCGATGTCTATTTCTCTATGATTTATCATTCATTACATCTTATAATAATATAAAGATTATTTCAATATACTTAACAGTCTTACATTCATATCGTTTAGGAATGAAGATCAATATAACATTTTAAATATACATTCATCCTCCAACGCTCTGAAACACCAGAATTCAGATTCCAAAATGGATAATGCTTTCAATGTAGTAATTGATTCTATTCATGTTATTACAATGAATTTGATATTCAAACAAAAAAAATATAAGAAAAAATCAAGTGACACAATTTTCATTCTATAAATATTATCAGACCTCCAAATGAAAACAATATAAATCAATTCCTAATATGAAATGCATGTCGGTAGATTATAATTACACATTGATTTGCATATGGAAGTCTCTCTAAGATGAAAATAAATGAATAATTTAGAATTGAATGATGGGGATGGAAGATTGAAATGGACCTCATCCATGCATGAGGGTGAGAGTGAAAGCATAACCACTTTCCATATGAAAAGGGCCACATATCTTGAAAGCATGAATGAAGGCCCATGAACAAAACCAATGTGTGTGTGTGTGTGATCTTTCCCAATTATAGGTGGGTGACTATTTTGCAGCAATCCCATCATCATGAAACAATGCCCAATACAGTCCACCTAGATCCTTTTTGTGGGTCACTTTCTCTTACTCTCTCTCTTCTTGTCCTCACTTTCTACCTCTTCCCCACCTTCCTCGTGATGTGTTTTCTCCATGGACTCTAATAACATGCAAATGTTTCATCTTTGAATGCACCATTAATGATTTCAGCTCCAAGTAGTATCTTTGTTCTTCTTCTCTTTAGTCTATCATAACATATTTCACTCTTCATCTTCGTAAACTTAAACTTGGGTATCAAGAAGTAAGGTTTCAGATTCAAGTTTTATAAATATAAAAACAAAGTCACTTAACAAGAGAATGTTATCAACTAATAATTTTGAGACACCAGATTTATTTGATGGGTTTAAAAGAAATGGTAGAAGAAGTTGTGAGTTTAACTCTCTCACTTATAAAAATCTAACCACTAATATTTACAGATAAAAAAAAAACAAATCGAAATGTTATCATATCTTTTATATGGATTGATTCGATTGTCAACAAAATCAGTAAATACTTTTTTACATTTTTGACATGATCAGTAAAAGAAAGTGTAGTTTGTTGACCTAAAAACTATGCCCATTCTGTTTAAAGAGATTACTATAGTTGACCTAAAAAAACTATTTTGAGATAGAAAGTAAGATCTATCAAAATCATACAAAACTATTTTTCATGTTTCATTGTCATCGGGTCATAAATAATTAGTGGTTTTTAATAAATTCATAACTTTTAAAAAATACTAAATTCCTTAAATATATGTATAACATAATTTTAAAAAGAAAACTCGTGTTTGAATGAACTTAGGTATATGTTAAAAATCAGAATCATAAAGTTTAAGCTGAAATATTTGTTAATCAATAAAAAGGAAAAATATTGAAAAGGAATCTGTAAAATAATCCATATTTGTAGGAATTTGAAAAGAAATAATCAAGATAATTTGTTTTGGAAGTACAAAAATTATAATGGGAACCTAATATTGTGAAAATACAAAAGAAAAGTGTTTTTAATGATTTTTTAATCTATTTTTGTATGATTTCGAATAACAAGTTTCTTCTTCTTTTTTTACTGGCCACCTAATGGAATTTTATTCACAAATGTACTTGGTTTTTTATTAGCTCCCAAAAGAGTGAGATCAGTTGATATTCTAAAACCCCAAAGAAGCAGGGGCAAATCCGTCAAAATAAAACCTAATGATCTTGAAGATAAACATCGAGTGGCAGATTTGATATTTTACGTCAAATTTAAGTCTGATATGGTAACAAAGCATGCATATAAGGCCAAACCTCTCCCTGCACTGATCCACAATGCTTTTTCTCCCTTCTTTCATCTTCTTCCTTTTTCACCTCATTATTATCCCAAAATTGCAGAGTTTCTCATCCCAGAAAACATGAAGGGAAGGTTCTTATTTCTGTCGGTGCTCTTCTGTTCCACCTTCCATGTCTCCTTCTCCATTATCGATGGTAAGCTACTCATTTATAATGCACTTTATACAAATACATCTATTCTATTGTATATACATTTAAGCACTTAATGCTTCACTAATTAAAGTAGGTTTTGTAATGAAACTTTGTTAAAAATTTTAATCTTTAAACTCTATTACTGCCATTATACACTACTTGCTTATAAGGGTATTCTTGTTACACAAAAATACCTCTCATCTAATTTTATACACTTCAACAATTTGATGCTCATCTTCTTTAGCAAACCCAATACTCCATTTCTATATTTAAATTTGAGTGTCTTGGGTTGCAATTCATATAAGTGCATTTATCTCTATTTCAAGTTAGATATACAGAAAGAAAAAACACAAATAAATACAAAAGATTATGAAAATACAAAAGAAAAAACAAAATATATACATTAAGTGTAAATCTATATATTTTTAGGTCTCATGTATAAGACTGTTCATTACAAAAGTCTAAATTATTGAACTAGGTTAAATTCTCCATTTTAAAAACTTATGTGGGTTTAAAGTCACCTAGGAAAAACCCTATTTGGTCATATTTACTATGTTATCTATGAATAAAAAGGTTTTTAAGAAAAAAAAAATTAACTTCATGGTGAATTATTAAGACAAAACTGTTTGAACAGTGGTTATGATTATTTAATGTGACATGTGCCTCACTCAAGCATGTTGGTAGTGAATCAAAAGGTAGAAATTAAAGTGTAGGTAATACAATATCCACAGAGGGATGAATTTATTGTAGTGTTGTTCCATGATGTGGACATAATTTATGCATGTACCCTTAACAATAATCTTTTTTTTTTTCCTTCACTGTTGGGGTCACTGCCCTAGCTATACGACGGTGACCTTAACGTTGCACGGCTGTCATAAATTCCATATTTTAAATTCGTGATGGGACCCACAGTTTAGGGTCAGCACAATGCATGCATGTCGCTCTGGAATTTCACATGGCCCTGTGTGTTGCTAGGGACATGTAGGTGGTGGTGGTGGTCTGCACCACCCCACACATGCCTTCAGAGAAATGCACTTTCTCAGGACACTGTTCCGTATGGTAAAAAAAAAAAAACTAGCATATGCGGCAGAGATTTTAGGATTTGGATTAGACTTGCTTTTTGCATTTGACTCTTATTGTCTGTAGCAAGTTTTTTACAAATACAGTTAAAGTAAAAAAGAAAAAAATAAATAAATATATATATATATATATATTAAGTTTTATTATTTTAATTATTTTTTTTTCAATTTTATCTCTTCATTTGATTTACAAAATCGTAGAATAAATGTAGTTGTAGAAATAAATCGTCGTGTTATTATCTCATTCTCGAAATAATCACCTTTTAATATTTTCCTCTCACTTGTCACTAAATAAATGCATCATTCTATTTTATCTAACAGAAATAAATTTATTTAAAAAAAAAAGTATTTATTTGAGTAAAAGGAGATTGTTCTGAGAACTAACCTCTCCGGTGAACGGTGAGCGCAGGACTGGTGGCGAACGGGAACTTCGAGTTAGGTCCAAAGGCGTCGGATCTGAAAGGGACGGTGGTGGTTGGAGGAAGCAAGTCGATTCCAGAATGGGAGATATCGGGATTCGTGGAGTACATAAAGTCGGGGCAGAAGCAGGGGGACATGCTGCTGGTGGTGCCGGAGGGAGCGTACGCGGTGCGGTTGGGGAACGAGGCGTCGATAAAGCAGAACATAAAGGTGATGAAGGGGATGTACTACTCGATCACGTTCATGGTGGCTCGGACGTGCGCGCAGGAGGAGAGGATTAACATCTCGGTGACGCCGGACTGGGGAGTGATACCGATCCAGACGCTGTACACGAGCAGCGGGTGGGACCCGATTGCGTTCGGGTTCAAAGCGGAGAGCGAGACGGTGGAGATGCTGATTCACAACCCTGGCAAGGAGGAGGACCCCGCCTGTGGGCCCCTCATTGATTCGGTTGCTCTCAGGACTCTCTACCCTCCCAGACCTACAAACCGTAAGTTACACTTTTCTCCTCTTCTCTTATTATTATTTTTATTTTTTTATCATTATTACCGACAATTTTTAAATACACTTTTTAATGTTTCTATATTTAAATACTTTTCTAATTATATATATATATATATATATATATATGCTAAATAAGGAAATTCCTCGTCTATGATTATAGATTATGTTCATAAATTTCTCCTTTCTTTTATAGTTATAAATATATTATTAAGTATATGCAATCAAATTAAATTTTATTAACTTTAAATATATAATATTGTATTTAAATATCAAAATAGTATTTTATTTCAATTGTTTCTCTTACTTTTCATGGAATCAAATCAATAGATTGAGGGGAATAATTTGATTTTAATCATTTACTTACTTTTTATTGTTTTTTCTTTTGAAATTTTTAGTTTTGAACATATAATAATGTAAATGATGTTATAAACAGATAAATATGATTTAATTCCCAAACATATAAAAAGTCCAACAATTACGTAATATGTAGTTAAATTTCTCAAAGCTACGTGTCGTTAAAATGTTTTTCTAACCAATTTCATATTAAATTTGAGATTAGTTAATCGTTAAACTATAATTAATTTTTTTTTACATGTTTAGAAAATAAATCGGTATGTTTCTCAAACTAAGTTCGGTTTGTTTGACCTTATTACTTTCTTAACGAAAACAATTTTTATAAAATAAACTGATTTCTACCTTTTGATGTATTTATCTAATTAACTTATTTAAAAATAGATATTTTTCTACTTTTTTAATAAGCAATATTAATCAACTCGTTAAATAAATATTTTTTACAAATTATTTATTCAAAAACAATTATTTTCATTAAACAAGTTCATCCTAATGTTAAATAACACTTTCAAGAATCGAATTCTTTTCACCCAAGGAAACTCAATCAAAATTCATCTTTGATAAATGTTGTTTAGTCGTGATCATTAAGCATTGGAGTTAACTAATTTAATATTAGTTCCTCTAATAGATATTATAGCTTTAGGATGTTGATAGTGTTTATGCATTGGAACTTGAATAGACAAAACTTCAAAAATATTCAATTTCTTAAGGGACTGTTTGGTTATTCTAGAATAAAATAAAATATAGATTACATATTACATTTGTTTGATTTAAAAGAAAAGAGAGAGATATTTAAAATTTAATTATTTTATATTAACTTGAAAATTAAAAATAGAAATAAGATATTTTTTAATACACTTGAAATGTTTTAAATCTTTCTTCTTAAAACATTCCAATGTTGAAGGAAACAAAAATTCAGTGAGAGATTTTGTTCTCCAGCATTTTTTTTTTTCTAAACATAAATAAAAAATAAAAGAAAAACTCGTCCCTTACATTCCCTTTATTTCTCTACAACCAAATACTATATATATATATATATACATATATATATATTTATATATTGTTTTTATTTAAATGGTAATAATAACATTCCCTTTAATATATTTTTAAACATTTTTAGTTTAGATTCAAATTTGTTAAAAAGTTATTTAGTTTAGTAAGTCTTGTTTGTCATTTATTAACTCTCTCCCGTCCCGATTTAAAAAATGAAATTTTCAAAGTTGTAATCTTTTTTAGAAGAATTTACTAATAGAAGAAATAAAGACTGTTGTTTTTTCGAAATTATTGTCGCATTAAATTATAACTTTTGTTATCCATTCTACGTAATAAATGTAAATTGCCTTTGTCTTTATCTTGTTTTATTAGGTTACTTTTTTCAGTTCAAATGGTCCTAAATTTTTAGTAATCTTTATAAAAGTGAATATTCTAAACAATTTATGGCTTCGGGTTAATCTTGAAGTGTAACTCCATCAAATTTTTGAAAAGAAGACTGAAAATCTAAAAGTATTTTGTTTCATATAAATTAATTTATTTAAGACTAGACGCGAGGATTTATTTTAATTTTAAAAGATCTACTTTCAATATACTTTGTTAAAAATATTTGTTTCCTTATATAAAGTAATACTATTAATTTTTCAAGACTTTTTTTCCAAAATATCTTGTTCAAATTATTCCTTTGAGAAAGAAAAGACAAATCAGAGAAAGCTGGACAACAGTACCTTTTATAAAATGATGTGTCTAGAAATCCCAACTAGAAAAAAAAAAGACTAAAATAAACTGAATTAAAGAAATTTCATTTAAGACACTAAAATCTAACATACGAAATTTTTTACACTTATTTAATATTATACTTTTTCATATTTTTTATAATTATTTTACTATAATATGTTGCCAAATGAAAATGAATGTAATGTATGTTAAACTTTCATTATTCTAATCATAATCTTAATTTTTCATTAGCTATATCAAATAATCACATGCACACAAGGTGTTTGATTTGATGTAACATTCCTTGTGATTATTGCTGCATACCTGTTTGATGAAATGCTTATTACACAACTAAGAACAAACATTAATAGTTCAAGAAAAAGAAGATCGATTAAGAAACAGGTTAAATATATATATATATATATATATATGTGTGTGTGTGTGTGTGTGTATTATATGTATGTTTATGCATAGATATGTCAGAAAATTAAGTAAAAACAGGTTGGAAGTGGTCCTACATTCATAGTTCATCATATTATCTAGGTAGGTAGGATGTTCCAATCAATATTTATGAAATGCAATTATGCATCCTATCCCTCTGAAACTGCTATAGGAGATAGTACAAAAAGCAGCATAAATTCAAATTCAGAATGTGTCTGATATTAGAATATAACATCTGTGTTCTTACTTGGTCTTCATTGCATTGCATCTGTGATGTGGAATCAGATCACTGTTCATTACTTATCTAGGTGAATAAAAGGCTTCTGATAGAACAAAACATTGCTCCCTTTAAAGTAGAAAAAAAACACTGCTACTGAAAATTAAATAAATGTTTGTGTATTAGTGTGTATGTGTTTGTCTTAAATTATACATATGGGACCACAACATGTAATGAATAACCAACTATCCCCTTTATTTCTTTAGTTATGTGTATTTATGCACAATGAGTCTCACTCGTAATTCAACTATACATATATGCATTAATGTATAGTTGAATCAGTTCCTACAAGGAATCAAGCTCGGTTGATTTTGTGTGTGTGAATTATTTGTAAATTTTTAGTATTTGTGTTGGATATCTATAAATAAAAAAAGTCTTAATGTATTTATGAACTTTACATTATTTCCATAATATACTTTTGGAAAAACTCAGATAGGGATTGGGATTTTATTTTCATTCAATATTCCCAGTGAAAGGCATCGAGATCCCTGTATGAGATAGCATAGCATTATTACAAAACTTTCATTCTTACCCTTTTAACTTCTTTTGCACCCACTTTCACAGAAATTTCCAGCAATTGGTCAAACATTTTCTTAATACAATATTCAAATATGGCAGTTCCATCATTATTATATTATCAAAAGTGTTGTTATAAATCATTAAAGAAGACTAATTGATAAAGAGAAGATAAATTGAAATGAATTTTTTTCGAAAACTAAAATTAACATTACTAAGAAGTGAATTTTTTAAATGTAATTTAATCTTATAAAATTGACTTATAAAAGATTTTTATTTATTTATATATTCACTTTAAATATAATTTTTCTTTAATCTCCAATAAATTAATATATAAGTATCTTTAAAGGCAGAGTGTACTATGAAATTTTGTTTTCATGATAGATAATATACTTTGACATGAAAATAGATTTTACATTCATTTCACTTGAACCTTATCTTTCACTATTTTTCATTCTCCCTTTCTCTTATATTAATGTCTTAATTAACTCATTTCCCATTCCTCCACAGAGAACCTATTGAAGAATGGTGGATTTGAAGAAGGACCCTATGTGTTTCCGAACTCATCATGGGGTGTGATAATCCCACCCAACATTGAGGATGACCACTCTCCTCTCCCAGGGTGGATGGTAGAGTCTCTAAAGGCAGTGAGGTACATAGACTCAGAGCATTTCTCAGTCCCTCAGGGCACAAGAGCAGTGGAACTAATAGCAGGAAAAGAGAGTGCCATTGCTCAAGTGGCCAGAACCATCCCTGGCAAAACCTATGTGCTCTCATTCTCTGTAGGGGATGCCAGCAACTCCTGTGAAGGATCCATGATTGTGGAAGCATTTGCTGGCAAAGACACCATCAAAGTGCCCTACGAGTCCAAGGGCAAAGGAGGGTTCAAACGTGCAGCCCTTAAGTTTGTGGCTGTTGGACCAAGAACAAGAATCATGTTCCTCAGCACCTTCTACACTATGAGAAGTGATGACTTCTCTTCACTCTGTGGACCTGTGGTTGATGATGTCAAGCTCATAAGCCTGCGTAAGCCATAAGAATTTGGATCATCCATAAGGGTTCTGAGCCTTGAGCCTTTGAGTTTATGATATATAGTTAGAGAATAATTTTATGAGCATGTGTTTCTTAATTTCTGTCTTTTTCTTTTTTACTAAGAGGCCTGAGAGTAATGACTATGATCTTCATTCTGATATATGGAAATAAGTGTGTATAACAAGTATCATTATATCGTATAGACTTATATAGTATACAAGTGGAGGGTTTCTAACCCCTTTTATGTATTTTGAATAAATTATGCTGAAAAATATAGATTATTCTTAAATAAAAATGTTTCACTCTAATTGATCTTCTATCATGTCATTGTAGTTGATGTTAAAGAAAAATATTCATTTACATAAAAAATAGTTATCAACACTTTATATATATATATATATATATATATATATATATATATATATATATATATATATATATATTATATATATAAAATAAATAATAAAACTAACGAAAATAATATTTTAATACCAAAAAATTATTCAGTTTTATGTCAGCGGGGTAAATTTATGAAAATAGCGCTAGGATTTTCTTTATCATTCGCTCTTGTTCTCTTTCTCTCATTCCTCATGACCATTCCTTTAGGCTTTCTCCTGCCATTCTCCAACTCTCTTTCTTTTGTCTCATGACCCATCTTTAAGGGAAGTTAATTACACTATTTTGAGTTGTAAAAATACTAAATTGGTAAATTGCATCATTTTATTGATATCATGTGGGAATTTGAGTTGTTGTAACTTTCATTATGTGGGAATTTAGGTGCTAGCTATGATGTTGCATGCTTAGAAGCATTTTTTGATTTGATATTTCATTAAGACTAATTGTTACTGATGTTTGTGGTGAAACTGTGTTTGGTATGAATTGGGCATCTGCAAAATTATGTTGACTCGCTGATCGAGTGCGAATTCGTTGAGCGAATCCCAAGTCAGGAAGTTTCTGAGTTGGTAGTCGTTGAGCGAGTACATGCTCGCTGAGCGAATCCAAAGTCAGAGGCTCACTGACTTTAGAGTCGCCAATTAGGTATATGTATGCTAAGCAATTCCAAAGTCACAGAACTTACTGACTTTGTAGTTGCTAGTCAAGAATACACTCGTTGGATTAGTGGACTTTTGTACATTTTTTGTCTAGTGAGTGGATGCTCTCATTGAGCGAATGTATCAAAGTCTAGTAGTCATACTTATGTGCAAATTTTGGTGTGTTGTAACAAGTGTGGATGATTGCTTAGGTTGGCATGTGTGATTAATTTGAGATTTATTATATGATGAGCTTCTCAAGATTTCAAGGAGAAATTTTATGATGGTGGTATTTTTAGTGTATGCATTAACATAAGGATTAAATATGAAAGTATCTTTTCTCTAATAACTACTCACACTCAAATAGAGCAAAGTAGGTTATGTGGTGAAGAGAAGAAGAAGGTCCAAGTCACTAGACTAGTTTGGTCCTAAGCGTGAAGGAGACTTACCTTGTGAGTGGTTAGATGATAACCCCTTGAGGCCAAACTTTGCAGAGTTTGGGAACCACCACAGATCCACACCACCAGTGAGTCTGATGTCAAGTGTATGTATCTAGATAATATAGTTTAGTATCAGATGTTTGTTTATATGTTTATGTGTGTGTGTGTGTGTGTATATGTGTGCGCGCGCATGCGTGTATGTGTGTGGGTGGGTGGGTGCATGTGTGTGTGTCTTAATACTCCTTGTTCACATTAGCTTATCATGTTATGTGTTTGTGTGCTTATGCTTGGTTATCTCTTTTGCAATGATCACTTAATTATATGAGTAAAGGAGGATACAAGTGAGGATACCTCTCTGAAGGATAGTAGTAAGGGTGCATAGAAGGGTCCATTAACTGTGAGACAATTTATGTTTGTCTAGTTTTTGAAAACTTCTTAGACTTGTGTGTTTGGTTATGTATATATTTATATTATTATGGTTATTGTTTGGATAACTGTATTAATATTTTATATGTCTTCCACTATCTATTTTTCTTTGTCAATACTTAATATTTTGTTTAATAATTTTAAACTATTAAATGGGATGTTAATTTTTTTATTATATTTTTCACTGCTTTGTCATAATATGGATATTAGTTAAGTCATATTATCTTCTTCTTTTTTATTATTGCTTTAAATAACTATGTAATTTATTTCTACCCTTGAATTACATTAAAGAAATACAACATATACATTAGAAAAGAAGTATAAAGAAAAAATAATATGGAATGTACGGTTAAATAGAAAGTAAACATGTTTTTAAAGATATTGTAATAGATAAGTCTTTAAAAGATTCTTTATTTATAAGGGCTTTAAAACCAAGGTTTGAAAGTGTGAGGATTTAAAAACCTTTACCAGGTTCAAAGTGTGAGGATTTATTTAAGTTGTAAAAAGTGGTAGGATATTGATGGGCTTTTCAAAATTGAGCATAATAAGAAAAAGTAAAATTATGGGCGGGGAGTTTCTTCCTGCACCCCTAATATTTCTTCTGCACCTCTAAAGATATGTGTTCTTCCATTTATGTCCTTGAAAAATTAAATTAAAATAGAAAAGTGAATTAGGTAAATAAGTATGAAGTTCTAGAGTTAGTTGGTTGCCTAAACAAAGTTATTAATTGATAGTATTTGGTAATATATGGACCCGTTACACCCGTAAGTGTTTCTCGCCCTTTCACTTTCAGTCGCAGAGTTTAAAAGAATTTTTCTTACTATCTTGTTGTTCTGAAGTGGATTTTGCAGTTCATCTATTTGTTTATGTTGGGTCCATTGCTATTTCACCATCTGAAACCTTGATTCATTTCATTTCAAAAAAAAAGATACGCATCGCAATGTCTGATTGTGATTTATTTGTTATCATAAGTTTATATTTGAGGTAGAGAAATGTTAGATGAAAAAAAAACGGAGCTGGGTTTTTAATCTTCTACAGATGTGGACATCCGACTATGGCTTTGACGGAAGTGAATTCTCAAAACAATACACATATACAGAAGTTAACTTTCAGAACACAATAAAAGAAATCTCACATTTTCGAAAGTGGACATCCAGAATTTTCTGGAGCCGAATGTGAACTTTCGATCTTTAAATGCCCGGAAGTGATTATTTTTTGTCACACTCTTCTAGAAGTGGACATCCAAAAATGAAATTAACCGGATGTCAACTTTCGATATTTATCATTTTTGGAAGTGGTGTGTTGATTCCATTTTCTTCCATATGTGGACATTCGGAATGTCCATTCCCAGTTTTGATTTTATTTGCTTGTATGGTACAGAGGTTTAAGGAATCCAATATATTGTGAGGTGCATGTTTTGTCTTTTTTTTTTCTTTATCCCTAGACATTTGCAACCATGAGGTGTGAAGACATTGAATAGGGGAAAACATGAATGGCATGGCTGTGTTGTTTATCTTTGGTGGAAGTCCATTTCCGGATAATGTACAAAGATTCTTAATTTTTTATTTTGTTTTAATCGGTAATCTTTTTACAATAATGCTAATGCTTTATTTTTTATTTATTTATGTTTTATATTTAATATTTAGTTACATGAATATTTTTTTTGTTTTTATATTTTTCTATGTTTTAATTGTTATTTGTTTACATTTACTATATGTTTTTTTTTGTTTTCTTTTATATTTATTTTATTGTTACACGAATATTTTAATTTTTTTTTTATATTTTTTTATTTTGAAAAAAGTGGTATTGAATACTTTTAGGTGGAGAAAGTTCTCTAAGATGGATGATCTCCCTTTAACTTTCATGGAATTACAAGTAAATTCGAGTTTCATCTCATATTTCTCTTCTTTTATAAATGAGATGTGTGACGAAGATTATATAAATAATTTTATGAGTGATAAGATATTTTCAACACAATATGAGTTGATTCAGTGGGTTCGAGGGATAACATTTCATCTTGATTTTGTTATTGTCACTATAAGATCTGACAAAGCTATTAGTCAACCTAGGAAGAAAATGTATGTATTGTTAAGCTGTGAAAAGGGTGATAAGTATATGAAGTATAAATCTAATGTTCAGCCTAGTGTTTCTGGCACAAGAAAATGTGATTGCCCATTTAAATTCAGAGGTAAACCAATTAGTAATGGAGACGATTGGATGTTGAAGGTAATTTGCGGATATCATAACCATGATGTGTCTCAGACGCTAGTTGGTCACCCATTTGCTAGGAGGTTAAAATCTTTTGAATAGTCCTTGCTTGTAGATATGTCTAAGAGTCAAGTCAAGCCTGCAAATATTCTACTCACTCTGAAAGAAAATAATGAGTGTAATGTCACAACGATAAAGCAAGTTTATAATGCAAGATACACTTATAAACAATTGTTGAGAGGTTCAAGAACTGAATTACAACACTTGATGATGTTGTTAGATCGTGATAATTACATCCATTGGAGTAGATGTCAAGACGAATCTGAGGTGGTTAGTGATCTGTTTTGGACACATCTTGATTCCCTTAAATTGTTGAAGGCATTTAATATTGTATTCTTGATGGATACCACCTACAACCCAACAAATATCGATTTCAATTACTTGAGATAGTGGGGGTGACATTACATGGTTGACTTTCTCTGATTGGTTTGCATTCATTTCTAATGAACGAGAATCTAATTTTACTTGGGCCTTGGAAAGACTGAGAGGATTATTCATGACCTTTGAGGGTGGTCCACAAGTATTTGTGAACGATAGAGACTTTGCTTAATGAATGCTATTGGCAGTGTTTTTCTTGATTGTTTTCATCTCCTATGTCGATTCCATATTCAGAAAAATGTGCAAGCGAAATGAAAAATGTTAGTGAATTTTGTTGACGCATGGGATGTTGCGATGGAAGCATGGGAAAATGTTATGTGTTGTGAAGATGAGTCGATCTTCACTAATTGTGTTGACCGCCTTCATGTTTGTATTTCATGGCCTTTATTTTATGAATATATCAATGAAAGTTGGACAATTCCTTACAAAAAAAGCATTGTAAAGGCATGGACAAATCGAGTAATGCATTTAGGAAACACAACATCAAACATGTATGTTTCATTGTCATTTTCATCAGTTATCTTCTTACTTCACTTATTATATTGTTTTTGTTAATTATAATAGGGTTGAGAGCCATCCCACTAGAGCCTGAAGAAAGTTTTGGGAAGTAGTATGTGAGACCTATGCTCGTGTTGGGATGCAATTTATAACGTGATTATCCTCCAACATAATGAAATCAAGGCGTATTTTGAAAAAAGTATAAATCTAATTAGTGACGTGTATAAGGGAGGCATGTATAAAAGATTGTTTGGAATTGTATCAATACATGCTTTAGGACTCATTGTTGATGAGGTTGAACAAGTCATACATATAGGATTTGATAGTGGGAGTTGTGGATGTGTGTTAAGAGCGACATATGGTCTACCATATGCTTATGAATTAGCACGATATATCTATAGGGTGATTCCTCCGACTATTATTCATATAATGTGGACTAGATTAAGCTTCTCAAATATTTCATCAAATGAATCGCTTCCAAGGTAATGCATTGACAAGGAAATTGATATGGTGGTCAATCGTTTCAGTGAAGTCGACATTGTAGGAAAAGTAACAATCAAACAAAAGTTACTTGAAATTATGTGTCCTGCAATGACATCAATTGTGACTCCAATGCAAAAAGTTAAAACCAAAGGTGCACAACATAAAAAAGTTCATCGATCTTAACGGTCTACTAAGTGTGATCCATCCTACTTTGAGCATGTCAACACCTTCTTTTCCCCACAGAGTGGTCATTCCTTGAAGAGTGACACGAAATCTAAAAGGAAATGTAATGAAATTTTTGGATTTACAGAAGAAAGTGCAATTCCCATGTTAGATCAGTTTCATCCTATCTAACACCTTTATATTGTCAATGTTATTGATGTGGTTGTTGATAGTCATTGTGGGTATAAATGTATTGCTACCTTGTTAGGGATGGGTGAGGAATTGTGGCCCCTAATCCAACATGATCTTTTTAAAGAACTTAATTAATGACGTGATGAATACGCAAAATTAGTGGGATCTTATGACCGTCTTTAAGAACTAAGGAAGTCATTGTTAGTGAGTCGCAAGCAGGGGTATGTTATATCTGTTTCCTCAAATTTTACTTTTTACTTCTTGCGAATACGTTGCTTAGCCAATATTTATCATTAATTATATATGGATAAATGGAAGATTATACCTTATATGGGCTACGCGATTACTAATCGATATAATGTAATCTTAGTTTGCTTATCATCATGGAAAAATATTAAAGTTTTTTCACTGCGTATCAGACCACCTACTGATTCAAGACAACATAAACTAATATGTATAGGACATGTTCATGGTTCTCATTTTGTGCAGGTAAACTAATTGTTTTCTTTTAATTTGATTTACTATATCAATGTATTACATCATTCATTTCTTACAGGTTCACCTAAGATATGGTTGTCCTATACCCATGGTAGATATCATATCATCTACAAATTGCTATTTTGAGGCTCGAGCTTGGTCTATGTTTTACGCTAACTGGATGCAGACATTTGTGCACTTGATGGGTGTCAATACTAGTTATGTGGACCTGGGCATCGATTGATATTTGTATTTTTATTTTATTTTTTTAAGGTAAGTTATTTTTGTTACTTAATATTTTGTCTTATGGACATTAAAAACTATTAGTAGTTATTATGCATATTTATAAAATCATAACTCCTTTGGCCAAGGGACAAATATATTTTAGCCTTAATGCAATCACCATTAAGTTAACAATGTCAATAATTGTAAAGAAACACACATTAAAACACATAATGTGAGTAAAAAAAATAAGAAGTTGTACAACACAAAATATCAAAATTTCATGACTATTTAACTAATATATCGGGTGGAAATAAAATCATGTCCGCATAAGAATATATAAAGGTCTCCTATCCAGAACTAGTTGAGTGCCTCCCTCGCACAATTCGACCTCCTCTATTACTGTTGCCATATTATTCGGTTATTTGGTGACCTATCTGCAATGCCTTATTAGTGCATTCCCATGTTACTGTCTCATCACTAACATCACGACAGTCTATCATCCTCTGCAAGACGAACATCATGCGTCTAATAGCACCTTGTAATGACAACATCAAATGAAGTATATTTAAAATTTTACATGTATAAATATAGTTTTGAGATACTTACATATAAATCAGATGATGAATCTGGTGATCTCCTCTACGGTGAAAGATCATCTGGTACATGTCGTCAAAGTCGGGGGACTAGACTAGGTTGATCGTCATGAGTACCCATAATAATATACATATGAGATACATGTCTAAACCACTACAGGTAGTCGTCCACACATGCATGATGAGACATTGCTGGAAGCAAACCTTTCAAGACATGATCTACAAAGCATATCCATGAAGCATCAATGTTTGCTAAGTCGGTATTGTGAGATCCAGGAAATTCATAAAAATTAATAATTAATAGAGTATAAGAAATGAGGGGTTGAGACTACCATAAGAGAGTTCTTTGATAAATCCTAGACAAGAAACAATGTTAACCTAAGTGGTTTAGAGCACTTGATTATGTTGAGGGGACTTGGGTTCAAGTCCTGAGTATGTCATTAGTAGATTTATTTAATTCTGTTTTATTTTGCAATTATATCGTGAACGTGAAAGCATGATTTAGGTTCATACGAATGTGTGAATTAACAGGAATCATGTGATAGTTTGTTGGGCTGAATTGGTGAGAGGGGGAGGAGTGAGTGAGAAAACAAAGAGTCATATTGTGTGGCTAAGGAGTTCTGAGAAATTGTAATCCAGAGAGGGAGTGGAGGCAAGGAGGGGAGCTTTGGGAAACAAGGAAGAATTCATTTGGAATTGTTTGAAGCTAAAACACCAGGTAAGGGGAGCTGTATTTTCATGCTTATCTTTGTTGGTTGTCTTCTCTTTGGTGTGTATTTTTGTGTTCCTTGTGGTTGGTGGTTTGTTGAACCTATGACCAAGTTGGATGGCAAAATTGTGATGTGGACACATGATTTCTGT
>Ga0214543_1000850_pt1 | contig 55775 bp, 26 predicted proteins | sample CNSS2metaG_FD_160094 | JGI IMG/M metagenome (GOLD analysis project Ga0214543, IMG submission 160094) | Root nodule microbial communities from cowpea collected in UCLA plant growth center, Los Angeles, California, USA - CNSS2 | ecosystem: Host-associated > Plants > Roots > Nodule | place: USA... | reverse complement strand
ATATATATATATATATATATATATATATATATATATATATATATATATATATATATATATATATATATATAAATCTTCAATTTCATAAACTTATCCCCCAACCACATCCCACTCTATAATACTATAATTAACATCATTCACTCCCTTCTCATCTCATACTCCCTCACACCTCTACTGTCACAACTTCAAGCTTTCAACTTTTCCACATCTTCATGGACTGGACCCGAGGCCACATGCTCGGCCGTGGTTCCACCGCCGCCGTCTACACCGCTCAGTCCCGCCGATCCGCTCCCGTCTTTGCCGTCAAGTCGGCAGAGCTACACCACTCGGAATTCCTCCGAAGGGAGCAGATGATTCTTTCCACTCTTAACTGTCCTCATATTGTTGCCTACCAAGGTTTTGACACCACGTTTGAGAATGGTGTTTACTGGTTCAACATGTTCATGGAATACGCGCCTCACGGGACGCTGGCGGAGCGCGGTGGTCGCATGGACGAAGCGGTGGTGGGATCCTATACGCGCCAAATTCTGCAGGGGCTGCACTACCTCCACTCCCGTGGGATAGTGCATTGCGACGTGAAGGGGCAGAATGTATTGGTGACGGAGAAGGGGGTGAAAATTTCGGATTTGGGTTGTGCCCGGAGGGTGGGGGAGGTGTCGGCCATCGCCGGCACGCCGGCGTTCATGTCTCCTGAGGTGGCGCGTGGGGAGCAGCAGGGGTTTCCTGCTGACGTGTGGGCTCTGGGGTGCACGGTACTGGAGATGATCACCGGGAAGCCACCGTGGCACGGCGGAGGAGACCCGGCGGGAGTGATTTACAGGATCGGGTTCTCCGATGAGTTGCCTGAGATTCCTAGCTGTGTGTCCGAGCAGGGGAGGGACTTTTTGGGAAAGTGTTTGAAGAGGGACCCGAATGAGAGGTGGTCGGTGGAGGAGCTTCTTGGACACGGTTTTGTTAAGGAATGCACGGAATTGAAGTTGCTTTTGTTGGATTCAGACACTCCCACTGGTGTGTTGGAACGAGGATTTTGGGATTCCTTGGAGACAACTGAGCATGGAGCACGTGATTGTCCCTCTGCTAGGGACAGAATTCGTAGGTTGTTTTCGGACGAACCCCTTTGGGTATGGAAAAACGATGATGATAATGATGATGAGCAATGGGTGACGGTGAGGAGCAATGAGTTCCATGAAGAATTATCCTTTCACAAAACAGACACTACTTCTTTTAATATAGTTAGTGATGAGGAAAACGGTTTTGTTACATTATTTGAACCTAAAATTGTAGTAACAACAGTAGTTGAATTGAGTAGATGGAATGGTATTACTTGTGATGATTGTTATCTTGGAGGCAGAAACTGTGATTGTCGCTGCAGAGAATCATTATTGTCAGTTTTTGTGTGTGTAGTGATTGTTCTCGATGGAAAATTTGATTCTCCTGAGATGGGAATTTTTATTTTTATCATGCATTGCTTTCTGTTACTGCTCTCTCTGTCTCTCTTTAATTCAACTTTGGATGGACTCAACACTTTTCATTTTCATCACTATAATATAATACGGGATAATGTGTGCGCCACATAATTAATATATATATATATATATATATATATATATATATATATATATATAAACACTGTTATCTTAATCCCATCCATTATTAAAAATAGCCTGCGCCTGGTTTTGTGAATCATCACGCACAGTGAGCTCTATTAATGCGTATCAGATAATTTTTTAAATGTTATTAATTTGGTGTTTTCATTAAAAGAGCAACCCTGGATTTCCTTAAAATTTCGGTTGTTAAATGTAGACACGAGCATTCTTTCAAGAATTGATTGCTACAACAAGACTTGTTATCTGTAATTCATTCAAAATATTGGCACTTCATTGATAGTCACAGGCTCCTCCGATGGTGACAGCAAGTTATTCGACCCTATCCTAACTTATTCTGGCTATGAATTTCAAAAGCAGTGAGCTAGGATCTTTCTTATTTTTGGTTCTCGTAATTCTATTCTTCTATGCATCACCACTTACGTTTGCTTCTTTTAGTGGCCACAACTTTCACCGCAAAAAGAAAAGTATTGTTGTTGCCTATTGTAAAATAAAATGAAACTCTCCAATATACAGCACCAATATGTTATCTAATTACAAAGCTCTTAATGTAATTTTACAGCAAAAGTAAGGTTATTTACACACAATTATTTGGTTACACATTGTGTTTCATGAGATGTGTATACTTAATGTTATAGTTGTTTTGATGTGAATTTGAAATACAACATGGATAATTGACATTGATGCAAACACACAATTAATCTTATGAATGTTGATGTAATATGCCTACCTATGCTTTCAAAAAGTGAGAAGATCTCCCCTTTATCCAAAATAGCAAAAGTCACCAACCCTAGGAAACTTCCTTTACTTTTGTGTAAGCGTTTTATCACATTTATTCCATTTTCAATAATTTCATTTCGTTCTTTAAATGAGCTAAATTTCATTCCATGCGGACATTGAAACTATTACCATACAATAACATTATTTATGAACATAGAAGAGGACATGTATGGTTGTGTAATCTCCTTTCTCATATTCTTAGAACTGCATCACTTCTCAGGACTCTTCTATTACTTACTATTTTTAGACTTGGCCCATTTTAGTTATTTACTTTTACTTTAAACATTTAACCACATTTTTATCCCAAGCGAAAGCAATACCCACTCCATTAGTGGCTTAGAAGCAGAAAATTATACTTTATACAAAAAACAACGAAGCTAAATCGTCAATTTGAATAAACTTCTCAACATTCAATATACAAAATAAAACGTTTTAAAGAATTAAAAGTAAATCAAAATTTTCAAACAAGTTAAAAGTTAATTTATGTATATCATCTCTTTCGAAAATTATCTCATCTAACATTTTTTCTGTATCAACAAACTTAAAAGAGCAGCACATTTTTGTCTCAGAAGATCTTAATAGTGACAAATCCAATTAAAAAGTTCCCTTAGGTTAAAAAGCCAATCCAAATAAGAGACACACGTCGTGATATGCTGAAGCAGCTTCAATAACCCTGTATTCTTTTGCATTTGTATGAATACACAGATCCCAACCTTTCATTTTCATGCCAAATCCTCTGCGCCACAGAAGAATAAATGTGAAAAGTGAATAAAGATTTGAACCATTTCCTTTCTTCAAAATCATATCGTTCATCCTGTTATGAGAACAAAGGGTAATCTTTCTTGTGTAGAACTCACCAGTTATAATATACAGTGGTGAACATTCCTTGCTCAGAAATAATGTGTCTTTTCCTTTAACAAAGTACAACATAATGCCTTTCATAAGAAAATTATCCAAATCCAAAAAAAAAGTAATGTCTGCGAAAATTTGTTGAGTTCAGGCAATTTTTTTCTTAAAGTACATGGACCAGAGTGTTTGGGGGGGCTGCCTTTAAAACTAGTACATATACGGTGGGTGTATAGAGGATTTAGACAATATGCATCACACCAGAAATGGAGAAGTAATAAGTGAACGGCCAAAAAGAGATTTCTCTCTGGACCAAAATAGGATAAATGACAAGTTTAAGGGACAACTTTAATACCATCAAACACTATCCGTGAGCACATTCCTTCAGTTTGTCGAATCTTGAATAGTGAAACAGATGTTGCAAAAGTTACATATGTGCAGAAAAAACAAATCAGCACTATATTTCTTGTCATCACTCAAAAAATTCACAATTTGTCAGGACAAAATTGATCCAAGTTCAACTACAAGTGAAAATCGTATTCCTTGAGGAACAAGCATGCAAGGATTGACAAGCTGTTGTGAACAAACTGCCATGGAACTCCGGAAGAGTATACAAGAAGAAGCCATTCCTACCAGCAACGTTACTTACATATTCTTCTTAGAACCTGAATGTGACAATTTCCTGTCCAAGGACTGTAGTTTGTTGCGGAGGTTCTGGTTTTCCTCAAGTAAGCGATCATACTCAAGAAGGAATCCCTCAGACTGTTTTCTCAGAGCAGATACATTGGCTTCTGCAACATCTACGTCTTTAGTTTTTGACTGTAGTTCAGATTCTAGGCGCATAAGTTCTGTTCTCAATCTAGTCCTTTCTTCCTCCACGCCTTTCATTTCTTCGGAAAAGGTAAATTTCCCATCTTCAGACCCTCTGGTCTGTTTCTTGACAACTTCCATGCCCTTTCTTCGAATCCGCAGTTCTCTTATGTAATGATGTAGTCTGTCTATCATAAGCGCAAGAAAAAGTATACCGCCTGCAAATAATTGACCAAAGATGAATGACGACCAGCAGCCAAAGAGCAGGTTTAATATTTCAGAAACATTACAGAGAAAATAGGTCCAGAAAATCAGAACTGTATCATCTGGTTGGATTGGGGCTGCATTTTCACTCTAGTCATGATGCTTTTAAGCTGTGACCAGGGTTATGATAAATCAATGGCATAAAACTTCTTTGGAAGACAGCAAAGAAAATTATGTTAACCGTGATATAATTCATATAAGATACTTCCGGGGGCTTCTTGAACAGGAGTAACTCGTTTCTGAAAATATTGTATAAAGAAAGAGCACATTGTAAGAATTTTTGGCTACAAAAGAGGATTACAGGAAGCCAGAAAAACACCATAGAAGAAACCACTAGGATTGAGCACTGTGAAACCAGTAGGATGGCTGAGCTTCATTTACATCCATGCGGCCAAATTGGATCCCCTTTTCACGCGTTCATGCAGTCAGTGAATTGAACTGTCGGATGAAATGAGACGGCTCATATCTCGAATCAGTATCTTAAGTCTGATTCACCTAGATAGATTGAGTCATTTGATCTACATCCGATGATTCCGATTCATTGACTGAGATGGCTTGAAAATGTTGATCCAACTGAGCACAGTGCAAGTGAAAACAATTTGTTCCTTGTGGACAAAAGAAAATGAAGGAACAAAAGGTAATTTCTCCATGGATTTGACTCCAATGCCTCAGAAAAGGAGTCAACAAAACAAAGGTTCGTTTGTTAACATTTCCCAGACAATAAGACCATACAAGCTCACATTCATGATCAACACCAATCCTGAACAGAAAAATTTAACACCATAGACAACAACACAACTAAATGCTTTCTGGTTGTGAGAGAGAAAAAAAATCCCCAACATTGAAAACCATACACATATGATTCCTAGTTAAAATCCCCACCAACAAAAAAAGTCATCCTTTTCACCAAGTCACATTACTCAAGTTGCTCCAACATAAAAACTAGGGAAGAAAAGTAATCAACCAGTAGCATATAAATAGAAACCTAGAAATTCCAATAAGGACCCAACAAAACATATTGCAAACCTAACGCAGGGAATAAATTGATTCAATTATCCATGCAAGTAATTACACACAAAGGAACCAGATCAGAAATAGAGAGAACAAATCAAAGAATAGCAAAATAAGAAAAAGGGAACACAAATACCCATGAGTGTTGCTTCAAGGAGGTGCTTGGCCATGAGAACCTGATCGGTGGGATTAATGGCACCACCGTCCTCGATCTCACGCTTCTGAATGTTGACCATGCTGTACACACTGGAAGAGAGCACCACGAGAATCGTCCCTGCAACGGTCTTCACAACCAAGGGTCCACGACCCCGCTTCAACCGATCCAACCCCATTATCACAAGCTTCCTCAACGGCGTCTTGAACAGCAGCAAAGCTATCATCGCACCCTCCGAAAATATCAACGTGAACAGAAGCTGAATCATCTTCGTAATTCAGATCTTTCACTTCACCCGCACAATTCAAATGGGATCAGAGAAAAATAACAAATTTATGGGCCCCGTGAGAGGTTGTGCGTCGCTGTCATCAATATTCAATCACAGCAGATTGGAGAATCATAAAAATTTAAAAAGAAAAAAAAAAAAGTGACAGACTGATAGAAGAGAAGCGAGACCCTTTCAAGAGGAGAACGACAATTGAATTCGAAGGCATGGACAAAATTTTGGGTTCCTACCTTCAAAAACATTTTGTTTTGTCACTAAGTCCTCGTAGTTTCCCTTTTTTAAGGTTTCTAACTTTTCTGATTTTGCATCACTTGCATGGTATTATCTTATATTTACATGTTTAGATCAATTGGTGCACAGAGTGAGTTTTTTCACAAAATTCTATTAATTTAATTATTTTTTGTGATGCCCGTAATAATTTGCATTACAAATTAAATGATTTTCTATTACTTTTGTCGTACTTAGTCTTTGAACATATGATTTACATTTGTTTCCCCTTGCTTTTAATTGTTGTTATGTTGGATGAAGAGTAGCGTACACAAAAATGAAATGAGAACTGGATTCCAAGCATGTAATTTCTAAAGAACTAAAATGTTTTACTTTGCTTATGCAGTTAGAGAATTAATGCATAATTTTTCTCATTTTCTAAAGAAAAAGTAGAAAAGTAGCATGAGCATAATTTGACAAGAATCCGCTTCAGTTAGGACAGTTACACTGACATAACTGTATGAATTTGAAAGGAGACATAGACACCTAAACTAATCATGTTTTGTATATGTGGAACATAGGAATCACCAATGGATGGTTCATAATAAATCAATAGAAAGGACACACGTTGTATTTCCAATTATCTACGGTATTTATTTATATCTTATGACCATACTGCCACGTAGATATTCGACTTCAAATATATGTTTAAAGGAAAGTAAAAAGTTAATTATATTACTATTTTAGATATTTCAACCTAAGCTACTTTCTTTCATTTTACAAATCAATTGTAGGTGAAATTATATTTTCAACTTAAGTTCAATGATGAAGAAAACTTATACATTTTCTCAATCGCTTAAAGTCCTCATTTTTTTATTTATAATCATTAATAAAAGTTTTAACTATAACATTTTTAGCATATATAATTTACTATCAATTTTATTCTTATTAACATAATTTATTTTATTATTTAATTTTTATCAATATAATTCATTTTGTTATTTTACTTTTAAAATTTTATAACTGTTTCTTTACGAATATTGGACTTTGATATCATTATTAAATTTTCCTAAAAAGAATGTTTAAAGATTCAACACCAATTAATAGTAAATAAATTTATATAAAATATCAAAATATCATAATACTTTATCTACTCAAAATATAAAAAAATAAAAATAAATGTATAAATCTTTAGGGTTATAGGGTTAAATATGTTTTTGGTCCTTCAACTTCTAATAAAAATTAAAATTAGTCTAACTTTAAAATTTCTTGAACCAATTTAGTCTTTCAGCAAATGTGTGAATTTAGTTCTTTTAACAAAATTTTATTAAGTTTATTTGACGTTTCAAATAAAATAAACTTAAAAAAATTTAGTTTAAATGACTAAATCTATGGGTATATCTAAAGATTAGGAAGTAAATTGATTCAAAGTTTTCAAAAAGGATTATTTCTAATTTTTATTAAAATATGTTTGACAAAAAACATATTTAATTCTTAGAAAATTATAGTTTGACTCTCATATTACTCCTTGATGTGGTTTAATATGAGTTATTGATTATTTCAAAGGAAAGAAAAATATAGTGATACAATAATCAATGAGTCACATTAAGTAATAATGGAAAATGATAAGATATGAGAGTAAAAAAATAAGAATTTATCTTAATATCATATAAGACTTCTTAGTCACCTGGAGTTTCGGACACTTCTCACACCAAACCAAACCCTATCGATAAATTTGAAGTAGATGATGACGTTATTGTTGTGGTGGAGAGCTTAGCATAGGCCAAAATTACAATGCTGGCAAAGGTAATGGTAACAAACTTGGGGAAAAATGGATGAGCCACACCTCCAAGGCTGAAAGGTTGAACTTCCAAGGCTGAAAGGTTGTCAATTATTCTTTTTCCACAAAAACTCTAACTAGGGTTCTTAGTGTTGTTGTTTTTGTTGATCCTCATTGCCCAATCTTATATTTGGAAGTGAATTGATTACTCTATTATTACCCAATAATTTACATATTCTCTGTCAGTAGATAATACCTGTGATTAGAAGTTTATCTGTTTCCTGATGCCAGTAGATAAAACTACACATGTCGTATTTCACTCATTTACATGTTAAAGTAAGAATCAAACTATTTCAATAATATTTTTTTATTATGCTTTGTTCTTTAGAAGATCATCATTGCAGATAGCTTCGAGAGCTTTCCTGAAGAACTATTCCACATGAACAGATGTAACCATTCTGATATAATTTTTATTATTCAACTTGTATAATTCAATAACATCTACAGTTTATGTTCCGGTATAGCATTATCAACATGTGTGAATTTCCAAGCTGTCGAAATGGGAAGCATACTGTTGAGTCACATTCATCTTTGTCGTGACGCCAAATAGACACTGCACTGCTTCACGTGGTTCTTGTTGGTTTCATTTTTATTTCGCACTTGTTTCCAGCACTCTGAACCAATGCAAAAACCAATGCAAATGATTAAACATAAAACTGGATAGCTGTGGATCTAAGCTAACAGCTGGCCAATGAATAATAGGAGCAACGTTAAACTGTAGAAATTTTGTTTACGAAATGAAAGCTTAATAGTTAGTGAACATAGTAATAATTCTTGCTACAAACTATTCACAAGCATTCTCTAGCTATGACAATATTTACAAAAGAAAGCTTGACAATTACAACTAACGAGAAACTTGGTAATAATACTAGAAAAGCTTGCTAGCAAACTCTTCAAAATCCTTCTCTTCATGTGATGATGAAACTGCAGCAGCAATTTGCCTCATTTCTGAGAGACTCCTACCTAGCTGTAAAGCTACTTTGATTTCAAACAATTTTCCATTTTCTCTTTTATGAGGATCTTCTTCAGTAATATTTAGGTCAATGCTCTCTTCCATGAGCTTAAAGAAACCACAATTTGCCCTATAAATCTCAAACACCATCCCTACTTGCCCCCCATGCTCAAATGTGTTGACAACACTTGCCAAAGCTCCTCCAATAACCCCAACCATCACGGGCCATGATGAACTCACAGAACCCACAAAGCACGAACCCAATGCTGCAAGACCAGATAGTAGAGGACCAGAAACTGCCAATACCTTGTTGAAGTTCAAAACTTGTTTACCCAACTTCAAGTACTCTGCCATGTCCTTCTTTCTCAGAATCATCACAATCTTTCTCATTTCAGCCTCCAACCTTGCATCCCATCCATTCTTCCCTTTCATTTTCCCACCCAACTCTTCTTTTCTTGGACTGATCCTTTGCTTCTGTCTAGGCCACCACACTGCTGGCTCCACAGTTCGAGGGAGTTTTTCAAGCATTGAACCCAATAGAGGAAGAGGGTAGGCCCTGTCCAATGCAAGCACTTTCTCCATCGCTTCATCAACATCATACTCACTAGGATTCCCAAGAGAAACCCTTGTTTTGAGTTCTCTATGAAGCTGCTTGAACAGCCTAGCAGCATTTCTCTGCTCCTCTGCAAGTTGTGATGGCTGAATTTTGTTCATCACCAAAATCAACCCTGTGGCTGCCATATAAAGAATCGTGGAGGACACCTTCAAGGCCACAATAGGTGCTCCTCCACTTGGACTAGCAGCTGCAAGGCCAACCATAGCTGAAGCAGAAAGAGTGATCATATTAACAGATGTCATTAGAAGGCGGTTCCAGTTGTCACGCTGTGCCCCAATATTCTTGTGCATCTCTATTCTATCTGCTACTATCTCCATAATCAAATGAAGCTTGACCTCCTCCGCGGAATTTGGTGTGCTTGTTCCAGATGTTGTAGAACCGTTAGTGTTGATTTTGTAGTAAGGATCTTCTTTTGCATGAGTTGTGGTGGTGGTTGGAAGGTACTTATTTAGATAATCCAATTCTGCCACCAAACTTCTGTTAGGAAGCCTTGCAGTGGAGATCTTGGTTACCTTGATCTTCGGAACATCGATTGAGTCAGCTATTCTTCTTGCACTGAAATATGAGAAAGAAGAACATTTGCTTGAAAGCATATTGGTTCCCATGTGCTATTAATATTCACTATTTTTGCTGTTTATGAAGAAGGCCTTAACCAGTAATTGTTAGGGTGTATGTGATTGATGACACTCTCTCTTACACCACATACGCATATATGTATAGAAGCAGGTGGAATGTAATTGAGAAGTTTCATGACATGGTTGAACATGCTCTGAGCATTGAAAACTACTTGTCCTTTCATTTTGGCTATTTCTGCTTTTCTCCCTCCTATGCTGACTTTCAACAGAAATAACGAGTAAACCCTGCAAGCCTGTAATACCAACAAAAAAGAAATTGTTAAATAAAATAAATTATGCCCTCAAGAAGAGTTTAGCCAATGACCCTGAGCAAAATTAAAGTGAACGTCGAGTTGAATGTTTTAACTTGCTTTTTTGACAACCAACAACATAATATGATAATAATATCTGCTATAACAAAACATACATAAGCCTCCACAATAAACTAAAACACATAATGCATTCCCATGCATTTACTCAATCAAAACATTTTGACAGAGTTTGAGAACGTATAACTCCAAGTCCTTTTTTTTTTTCACATTTATTGCATTCTCTCACGCGGGTTGAGTAAAATTGATTTTCCATAATTGATTACTGTTGAGTGCTGCGGCGCGGTTGTTCACAAGATACTATCACTTTGAAATTAATGGCTATACATATTTGTAGAGTATAACTCTATAGGGTCAGAGGTTTCATTTTCTGACCGGTTCCTCATAAAATCCCTACGCATTGTGATTATAACTTTTGATTAACTTCAGTAAAATAAGGCAAAATTCTTTCGTGTTCACACATCCTTTACATTTTTCAAGTTGAATACTGTACCTCATTTTTTTCAGGAAGTACTTTACGAGCTATACTTGTTATAATTTCATATATATATTGCCCAACATATTAAAATGTTTACTATACTAGTCTAAAAGTCAAATTTTAATAATAAATGCATTAAAAATGTATGGTGTGGTTTAAAATCAAATTTTGGATACATTGAAATTCACATGTTGAAAATGTTTAATCAATTGGAACTATTTCGCATCAATTAAATTTTGATGACAACGAAAATGAAAGGATGGATATTGTATTCAATCACAACTTCAACAAAAAAATAATAATAATCATATCATGTCACACTCTTTCTATTTTCTAAAAGTTTCCTGACGAAACAGTTTTGTGTAGAAAAAATTATAGCACAAGTGTATGTATATTAGTATTCATATCGTGTCATGGTCTTTCTAAATTGTTTTGTTGAAATTGTCGTGTAAAAATATGATATGTATATTAGTATATACTAACTCAACTTTCAAATTTAAAAGCCAACGAGTCAATGACCCCTTATTTTGGGTATATGCACTTCCTAACATCCATGAAGAGCAGGTGGAGTTGTCTCAATAAATTAGAAACCTAACCTAACACGAAGAGTTAGTTGTCTCAATTTCCACGTGACTTGAAACGGAACACGTGCCACTCATCTTCCTCTGAGGATTCAACAAAACATTGATTTTGACAAAAGACAATGTACTACATTGGGACTTTGGACTCTTGTGAGATGCTTCAATCCCTCCATTGATGCCCTTTCTCATACAAGTCCATAAAATCCCAGAATGTTCATCAATTATGCATTTATGCTGTTATGTTTATCTGGTATTCAAATATTATTATCAAACTTCATTTCACAACTGGATAATGATATTTTTTCCTTTCCATAGCTTATTTTACGACTTTACAACTTGGATAACAACAAACTAGACTAAATGAATGATGCTAATGATATTCCATAAAATTAATCAAAAGATTTTTCCAAAAAATATATTCATCCTTAGACTGTTGCCTAGAACAATTAGCTGCTTAGTTACTGTTTTGTCTCCAAAATTCTTTTGACATTTACAGATGAGTATAAAGTGTGTTCAATTTCACATATGATTCGAAAGAATCATATTAAAACATTAGTTAAAGTGTTTTGAAGTTAATTTCTCCAATATGAATCTATGATGAAGAACTAATTCTAAATTGAAGCAACTTTAAACAAATTTATACCGATTTTTATTACTAACTAGTTTTCATAATGAAAACATTCAAACATAAATCACACAACTTTAAAATCAATTTTAACCACAATCAGTTCAGTTGAAAATCAAATCAATCAACCCTTGTACAAAAACATCAACATTCAAAAACTTCTATATTTCGCTCAGGACAAACTAAAGTCTTGCCAACACATTGGAAGATCTTCTTTTGACTTGTTCAATCTGATGGAAACCGCTCTGGAAAGATTAACAGTCTCCTAACAAACAGTAGCATCTACTTCAAAGACTGTGATCAGTACTCTTCTTTGCTTCAGGCTTTAGTCAATGCCAGAGATCGTGCTCGAAGATTTAAGAATATTGACCTAAAATAAAATACACACAATCAATGATCTCAATTTACATGTTGTTATAGCAAAGGGAAATGGGAACGATCATTAACAAGTCAAGGAAATTAGAGGAAAAGAAAACAAAAAACACGTACCAGAAAAATGCTGCTACGCTGTGGAAAACAACACGGAAATGAAGAGGCAAGAATTTATGATTTATCCACCCGACAATCGGCGAGATCTGCGGTTCAAGTCAAGGGAGTGATAAAGTTAAAATCAAAAATAAAAAAATTGATATTTCATTAAATTCTGTCATTTTCTACACTTGAAATAGAAATATTACCGTCCATGCAGTGTACTGCACTGATGGATAATCCTTCCTAACTTTAGCTTTCACATTCACCCAAGGTTGGCCTGAAATCCAATTTTTCATCATAAACATGAGCACACAATTCATCAACCAAGTATGCCATTCATTTTGTACATCACTTTTAGGACAGTCTCGTGTTTTTTGATAAGTAAACAAACAGTAGCCAGGAATGTCAGAGTTGGAAATCCTGTTTTTCATATTGATAAGAAATATTCTTTTTGCCTACTTTCCAGCTGTATCTTACTTGGAGTATTCCATGTTTCTTCAATGTGAGTAAAGAAGTTATATGTTGAAAAATGACCAACCTTCAACAACTAATCCGTAATAAATCATGAAAAGCAAATTGTTCCAAGGAGAAGATGTACATTGTTCAATCAGAACCTGAAAACAAAAAGATCAATGAAAGAAGAATTAATTACAGAAGGATAAATTAAACTTTTCTATCATTTGTGTTGGGAAAGGTGGTATAGAAAACCCATCCGTCTAATTACAAATAAATTCTTGAATAAATATGATCACAAATTTCTTTTAAGGTTCAATTCATTATAGCATTTTAAGACAGCAGATATTTAATGCTGCAAAAATTTAAGAAAAGCAGACCGAGAACATGGTACCAACTGCAATGCCTGATATAGTTAGAACTTAGAACAGAAGGATTTGCAGTTTTACCTTCTTCGCCACAGTTTTTGTATCTCTCTTTCCTTTGAATATTTTGTCCAGTATTAAATGAAAAAAGTGTCCAAAGGGTCCAATATAACCGGCTCCAAAAAGCTGCATGCAATAAACGATTTATGATTCCCAATGCTGAAATATATGTATATAACCAGAAAAGGCGCAAGTCACTCGTAACTGTAGTAGTAGAAGTAGTTAAATTAAGACATAAAGGTTTAAGCAAGAAGCCTACTTGCTGCTACTTCGTCTATCAATTTGGGCATGGCATAGTTCATCAAGATGAGCAGCAACATGTTAATAACTAAAATAACTAAAAGACTCGTTTCATAAGTAAAAATTTTTCCTTCTTGTTATTATGGTAGATGGATTCGAAGCATTGCCATAAGTAAATGTTTGAATTTTTTTAAAGTTTTCCACATATTAAGACAAGGAAATAAAAAAGTGAGGATAGTTTAGCTAACGTGAGGTGCATATAAAGTAGGATTGGGTGACCTGAATATAGATTTTCTTGATTGCTTTGGTTTGGTCCCTTATATTTTCTTATTACAATTTTTTTTTCTTTCAATAAATATCCTCAGGAAGCATTTGATTGTTGAGGTATGAACTGTCAACCTAGTTGAGATGTCATATTCACATGATGATGCTATCCTTAGTGATATATATCACAAAAGAATAAAAAATAAAAAACTCATTCCAACATTTTAAAAACAGTTTTTGTTACCGATTTTCTATCACACCAACCCCCCAAAAGTCCAGCGAAATAGTCCGGCACTTTATCTTCCACATAAATATTAGAAGAACAAAATACTCCTCTTTCAGATGCTTAAATTATATATTCTTCCCCTTTTATTTTAAAAATTACACTCCCCTTTCTACAGATATCAATGTTCACACACTTTAGTTTGTTTGACTTGTTAATATTTTTGTTTCCTCGGATACGGAAATTGTGCGATTATAGTTCTCGATATTTCAAATTTGTCCATTGGCCCCTTTCGGTACCCCCAATGTGCAATTTTAATCTTTGAGTTCCAAATGTGTCAATTAGATCTACTATATATATCAATTGTGTGATTTTAAAGCCTCTGCTAATTGGAAACAGTTCATGTGATATTGACTGTCGTGTGTTTAAGGATTAAAACCACACAATTACAATAGTTGGGGGCAAGAATATGCAATTAAGTCTTTATTTCAACGTAAATGAGTCTGTTAATTACGCAAAAACCTTGTAAGAATGTTCTTTTCTTTTGAATTTTAAGATCACTTACAAGTTACAACTAATTTGAACCACCGACAGCATTCAATTAGCATACTTAACAGATGCAACGATATTTTGAACACTTGTCAAGTCAACACTGAAATTTGGCTCAGAATTTTCATTTCATCCTCTTTAAAGTCCAAAACTTTTAGTAGATATTCAAACCCAATTGCCAATAATACAAACAGCCATAAAAAAAAGAGGAAATTAACCCCAAAATATAGACTGCAATTTACTATATCAGAATCAGGTTACGATACTACTTAGGATTGGGTAGAAAGAACAAGATTGAACTAAATAAAAAAAGGAAAAGGAACTCACGACTTTGAGAAGAAGACGTTTCAATTGAAGTTTCTGTATCCCAGAAAGTTTCTGAGACACAATATCGCTGATCGCTGATACTACACCTGCAGTGATTACCTAATTTGACCCCCAATGACTAAGTCAACGAAAATGGATGGAAAATAAAAAAGAAGGAAAATTGAAAGTGAGATTGATGCAGGAGCAGGAGCAGAAGAGGTACCTTGGTTCTCAAAGGGTTTTCTTGGAGCTGTTTGACGTAATTGTTGAGTCCCTTCTTTGCCAAAGAACCCATCTTGCTCCCACCCTTTGACTGAATAGCAGGTAACTGAGTCTGGGTCCGTCACTTTTGTGCATATGTATTATTATGGATGTCTTCCCAAAATATCTTTGAGACAAGACATTGACCCACCCAGGTTGCTCTTATTTCATTTTTACTTTTTACACACCCAATGTCACATCCCCGTGTAGCACATGGCTATTTATTAATTATGAGACAACAATAGTTAGTAACACATACATAAATTATAAGCAATGAAATTAAAGATTCTATTTTTTTTTATTATCGATCTAAAATCTATATGTTAAAAATTTGACAATACTTTTTCTTACAGAAAATATTTCTATGATATTATCATTTTAAATCAATGTTAATTTCTATGAAGGAAAAATGTTTGCTTCATTATATATATATATATATATATATATATATATATATATATATATATAGAATTGAAATTGAAAATAGAAAAAGAAAGGAAGAAAGTAAAGTAATTGTCTTATTATGGTGATTTCACTTGAGTAGGGATGTCAAACGGGGCGGGTAGGGTACGAGTAGTAGTTCTCCGTACCCTACCCGCTAGATAAATATTTGTTCCGTATCCGTATTTATATCCGTCGGGTATCCGTTATGCGGGTACCCGTCTATTTTTTTTTATACCCACGGATATTCATGGATACCCACGGGTATTTACAAAATTATTTAAAAAATAAATATTTAATCATAAATTCAAATAAAATAAAATACATCACTGTCATAAATTTTAAATAAATTTTAAACTAACTCAAGTCCAAATAATTATAAAAATAAATATAAAATGACGTTCAACACGATAAAAATTCTTTAATTAGTGTTTTGATCAACAAGTTCAATTTCTCCGATTGATTTCTGAAAAATAATCAAATAATAAACCTCAACTGTCACGTGCCAAATATTCTTATTTTGATTCCATCATTTGACAACAAGCATACCATAAACGTCACTATCTATATATGGTTTGATGTATATACCCAATTTCAAAGAAGGAGAAGAGAAAAATGTTAAGGGATGTACTTGAAAGAAGACTACGTACCAATACTTGAAGTTGGAAGAATGAAGACAGAAGACAAGATGTGCAACTTATAAAAAATTAGGACAAAATGTTTTTTACTAATATATATATATATATATATATATATATATATATAAGGGTATTTTTGTGAATTAAAGTTTAGCGAGTACGGTATCCACGGATACAAATACTATGATACCCGTACCCGCCCCGTTAACATGCGAGTATCAAAAATATCTATACCCACGGGTAGCGGGTATCCATTTCTTATCCATTGCGGATTTTATCCGCGGATACCTATGGGTACGGATATTTTTGACATCCCTACACTTGAGCAAATAATTATTAATGCAGCTTTATTTTTTTTAGAAGACAAAAATACTCATAAATATTATACATGGGTATTTAATATTTTATTTAATGTTCACAAATAAAAATTAAAACTAATTAATAATAAAATAATTATATTTTAATGTTGCTAAAAATTAAATATAAGAAATTTAAATTAACTGAAAAATTAACAAAAAAATAGTGTTAAACATCTAAAAAAAATAACATAAGAAAGTATAAATTAACAAAAAAACCAACAAAAAAATTTAGTGTTAAACATCTAAAAAAGTTACAAAAAGAGTACAATTAAAGTGTCAATTTGAGACTTAATTGAATTTTGTTTCTTTTTAGTAGAGACTTTAAAAATTTCAAAATTTTTGTTTTGTAACAGTAAGTTATTGTCTAAAAATTTAAAAAGATATTTTTATCTTTATAAAATTTATATGCATTTATACTATTTTAATTACTGTATTTAATTATTTCTACTTTCAATATAAAAATGATGATACCAAAACACATTTATTATTCTTTAATTAGTATCTTAGAGCATTTATTAGCATTTTTCTTTATTTTTTCGGTGTCTACCAAATACTTTTTTAATTATATATATTAGTTGGGAGCTCGTGTTGAAATGATTATTTTAACAAAATTATAACTAGTTGTGAAAAACCAGGTATACACTGAAAGCAAGTTATTGATACTTATGAAAATGAGACCGTTCGTAGCTACATTTGAAAATAATAATAATAATAATAATAATACTAATAATTTTTATTATAATTATAATTACCTAAATGAGCATTGGATTGGACAGGTGATTTATGCAGTGTTATAAGTGTTATAGAAGGATCTAATAGTTTATAAATTGTAAAAAAATGGTATATATAAAAGAAAAATAGAACAATTAAAATAATGTATTTTTACATAAAATTCCATATGATGTGTTTTACAAATAAAAATAAAAATAATTTTCACAAAATAATATTGCTGTAAATATTACAACTAAAAATGTTATTTCTAGGGATATCTTAAAATATGTTTGAATTTAATATTCCAATTAATATTTTAAAATTTTAAAAATAATTAATAAAGATAAATAATGGGTGTAATTGTGAGTTTAGAACTTTTCACTTCTTTATTGAGGATAAAAATATAAAATAACTCTTTGGACAATGATATTATGATTATCAAATTTTGATTCTAGTCTTTTATTCTTTAATGTGACTTAGAGTAAACCATTAATTAGTATATCACTATCTTTACCTTTGAAAGATTCAATGACCTATACTAGACCACGTCAAGAAGTAAAGAATAAGAGTTAAAGATAAAGAGTTATAGTATAATATTCTTAACACTTTTGAAATTAAAATATACTTCAAAAAATGGTTTTTTTCCCAAACTGGTGCAATTTTTTTTCCAATTTCCTAAAATAGTGCAGTTTTTTTTTTTAATTCCCGGCAGAGGTAAGTCGTGAGAAAATGGCACGACTTCATCTTGAAGAAGTCGTGCCAAATTAAGGCGAATTTGATTAAAATAAGTTGAAGTCGTGCCAACATGGAGAGACTTCTGTGTTATAAAGAAGTTGTGCCATATTCAGACGACTTTAATTAACATTTTAAGCAAAGTCGTGCCAATATGGAAAGACTTCAGTATTAAATTGTTAACGAAGAAGTCGTCCCATATCGGAGAGACTTCAGTGTTGTATTGATAATGAAGAAGTCGTATCATATTGGAACGACTTTAGTTCGAATAAAAATTAAATATTTTTTAGTCATGTTAATTAGTTAAATAATAATGCATATAAGTAATTAAAAATTTTATGATGATTTTGGTTTCTTATAATAGGACATTAGAGTTATCTATGAGAGCCTGTGCCACAAGGAGGTCTTCTTCGGTGTCGTCTAGGTCTTAATTGAGGGCTCTGAACTGGATCGTCATCATCATTATCTTCACCTAGATCTAGACGACACCAAAGAAGACCTCCTTGTGACACAAACTCTCGTAGATAACTTTCATGCCCTATTATAAGAAACCAAAATCATCATGAAATTTTTAATTACTTATATGCATTATTATTTAACTAATTAATATGACTAAAAAATATTTAATTTTTATTCGAACTAAAGTCGTTCCAATATGGTACGACTTCTTCATTATCAATACAACACTAAAGTCTCTCTAATATGGGACGACTTCTTCATTAACAATTTAATACTGAAGTCTTTCCATATTTGCACGACTTTGCTTAAAATGTTAATTAAAGTCGTCTGAATATGGCACGACTTCTTCACAACACAGAAGTCTCTCCATGTTGGCACGACTTCAGCTTATTTTAATCAAATTCGCCTTAATTTGGCACGACTTCTTCAAGATGAAGTCGTGCCATTTTCTCACGACTTACCTCTGCCGGGAATTAAAAAAAAAAAACTGCACTATTTTAGGAAATTGGAAAAAAAATTGCACCTGTTTGGAAAAAAAACCTCAAAAAATCTCATTTAATAAACTTTTTTAATAGCTTAAGAATAAATGTTTTTACTTTTTATATTCTTTAAAATGTAAGAAAAATATGTAAAAGAAATTATACATTTTGCATCCCTTGGTATTTTCCGCAACTCAACTTCTGATGCCGAAAACTTTCAACAATTATTCATAAGCAAGTTCATGAAAATATGTGTCATGAGTTGATGCCGAACATAATAAGTGGTCATTTATAAGCAAGTTCATGAAAACATTTGTCCACTCATTTAAGTTGATGTCAAACATAGTATTTGAGAAGCTAGTAGATAATAAGATTAAGAGTATAATACATGAGTTTACTACTAAGGAAGGTTATAATATTATTGGATCCTAATTAGTATTTTAAAAGGTAAAAACCTACCAAGGATACTATAAATAAAAAATGTAAATAAGGTAATTTGTAATTTTTTTATCACTAAAATTGATTAAACTCTTTAGAATCAAACACTTACTTGATTGGGCATCGGAGTACCTTTTCATGAATACTGACAATCTTGAGGAAATTAAACCGTAGAAGAGGAATGGTCAAAAATAAGAATAAATGAGATTTTTGAAAATCAAATGGATTAGGCTAGTATTCGGCCAGACAAAAACATAACAGTCTACTTTTTATTTCAATACATTTAACAATTGATTTTATGCATTAAGAGTTATGCCATGTATAATTATAATTGATTTAATTGACACACATGAACCATTATCAGTGTAATAAGATCATGAATCATGATTATCTTTCTTTATAATTTGAATTTTGTGTAAATATTTCGCACAACCTTAATAATAATAATAATATTTTTCGCTTTAAATAAAAACCTTAAGAAGAGTAGAAAGAATATAAGTAAAAGAATAAACAAAATCATGTTTACAGTTACTCGTCCATAAAAACAATAAATATTAACAATTACTTTAAAAAAATATAAATTATAGCTCAAGAAAAAAAAAATTCAGTTGCATACTTATCAATTATTCCCATAATGCTCCAGATCCAATACATTAAAGATAAATCTCATGAGCAACGAACTGTCTCAGAGATTAGAAAGCTACAAATTCGAATACACTAATTAATAAGAGGAGAGAATGTGGAATAAAGTACACTACACTAATCCAAATAATAATTTTTACAAAGTCAACTTTAACAGAAAGCATTATCCGAAAAAGCAAACACAATAAAATATAATTAGACAGCCAGAAGGATCGTAAAACTAAGAAAGCTGTCGTTAATAAAAAAATATGACAAAGTTTTGTTTTCGTGAATGCTGCCATAACATAAGGGGTTGAGTTATTTATGGGAATATTCTGTCACAAAAAGTTGAGCTCCAAAATTGTAATGTCTAAACAACATTCGTTAAAGTGCCTTATGTGTTATACAAAAGTAAATTAATCAATATTGTTTTCAGATGTTCACTTTTAGTGGTGCAAATAGACTTTGTTTAATAGCAATTAATATATATATATAATAAACTCTATATTTGACGTAGATATTATTATGATGCTCGCGATACATTTTAATGCCGTCTAATAAAAATAAATGGAATAATATGTAAGAAAATAAGACTTTACCTAATTCTTTACCTACCCTTTAGTTAATTACTAAAACCCTTGTTTAATCAGAATATTGAACCTCGACAAATATAATATTTCAATTTTTTTAATTTTAAACTTTTGCTTCTGCTTGATTTGAAAGTTTGCCATTAAGAAAAAGTGGACACAAATAAGTATGTTCATCATTAAGTTTAAAAGACCTATATAGAAAAAGTTGCAATAATGCATGCAAGAGAATAAATCCACTAATTTCACCCACAAGTCCTATTCTCAGGTGTGCTATAAACTCCTTCTTTTAGGATATATACTACAAATCCTTTGTAAATTCTAATCCTATATATGTGAAAAATTAATTATGACCTTAAATTCATAGATCAATTCACTTGGTTTATTATTGTTTCGGTACACCCAATAAGTCTTACATCACTTAGGAGTTGAGGTCAAGTGCATTTTAAATACTTCTACTTTCGATTTTTTTCCCAAACTAGTGCAATTTTTTTTCCAATTTCCTAAAATGGTGCATTTTTTTTTAAATTTCCGGCAGAGGTAAGTCGTGAAAAAATGGCACGACTTCATCCTGAAGAAGTCGTGCCAAATTAAGGTGAATTTGATTAAAATAAGCTGAAGTTGTGTCAACATGGAGAGACTTCTGTGTTATGAAGAAGTCGTGTCATATTCAGACGACTTTAATTAACATTTAAAGCAAAGTCATGCCAATATGGAAAGACTTCAATATTAAATTGTTAATGAAGAAGTCGTCCCATATTGGAGAGACTTCAGTGTTATATTGATAATTTTGGTTTCTCATAATAGGGCATGAAAGTTATCTATGAGAACCTGTGCCACAAGGAGGTCTTCTTCGTGTTGTCTAGGTCTTAATTGAGGGCTCTGAATTGGATCGTCATCATCATTATCTTCACCTAGACCTAGACGACACCGAAGAAGACCTCCTTGTGGCACAGACTCTCATAGATAACTTTCATACCCTATTATAAGAAACCAATATCATCATGAAATTTTTAATTACTTATATGCATTATTATTTAACTAATTAATATGACTAAAAAATATTTAATTTTTATTCGAACTAAAGTCGTTCCAATATGGTACGACTTCTTCATTATCAATACAACATTGAAGTCTCTCCAATATGGGACGACTTCTTCATTAACAATTTAATACTGAAGTCTTTCCATATTGGCACGACTTTGCCTAAAATGTTAACTAAAGTCGTCTGAATATGGCACGACTTCTTCATAACACAGAAGTCTCTCCATGTTGACACGACTTTAGCTTATTTTAATTAAAATCGCCTTATTTTAGCACGACTTCTTCAAGATGAAGTCGTGTCATTTTCTCACGACTTACCTCTGCCGGGAATTAAAAAAAAAAACTGCACCATTTTAGGAAATTGGAAAAAAAATTGCACCAGTTTGGAAAAAAAACCTCTACTTTCATTTAAGGACAAAATTACAACGAAACTATATGCTCTAAAGCAAACAGTACCTCAAGGGAACTCCATGGTGGTTCCTTTAGTTTATAAATACTAAAATGGATAAATATTTACAAAATAAATAATTAAAATAAAGTCTGGTTCTTACTAATGTTTTATACAATACTAATTTTATAGATAAATGTTGTTTATGGATAAATAATTTTTTACATTTATTTTATTGATTACATTATATTATTTTAATGTTTTATGCAATACTAATTTTAGAGAGATAAATGATGTTTATGGATAAATAATTTTTTTAAATTTCTTTTATTGATTATATATTATTTTATTTTAAAACCTTTATTACGATTTACTCCTCAATCTCTGTCTATTTATATATATCACTTATGTGCATGGGAAAAATACAAAATACACAATACATCAAACACTAGAGCTCATAACAATGATGTTCATAAAGTTTCAGATATTTTTCGCTGCATTCGATCCATCTAATGGATTGTTATATTTTAAGAGAGAAGTACAAATCATTATGTTTTTCCCAGTGGAGTGGGAGCATTTTCTCTCTAAAGATAGTGGTATGCGTGGTTCAACCCAAGTTATTTCTACTTCTTACTATTTGAGTTTATGAATCTTTTGTTATCCATATATTTGTTTTATTCTTATTATTAATTAATTATTATTTTTTCTTTTGATTATTTTTTTCCTAACATTCTTAGAGGAAAAATTATTTATGTGGGTAAAATTTTCTTTTTTTTTTCTAGTAACAAAAAATAAATTTTTGGTTCTTTGAAATATGATTTTTTTTCTATTTTGTGATATATAGAGTTCCTAATTAATATTTTATGATATTTCTAATAAAAATATTTGACGGACATATTTTAAATATTTTGTCTAATAATATTTATAAAATAATTTGTTATACTAAATTCTTATTGAGCTAAGGAAAGCACTTGAATTAAACTATTTGTAAAAAAGAAAAAAAATGTAAACTATCAATATGAAAAAAAAAGTTTAAAAAGTAAGATATTGTTATAATATTTATAATTTTTTTAAATGATTAAATTATTATTAAAGTACTTCCTTTCATTTTTTCTAAAGTTGTAAATATTTTTGTTGTTCAGACAAATAATTTTATTTAAATAAGTTATTTTTTTATTTCTCAATTTAAACTATATATTTTGAAATTGGTTTGTAAAGTTTTCATTATATGTAATTATCCTATAACATTATATAACATTATGTAATGAAATATTATTTACTTAAATTTATAATATATCAATTTTTTTTTAATTTGGATTACGTAGAAAAATTAAAATGTAATCCAACAAATAATAAAAACAGTGTAATAAGGTAGAAACTCATGAAATGAATTACTTTTATATATTTATGAAACATTTACGTGTATGTTATAAATTACTCATAAAATAAAACATTATGATAGTTGATATGAAAATTTCTTTGAAGTCATTAGGATCTCCCTGAGCTAGACCCCTTGGTCCCCAAGGTTATTAATTAGTTGCTAGTATAAATTTATTGAGTAATAGGAACCCTTTGAATCGTGTCTTAATTTATTGCTCACTTTTGCATCATCCCATTGACATCCTAGTTACTTGATAAAATTGACCAAGGTGTTATACCTTTTCTATGTTGCTACAAAAGAAAACCAATAAGTTTTCAATTAATTTAAATTTTCAACAATGAATAAAATTATTTTTTGAATAGTTTTTTTTTTTAATGAGATGAATAATACTTTGGCCAAGCATGAGTTATTTCGGAGCATCTTCCTTAGCCACTATTATTTCAATTCAACTCTGCCATGCATTCTTAACACAACAACGTAAAGTTGTGGTTGCCTCTCCGGGCCACCTTTCCTGTTATATTGCCTTTGACTTCTATCAATGGTCAATCATCCAAAACAACTAATTATATTTATCTCGGAAAATTATATCATGATTTTTATTTTTTTATTCTCATTATTTATTTTTTGACGTAACTTAATCGGTTACTGATTAATTGATTAATGTATTATTATATTTTTTTTAAAAAATTAATAACTTATACTAATCACGTTAATCGGTTACCGATTAATTGATTAATGTATTATTATATTTTTTTTTAAAAATTAATAACTTATACTAATCACGTTAAAAAATAAATAATGAGAGTTAAAAAATAAAAATTAAAGTATAATTTTCCATTTAGTAACTTGATTCAAACTAATCATCGTAATTCTATTCTGCAAATGCCTTTTTTTCGGATCAAAAACTTTGTGCTCTAATTTTCTCTGGCAAAAAAACATCTACTAATGTAAGCAATTAGTTACATTTCTGCTGCCATTAACAAACATTAATTATGTTTATTTTGCAGAGTGTCTAAAACCAAATTTCATTAAACTACTTTTCCTTATTCTTGAAATCTTAATTTTCTCGCCATAAAGTCCACAACACGAGGTATATTCTGTGACGAAAGTTCAACTTTTGAAGTGCGGGGCAATTTGGGACGTAATTTACAAGGCTAATGAAACTTCAACGTTAAAAAACTATATATCCGACGAGGCTAGAGTAATATCCAATATATCGAAAATGTAGAAATAACTAACTGAAATAAAATGGATTAGGAGAAAGAAGAAAACGCAGTAGTCATAGGTTTTACTGTATGCAAATTATTTCGTCTGAGTGACGCAGTGCAGCCTTGTGGTTTTACTACGTCGCATGTTGTGACCCAAAACAAGCAACGAACAAGGCTGGGAATTTTGAACAGAGACCATGTCAATAAAAACTGGTCAATCATGGGTTTCCTTATTTGATTTTGACTCTTTCCCCTCCCCTTGCTTTCATTATAAATACTAACATAACGCATCTAAATACAAACTCCACACAACTATTTCTTCATCAACCACCCCACTCTCATAAACACACACTACGAAAAAGAAAACCACAACTAACCCTTCATGGCTTCCATACAAACCTCGTCTCTACTTTCTTGTTCTTCCTTGTCTTCGAGGAAAACAATAAATGCTGCAATCCACGTCCCAAAACTCCCAAGATTTGATGTTTCACTGCCAAAGATACGTACTATAAAGAAGGCTGAGGAATTGAAACCAAGATTGCCAGAAAAGAATACGCAGCTGCACGATTATATTGATGAACAACAGCATTCTGCAAACTCTGATGCCCTTGTCCAACTCTATGCAATCCTCGAAGCTGTGGCCGACAGGGTTGAAATGCACAATAACATTGGCGAGCAACGTGATAACTGGAACACGCTGCTTTTGAACTCCATCAACATGATTACACTCACTGCAACAACCATGGCGGGTGTTGCAGCCACGTGTGGAGCGGGTGCACCACTTTTGGCTTTGAAGCTTTCTTCTGCGCTGTTGTTTTCAGCCGCCACCGGGATGTTACTCATCATGAACAAGATCCAGCCGTCTCAACTCACGGAGGAACAACGGAATGCTTGTAGATTGTTCAGGAACCTTCAGAGCGAAATCGAAACCACAATTGCACTTGGGAACCCTAACGAGGATGATGTGAAGGGTGCAATGATGAGGGTTTTGGCGCTTGACAAAGCTTTTCCACTTCCCTTGTTGGGAGGAGCCATGCTTGAGAAATTCCCTGAGAAGTTTGAGCCTGCCGTGTGGTGGCCTTCCAAAGTTGGCGAGGGAAAAGGAAAGTCACAGAGAATGGGAAAAAGGAATGGATGGAGTGAGGAACTAGAAATGGAAATGAGAGAGGTTATTGAGGTGGTGAAGAGAAAAGACAGTGAGGACTATGAAAGGCTTGGGAACATAGCGTTGAAGATTAACAAGAGCTTGGCCATTGCAGGTCCTTTACTCACAGGAATTGCAGCAGCAGGATCTGCATTTGTAGGCAATGATTCATGGTTGTCATTAGTGCCTCTGATGGCTGGGTCATTGGGTGCAGTAGTTAACAGTTTTGAGCATGGAGGGCAAGTAGGCATGGTTTTTGAAATGTACAGAGCCTCTGGTGGGTTCTTCAAGATGCTGGAAACCTGTGTTGAATCAACTTTGGAAGAGGAAGATTTGGAGAGAAGAGAAAATGGGGAGCTGTTTGAAATGAAGATGGCTTTGAAGTTGGGAAGAAGTGTGTCACAACTGAGGGAACTTGCTTCTAAATCAGCTTCTTATCGCATGGAAGGAGTGTTTGAAATAGACGAATTTGCTAGCAAACTCTTCTGAGAGAAAACATTTGTTCAATACATGTTCTTTCATTCTTTCTGTGCAGTCACAAAGGAGCTTAATTATTTACACTGCTTTATGAGAACCAGCAGTGTTTTTGGTCATTTGTTCTGAAACATTTGAAACATATATATATACAATTTTTTATGATATTTTTTTTTATAATGTGGAGCATGATATATTGATATTTTAATCAACTTTTACACTCTCTTCACTTCACCTTTTTATTTTTACTTTTCATCTCTCTTTTTTTATTCTTTGCAAATATAAAAATTTACTTTTTAATGATCATATATTTTCTAAGAAAATAATTGTGAAGTGGTTGGTGTGAGATCGTAACGAGATTAATTTTCTTAGTATAATTGTGACTGTTATTATAATATAAACACTTTTAAGTCATTTAATAAAAAAACAAAAACTTAGAATAATTTGTAAACTAACTAGTATAAAATATAATAAGTATATCATATATAGCATTGATATAAAAGATAATATATCACATTTGAATGTGGAATTAAAAGGTTGGAAAATATAAGTTATTTTTCTAAAGTAAATTTATATGAGTTGCAGTATTATTGTGAGAACACTTGAATTATTTGAACTTAAGATAAAATATCATATCTTAAATAGATAAAACTGAAGATGCTCTGATATTAATAATTGTTGAAAAAAACAGTTTTAGACTCCAATTGTACTTGCACAAATATTTACATTTACTTCAGTTTTTTTTTTTTTAAATGACTATGTATTATTATACCAATTTAGAGAGGTTTTGTGGGAACAATAAAAGAAGAGCATCAATTAAGTTTGTTTTTTTTTAGTTAAACATCAAAATGAGCAAAATATAGTTCGTCCTAGCAATGAAGTTCTTTATAATTCAACAATTTTTTTTCTCTTAATTTTAAAGCTCTTAGATTTTCAAATTATTCTTTTTTAATATATTAAATTAATTATTAGTAGTAACACGATCATTTCGATTTATATTTTTCAAGAATTTAAATACGCTTGCAGTATTTAAAAAATTCTAATCAAAGGAGAAAATTATTCTGTAAAATTTTATTTCTATTTATTGCTATTATTTGGTGAAATCAAATTATTGTATTTTCTTGTGTTTGAATTGTATCGTATCAACTCTTCATTGACGTGTGAATAGAATTAAATAAATAAAAAAAGAATGAGTACTTTGTTTATTTGAAATGCATTTTTTAATTTATAGAAGCCAAATTCAAACATCCCTATACCTGATTTTCTGAACTAATTTTAATTTTAAAACGTTGTTTTTTTTGTTGTTGAAAAGCAATGGTCTCAAACCTTTTCCCCACACAAAGATATAATGTATCCTAGTCAAAGTGGTACAAATGTTGGTATAACTTTGGTAAATGGGAACGTTGTCCATCACTATCCACAATAATCCCTCAAAAGGTGGAAAAGGGATCAAGCTTTTGGAATCACAAAAGAAATCCTATAAAATTAAAAACAACTAAATACATTAACGAAATTCGCATATTATCGTCTTCAAATCTTACGATTTAAACAAGAAAATGAGAAAATAATAAATAAACCAATAATAAACTAAAAACACAAATTGATAAATGCAGTATGACAACAACTTTCTATTAATGCTAATATTAAGTGCTAATATTATTATAAAAACCCCTGGTACCCAGTAACAGTAAGACTTATGAACCTTAATTAATTATAATATCATCTACCCATGTGATACTTTATATATAATTTCGTATGTTTTAAGCAAATATATATTTATTGTTAACGAATATACTTTATTCTTTATTAATGTTAAACAAAATTCGAGTAAACGCTTATTTTTATTTTTATAAAACAAGGGGGTTAAGAATAAGTGCTGAATTATTATTTTTATAGCATTTAGGTTTTTAAAGTTTTCTATGGTTAAGCATATATTAGTCCTGAGTTAGGCTTTGTTGAAAGATTTCCCAGTCAAATTAAAAACTGGACTGGTAGGTGCAAATGTACATGTTTTATTTTCCACTCTTGTAATTATTTATTGTCTTTTTGGTTTTTATTTTTTTTATATTATCAAATTTTATTAACATAACTTTATAAATTAGTTTGTAAGATTAAAATTATTTTATTTATATATTGTTATACAAGTTTTTTAATATTTCTTATTTGAAGAATATTTAAAAAAGAAAAATCTCATCGCTCAAATTGAATTCCACTATTACTTTAGGCAACTAGTACGACTTCAATGTTGTTGCATATGCATCATTCAATTTTTTTTTTCTCGATCAACAACTTTTTCCAAACTATCCTTTTCTATCCTATTGGAGTTATTTTTACTAGGAATTTATCATTCATCGATAGGGTCAGATTTGAATCCAATCTAATCGATCAAATGTAACTAAAATTTAATATTTTAATTTATTGAATTAATCCAATTTGGTTGTTCGAATTACGCATTAATTCGGTCAATTTCTTCAAATTAAAATTTATACTAAATTAAATTTTTTAATAAAAGAAAAATATTAATTTTGTTTTAAATAAATGACATAAATATAATTAATTTTTAACTAAAAGAACTACATGCATAATTCTAATAATAGTTATTATAATAGACTATGATTTTATAAAACTTACTTCTAAATTTTAATAAAATAGTATCATATCAAAAATTAAATTTTAAATTTTAAATATATTTACAAATTTATCAATATTAAAATATAAATTTGAATTGAGTCAAGTATCTATAAAATTGTAATTTACGAATTTAATGCCAATTATCCATTTTACTCAATTTTATTTATCTAACATTATTCACTTATTCAATCAAATTTATTTTAAAAAAATTTGAGTTCGGATGGATACAGGTTTTTCTTTTTTTCCTCGACGATGATAATTTAAATTGTATTTGGGTTTTTCGGGCTCAATTTTAAATTTTGTTTTTGCCATTTATGTAATTTTTTCCCCTTTGATTTCAATTTACCATTTTTTTTTTGTCAACTGGGAGGGTTTGTGAGCATAAATATTTAATGCTTTATGTCAATTAATTACAACTGTTTTTTGGGTCAATCATAATAATGTTTAACCTTTCTTAAAATCGACAACTTAACAGAAAGACTAAATTAGGAAAAAAGAAGGAAGAAGATGAAATATATAAATAAATGTAACAAAGAGGTTATAGGACTAAATAAAAAGAATAGATTGAGAATAAAAAAATGTTTTTCGTAGCATAATAGTCCTTGAATGAATGAGTAGATAGCATGAATAGTTAGTTGTCATACTAGCATAGCACTTAGACCAAAACTGAGTACAAATCTTTGCATGATCCTTATATTCAATATATCCAATGTTAAATAATATTTTTACGTTTGAATTTGATCTCAAATGCATTTTGAATTCAGAAGTCACCCAAGACCAAGATTAACTTAATTATTAATCAATTTTATTAAAGCCAAAATAATTATATTTTCAAATATCTGTTTTTCTCTCTGACCTAGATTAACTTCACTATTAATCAATTTGATTACAGCCAATAAAAAGACAGTAGGGAAACAGTCCAAGACTTACAGTTTCAAAGGATGAAGAAAGCAGTAAGCATTATTTTCTCCTATGAAGAACAAAGCAATAAATAAACTGAGTTCTAGGATTCGACTTATTTTAAATAAATGAAATATATATTAGATGTTAAAATTCTTAGATTTACAGATGAAATTTCACTTTGAGAGAATAAATACTAATAAAATTTAAGTCCAACCACATAATACATTAAGATTATTTTTAACTCAAAATTTTGAAACAATAGGAATCCACATATAACGATAAAATTAAATATATTTACGACAAAATAAAAAATAAATTACAATTTAACCGTTAATAAGTTAATTTTATGCTGACTTCTTAATAAGGAAAAAAAAAACCCACGAAAATTGGGTGTCAAAACCGTACGGCCGAAGAATTTGTCCAATTTACTTTTCAAGAGGAAATTAAGAATAAATTTGCAGCAATTTGACCTTTGTGATATTTTGTTTTCTTGGGGGAGAGGGATGTTAAAGTCACGTATTCTTTATTCTTTGTTCAAACCGAACGATTCATAAGTTTATTTAATGGACCAGGTAAATTTGTTCAAATTCTTAGCATGATGACATATTGCACTGTTGAATTTAAGATACCAGAAAAATTGAGAGATACCGATCTTATTCAAAACATAAAGAAAATATAATTTATGTTTTTGAATGTACAATTAAATTTGTCCTCACTTTTTTGTTTTTAATTTGATACTTCATATTTTTCAAACAGCTTTTATAACGATGTTACGCGTATTTAGACTTGGTACATGATACCCACAATATCCACATTCGCCAATAATAAAAACTGCTTTGGATTTTAAAAGATTATGAGGATAAAACTGATAATGTTTTTGAAAGGCTGAAATTAAATTCACTTAAGAAGAAAAATATTATCAGATCACAATATTTTGATTTACTAAAGTTGATAAAATATTTTTTTGATAAAGAAATGCCACATCCGATCCTTTGCTATATTTTTTAAACTCGAAGTTGTCCTTTTAACTGAAATATAATTCATATTCTATGTTATAAAATATCTATTTTATACATTGACAATTTTATTTTCTCAAATTTTAAACTCAATTGCATTTTATAAAACCCAATAAATTATATAAAAAATTCCACTATTTTTTATTTTATTATAAAACTCAGTAAATTATATTAAAAATTTTATTAAAATGATTTTATATCACAAATTCCTAAATATTTCACTATTAAAATTTGAAAAAAAATCCAATTAACATAAAAGTTAATAGACTAAAATTGTGTATAAAATTAGAAAATATACTTTCAAACAGAAAGAATAACTTTAAAAAGCAAAAGTTTAAATTTATTCATTTTGATGTTAGAGGTCAATCGTTTGTATAATTGATTGATGAAAAAAAATCTTTTATGACTTTCATAAATATTAAAAAGTAGAATTTAAATTTAACTTAACATTATTAAATTAGTTAAAATAAAGTAAGAGTTTATACTTATTTATATATTATAATTCAATTACATTTTTAATTAATATGAGATCTCCAATAATAATAGATACTGGTGTGAATTTACACTTTAAAGTATAAAATATTTGAAGCTTTTGAAATATTAAAGTCATGATTAAAAATGAAACAGGGTTGAAGATAAAAAAGGAAAAAGTATTTAAGTATTTAAGAAAAACAGGAAACTAGCTCAACTACTACCTAAAACGAAAATAGGAAACATAGCAAATTGAATTGGATTAAATGCGGTATACGAGAATAATTAGGTATTTTTTTACGTAAATTTGATACCGTAACAACATACGATTAATATGTTATGTTTTGGGTAATCTTTATAGATTATTAACTTCTAAGTCAATTGTGATTATGTAGGAATATTTTGGAAGGGTATGCTATTTAGTAGGGTAGATAGTGATATTTATTAAAACTGTCTGAATTAAAGTTAAATGAGTTAAGAGTATTTCAAGTGTTCTATATTACATATAAATACTGTCTGGTTAATAAAAAAAAAATCAAATAGTACCATTGAATAAATATTAAAAAATTAAGGAAAAAATATATATTTATTTAATATTTCATTATTAATCTTAGACAGTAAATATATTTTATATTTCCAAATTAAAATATATATGTTAATCTAGTTATTTGTATTTTCTTTTCTCCTTTGTAAAAGCTATAATCCTCTATTTATATAATAAAAAAATTTATATTTTAACACTCACGTGAGTTATTTAACTACATATTTTTAGGGATAAAATATTCATTTAAAAAATAAATTTTTGTATTTAAAAAAATAAAAAAAAAGTGTCAAACACATATAAAAAAATTGGATATTGAAATCTACACGATACAAAATCAGTATAAAGGGTATAAAGGGAACTTTCCTGCAGTTTTTATTTATTAATTTCAATGTAATTGTTATTAAGGAAAGGAAAATATAGCGAACAACGTTAGCATGATGTTAAGACCTGGCTATTGGGTACAATATTTTGAACACGAAGGGGTCAACCTGACATAAGCAAATATGTTTTAATGGACCCAACCACCACCTTCATTTTTTTTCTCCCTATCTAGCACCTTCTCTCCTCTTCCACGCTATTATATATACGTATGCCACCTACCTAACCTTCACAATTTCTTCATCCAACACCTTTCACAAACCATACACAAAAATCTTGCAACATGTCTTCCTTACGCGTTTCCATACTAAATAATAACCCTTTACATTCTTCTCCATCTTCTTCCTCTTTCCAGAGAATCAATTGTTCTATCAATGTCCCTAAACTACCTAAACTCCCCTCTTCAGTTCCCAAAGTGCTAGCATCATCTACCAGAAGCATGGTTGAGGAAATGGGAAAATTCAGAGTCAGAGACAATTATAACTCTTCTTTTGCGGAAAAGAACCATACCAGCAAAATAATGCACGATGGTGATCTTTACAACACTACAAATTCCGAGGCCGTTATTCAACTCTATGCAATCTTGGAGGCTGTGGCTGACAGAATTGAAATGCATACCAACGTTGGAGAACAACGTAACAATTGGAACACCCTCTTGTTAAACTCCATCAACATGCTAACGCTCACGGCTTCAACCATGGCTGGTGTTGCAGGCACGGGTAGTTGTGAAGGGGCACCACTTTTGGCTCTTAAACTATCATCTGCTCTTTTGTTTTCTGCAGCCACTGGGATGCTACTTGCTACCAACAAAATCCAGCCCTCACAGCTTGCCGAGGAACAAAGAAATGCTGCAAGGCTTTTTAAGCAGCTTCAGGCACAGATCCAAACCACAATCGCTGTTGGAAATCCCAGTGAAAGTGATGTGAGGGGTGCTATGGAGAGGGTTTTGGCGTTGGACAAAGCATATCCGATGCCTTTGTTGGGAGGAGCAATGCTTGAAAAGTTTCCTGAAAAGTTTGAAGGTGCTAGATGGTGGCCACAAAGAAGATTGAACAATGAGAAAGCACAGATGAAGGGTAAGAGCAATAATGGATGGAGTGTGGAGCTGGAAGAGGAAATGAGGGAGGTTGTTGAAGTGGTGAAGAGAAAAGACATGGAAGACTATGAGAGGTTGGGGAACATTGCTCTGAAGATAAACAAGGGTTTAGCTATTTCAGCACCTTTGCTCACAGGAATTGCTGCATTAGGGTGTTTGTTTTCAGGAGACTCATTAGTTCCTGTGGTAGCAGGGTCCTTGGCTTCGGTGGTGAATGCTCTTGAGCATGGAGGGCAAGTTGGAATGGTGTTTGAAATGTACAGAAACTGTGGTGGATTTTTCCAGCTTTTGGAAGAGACAATTGAAGCCACAATTGAAGAGAAAGACTTGGAGAAAAGAGAAAACGGAGAACTCTTTGAATTGAAAATGGCCTTGCAATTGGGAAGAAGTGTATCACAGCTGAGAGAACTTGCTTCAAAATCTGCTGCATATCGCATAGAAGGGAGGGAGATAGATGAATTCGCCAGCAAACTCTTCTGAGATGAAACATTTTTTAATTTTTTTTGTTTAATTATTTACATACCATTCTTTTCAGAAATGTATATATTGTGTATTTATCTGACATGCAAAAGTGAGAGAGAATATATTTAGATGAAAGTGTAATTTTTTTGGTAAAAGATTTAAGGTGTGGATACATGTACATGGAATGATGACTAGTTCACATTACTTTTAATAATGTTTTTTTTTTTTTTTCATTCTCTTTTAGCATCCTTGTAGGATATTAGATCACAAATTTAATATCAGTGTAAGATAATGAAGACTCATTTAATAGGCCAGGCGTGCCTATGACAGTCATGTATTATTTATTATATAGATGGTCCAACAATTTTTTATTTCAATATATAGTAAATCATTGACTATTCAAGTTTTGAATCAAATATAAACAGAAACCTAACGTTGCCAACAGAACCAACTTATTGAACTTGGAAAACGTCTTGTTGACAATTTCTTATTTCAATATATTATAAACGTTTTGTTGTCTCATTTTATTGTCTCATCCTTCGATAATATATATATATATATATATATATATATATATATATATATATATATATATATATTTGAGATATATGTATGTATATGAAATAAATAATAAGTGATTTAGTAATTGTATATCATATCAATACAATGATGTTTTTTTGGTTACACAAGTTTTTTTATTGATATCATAAATTGATATTGAGGTTAAAAAATATTAACTGAAATATAATTGATTTTAAATGTCCTATTGTGTTTTTTTTACTGAGCCCCAGACGCTAATCTTATATATTGTTAGTCTGGCAAACTTTTAAACACAACGAACTGTGTAATTTTCTTTCAAATAGACCTTCCCAATTCATGTATATATACATATATGTCGAAAACTAATTAATTTTGCAAACTATACTGTAAGATATATTTTCACTGGGTAAGAAAAATTAACAAAAGAAAGAAAATTTGGTTATAGTTTACCAGAGGAGATACTTGTGCACGTTGTCTCATTAGACATGTAACGTAACCCTTCCTCGCCCAAAAGAAAGCACAAAAAAGCATATTAGGGTTCACATCAGAAAATATGCTTGGGATGGTTATGAAAATTAAGCTATTTTAATAATTAATTATATTGTAATTGATTATTGCTAAAATAAATATTATAAAAAAGTGATTTGGTAGGGTCTACACTGAACCAGTTAATTTTGATGAGTTCCTACCTGTACGATAGTTTTTTAATCCCCACATCTTCCTTGAATATGATAATAAATATGAGTTAGCTGCATGTCTATTTTTCATCCCAAGAAAACAAGTAATTAGATACTTCAAAATATTTTGAAAATAAATTAATTAAAACCCTCTTTAAGAAATTCTGTACCAACGTTGGCATTGCTTCCGTCAGATACACTGGTAGTAGGTGAACTTGTGAGTCCTCTCTTTACACCTTTTATGTATATGCTGTTTATTTATTTGTGCAAATCCTTCGTATACATAGATTTTATTCCGATTTTTAATAAATATGAAGTTGACCATCAAGAGAATAAATACATAAAACATTTAAAATTAAAATAAGACGTCACTACATCGTCATCGATTTAATATGTGAAAGCATATACAGGATTATTGAAAAATAATAGTTTGACTCAAAAAAATACACACCTACTTTATAACTCACTTTATTAATATAATAATATAAATGAAAATAAATTTAATTAAAATATTATTATTTTAAATTATCAAATACATGTTTTCATTTGACAGGAGCCGTTTAAATTTTAAAATAATATTATTCGTGTGATATTTTTTTTCATGAAAATATAAAATAAAATTACACACTCGCTTTTTCATCCGCGTATCTCCATCACATGTTGTCTCAGTTTTTCACTTGTCTCGTGTTATAAACTTGTCAAACTTCGTTGTACATTCAGAGAGGCTACCAAACTCAAACTTACATGGAGCTGACACTTTTTAACCTTGGAGAACAAAAAAATTGTTTTATAATATAATGATCTTGAGAACCACGAAGTTCAACCCTCGATTTCATTGCAAAACAACTACTAACCGAGGCAATCCGAGTAGGAGACGTTGTAGTTTGAACAAACATGGATCCAAAATCTGAGCAAAAAGTCAAACCCCATATCATCCGGTCAACAGTTTCCATGTCTGACCCTTTCTTTTCATCCTTCTGTTCACACGTAAACTCCTATATATTGCAACCCTTCGCCACCTACAACATCAAATCAAATCGAATCAACAACATCAGACCTAAACCACTATGTCTTCCTTAAAAATTTCATCTTTGCTTTCTACTACCTTTTGCTCCACATCACCATCAACAATAAAATCCTCTATCCACCTCCCAAACAAACTTTCTATACCTCTTTCTGTCACACCAAACCTAAAACCAAGTAGAAAACTGTTCGAAGAGTTAAACGGTTTCTCCCACACAATCCCAATTCTCCAAGACAATCCAGGCAACAACTCCACCACCACCACCTCCACATCCTCAAAAGCCACCATTGTTCAACTATACGCACTTCTCGAAGCCGTGGCTGACAGAGTGGAGATGCATCGCAACATAGGCGACCAACGTGACAACTGGAACACGCTTCTGTTGAACTCCGTCAACATGCTCACACTCACCGCCTCCGCTATGGTCGGCCTTGCCGCCTCCATCGGCGGTGGCGGGGCGCCGCTGTTGGCTCTCAAACTATCCTCCACGCTCTTGTTCTCCGCCTCCACGGGGATGTTGGTGGTGATGAACAAAATACAGCCCTCACAGCTTGCCGAGGAGCAAAGAAATGCCACGAGGCTGTTCAAGCAGCTCCAGTCCCACATCGAAACAACGATAGCCATTGGAAACCCTACCGAGGAAGACGTGAAGGAGGCGATGGAGAGAGTTTTGGCCCTAGACAAAGCGTACCCACTTCCTTTGTTAGGAGCCATGGTTGAAAAATTCCCTAAGAAGTTTGAGCCAGCAGTGTGGTGGCCTTCAGCGCAAAAAAGAATGAACAGCTCAAAATACCAGGAAGGGAAGAATAATGGGTGGAATAAGGGGTTGGAAATGGAGCTTAGGAATGTTTTGGAAGTGGTGAAAGAAAAGGACATGAAGGACTACGAGAGGTTAGGAAACATGGTGTTGAAGATCAACAAGAGTTTGGCCATTGCAGGGCCTTTACTCACCGGCATTGCCGCTGTGGGATCAGCATGTGTGACGGAAGGTTCATCATGGGGAGCTATAGTGGCAGTTATTGGAGGGGCATTAGCAACAACTGTTAATGCTTTTGAGCATGGAGGTCAAGTGGGGATGGTGTCTGAAATGTATCGAAACTGTGGTGGATTCTTCAAACAGTTAGAGAACACGATCCAAGACACGATGGAGGAAGATGAGGATCAAAGAGAGAATGGGGAGTTGTTTGAAATGAAGCTGGCTTTGAAATTGGGAAGGAGTTTGTCACAACTCAGAGATCTTGCTAGAAAATCTGCTTATTCCCGGATAGAGGGAACAACAACCGATGAATTCGCTAGCAAACTCTTCTAATTGTTTTTCTTGTAATATAATTAGCTAACAATTAATCCATTTTTTTATTCAATTTTACTTAGTTTTTTCATGTAATTTAGTTTTCTTTTTAACAAATCTTGTAATATATTTCTTGCTGTTTTTGCGGACACGCATGCAAAGAAATTATTAATCTGCTCTGACTCATCAAAATAAAGAAAAAAAAATGTGTGGCAATTTTCTCGTCAAGTTATTACAACTCCCTTGTCATCTTTTACCTAATCGACAACAACCGTGTGTAGACTTTTCAGTTTACTAGCGGGAGACCATCATAAACTCAGAATCAACGTAAGAACATAGTATTTTAAGTCAAAGTTGTGTATGCAAAATGTGTAGTTTTAAGCATCTTTTATATTTGTGTCATAATCTAATATGTTCATCACTTTTTTTTTTTGTTAATCTAAATTTCTTAAACGGGAAAGCATTAGATCTTGTTTGGAAGAATTGGTTAAAAAATATAAATATGTTTTTCATAAATTAAGGTTGATTTATATTTTTTAAACAATAATGCTATTATGGATTTTTTTTTGTCGAATTTGGGTATATAAATTAATTTATGTAATTATACATTTTTTTGAGAAAAGGTGTTGTACTTTATCCAAACAAGGGTTAATCAAAGTTCTATAATGACTTAATAATTTTAAAATTTCATAATCATTTATCTCTAATAGAGTTGATATAAAAAAAAATCTTAAAATAATAATCTTAAAAAACTTCTATCAACCATTATCATAATCCGGGAATGAAATTCTACTTCAATCGCTTAAACAGTTTCGTTATCCAGTTTTCTAAATAGAAAACCACTTGGAAGAAAAAAAAGATGTATTAGAAGTGATCAGTAATTTTTTTCTATAAAATTTAATCATAAATAACATTAGTAAATAGTCAAAACTATGGGCATGTTGACCAAGAAAACAATCATGACAATAATTAATTATATATATTGTTAATAAATCCTACCTGATTAGATACAAAATTTTGTGGTATTAGCCAACCAATAATTTTAAATATGTGTTTAAAAGGAAAAGTTACAAATACTAACAAAATGGTATATGTTTTAGCGAAATATAAAAATATCCGTTATCATATATTTTAATTGAAATCATTTTAGAACTATTTGTTGTCCATATTTATTTGATTGCTTGAATTATTTTTGTTAAAAAATACAAATATTTTTTATGAGAAACGTTTTTGAAATAATAAATAAATAAAATCATCCTGGTTGGTGCTCATTCTTCATGGGTTGTTTGTATATTTTTCTATGCCTTAGAGGTCAGAAAATTGTAAATTCTTAAATTTAAATTGTATCAAATCCTACCAACCAAATTTTTTTTATATTAAAGAAGAGTGACATCTGATGCAGAAGCATTTCAAAATGTTGACTAGAGCGGAATTTCAAGCATTTTAATTTCAAAATATCAGTCAGCGAGGAATGAGTATGGATAATCTACCGAGGATAAATCATTGTAAATTTCGAAGTAGATATTAAATTGATAATTTTACGGATATTGAGTGATAAATAATAGATATTTTTACTATTTAACTATTAATGGATTAGATAAAAATATTATGATATTAACCTGTGAATACATATTCAAGTTTTATTTGAATATTTTTAAAATTTTATAAATTTCTGTTTTAGGATTTGAATTTATATTTAAAAAAATATTTGAAAAAACTATCAATGAGTACTTTATACCCGAGTTCCTCATGTCCTTATTACAAGACACGTTTTTAGGAGAAGTGATCTTATCCCTTTTATATTAATTAATGATGATAAAATAACTGTAAGTGTCATTAATAATGGAGGTTAATTTGATATATTAGTATTATTGTTTTCAAAAACTAAATTAAATAAATTATTTTCATTCATTTGTGTAATTATATTAAAAAAAACCCTGCTATTAAAAAAAATATAAAAGGGAATAATACATAGTTAAAACTGTCATATGACTTGTTCCTGTCTGACTATATTATAAACAAATGAATTTTTTCTGACACAGTCTTGAGCCAACTAATCATCAAATCATTTTAGATTGATTCAAAAAGTTAAACTAAATATATAAAAAACAAAAACATGTATTTTTGAAATTTAAAATATAACTAACAAAAATTTAGATCAGGTCGTATCCATCTGTGTATTTTTTTCTTTCTAAAGGGTAGTGCTAAATCGATTTTTTTTTAGGAATAAGAGATCGAACTTATCACATTAGATAGCAAGCATGTTCAGTTTTGCATTTAACTTATTTTACCTCTACATACAGAGAAACGGAGCAACTAGAGAAAATCTTTGAAAAGCAACATGATTATGCAGATAACAGCAATGAGGCTATTAAAAAAAAAGTAGTAAAAAACTTCATAGAGAAGAAAACTTGTGAAGCTCTGTGAATACATGTCCACTTCGAATTCCATAGATGTCACATTGAATTCAGTGTGGAAATTCGTGGAACAATGTCAGAAAATTTGAAGATAACACTCAACTATCGTAGGACAATGGCATAGAAGTTCATTACAAGTTCCAGATTATAAGATAACCAGTTGAAATCAGGAGGGCTTATAGTATTTTGTTGGTACAAATGGCATCTTTGTGACAACTCCTTCATTGGACTTTCCTCGAATAATGATCTGTACTTTGGTGCCTGCCTTGTGCAATCCTGATTTTACATATCCCATGGCAATGTTCTTCTTGAGGCAAGGGCTGAATCCGCCACTGGTGATTTCCCCAATGTTGTTTCCTCCTTCATCTTGAATCTCACTGTGGCTTCTAGGAGGAGGGCCAGAAGAAAAGAAACCAACACGCCTTATCTTAGGACCTTCTTCAAGCTGTTTTAGTATAACATCAGCTCCTAGAAAACCCCCTTCTGCTCTCCTTCTCTTCCCTATGGCCCATGTCAGTCCTGCTTCAATCGGTGTAATGTGTTGTTCTAAGTCGTTGCCATATAAACACAATCCAGCTTCAAGACGAAGACTATCTCTAGCACCTAATCCTGTCAGTCTTATCTTCCCTTCAGATTTTTCTAGAATTGCCTTCGCAAGATCCACTGCATTCTCCGAGGGAATTGATATTTCAAATCCATCTTCCCCAGTATACCTGAAATTCTCAATAAAGATTCACTTATTATGCACAGTACTGTCATTGGGTTTAAGCATTGTGCCATTAGATAACAACACAAAAGGACTAACTGAAATTATCAAATTGCACTCATTTACACTCATTACATCAGATACAAGACAAAATTTCAGGTAGCATTACTACATTTCAGGTAGCTTTACAAGGTCAATTGTTAATGTTACCGAAAGAAAACATACCCTGTCCTTGTGAGAAAGCATTGCACACCATTGATGTCCAACACACGGAATTCCCCAAAGTACATCTTGCTTAAGTCCTCTTTTGTCAGGTGTTGAAGAACTGGAGCAGCAAGGGGACCCTGCTACAAAAGAAATATTGGTTATTTGTTAATTTTAAAGTGAAGAATAGTTCATTAATTTCACATGGCCTTCTGATAGGAAAAATTTATGTACATGTACAAGATTTGCTAACTGAATAACAGCAAGGTGAAAGTGTGTGATGATGTAAATGTACAAGAGCGTGATAAGTGACCTGCAGAGCAAGAAGAGATCTTTCATCATGGATGTGCCATGACACATCACCACCTTTTGCCTTGAAGGCCTTCATATGGTCCTCAATATGAGCCAGATCTTTATCCCTACACCCAGCATTCACAACCAAGTATATGTGGTCATCTTTCACCTTGGTAATCACTGAATCATCAATTAACCCTCCTTTTTCATTTGTGAAGACAGTGAGTGAACCAGCTCCAGGGGCAAGCCCAGCAACATCAGCAATAACAAGCTTTTCAAGGAATTGGACAGAGTCCTTTCCTTTGAGGCTTAGCCCGCACATATGAGAAACATCAAAAAGGCTACCATTCTCCCTACAGTTCACGGTTGAGTCCATGATTGAGTCCTTGTATTGAATCGGCATGCTCCATCCAGCAAATGGCACCATCTTCCCTCCATTAGCCACATGGAAATCATAAAGTACTGTTCTTTTCAGCTCCGCTTCATTGGAAAAATACCGAAAAGCAACACTCTTCTTATCACCGTGGCCAAGACGGCGAGTCATCGATTGCCCAAGTCGCCACAAGCCCCCCCTCATTTTACGTTATCTGATCTGGAATAAAAAGAGTTCAATATCAAAATTGTCTATCTACACACACCATAACTTATAGTCATTGGGGGGTCAGAGAAATTCATGTCTTCTATAGTAATCAAAATGTTACTCTATAATCCCTCTTTCAAAAAGGGGCAAAATTTCCAGGTTAAAAATTGAAATAAAACAAGTTGTTTGATGCCATTTAATGGAGATGTGCGTCACAGTTCTACAAATTATCAAAACTTAGCAGAAACGAACAAAAGAGACTAATGGCCACTGGCCAGATTCATAGGTGGAACTTATTAGAACAATAATTCCATTTCTTCATTTACACCAGAAGTGGGCAAAGTTCATTTTCTCAGACAATGAAATCAATTTTGTTAGATAATCGTAAGTAAAATTCCAAACATGAAGCGTCGTAGAAAACCGCTAGCAAACGCATTGTAGAACTGAGAACCTGAATCAAGATATCAATGTGACGCCGCAAATAGACACAGAACATCTGATAATTACAAAATCAATGAATTAAAAGATGTTCTTATCACCAACAGTAATACATAGCATAATACCCCACGCGGCCAGAAACTCGATAAGATCAAATCAAATCTCTATTTAATGTCCAGATCCAAATTTCAATTCCAGATTCATCAGAATCATCACGAACTCAAGCAATCCAAAAAAACATACAGATCATGGTATCCTACGTGTTGCAAAGACAAGTACAGATGGAAAAATGCAAGGATAAAAGAGAAAAAAGAAGGGTAAAGGCACTTACATGGTTTTCTTTTTGGCGTGTGAATCTATTCAGAATGGTGGAAATCTGGGTGCACGAAAAGGCATCAGGAGTGCAAAACAGAAGGATCCGAAAGACAACCTTTTTCTATATATATGTGAATGGAATGTACAAGGCTCGCTTATCTGCTGCAATTGGACACAATCAAATAAAGAAAAAGAGAAAAGATTAAAATAAAATAAAAGAAATAGAATGGGGTTGGTGTGCTACAGTGTTAGTGAGTGTGAGTGAATATGTTGAACCTTAAGAATTGAGATACCCCATTGCTGCTAGTCAGTGTTAATTAGGTGCATAACCAGACACGAGTTTCCCTTGTCTTGTTCTTTTCTTTTTTTTTATGCAGCTGATGTTCAAGTGTTGCTCAGTCATAGTATGCTTTCTATGCACCTCAAGCATCGTATGGTTCTAGAATGCGAATCACCACATTGTACTGCTTCTGCCGAGGATCTTGTCCGAGGTTTACTGTACACTGGGACCTACTTAGCGAGGAAAATCTAAAAACCTTGTTTGCTTAGATTATAGATCAGGGGAGTTGATATACTCACCATTCTAAAATATAATTGCAATTTTAGTTTTTTTAAAAATTAATTGATTTGATGTTGTTAATTTTGATAAAAAAAATACAAAAAATTTATATTCTAAATGTGTCGTGACACGTCCCATTTTAATAAAATAAATCTAATAAATAAAACGTCATATAATTATAATATAAAATAAAATATTAACAGAAAATATACGAGGATCCACTATTACAATTATTTCAAGTATACCGGAAAAGAAAAACCATTGGCACATAATAATACCATAAAAACTTAACTAAAAAGGGTAACAAGTTAGTAAAAGATTGCTCACGGAGCAATGAATTTGAATCCTTATCTAATTACATGCACTATAACACCATCAGTCTCTCCAAGAAGATCATGGAATTACATCTAGCTCATACCAGAGACATGTTCTCACATCAAATCCACATATTATCTCAAAGCATTATAATCTCGTGCTAATGCACAACCAACCAATTTATGTTTCATCTTATATCAAGCACAACAAAATCTCAGCCTCATTATATCACATAAAACATACATGGCATCATACTTCATGCTTTAAGGTAAATCACCCAGACAAACAACCAAATCAGAGAAGAGAGTAGCACTAACGCACATCCTTGCACCAGTCTCGCTCAAGCTAGAAGCATTCGCTTAAGTGGTAGAAGCCTATCGCTTAAGCTAAGCGTTCTCGAGCGAGAGCTCAAACAGTGAGTACAAGGTTCTGTGAATTCTCACTTAAGTAGGACCTTCTCGCCTAAGTGAGATTACTCTTCGCTCAAAACAAAAGTTTGATGCCTGAGCAACAACTCGAACAGAACCTGGGTGAGTTTCTACTACTCTCGCTTAGATGAGGCTTGCTCGCTTGGGCGAGAATAGCAGGTTCCTCCCTTGCTCACACATGCAAACCAGAAAAACAGTTCCAAGCAACATCCAATTCATTTCCATACAAACACAAACCTCAAACATGCATCTCAATTATGAAACATAACCAAAACACACAATATACTTCAGAACGTAAACAAATCTAGCTTCCCTTATTACCTTGACAGAGAACAACACTTGAGAAGAGAAAACCCTTTGTGGAAGGAGCACAAAGGCCTGGAACAACTTAAAGAGCTGAAAGTGAGAACACAAGGACTAGAATGAGGTTCTAAAGAAGACCTTAAACAGAACCAACGAACCCAAACTGATAGGGAAAAAAAACACAAAGGTTGGGTGTTCAACTTACTTGGAAGGAGTATTCGATTAGCTCAAAGGAGGATCTTACTGTACCATAGCTCATCTTCTGATTCAAAAAGCAAGAATAAGAACACTCTTTTTAAGTGAGAGAGAAAGAGAGAATGGTTGAGCGAAAAAAAAAACTAAAAAGTTTTTTCTGAAATTGGAAAAAACCGATGTACTGATTTAGACTTTACCACCTAGCCTGATCCAACTCATAAAACAAGGTCTCACATATCCCATATTACATCAAGATTTGTATTAACAAAAATAAAAATAAAGTATCTATATATTTATTGTTAATCTTAATGTATGCGAAAAATATGTTAAATTGTAGTAATTTTTGTAGTTAAAGATAGTAATACTACACATTCTTCATAACTGAGGAGACATTATTGAAGAATTATGCCCCTTTCAAATATAGCCCTATTAAATTTACATTAATATTAAATAACTCCGTTATAATAAGTGTGATTAATCAATTTTAATATTTTAATTGCTCAGCGTCTGCACTAAGCTTACTGTAATATAGCATTGAAATTCTCTATTTTACTAGTTTTTCAAATGCACTTATTAAATTTTCACTCGTTTATATTATTATTTGGAAATTTGAATCCATTTTTCAACAATAATGTAATTATAGGAGCAAAAAAAAATTATCTGGCATTTTTTTGGGAGGAATACATTGCATTGAGAAAGAGAGATAAATAAATGTAAAATGAGGGAAAGACATGTACATGACATGTGATATAATTAAAAGAAAAAATTATTGAGAGTTATTGGGTATATAAATAAATGAAAAAGGAACAAAATATAACAATGTATCGAGGTTGAAAGAAAGAACTGGCAGGTAACATACCAAATTTATTTTAGATAAAGAAAAAACACAATTGGGATTTTTGAAATAATAAATAGTATTTTATTAGTTTGCAATACTAAATGTGATTCATGCATTTTATACGATAAGGAGTGATATTTGATGATACACTCATCAATAGTCTTTTGAATGACCCTGGTTAAGATACAATAACAAATAGTTTTGAATAAATTTTGGGGTTCCTAAGGATGGTTGGCATCAAGTTGATTGGTGGTGACCTTTGCTCCGCTTGTTCCCATACCGAAACCAAAACCCATGCCCATGCCGAATCCAATTCCAAACCCATTCTTAACACCATTTTTGTTATAATAATCTCCTTCTCTGCCTCCGCCTCCACCCATGCCCATGCCGCCTCCAAACCCACTACCATGACCATAACCTTCATTACCACCTCCACCACCGCTTCCACCTCCACCTCCACCTCCTCCTCCCATGCCACCATTGCCTGTACCTCCACCGTAACCACTACCATAGCCATGACCTTCTCCTTCACTGCCATCTCCACCCCCACTCCCACCGCCACCACCACCACCTCCTCCCATACCACTCACACCACTACCAACACCTGCGCCAAAGCCATTTCCATAGCCTTCACCTCCATTTCCACCACCACCACCACCTCCTCCTCCTCCTCCTCCTCCTCCTCCTCCACCCCCACCAACACCTTCTCCCATGCCAACTGCTGCTACACCTCCACCTGCACCTCCACCAAAACCACTACCATGACCTTCTCCTTCGTTACCAACACCACCACCTCCCCCACCTCCTCCTATGCCTCCCATTCCTTCACCTGCACCAAAACCACTACCATACCCTTGCCCTCCATTGCCAACCCCTCCACCTTCACCTCCACCTCCACCACCACCACTACCTCCTCCTGTGCCTCCCATTCCTCCACCTGCACCATAACCACTACCGTGACCATGTCCTTCATTGCCAGCTCCCCCACCTTCACCTTCACCTCCACCTCCACCTCCTCCTATGCCGCCCATTCCTCCCCCTTCACCAAAACCACTACCATGACCTTGCCCTTGGTTGCCAACTCCTTCACCTTCACCTTCACCTCCACCTCCACCACCTCCACCTCCTCCTATGCCTCCTACTCCTCCGCCTGAGCCAAAACCACTACCACGACCTTGTCCTTCATTGCCAACTCCTTCACCTTCACCGCCACCTCCTCCTCCCCCACCCCCTTGTCCTCCATTAACCCCACCTACACCAAACCCTCTACCTTGACCTGTTCCCCCATAACCTATACCATTACTTGAGCCACCGCCTCCGCCTCCACCACCGCCACCGCCGCCTCCACCTCCTCCTCCGTCATGCCCAACGCTTACCCCAGCACCAAATCCACTACCATGACCATACCCCACGCCATTTTCACCAACACCTCCACCCTCTCCTCCACCACCACCACCACCTCCACCTTGTACATTTTCTTCATCGTTCTTAGAATCACTACCGCCATTTCCAAAGAAACTGCCGCAACCCCTCCAACTTGCATACGAGCAATAATTATCATGACCAGCCTTCCATCGATTAGGATCAGCATAATTTCTACCATCAACATACATCCCATGACTAACACCACTCATCGAAGCACAAAAAGTGCCCCACACAAGTACAACCAAGTACAAAACACCACTCATTTCTTTTTACGTACGTACAAGCAGAGCTCACTGAACAACTTACTTGCTTGACGTTCTTGCTTCTGATGGTCCCTTTATATAGGAAAACAAATCTATTAAAATATCCATCATGTTCATACTAAGGGTCCAATCATTTTCTTGCTTGGTCAACCATGGCCGCCTGAAAATATGACACAAGTTTAGACCAATCATAATTAATGTCTATCTGATAACAATAATCCAAAGCCTTACATTCCCATGATTGTTGGTGATGCTGCGTTTTAATATAAACTATATTAAGCTCCAGTTAGACAGCATTGTACTACAACCAATAATTATATGTAGTGGAGTTGGTGACAGTATCATCTCCTAATATATCAAAAGGAAACAAAGATATTCAAGTTTGATTATATGTCATCCATGACTTATCATTTCGATTCAAGAACTGCTTCTGAATCTGATATTTAATCACTGCTAACTTCTCTTTAATTATTTGTAAAAATAATGGAGGCACATGAGAAAAATGAAGGAAAGAACTTCAAGGTGGATAGCATGTGACTAATTAAAAATATTGAGTTTTGGTTACTCACATTTGTTCCTTTCGATATAGAGAATTTTTGCTTTGGTAGTGCCTTACTAAACATTTGAAGCAAAATACAATCAAATTCCCACTTGCAGCAATCCTAAAATCTCATCATGGAACATAAAAGTTGGAAGACAGCTTGATGTTTTAGTGGATACGTGGACCAATGCAACTACTATCACTAATTCCTCACCATATTGTGATTTTTAATGTTAGTAGTGTAACTTTAATTAAACATTTTATGGTTTAAATAGTGTGAAGTTTTCAAATTTTTTTATTCAATTTTTTTTATGGATTTTACCATTACATTTTTTTTTTCAATTTTCCCATATTTTATCCTTATTTTTTTATAAAACAACGTGGTTGATCTGTTTCCTTAGAATAAAAAAAAACTAATGATACATTATCACCTCTTACGAATTTAACTGTGTGTGCAATGTGCGAAATTAAACTTTTGATGAAAAATTAGTTGTAAAATTGACAAAATAGTGATATTTAAGTGGGGAAATATGTAATCAAATAATATAATGTAGTTATGTATTGTGAGTTTTAAGTATATGCCATAATTTTTTTTAATTACTTATTTAATGTTAATGTTGTTAACGTGCTAGGATTAGTGCTATTTGACTCCTTGAAGTACAAGGGAGTGTGAAAGAAAAAGTCGATTAATGTTTTCTAATAAAAAGAGTCAATCATTGTGAAGTTAAAGAACGAAATGGACCTTGATGGCTTTCTTTTTGGGTATAAAATAGATGAGTTTGAAATATGGAGTTAGATCTTTTATGTGTGAAGATAATTGGTTGTTGGAGCATAATCTTTTTTTCTAAGATCTGATGCTTCAAATATCTGCCACGTTATGAGTAAGAAAAAAAAAACTAGGAAAGCACTATAAGCAATAAAGGGCACGTTTTTATTCATCACATTATGAGCAGTGTACCACTTTTCATCTGACACAATTTTTCAAAACATCATCGAGAGGCCCAAAATGTTCTAAAGATCTTACTTGTTTTGGCAAGAGATTGTTATTCCTTGTAATTCTTCTCATTTTCCGACAAGTAAATCTTAATCAGTTCATTAAGATCTTTGGTATTTGGTAAAAGCTCAACTACTTCTATAATTGCTTGAATATAATTTGTCAAGGTGGAATACAATCTCTGTTATTGCTTGAAGTTGTTTATCCAATCATAACATGCTTTTTCAGATCAAGTTCGATTAATCATTAGAAAATTCCGTTGCTCTTTGCTTTATTTTACTCCATTTCCTCCATAACTTTTGTGATTCAACTTTTTTTTTTTTAATTATGTCACTTTGTTCTGTAAAATAATAAATATTTTCAAATTCATATAGATTTTCCATAGTCTATCATTCCTTCAAGCAAATCGAAATTATTTTTCACAATGCCTCAAGTATCAACCCCAATTATATGTATTGAGCATTATTCGATGGAGTCAGAGGGGTTATTTTGTTTGACATCTCTATAAACAGAAGAATTAAGTTTTTAAATTAGTTTATTATTATTATTATTATACCTAAAACAACTTCATTTCACCACTGAACGTGGATAAAGTCACAAATTATCTTTTAATTTAACAGATGGTTTTGAATATTCGACTACTATTTTCTTTCTTCTTTTTAATCTCAATTTCAATTTTATTTTTGCAACATTGGGAAATAAGTGATATATTTAAAGAATTTTTCTCGAAGGAAAAGTTAAATTCGTAGCAATGTTAAAGCAGTGATATAGTGTACTGAAAAAAGTAGTAAAAGATATAGTTAGAACTTATCCAAAGTAAATATTCAACCCATTTTATTAGGCAACATAAATATGATTATTTGTTCCCTTAAAAAAGTGTCTTCAATATTCTATAAACCGGCAAATGTTTCATTGTAAAAATTAGATTATTGAATACTTGTACTAAACTATACACTGTACTTAAATCAATCATCTCCTAAATATATTAGACTCACAACTTTACTTAAAACCCATCAAAGAAATATATAACTTTATTTGATGAAAGGAGAGAAATATATCTCAACGCAAGGTAGGGGTGGGCAAAAAATCTAATTTTCTTGATCCAATCCACTTTTGCTCCAATCCAATATATTTATAATCCATTTTATTAAAAATCCAATCCATTTAAAATCCATTTAATGGATCTCGATTTCAATCTAATCTACATTTTATATATTTTATGGATTGGATATCCATTTTATAAATCAAGATTTTTAAATATGGATAATCCAAAAAATCCAATCCAAATTTTCAATTTAAATTTTTAGTTGGGTTAGACTAACGGTTGAGATGGACTAGGCTAAATTCAGAATCAGGCGGGCCTTGCTTGACGACCTATATGGATCGGGCAGGCCCGACGACCATAAGAGGTTGGGCAGGCCTAAAGATATGAACGGGCTAGGCGGGCCCGACAAACCGAACGAGTCGATTGGGCCCAACGATTCGAAAAATTCGAGTGAGCCCGATGACCCAAACGAGCCAGGCGGGCCCAATGACCCGACGAGCCAGGTGGGCCCGATGACCCGACGAGCCAGGTGGGCCCGAAGACTCGAACGGGCCAAACAGGCCCGAAGACCCGAATGGGCCAGGCAGGTTCGAAGATCAGAACGGGCCAGGCAGGTTCGAAGATCCGAAAGGGCCAAGCAAGCTCGAAGACCCAAACGGGTTAGGCGGACCCGATGACCCGAATGGGTCAAGCGGGCCCGAAGAACTGAACGGGTAAAGCGGGCCCGATGACCCGAGTGAGTCAGGCGGGCTCGAAGAATCGAGCAGGTAAGGCGAGCCCGAAGACCCGAACGACTAAGGCAGACCCGAAGACCCGAACGGGTCAGGCGGACCCGAAGACCCGAACGAGCCAAGCAGGCCCAATGACTAAAACAGGTCAGGTCGGCCCAAATACTCGAACGGGTCAAGCAGACCCAAAGACCCGAACTGGCCAAACGTGCCCGACGACCCGAACGGGCGTTCGGGTCGTCGGGCCTGTCTGGTTCGTTGCGCCTGTTCGGGTCGTCGGTCCCGTCTGGGTCATCAGGCCCATCCAGGTCATCGGGTCCGTCCGTTTCGTAAGGCCCGTCCAGTTTGTACGACTTATTCGGGTCGTCGTGCTTATCCGGATCTATTTTAAGAAATAATATATTTTTCATGTTGATGATGAGAGCCCATGGGTTGACCCTGACCCACAGGGCTTTTGTAGGATTTTTGGCGTTGTGGGCTTCTTTGATGGGGGCTTTTTTTTCAGTATGAGCTTTTTTTGCCCTCGCCCACATGGGCCAGGGCCAAGCCCTGTGGATTGGACCAAATTGACACCTCTATGGGTCGGCCTGACGACTCAGACGGGTCGTGTCTGACGACCTGTACGAACTGAGTCATGTTGGCCTTAATGACACAGTTTTAAAAAAAATTCCATTTAAATTCTTTTATAAAAAATGGATTCTGGATTTTGAACTTGATCCAAATATTTGGATTGGATTTAAATCTTGATCCAAATATTTGGATTTGGATTTTAAAAAAATCCAAACTACTTTTGTTAAATAAATGGATTTGGGTCAAAAATCTAATTCAATTATTTGGATCTACAATGAATGTGAATTGGATCGTTAAAAATCCAATCCACGCCCACCCCTAATGCAAGGTATAAGAAGTGAAAGAGGGGATCATTTGTTTCTTGAACAGTTTTTTAAAAAAACATTTCTATCAGATTTTGGAGTCACTCTGGGCTATTATTTAACGTCAATTAAACAGAAGGATTATCATTGTATCATTTTAAACAAAATTGAAACTAAAAAATTATTAGAATATTATTTATCTTCAATATAGAAACTGATGAGGCCTGTATGGAGATGCAACCCAAGAATCATTTGCTTTATTGGAAGAATACTGATCCAAGTAAAAAGTATACAAGAAAAAAAAAATGATGCAAGGATGCTGGTAGGATCAATCCCTTAAGGAGGGGAAGGGGAATGTATAGTGTTATATTTCTGTACTTTTGGTATTCATCAGAAACCAAAATATTAATTAAACCTATATTTCTATAAAGATTATTATTGCTAACCTTTTATTAAATAAACAATTTTATATATTTGTGTTAGTCTCAATTGTTACTAAATTCAATACTTAAATAGAGAATAAGTGTGTAGTTCTCTTAACTATAAATCAAACTTGTAAATAATGTAAGTTTTGTAATCATCATACTATTTAACTCATTCTTTTCTCTCTTAACTATAGTACAAGGTTTCCAACATCATGTGTATGAATGAATGTGGTTTTAGCTGCAAAAAGGAAATAACACCCCTCTGCAAACATTTCATTTATTCATTCAAGGACAAAGTGTCCTATTACTATTATTGGCATCCCATGAGTGTGAAATGGGGGAAGAGATGGTGATTAGGCTGAAAGCCTGAGACTTACATTGATAAGAAAACAATGGTTGTGGAACTTCTTGAGAGTTGAGACAACACCCCAAAACAAATTTTACTTATGATCATGTTCCTTTCTTCCCCCTTTTCTCAACTAATGGAAAAACAAATTTTACTTATGATCATGTCTTTTCTTCACAGACTGGAAACATTGCTCTCGGGACTTGAATGCAAATTTATAAAAGTAGCTTTCAGAAGTATTGGTAGCCTTACTTGAGCTTCAAGAATACTTGTCAAAGTCTTTGATCTCCGCAAAAAATCCAGTTCTATGCGTTTCTTGTTTACAGATTCACGCATTTTTCATATTTTCATTGCTTGGGAATATAGTGCTTTCTGCAAGGAACAAGAAGAGGAAAAACAATTAGTGAAATGGATTCAATTGTACAATATAGTAAAATACTTTAACAAGTTTATACCAAGACTTACTACATGAAGGTAAGTTTATACTTGTGACAAAAGACCATATCAATTATGCAAAAATATAATTTGAAATAAAACAAGACTCAAATGTTCGGTAAATGAGGATGTGATGGACAGTTCAGACTCGGGTAAGCAAGGGAGCACTCAAAAAAACTTATTTGAACTTGTGGAAGTAGTTTATGAATACGCTCTAATTTCTCAAGAGCCTATTCTAAAAAAATGCTTAATTATGCTGCTTACAAAAAAAGAACTAGGATACACTAGAAACAAACAGAGACGTATTCCTTTGTATTCTTTGCTGTTCACTATAACTAAGCCACAACATCACATCACACCCAATCGCATCCAGTGGTCACAACAAACAAAAACTAACTCATGATGTAAGGTGCTCCAGGGAAAAAAGTTAGCAACAATGTCTTTCACGGCACAATCAATGCCATTTTAGCATATTACCCCAAGTCCAGTTTTTGCGGTGAAACTAAAACAGTGGTCCACCTTCTAACTCAATCAAAACAACCTTCCCAAGTATCCTCTTCTTGTTCTATCCCTCTGCACTCCAAAGAACCATGATCATAAAAACAAACTGTCTAGCCAGATGATTGCAATTTATTGTTGTACCATCACTACCACTATAACATTTGTAATTTACTGATAAACAAGTGAGAAAGTGAAAGGGTGACTAACCTGGCTTTCTACTTGCTGAGCCTTCATCGTGGTGTGCCCTTTCGCATTGGCAAATCTCCATTGCAAATAACGATTATATAACAATCTAAGGGAATGCACACCTTCCTGATGACCAGACCCTTTCTTCCCTCTCCTCACTTCCACTGCTGGCTTTAAACTCTGAGGCGGAACAGGAGGCAAACTAAGCCCCCTGACTTAGCTAACTGATTCCATTTCCATGCTGCTTGGAGACTGAAGGAGGCTGCCTCTCGATTCCAGAAGAAGGCAAATTAACCGACGGCGACAATGGCGAAGGGTGGCGAAATTTCAAGTCCCCACAATTGCTACCCCCAATTATGTCCCAATAACAGTAAAGCTTCATCGTCTTGCTGAACAATCAAATAGATAGTGACCTAGCATGTTGGTTCAATCCCAGAACATTGATCCAACTATTTCCAGCTTCCTTGACTAACCCTTTTGTCCTCATGATACGTCTCAGTTCATCAACGCGATCCCACCTGCCAATGGCTGCATAGAAGTTTGATACAAGAACAATATAGCTAGATTTATTGGGTTCCAACTGCAAGAGATGCTTCGCAGCCAATTCACCTCTTTCAACATCCTGATTAAGACTGCATGCATTCAACAATGCTACCCATATGCCTGCAGTAGGCCTAGTACCCTGTTCAACCATATTGTGATACGCAGACCATACCCCTTCTATGTTACCCGCCCGGCCTAAGATATCTATGTAGCAAGCATAGTGCTCTGGATCTGGTTCAAGACCATACTTCTCCCTCAACAATTTGAAACATTTTTTGCCTTCCTCCACCAGTCCAGAGTGACCACAAGCCGATAAAACAGACAAAAAAGTCACGGAATTTGGCAACACCTTCCCCCCTTCTTTCCTCATCTCTTGAAACATCAAAACAGCTTCACGCCCCCGCCCATTTCTTCCATACGCATCAATCATACAAGTCCAGGAAATCACATCCTTCTCACAAATTCCATCAAACAACGACTGGGCAAGCGAAACCTTTCCACATTTCGCATACATATCCAACAGGGCATTACACAGCTGAGTCTCACGAGTAAAACCCTGCCGAACCGCAACAGAGTGCATCTGCTTCCCTGCCCACAAATCCAAATTCTCAGAGCACCCCACCAGAGCACTGGTAAGCGCAACAACATTGGGCCTCACCAAGCCCATAACTCTAAATGCCTCGCCATACCTCCTATTCCTAACACATCCAGAAACCAACGAGTTATACATCATATCATCCTTCCAACCCTTCAAACTGCAAAACACCTTCAAAGCATCGTCAACACACCCAACATTGGAGTAAAAATCAATAAGAGCAGTGCTCAAAACAACCATATCACGACCCATACACACCACCAAACCATGAACCTGCCTTCCAAGCTCCAACGCCTTCAAAGAAGCACAAGACTTCAATGCAGAACACAAAGTAAACTCACTAAGTTCAACATTCTCCCTCCCCATCGCCCTAAGAACCCCAACCGCCTTAACAGGAAGATCACACCGCAGAAAACCCGAAAGCAAAGCGTTCCAAGCGACAACATCTCGCTGATCCATTTCGTCAAACACCTTCACTGCTTCGTCCAAAGACCCGCACTTAGAGTACATATCCACCAGCGAGGTTTTCGCGACAGTTCCAGAATCAGCACCGGTTTTTACCATTTGGTTATGGACTTGTATCCCGAGCTGAGAGATATGCAAGAGAGTACAAGCACGCAAGACAGAAGTGAAGGTGTACGCGTCAACGTCGGCACGCGCGCGACGTAGAGAGTGGAAGAGGATCCATGCGGAGACAGGATCGCCCCGACGAACATGCCAGAGGATTAGGGAGTTGGCTTGGGAAATGTATCGAGTGAAATATGATGACGAAAAGTTGGTTGTGAGAGTATGGTGGTGCAAAGAATGCTTGATGATTGCGATGATGTTTGACAGGTGGTTGAGATCGAGTGTGAAACACGTTTTGCGTATGAAGTTTAGGATCATCTTCGTCCGCTGTTTCTAGTATGGCTGAGCAGGGGTTGGGTTGGATTCGGGTCAAAGCCCAACATGCCAATTCAGCCCAATCCAAATTTAACGCATAAGACCGATTAACGGTTCGGCGAGTAATTTCGGGTTCGGGTATCTACGGATGGATATGGATTATCCGTCTTCACGCGAGCAACACACCCAGTTTCACAGACAACAACGCAAAAACATGAACACAAAACGCGAGCTTCGCCATCACCTACCTCACCACACAGACCGGAGCCACTATCCCGCCGGAACAGTTCCGGCGCCACACCATCAGCCTTCGCCAAAGCCACGGAGCAACCACGATTCACCCGCCTCTTTCTCTCCCCTCTCCCCTAGACGAGTATCAACGCGCCATTGCGAACGACGTCGCAGTGGACTTTGAAAGCAACGCAGCGAGAAACTACGTTTGAAGCCAATGAGCACAAGGAATGAGCGAAGAAGAAAGAGAAGTTGCAGACAAAAAGAAAAGTTAAGAATCGGGCAAGAAGAATGACAGAGAATGGATTGGCGGCTTGAGATCGTAAAAGAGAGTTCTTGTAATAATCAAACTTTAACAGGGTCGGGTATTTGAAAAAAAAGAAACTCTCTGATCCATATTCGACTGTATGCCGCTTTATTTATAACTGGCGTAAATGTACGTACACATTGTTAACCATGTATGATATTATATTATTATATTAGAAGATATTAATATTATAATATTATTAAATTAATTTATAAAATAAAATTATATTTATTAAAAATAAAGTAAAATATATAAAAAAATAATATTGATAAATAAAATAAAATATATTAAAAGTTTAATAAATAATTATATTTTAAAGAATAAAATTGATGTCTTCAAATACGAAACAAAATTATTTTTTATATTATTATAAACTTTTTATTTGTTATTCATTAAAATTGAATTCGTTTAAATATAATTCGCTTTCATGTTTTTTTTTTCTCTGTGAAAGAAAATATATGAAAAATAAAAGTAGGAAGAATAGATTTGTGTTCAATTTTTATTTTTTTTTAAAAAAAAAAAAAATATAAAATATTTAAAA
>Ga0214543_1000846_pt1 | contig 55960 bp, 21 predicted proteins | sample CNSS2metaG_FD_160094 | JGI IMG/M metagenome (GOLD analysis project Ga0214543, IMG submission 160094) | Root nodule microbial communities from cowpea collected in UCLA plant growth center, Los Angeles, California, USA - CNSS2 | ecosystem: Host-associated > Plants > Roots > Nodule | place: USA... | reverse complement strand
ATATATATATATATATATATATATATATCTGATTTCGGCCGAATTTGTAACAGATATGGGCCAAACAATTTTTTAATAAGATAATAATAAATCAAATATAATTGATGTTTATTAAAAAATAAAGTAAATAAAAAGGAAAAGGCAAATTGGATATTCACAAAATATGCTTCTGAGTGCAAGTTATTGTCAAATGGAAGCAAATGGAAGCTTGACAAGGATCCCAGTAACTTAAAACATGTCCACTATTCGTATATATCAAGAGAAAATAAAATGAAATTTAATAAATTAGAAAATAAAATCTGAAAAAGAATAAACGCTAAAATTCATATGAATTAATTGATTAGTTTCTTTTATATATAAAATAAATCTTTAAAACTTTTTATCTAATTAAATATAAATCCTTTTGGGCCTAACTTGAAATTCCGCGTCGAAGCCGTAGCCCAACCCGTGTATGGACATGCGCGCATGATGACATGACTCTACACACGCATGATACGTTAACTCTTCATGCCCGTTCCAGAATTAAGGAAAGGGCAAAAAAGTCTTTTAAAAAAAAATCAGATTAACCCTTTCTGTCTATTTAATTTGAGTAATAGACAGAGAATGAAATTGTAGATAAATATGTCATGCTATATTTAAATTCCCAAAAGTTTCTCTAAATATTTCGAACAATATTTCTCATCCATATCTCACTCATTAATGAAATATGAAACATATAATTTCATATTTCCAAACTACTTTGGTAGAGAAATTAAGTTGTGACTGAATGCACCAAATCAGTATCAAAAAATATTACTAAACAAAAAACAACAAAGCGACAGAAATGCGACATAAAAGGCCATACTTGTCGTTTTTTCTAATTTTAAATTTCTCTTATTTAGCAAAATATCTTAAACATTAAGCAAGAATTAAAAACTACACAAAAACGCTGAACCGCCTTGGAATAATAATAAAAATATTAATATTAATAACCCAACCCAAAAATAGCAAAACGCGTGATGATAAATAATAAATTTAAATCATAAAAAATTATAATTTAAAATTTTATCCACCTGGAAGGTTCCTGCATATCATTCTTGAAGCTTGTATATATATATATTTTCATCGTTTCAGTTGTGAAGAACAATACATAGCATTTCAGATTTTGCACCAAACAAAACTCAGATTTTGCACCAAACAAAACTTATCAGAAACTCTTGTTCTTCATCTTCTTCTTCTTCATCTTCATCTTGAAATCCATGGAATACAGAACCTTAGAACTCAACATCATATCAGCAAAAGACATAAAGAATGTTAATCTTTTCTCGAAGATGGACGTTTACGTCGTCATGTCGCTCACCGGTGACCCTTATCATCTTCAAACGGCAACCACCCACGTGGACAAAGACGGCGGTTGCAACCCCAAATGGAACTATCCGGTGAAATTCTCCGTCAACGAAGCGCTGGCAAAGGAGAACCGTTTGACCCTCGAGGCCAAACTCGTCTCCGATCGCACCCTCGGCGACACCATCATCGGCACCGTCCATGTTCCTCTCAGGGAGCTCGTCGACAACCCCGGCGAAGACGACGGCTTCCGAGACGTCAGCTACAAGGTCGTCAAATCTTCAGGAAAATCCAAGGGGTCATTCAATTTCTCTTACAAATTCGCCGAAAAGGTCTCTAATTCCTTCTCCGCCGGAAGGCTCTCCGCCGCCGCCGCCGCGTCAAAAACAGAAACGGAGCCAGTGATGGCTTACCCTCCTCAGACCTCCGCGGGAACAAGTGCAATTCCTTTCGGAACATCACATCCTCCGCCGCCGCCCAACCCGGCTCCACAATATGGATACCCACCCCAACAACCGTCTTACACCGGATACCCACCGGCTCAACCCGGATACGGGTATCCACCTCAACAGAGCTACGGTGGATACCCCCCACAACAAAACGGATACGGTGGATACCCACAGCAAAACGGTTATGGTTATGGATATCAAGGGTACCCCCAACAAGGTGGATATGGATATCCACCGGCCCAGAAACCAAAGAAGAACAATTTCGGAATGGGGTTGGGAGCTGGATTGCTCGGCGGTGCCTTGGGTGGTATGTTGATCGGAGATATGGTATCTGATGCTGCGGATTATGATGCTGGATACGATGCTGGATTTGATGATGCCGGTGGATTTGATTTTTAAATCTTTTCTTTATAGTTAGACGTGTGTTTTTATGGATTCCAGATTTCATTGTTGTTTTTTTTAAGGTTGAGTGACGATGTTTCATGATGCTGTTTTATCAGTATTTGTTTCATATCTACCTCGTTATTTGACTTTGTATTTATCTGGTATGACATAACATACGTACAGCTTTGTGATTTCCTCACTGTTCATTTCTATTCTATTCACAGATGAGATCAAGAAGAGGTTAATTATACGTATAGTTTGGGATATGATAGATATGATATTATGATATGATATGATGATAAAGGTGAACATTGTTTTCTGATGTTTTTGTTGGTATAACAAAAGATTGATGGTTTTGTTCGTACCAGTCTTTTCAAATTGATTTCTACGAAAGTGCAGAACATCAAATTTCATCTTTGATTTCTAGGAAACTTCCTTAATCTTGTTTCTAGTGTTCCTTCTACAAAACTAGGTGAAAAAAACGACAGAATTGAGAAAAACCATACTGAAAAACGATTCTGCAAGCATAATATTTGCAACCAATGTATTGAATTAGCATAACATTAGTTGGGTTCTGAATTTGTTATTGTTAGCAGAGAACAAAATCTTATAAAGCCAATATGGAAGATACATCTTTTTGATGGTATATATGAACTATAATAATGGTGCAGAGAATTGATTCCTTATCATCTTGAATACAAATTTAGAGTGAGGGAATGATTATCCCACTCCAGTGTTATGCTGACCCCAAGTTAGGTAAACAATAACCAGCACAGTACCTTATATTCAAATCAAAGCTATACTATGCTTCATAAAGAAGAATACATAGTTAACTTTGAGGAAAAACAATAGATGGGGCATGTTACTGTTACAATAATTGATGATAATGATGGATATTCAATTATTTGTATCAGAACATTGACAGTGTTTTCTTTTTCTTCTCACTGGGCAAAAAGATAAAATCTGTGTGAGTTTTGATTTACCTCTAGAGGTGCTAAACAACGAAATTCCATATCTTGGAATTGAAGCAGACGCATTCAAAATTCTGTGATCTAATAATGGTGATGGTGTTCCAATTTCCACCTCTTGTTATGCTCTGTCGATGTGAGAACATAGCATACGAGATTGTCTGAAAAGACTTGTCTGCTCCTCGTACAGGAACCTCATCAGTTTCCAATTGCCTAGGGGTGAATTTTTTTCTCCGACTAGAATCAATCATACAAGAATCATGGGAAAAATTAACATAAATGTCATACCCACACACACATAGAAGTCCATAAAAAGTTTCAGCTCAAATCCTATTGAAATTTTGATTCTAATGTTATGGAATGTCATGGTGTGTGATTCGTAAGTAGTAGGAAGTGTTTCTGCCGCGGTTATTTTGATAATTTGGTTCAATTTAAAAATTGATTGTATATTTAGTCGAGATAAAGAATAGTGTCTTTATGTTTCAGTTATGAACCGAGGTATATTTAACTTTTGATTTCGAAGTGAGCTGAGGTATAATATGTCTTAAAAATTAAGAAAAAAAAAAAACTGAATGGTCACCAACATTTAGCTACTGTGAGCAAAATATCACCATTGACTTTGACAACCATGTCACCAAAAAATGTTTCACCAACCATTATGTCCACGCATATGGAAAAACTCACACCAATCACTATTACAACCATTGCGTCCATGTACATGGAGAAACTCCGCACCTAAGATGAACCACCACAACACGTTTCTTCCACACGAGTAATATCTGAAAAACGAAACAAGTCTAAGTTTATGCACCATACCTTCTCGTTGCATATCTGCAACCAGCCACCACGCATGAACAAGAACGATGCAGTAGCAAACCACAATGTAACTTCACCATTAAACACAAACCCTAACTCATGCATAAACAAAGACAATGGAGGCAACGTCTGAGCTCCACACGTTTTGCAACAATAAAGAAGGGATGTGTGCTATGTAACAATGGAAGAAGGGAATCTACGCGTTTTGCAACAATTGGAGGCGAAATGTAATAATGGAGACGCTAATGCTACACCATGCGAAGAAGACGATCCAACAGTGCACGATTTTGTTTTTAACCTATATACCTCGGTTAAGTAGCACCTGCTGCATAAATGTAATCACATATGCCTTGGTTAAAATTGGACTGAGGCCTAAAAGACTACATGTCTTGGTTAAATGTCCACCAGAGACACAAAACTCTGTTTTTAATTTTAAAAATTGAAAATAGTAGGAAAGCATAAAAATTTTAGGACATATATGCCTCGGTTGTCTATAAAACCGAGGCATAAACATGTATATGCTTTGGTTGTCTATAGAAACGAGACATAAACTTCCTCAAATATTATAAAAAATGTACAAACTGCACAAACTGCATTAGTGTGTAGGTATCTCGCTTAGTGAATTTTTTTTTTTTGTTGACAAATGTTTGAAAAAAGTTAAATTTCAAATTAGTTTATTTATTTTTTCTTTGATCGACATGAAATCCAACACACTTTATGCATATAAATCTTGAATAAAGGAATAAACATAGTAGCGGTGAGATAATAAGGGAGATAATAAATTTAACAAATAACAAACATGAAACACTCTAATATTATTTTAAGAAATGAATTTATAAATACAATTCAATTTTATAAAATTTATATATTTAAATTTATCTTATTTTTAATTAATTTTAATAAAATAAAAGACCTGATATTTCATTAAAATAAATGAAAGAAATGTTTGAGTATGTTAAATATAAGATAAGTTACACTATTATAATTGGAGTACATGGAAGAAACATTCGTACATAAGGTGAAGAAAATGGAATTATAAAAAGGACGTTTGAAGAAATTATTAATCAAGTCATTTAAGTTCATTTTTTTAACTATAAGATAAGTTACACTATTTTAAGTTTTAATCTGTTTTTATCTCTTAATAGTTTTAATAGAAGTTGACCAGTGTTTCTCTCAATAGGATAAAATACAACAAAGAAGACTAGAAAAACAAAAACAAATACATAGCTTCTAACATTATTTTGATTTGTAAAAAAAAAAAATCAATGAAGAGAAGTGTCAACCATTTAAAATTAATTTAGTTAAAAGAAGCACATTTGCAAATAATAAAAAATGTTACATGAAATCATCACTAGGTATTTCTGCTATGTCCAACAAGCTATTCCAATATCACAAAAGTAAGTTTTAAACGTTGATTATAAACTAATAGGTCAATGTTGTGTTAATTATTTATTTTCAATCATCGTAAAATTAGCCATATTTAACATTATTAAACGCACACAAAATAAAAAATGAACTAATAAATTCATTTAAAATATAATGGAGTAAAAATAAAAACATATAAAATTGTGAGTTTTTTTTTTAAATTATTAAAACTGATACCTTTTAAACAAATAAAAATAGATGCCACACGATTTTTCTTCGCAAAAAACATGAAGAAAAGCTTCATATACCAATATGTAAAATAAAAGTGCTTTTAGGGAAAAAGCACTTTCCAAATATTAATTATCAAAAATATATTGCGCATCCGGGGAATCGAACCCCGGTCAGTACCGTGGGAGGGTACTATGATACCACTACACCAGATGCGCTTTTGTTTACCTTGATGATTTGATGTAATTTAGTATTTCAAATACATTATATTTTTAAGTTAATTAAATTAATGTTTTAAATCCAACGGATAACTAATTTAAGGAAATATAAACAATATTTTCTATTAATATATTAATTTTTTTAATATATATAGCATAAACACATACGCGATACCTATCGGGTCTGTGTGTATCCATTTTTTAAATATGCGTGTTATTATATTAATAGATGATAATATTGTAATGTTATTAAGTTAACATATAAATTAAAATTATATTTATTAAAAATAAAGTGAAATATATAAGAACAGACAAAAGAATAATCATCGATAAATAAAGAAGAAGAGAAGAAATAAAGACATCCGATTTTATAAAAAAGCTTGTTAAAGTAACTGTCAATTTTTAAAAATTTAATAAATTATTATATTTAAAGGATAAAATTGGTATTTTGAAATGTGGATAAAAAAAGGGAATCCATTTATATATTGTTATAGATAAATATAATTTAGAAAAAGTTGTTTTTCTTTTACAAAATACGTCTAATATTTTTTATCTCTTTTTTTATTTCTATATTACAATATGTATAGAGAGATATCAATCAAATGTTTGAAAAAAATAATACAGATATAATTAACATAATAATAATCGACGATCTTTTGAAATTTGTAAATGATAGTTAAGTAAAAGCAAAATAATTTCGAATAGTTGTCAGTAAAAAAAAAACAAAAGAAATATTATAATACCTTCTGTAAATTTGTCTTTTGTTATATTGAATAGCTTGAACTATGTAAAAGTCACCCATATAAAATAACTAAGAAATAAATTTATATCTTATTTAAAATTTTTATAATAAAATATATTTTCTTAAATGATTTATTCATCTTACATATAAGGTCGTGGGTTTAATTTTTATGCAAAGTCCAACCTTTAAAAATTTCTACAACACGGAAACAAATCATATGTTATCTTTTTAAGGATATACAAGAACAATTAACAGACTTGAATGCGGTGGAAGAACAATTAACAACCGTTAAATTAGTTTTAGGATTTAGGATTAAATATATTTTTATTCTGTTATAATAAAATTTGTAATTAGTCTATTCTTATAATTTTGTATCAATTTAGTCTTTCAATTTTTAAAATACGTGAATTTAATTCTTTTAACTAAATTTTGTTAAGTTTATCTGACATTTCAATTATATTTCATGATACTATTTTAATTGCTTACATCATTTGACACATTTAAGTTTCAATGTTAACTCAAATATTATCATAAAATATGTTTGAAACGTCAACTAAACATAAAAAAAATTAATCAAAATTACTAAATTCACGCATCTCTAAAGATAAATGACTAAATTGGTCAAAATTTTTAAAGAGAGACTAATTTTAAATTTTGCTGAAACTTGAGGGACAAAAACATATTTAATCCTTAGTTTTATTAAGATAAATTTATGATAATATAAGGATTGTTTGGGAAATCAAATCCTTGTTTTGGCCTTGGTTTGGTATTTTATTATTTTAAACAAAGGTATTAATATTTAAATTGTTTTTATTTTTAAGAAAAAAAAGTCTCAGAAAAAAGCTTTAATATGAAGAGATTAGTGATTCTTTTAGGTTAGGGACTTTATTCTGAATAGCATTAAAAACTCCCTCGTGGCTTCAATCCATCTTTGTTTATTCAAAGTTCATCATAAGATATAATTTATGGAACCAAATATTCTCCATTCAATAATTCTCTTTTCTTTTCAATCGCACAAACTCTCACCCATTCTTTTTCTTATTCCAAATTTAAAATATTAATTTATATGTATATTTGTAAAAGGATAACCAATAAAACGTTTTTATTTCAAGAGATGAGAATAATATGAATTTTAGTGTATATTATGTACTTCAGATATAATCTCAACTGCTATTCAATATATAATTAGTTATTTTCTTATTAATTTGAGTAATTTGTTTAATAATAATTATTATTATTATTATCAGAGTTAAATATATTTTAATCTTTGAATTTTAATAAAAAATTGAAATTTGTTTCTATCTAATATATTTTAATCTTCAAATTTTAAAAAAATAGATATAATTTTTCTATTCTAATTTCAATTATATTAAATTTTAATGTATTAAATGATATTTTAAATTGATATTTTAATAATTTAAAATTCATATTTTTGAATTACAAAAATTATATTTATTTAATTTTAAAGTTTAAGATAAAAATATATTAAAATTTAAAATGGAGACAAATTTTAATTTCATATTCAAAGAAATGCAGGATATTTAACTGTTATTATATAATCACGTATTGTTGCATTTATATATACATTTTTATTTCATTTAATTCGATATGCTTTATAGTGTTATTTCCTATTATGTATTGTTATATAATAATTGTTTTAAGAGAAAACGAATATAAAAGAAAAAAATGCTTGATAGTTATTAAAAAAATATAATAAATTTAAAAGTTGTATCTTTGCGGATTCTCAAAAAAGTTCTATTTGGAATTATATATACAACCAAAAATATTTAGAAAGAATTAAAAAAACAAAATTATTTAAGGAAAAATTACAATAAAGGTAATTACAAAAAATATATTCCCTTCTATTAAAATATAAAATTGAGTAATAAAAATATGATGGAAAAATGTAAATTCCTTCTACACAGTGTTATAAATATACTTAAAATAATTATCTAAAAATAATATAAAATTAAGAAGTCCTGTGAACTTTTCTTTTAGAAAAAAATATAAAATAAATTAAAAAAACGTTATGTAAAGTGATATCTACTTTATATCTAATTATATTATAAAGTCATTCCTAAAAAATTCATATTTTTTTGTCAATTTTGTTTTTCAAGAAATACTTATAATTTATGTTATGAAAAAAAAATTACAGAATAATTACTGTGAATTCTTTTACAAAATATTTTGTATAAAACACTTTTCGTAATAAATTTTGTAAAAAATAATTATCTATAAATGAATTACTTGTCAATTAATATTCCTAGAAAAAATAATAAGAAAATGTTTTTTTTTTCAAAATTTTCTTTAACAAATTTGCAAGAAAATTCTCATGTAATATGAGAATTTTTAGTAGTGAGCATAGACAACTTATATCTTAATGAATTTAATTCTAATTTATAATGTAATTTATACTATATTTAATTATCTTATTATTGGAATGTATAATTTAATTGTATTTAATTAAATAATTTAATTTGTATTATAGATAATTTTACTACTACTATTAAGAACAAAGCTTAAGAAAACTTGTATATAAGATGAATTACGCAACAAATTGAACTTTTAATAGCAATTTGAGGGGTTTAAATATCAATCTCTTTGAACATATGTAACATGGCCCAAATGGATACGGTCCAGTTTTGATTTTTGCTGCAACAGATACATGCTTAATGTTCTATAGTATATATAATTAATATATAATTAATGTTGAATATGTACCAACGAATCTTCATTACGTGTTTGGTTATTTTAAACTTTATCATTGGAGAATCTTTTGTATGTCTTCTATACTTTAATTTTTTTTTTCAAGTGTATGAGAATCATCCATAGTTTTGGTTCAAGATTTTTCTCGTATAAATATAAATTAATTTTCTTTAATCCTATTTTATTCTTCTAATATTTTCTCAAACATTTTTTTATAAGTTTATAATGCAACTCATAAAATCTATCTGTCTATAATTTATGTAATTATAAACATATGTGTTGTATTATCATATAAAAATTCAATATATTTAATATCTTACACGTTTCACAATTACTATTTAAAAACCAGCAGCTTTTTATTTTGTACGACAAAATTCGATTCGAAGAAGCTTGTGCAAAGAGATAGTGCTCATATTTTATTTGGTGAAGATACAATAAATGAAAAAAGAATGTCAATAAAAATATTTAGAATATTAAAAATAACCTTTTTAATAGAAAAATGTTGATGTCGTATTTTCATGTGTCTTTTAATACAATTTGTTATTAATTATTTTTAATATTTATTTAATATCATTGAAATTCCCTTTAGTAAATATGTAGCAGGATCTAAATATATTCTTTACTCAGAATTTAAAAAATAAAAAGGTAAGCATTTATGGTAGGTTGGTCCTTTTTTTATTCATAGGATTCTGCAGCAACTATTGTTTGTCATGTCATTCATCCATCACTGTAAGAAGAAGCATTCATTCTAACACAATTACCTTACACCTACATTCATGGCATGGAATAAAGAAATTTTAATTGTGATTAATTTATTAAGTTAGATTACTGTAGTAATTATATAAAAAAATTTATATTCTTCATCAATTAAAAAATTAATTATATCGTTTTTTACTTGAATGCTTATCTTGTTACTTAATTATCAATAGTTTGTTAATTTTATCATTTAATTATTTGCTTCCACCTTTGAATATCGAGTGTTTCAATTTTTATATATTTTACTGAGTTGATAAATGTGTTGGGATTTTCCTATAAAGTCACATCTTTGTATAATAAATTTTTACGAAATGGCTTTATTTCATTAGCTAGTGAAAAATTGTGAAGTTTTTATTCACACATGAATCTTAAAATAATTAAAGGACAAAATCTTCTATATAGGTTATAAATATTTACTTTATCTTTCACTAACAAGTTTCATTCTCTCTAATTTTGTTTTATAATTTTGAGGTTTGAAATTATTTTTTTATAAGGAGGTGATGGATAATAGAATTTTTTTTATTAGGGAAAATAATGTTATGTTTTTTATTATATATTGACTTAATTTCCGTTTGTTTCTTTATTTGAATTTTCTTATTAGAGGGAGACGTACAAGTATTTTAAGTTTCTGAAAATACAATTCAGTTTTTTAAAGTATATAAAAAATGTTTTATTAATAGGCATGCTATCTCCAAGTGAGAAGAATTAATTTCAAAATTTTCTTTAATTCGAATATTGTAATAGAGATGTTGAAATGTATTATTTTATTTATGAATGCTCGGATAATAAGATTATGATTATACAAACATGTGTATAATTGTTGGAAGTTCCTTAAAAGTTATATAAGATAAGATAATTATGTATTAAAATTGAAATATATTTTCTACTTCATAAAATTGGGTTTTTTAAACGATATGGCTCAAACAATGAACTACAATTCAAAAAGACAGAGTATATTATTAAAGCTATGGTTTATCGATTGTTAGTGTTATTATGTTTGTTTTGTGTAAGTGGAGAAAGTTGAAAACACAATTTCTTTCATCTTTATTTCACCTTTTACCCCAAACAAATCTTATAACTTTAAATTAAATATTAATTATTTGATAGTTTCTTTATTGCACAAATGGAAGAATATGAAACGAAAATCTTTCCTTAGAATGTGCTTGGATTTATATATATTTTTATCATATGGGTTATAGGGTTATTCGAGAGATTATGGTTCTATATATATAAAATATTAGTCTTACACATATAAGATATTTAACACTACTTCTATCCAAAATTTTAAGACAATGGTGTTATGAATATTTATTCTTGTATAGTGTTTAACTTTATTTTTTTTATTCAATGTGAACTTTTAACTCACACTTGAACTATTTCCAACCGTCCTTTATGAAAAAATTGATCCTGTCGTTCCTTATGTTTATCACTTTATTCTCAAAATAAATATATGCAAAGAACCCCTCATTCCATCTTTTTTATTTTCATCAAAGTCAATCTCAAACCTAATGAATTATAACAACATATATTAACAACCTAATGAATCTTATTCTTTTTTTGGAAAATTCCCCACCCTTCCTTTCACTCCCCCATTTAGAAAAATTCTGATATTTGACCCATAATTAAAAAAATAATAATAAAAGCAATAAGGTATTTTTGTGAGTTATTATAAGTCCTAGTAGAATGCAGAATAAGTTCAATTAGGGTGGGGTTTCGCACGACATGCAACTTGATTCTATTTGCTGCTAAGATATATGATAACTATCATTTTTTGTTATTTGTTGTAATTAAATTTTTTTTATACACCAACAGATATTGATTTTTTTAACATATAAATTAAATTATATGTATGTTAACATTAATTAATCAGTCAACGTGCAATATTATGAGTGTATAAATTAATTATATTTGAAGATAATATAGCGATTATATGTTATCATATATCATATAATTGCGATAACAAAGTTTAGGAATAACGTTATAAAGATAAACGAATTTGTTAAGCATCATCTCTCATTTGTTTTACTTGAATAATTTTTCAGCAATAATTTATGTAATATAATTTGAGTATATCAAACGTAAATCTGCAAACATGGTTACTCAAATACTTTATAATCTCCGATACTAAAACATTGAAATGTGACAATTAAATGTAAAATACTAATATTTCGGACAAGAAGAATTCAACTATTAAATATGAAAATAAAAACTGGTACGAGGTAAAAAAATAATAATAAACTACAGGAACTACATTTATTTAATACGAAAAAGGAGGATTGAAAGACCATAACTTTAGTTAAAGCCACAGTCCAGATTTTATGAGATCAAACACTCCTATGTTATGTCGCACCCTCTTTTTCTGATGATTTTCCTGCATATGAATCACGATGAGACAAACCAAATTAACCATAACACTCTTTTACATTTTCTCCTGCGATGGGAAGACAATGCTATATAAAATGGAAGCAAGTGTTCTTGTATAATGTTCTTAATATCTGTTAATCCAAAAATTTAGGACAATAAGGTTGTTGGATTTTTTTTTATGTTTGTTAAACATTGAACTTAAGTCTAATTCAATCTTAACATGTATTAAGTTATGAGTTAGAGTCTATCCTAACAAAATATGTTGTTTGTTGGATTTATAGTGTCACTCACTATTGAATCACCCATTAAATATGGTGTGTTAGAGATCTCACATAAACTATAAATAAGACTATTTCATATTATATAAGTGGATGCAAACCCTAACTTATAAGTTGATTTTGTGGAATTGAATTAAACTTAAAGTCTATTTCCTAACAATGTTACTCTTGAATTCCTAAAACGTAAACTATTATATGACATACAACCCTAAATAGCAAGTATTTTTAGAGAGTAGAACCTTTCTTTTAAAAGGAGAGGCTAATATGGAAGGATATATGTAAAGGATGCGATACATGGAAGTATCTTGTTTTTGTTAGATATAGGAGTAGGATTTTGGCTTTTCTACAGGACAATCACATGGGTTTGTTGTAAACATGTGTTGTGGGAGGATGTTTTCCATCTGCTGTGGAGCCGACCCTTTGTGATTCTCAATGTTACATTACATGGGATATATGTATACAAAGGTTGTTTTCAGGCTAAGCATATGTTCTCCAATAACTTTATTGTACAAAATCAATATGGGAAAATCACAAAAGTAATAATGCCAAATGTTGACACTAGCTTTTCAAGAAAGCTCAAAAGGGAAAACTTTGGGTCTGCTTCAAATTATCAAGTTTTGTTGCCACGTCACTCCTTACATCATTGCCCGCAATTGGTTTTATTTATGTTCAAGCTAGGTTGTTCAAAATAATAAAACAAGACATGGTTTTGAAATCTCGGAGTTGTGTCTCAAATGAATAAAAATGTTGCACTGTTTGGTGACTATGAGGTGCACTCATTGAGAATTGAGAGGATTACATTGTTACATGTTGCACATTTGTATTGTTACTTAAGTTAGGTGGACCAAGTCACAGTCAAATAGGTGATATCAATTATCTTATGACGATGACTAGGTGTACTAAGTCACAATCGAATCGTGATACATAGACTTCAATATTCTTAGTTAGAAAGATTTGTACGTCCTGACTATAAGTTAGCTTTTGACATAATGATAAATACCTTATCTGACAATAGATATGAGAACCAAAATATGAGATAAATTCCATAAAAAATTGTTACGGGTTATCAACTAATTGATAGAACATTAGAAACTAAAAACTCTTACATGGTCCTATTGGTGCCCAAGGGAATTTAAGGTAAATTGGCTAAAGGCGAAGCCCCCATCAAATTTGTGTCACTATATATGACAAATTAATAAGAATTTGGTCTTAAACATCGTAGTCATAGGACCGTGTGACACGAGGAGGAGATGGTTCATTGATGCATAGTCACGACCAAGATGTTGAATTCAATACAATGTGTGTCCTAAAGTCTTACAACTTTGATGGCTCAACTTTTGATTTGGTTGGAATCTAGCTCCACCTTTATTCATTCTCAACTTGTGTCCATGCATACTTTTTCAAAAAAAATTATTAATAGAAAAATATATACACTATTTATAATCCACACATAATTTATTGTCATGCTATACATACTATAATGCATGGTTAAATTAGAGCCATGATTTCAATAAATTTATAAATTATTTTCGTTGTTATATATTATATATCTTTTTATTCTTGTGGTAGAATATTATACATTGTTTCCATGAAATGAATTACAATAGTTGTAAACCAACAACTTCCTAATCCATTCCCTATAAAGAAAGTTGAAAATGGATATTGTTCATATATAGTCATTTTCAAAACCATTTCAACACAAGATTTGGCTTGATGGGTAGAAAAAGATTATTATTCCTTGTTATTGTCCATTGACCTCTTGCACCATAAATTATGTATTTTTTCTTCCACACTTCAAAAATTTGATAATATTTTTTCTTACTTTGTTTTACCTCACATTTTTATTTCTTTCTTTTTATCTATTTCTTTATTCCATGAACTATATGACACGATTTGAAGGACAACAATTGAACAATCAACATTATAATTAGGCAAACAAAAATATTAATTTACAGAAAGTAAAAATTGGACACCAAAAATAAATGCATGGAAAATCTCCCACACACATGCTTGTTCACACTTAATGATTAAAATCAATAGTCATCAATTTCTTTCATCTTTGGTCCCCACTCCCACTATGTTCTTCATATCCTCCCCCACAAACCATAGAAAAACTTTTTCAAAAGAGCATAATGTTGATTCTACTAGCATCCTCCTTTCTTTCTTATAAAGAAATTTATTCCATAGCCACATTGAACTCCAAATGACATTTTCTCACATTCTATCCAACATAAAATTTTCTTCACCAACACTTAATGATACAAATTAGTGATGGTAAATTATTTTTTGCCCCATTTAATTAATAAAGTGCTTAATTTTCTATATATCATGTGAATATGTTCTCCAAACTATCTTTGTATAAATTGTTCTCACACCAAGTTCTTATATTATTATAATTGTGATATTGTTTCTAGAATAATTTTCTCTTATAAAACAAAAAGATTCTCTTAAGTAGGGTAACAAAATTTTGGACTCAACAAATGGTTAAGGGAATCAAGATTCTCCCAATCCAATTAAGACCAAGGGTGATGAAATGAACTCCCAAACACCTCCTTCTTCCAAGCTTACAAAGCTTATAGCTATGTAGGACCCACCTTAGCTGTACTCACATCCAAACATTCATATACTCTATATAGTGTCCTTATCACCACCATGGAATATTTATTGCATATTTTCACATTATATTATATTAAAAAAAACAAAAAAAACAAAAAGCAAAATCTCATCTTACCCATTACTTCATTTCACCACTATATATATTTCAATACCTCATACTCCTATCCTCATCTTGCATTGCACACTCCTAAATACTAAGAGAGAAAAAACTCTTTGTTTGTTCTTGTTCAAGTTGTTCTTTTTGCGTCGAAGAATGTCTGGGGTTTGGGTTTTCAACAAAGGTGTGGTTAGACTAGTGGAGAACCCTAGCTCTGAGCGTAAGGTGTTGGTTCACTCTGCAAGCAATGAAATAATCACTTCCTACGCAGTGTTGGAGCACAAGCTGAGTTCATTGGGGTGGGAACGTTACTACGATGACCCTGATTTGCTTCAGTTCCACAAACGTGCCACTGTTCACCTAATCTCCCTCCCAAGGGATTTCAACAGGTTCAGGTCCATGCACATGTATGACATAGTTGTCAAGAACAAGAACTACTTCGAAGTTAGAGACATGTGAACTTGGTTTCTGTACCCTACAAAGTTCAATTCTTCATTTTCTGATTGATGTGTATTGTTGGTTTGGTTTTGGATTTGTGTCTAAAGAATGGGGACATTAATTTGTGTATTCTGTATATGAGTTTGTTCATGGCATAGAGTTATGGTTTGATATACGAGAATGATGAAGTCTGAGAAGTGGATTTGTGTATCATGATGTAAATCTATATTAATCATTCTAATCAAATTTTAGTTTTCATATACTTTCAATGTTGAATAGTCACATCAAGATATACTCTTTTCGATTTCATTTATGAGAATTACGTTTTTTTATTGAATTTTTCGTGTTCTTCATCATCAAGAAACTTGATAGATGTTTGAGTTTTTGATGGGATGGTATTTCTTAATCAAGTTTTTGTGACTTTTTGTTCTAATTTGATTTCTTCGTCGGTTAAATATCATAAACAAGTTTATTATATCTAAATTAGTTATTTGAATTATAAATTAGTATCTTATTTTATTACGTATATTATTAGGTGAAAAATATTGTAGCCATAAAACTTATGGTAGTGATGAAGGTCTTTTTCTATATAAATCTGAAAATATATATCTCACTCTATGTTGAGAGATAAGTGGCTTATTTTTATTATTTTTAGTGGCCAACATTTATCAATGGTAGATAATTGATTTTTTTAATTTTGGGATATTATAAAACTATTAAATATGATGTGAAACACTTGGGGAGAATCTGAATAAACCATTATCGACTTGAAAATTGTTTTGCATGACTATGCATGCCATGACATGGGAGTATGGAAGAATGAAAAGTGTCACGTGTGGGTGGAAAGGTTTTATGCATGTCAAGTTGACTTTTCCCTATTCATCAAGCCGCAATCCATGTAAGCATGGTATGTGCATGACATGTGTATGGAAAAGAATACCTATTTTTTTCTCTCTTCTTTTTCCTTTTTCAGAAAAAAACCAAAAAAATAAAAAAATAGAATGATTTTCCCCCTTTCTAATGTGACATAAGGAATAGTTTTGGGTAGGCATGGCATATCTCATCTCGTAAAGTTTTCCTTTTAAAATATCGTAAGAATTATTATAGGGTTTTGAACATTAATTAACAAGTTCAACTTAATCATGACCTAATTATTATATATTTAGTTTAAAAAAATTAAGGACAAATCAAATTTATTTTTACTATTAACTTTCTTTTTTAACATATGTTACTATCATCTTTTGTGCATTTGACCGATTTGGTAAATTTTTCTAGAGAAAAAAGAATGTGTCATGCATAATTTTTGTTGAAGTCAATACAATATCGTTTAGTAAAAATTGATAAAAAAAATGTCGTGGATATAATTTTTTTTTCTTTTAAACTATTCAATTTGAAATAGTTCAAAATATATTTATTATTTTTTTCTCTAATTAGAATTGTACATATATTTAAGTTATAGGTATTCGCAAATATGTTTATAAAGTTATTAATTTAAAAAAAATTGTAACTACATATAATTGGTTATATACTAATATCCATAATTATCTATTTTTGTGAAAATACATTAAAATGTATGTATACCTATTGTCTAAAAATTAAAATTATATATATATATATATATATATATATATATATATATATATATATATATATGATATATATATATATAGATAGATAGATATATAAACTTTAAAAAAATATAAGTGAAGGAATTTGGGTTGAGAATTTTGAATTTAAGGTGAATAATTGAGAACCATAGACATACATGAAGAAAAAAAAGATAAATAGGGATGAGAATAGCATTAAAGAGGATCAATCTCGACATGCACATCGCACCAACACGTGAATGCATTGCTTTTCAATTTAAGTTTAGAGCATGCTTCATTCATAGTTCTAGTATCTTATCATATTGCTTTTCTTTTTAAAAGTGTAAAAAGCATCAAATTTTAAGATTGATTAAGTTAATAAAGGCAAAAACATAATTGAAACATTATTTAGTATGTGTTTTTATAATAAAAAATACTCAAAAGTTTTGGTAAAAAAACATAAAATATACCCAATACCGATTTTTTTTTTTTTTGCTTACTTTAAAATTATGTTTGGTACTAGAAAGGTTTTTTTTTTTTTTTTTTGTTTCATGTATAATGACTTTTAGACATTATGGTTTCTTTAGTTTGTTAAAAATATTAATCATTTTTTGCCTTACATTGAATTATTTAATAAACAATAAAACATTTGTTAAACTCAAAAGGGTTAAATTCAAAAAATTTCTGAGAACAATTTTAGTGGGAGAAATGTTTAGAAATTTTACTTTTGAAACATGAAAACAAACATTTTCAACTTAGATATCGAATTATGTATATAAAGAAATGCAAACCTTATTTACAAATTGATCTTATACAATTGAGTAAAACTTAAAACAAACCATTATAGAAGAAAATACAAAAATTATTAATGAGACAATTTATTTAATTTATTTTTATTCGATATGAAACTTTTTAATTTATAATCGGTTTTTAATTCAAATATTTAAGGGAAAAAATCTCATACTTTTTTCTTTCACTTTCTAAAAAAAAGGCATCTTAATCTTCTAAGCTTTCCTTTTTACTTGTAAAGCATTATCAAGGCCATTAATGTACAATTAAATGATAATTAAACTCAAAGAAAAAATACTAAAAAAATGATATCAATTTAAAAAGTATATTATACTTTCGACTGCTATATTTCTGATTTCATCTAAATTTCAAAAGAACCAGAAAAATCATTTTTTAGATCATCCAATTAAGTCAATATTAACAAATCTATTCTGTTTTTTGTTATTAAATATGTTTTTGTCCCTTAACTTTTAGTAAATTTTGGAATTAGTCCATTTCGAAACTTTGAACTAATTTAGTCCTTCATTTTTCAAAATACATGAATTTAGTCATTTTAATCAAATTTTGTTAGATTTATTTGATGTTTCGTATGTATTTCAGGATTGTATTTGAGTTGTTTATATTGTTTGACACATTTTTGTTCTAATATTAAGTTAAATACTATTATGAGACGTGCTTGAAATGTCAAATAAACTCAACAAAATTTAATTAAAATGACTAAATTCATGTATTTCGAGAGATGAATGACTAAATTGGTGCAAAGTTTCGAAATTGACTTATTCCAAAATTCACTGAAAGTTAAGGGACCAAAAACATATTTAATTTTTTTTTTTACCAGATATGATTTAAAGTTATGATCTCCTGTTATCTTTATTGAGAATGGATGGAAGCATTTGTGATGAACATATATAGTATCGAATCCATCCATCAGAAATGATTTGAAATGTTACATTGATAAGAATATTTGGTTTGTATGTATTTGGAAACCTGCCATACCTGAAACTGCTTTTGCATGTATAATCATCATCATCATCATCATCTCCATGCCTCCATCAACCTATTCAAAAAAGCTTGAAAGATTCCATAGGAGATATGGTATAATTGAAGACCACAAAAGAATGGAAGCAATAAGATAATAAATTCCACATTGAGTCTCATCAATCATGCCAAAACCCTAAACACCATTCTCTTCATGCATGGGCAAGGTGCTTTTTTCTTTGAGTGGTCACTTTTCATGCTCAGAAAGGATCTTCCAATGAAAATGAAGAAGAAGAGAGAAGAAAGAAGAAAGAAGAAGAAGCAGAAGAAGCTCCATGCATGTAAAACTTCTACTTCTGTCATATCCATTAAGAATGGGCTGAGATTATTAGTTCCTTCTGTCTTCTACTCGCTTTGCCTTTTTGACTGAATCTCTTCAACATTGTTCTTCTTCTTTTCCAAACTTTGTGCTTTCAAAAGCTTCATTAATTATGCTTTCGATTCATGGAAGAGTGTGAAGTTAAGTTTTACTTCTCAGATTAAAAGCCAAAATCATTCAAACTGAAAAAAAAAAAAAGGATTTTTTAGTGTTTAAATGGTAAATTTGACAGATAAAATTTCATTAGATTTTCTCTCATGGACTAAAATGTAATTTTTTAATATATTTCACTACAAGAAAATGTTTCATTAATAACTAATTTTAATAATAAGAAATTAGTTAATGATATTAATTTAGAAAATAAAATATTATTAATTATTAAAATAATTATTATTATAAATAAAAAATTATAATTAATTATTAAATTGGTTACAAATTATTAATTAAAAACTAATTTAAAAATCATTATTTTTTGGTAACAAAAGTCTTGATAACTAATGTCTAGTGTCAATTGTTTTTATATCTAAAATTTTAGGAATTAAATTTTATAAATAATTTAGAGACCAATTATAAATTTTATTCATAATAATTAATAATTTTGTATTTTGTAAATTGTAATCTAAAAAAATATTCCTGTTGTTGAAGGATAACATTATTCAAATATAAAATTATATCAAAAGCAACTAAAATGATTATTCTTGTCTATGAATTATTATCGAAGATTTTACATAATTAAAACTAAGATTAACTTACAGTATTATACTAAATAAACAATGTAATAAAGATGTTGATTTTGTTAGACGAATTAATTAGAAGATATTTTACGCCCATATTATTTTTTTAACTTTTATTTTTTTTATAGCATTAGATCACGTGGCACATTTAATAATATTTTTATATATTAATATGAAATTGATTAATTATCCTTTTCCTAGTATGAATTTGTTTTGAGTTTTTCAATCCTAGAGTCCGGCTTAAGGCTATTTGATGTGATTTTTTATATGAATTTTTTCTATTACTCGAATGATTTTTTTTTTCTACAATAATCTTTTTTGCAATATTTTCTATAATTTTGGCAAATATAAAACCACTTACTCAACTATGATGAAAATTTATTCTTTTATATCATCTCACAATTTTTACAACAGTATTTAATATAATCTTTCCGGTTATTTACTTCATTAACGAACACTAGACGTACTAATAAATTTTTGGTTAAATATGTTTTTTTTCCTCAGGTTTCAGTGAAATTTGGTCTCTTCAAAATTTTTGATCAATTTAGTCCTTCATCTTTAAAAATGTGTGAATTTAATCCTTTTGACCAAATTTTGTTAATTTTATATGATGTTTCAAGCGCATTTCATGATAATATTTGAATTGTTTACATCATTTGACACAATTTTGCTTCAATATTAACTCAAATATTATCATAAGATGTGTTTAAAATGTCAAATAAACTTAACAAAATTGAGTAAGAAGACAAAATCCACACATTTCTAAAAATAAAGGACTAAATTAGTATAAGGTTTCGAAGATGGACTAATTTCAAAATTCACTTACTTGGAGGACCAAAAACATATTTAATCCTAAATTTTTTAACAGCTTTATCAATAAAATAAAAATATTTAAATGCTACCAACTTAATTAAGAAAATAATTAATATTTAAAAGATATTGTCAAACTTACATCATTCACTAAATAAGCATCCATTATTTAAAGAGAATCTTTTGTGTGTCTCCACCAATATAAACATATTCAAAGAATGACACATGAACAATTAACCTTCAACAGCCTTTTTAGAAAGTCTTCTGTGACACTTCTCTTCTATACTTTAATTTTTTTTTTCAAGTGTCTGAGAATCATCCATAGTTTTGGTTCAAGATTTTTCTCGTATAAATGTAAATTAATTTTCTTTAATCCTAATTTATTCTTCTAATATTGTCTCAAACATCTTTTTTATAAGTCTATAATGTAACTCATAAAATCTATCTGTCTATAATTTATGTAATTCTAAACATATGTGTTGTATTATCATATAAAAATTCAATATATTTAATATCTTACACGTTTCACTATTAATATTTAAAAACCATTAGCTTTTTATTTTGTACGACAAAATTCGATTCGAAGAAGCTTGTGCAAAGATATAGTGCTTATTAAAATAAATGAAAGTCTTTAGAATGTCAATAAAAGTCTTTAGAATATTAAAATAACCTTTTTTAATAAAAAATTCGATGTCGCATTTTATGTGTTTTCCAATTCAATTTATTATGATTTTTAATATTTATTTAATATCATTAAAATTCCCTTTAGTAAATATATGGCAGGATCTAAATATATTCTTTACTTATAGAATTTTAAAAGTAAAATGGTAGGCATTTATGGTAGGTTGGTCCTTTTTTATTCATAGGATTCTGCAGCAACTTTGTTTGTCATGTCATTCATCCATCACCGTAAAACAAGAAGGATTCATTCTAACACAATTACCTTGCAGCTACATTCATGGCATGGAATAAAGAAATTTTATTGTGATTAATTTATTAAGTTAAATTACTATAGTAATTGTATAAAAACTTATATTCTTAATCAATTAAAAAATTAATCAAAATCCTTTTGATTTAAATGCTCATCTTGTCACATAATTATCAATAGTTTGTTAATTCTATCATAATTGTTTTGCCTCCACCTTAAAATATTACATTTAGGGATGTCAACAGAACGAATAGAGTACAAGTAGTAGATCTTCCATATCCTATCAATTGGATCAATATCTGTCTCGCACTCCGTTATGCAGGTATCCATTTTTTAATATCTACGGATATTTACGGGTACCCGCGAATATTTACAAAAAAATAAAAAATAATATTTAATAACGTTTTTTAATCGTAAATTCAAATAGAATACAATACATAACATTCATAAATTTCAAACAAAATCCAAATAACTTATTTAAATAGTATTTACATAGTATTGAATACAATTTACAAATAAATGATTTTTTTAAAACTAATTGATAAAACAATAACCCATTCAAATTCAATATGTTAAATTTTTAACCATATTTTATATTTATTTTTTTAATTTAAATTAGAGTACAATGGGTACAAGTATCCATGGGTACGGATACTATGATACTTATATTTGTCCTGTTAACACGCAAGTATAAAAAATACTCGTACCGTTTATCCGTGGGTATCCATTTTCAATATTCATTTCTTATCCATTGCGGATTTTATCCACAGATACCCGCGAGGAGGGATATTTTTGACATCCCTAATCACGTCATTCAATTTTCATGTATTTTACGGAGTTGATAAATGCGTTGAGATTTTCCTCTAAAGTCACATCATTGTACAATAACATTTTACCATTGTATAATAACATTTTACTAGATGGCCTTTTTTCTTTTAGCTAGCGTAAAACTTGAAATTTTTATTCACACATGAATCTTAAAATAATAATTGGAGAAATTTTGTGGTGTGTCGGAAATCTCACATCGACAATAAATAAGACGATTTCATAATATATATAAGTGAATACAAAGTTCACTTTACAAGTTAGTTTTGTGGAATTGAATTAGACTTAAAATCTACTTCATAACCATGTTACTCTTGAATTCCTAGAAAGAAAACTATTATAAGACGTAAAGCTCATAACAAGTATGTTCAGTGAGTAAAACTCTTCTTTTAAAAAGAGAGGCTAATATGGAAGGATATATGTGAAGGATGTGATACATGGAAGTATCTTGTTTTTGTTAGAAATAGGAGTAGGATTTTGGCTTTTCTATGGGACAATCACATGGGTTTGTTGTGAACATGTGTTGTGGGGGGATGTTTTCCATCTGTTGTGGAGCCAACCCTTTGTGATTCTCAAGGTTACATTACATGGGATACATGTATACAAAAGTTGTTGTTTTCGGACTAAGCATATGTTCTTCCAATAACTTTATTGCACCAAACCATTATGAGAAAATCTAAAAAGTAATAATGTCAAATGTTGACACTAGCTTCTCAAGAAAGCTCAAACGAAAAAAATTTATGTCTGCTTCAAATCATCAAGTTTTGTTGCCACCTCACTCTCTACCTCATTGCTCACAACTGCTTTTATTTATGTTTAGGCTAGTTTGTTCAAAATAACAAAACAAGACATGGTTTGAAATCTCGAAGTCTTGTTTCAAATGAATAAAAAAGTTGCATTGTTTCAAGTTGCACATTTTTGTATCGTGACATAGGTTAGGTGAACCAAATCACAATCGAAGAATGTGATTCTTAGAGAAATGATTGTCATGAGAGATTGTTGCATGTGATATTAACTATATAATGACAGAGGTCAAGTGGACCGAGTCACAATCAAATTACAATGTTTAAATTGTTACGCTCTTAACTAAAGAGGGAAAATTATAACTATTGATCTATAAATAAGTACTCAGTGTAATAATTGACATAAGAACCAAAATCACGAGTTCAATTCTATGAAAAATTGTTGGAAGGTTAATCAACTAATTGACAAAACATTAGATATTGAAAACTCTCACGTGATCCTATTGGCACCCAAGGAAATTTAAGGTAAATTGACTAAAGGAGAAAATCCCATCAAATTTGTGTCACAATATATGGCAAATTTGGTCTTAAACATCGTAGTCACAGGACCATGTGACACGAGGAGGGGATGGTTCATTGAAGCATAGTCATGACCAAGATGTTGGGTTCAATATAATGTATGTCCTAAAGTCTTACAACTTTGATGGCTGAACTTTTGATTTGGTTGGAATCTAGCTCCACCTTTATTCACTCTCAACTTGTTTTCATGAAATGAATTACAATAGTTGTAAACCAACAACTTCCTAATCCATTCCTTATAAAGAAAGTTGAAAATGGATATTGTTCATATATAGTCATTTTCAAAACCATTTCAATAGAAGAATTTGGCTTGATGGGGAGAAAAATATTATTATTCCTTGTTAGTGTCCATTGACCTCTTGCACCATAAATTATGTATTTTTCCTTCCACACTCCAATAACTTGATAATATTTTTTTCTTACATCGTTTTATCTCACATTTTTCTTTCTTTCTTTTTATCTATTTCTTAATTCCATGAACTATAAGACACGATTTGAAGGACAACAATTGAACAATCAACATTATAATTAGGTAAACAAAAATATTAATTTACAGAAAGTAAAAATTAGACACCAAAAATAAATGCATGGAAAATCTCCCACACACATGCTTGTTCACACTTAACAATTAAAATCAATAGACATCAATTTCTTTCATCTTTGGTCCCCACTCCCACTATGTTCTTCATATCCTCCCCCACAAACCATAGAATTTTTTTTTTCAGAAGAGCATAATGTTCACTTGATTCTACTAGCATCCTCCTTTCTTTCTTATAAAGAAATTTATTCCATAGTCACATTCAACTCCGAATGACATTTTCTCACATTCTACCAACATAAAATTTTCTTCACCAACACTTAATGATACAAATTTGTGATGGTAGATTATTTTTGGCCCAATTTAATTAATAAAGAGCTTAATTTTCTATATTTCATGTGAATATGTGCTCCTAACAATCTTTGCATAAATTATACTCACAAAGTTCTTATATTATTATAATTGTGATATTGTTTCTAGAATAATTTTCCCTTCTTATCAAACAAAAAGATTATCTTAAGTGGGGTAATAAAAATTTGGACTCCACAAATGGTTAAGGGAATCAAGATTCTCCCAATCCAATTAAGACCAAGGGTGATGAAATAAACTCTCAAACACCCCTTTCTTCCAAACTTACAAAGCTTATAGCTATGTATGTCCCACCTTAGCTGTACTTACATCCAAACATCCCTATACTCTATATAGTGTCCTTATCACCACCATGGAACTTTTATTGCACATTTTCACATTATATTATATAAAAAAAACAAAAAGCAAAAAGCAATAAACAAAACAAAAAAAAGCAAAATCCCATCTTACCCATTACTTCATTTCACCACTATATATATTTCAATACCCCATACTCCTATCCTCATCTTGCATTGCACACTCCTAAATACTGAGAGGAAAAAAACACTTTGTTTGTTGTTGTTCAAGTTGTTCTTATTTGAGCCGAAGAATGTCTGGGGTTTGGGTTTTCAACAAAGGTGTGGTGAGACTAGTGGAGAACCCTAGCTCTGAGCGTAAGGTGTTGGTTCACTCTGCAAGCAATGAAATAATCACTTCCTACGCATTGTTGGAGCACAAGTTGAGTTCTCTAGGGTGGGAACGTTACTACGATGACCCTGATTTGCTTCAATTCCACAAACGTGCCACCGTTCACTTAATCTCCCTCCCAAGGGATTTCAACAGGTTCAGGTCCATGCACATGTATGACATAGTTGTCAAGAACAAGAACTACTTCGAAGTTAGAGACATGTGAACTTGGATTTTGTACCCTACAAAGTTCAATTCTTCATTTTCTTATTTATATGTATTGTTGGTTTGGTTTTGGATTTGTGTCTAAAGAATGGGGACATTAATTTGTGTATTCTGTATATGAGTTTGTTCATGGTATAAAGTTATGGTCTGATATACAAAAATGATGAAGTCCGAGGAGTGGATTTGTGTTTCATGATGTAAATCTTTATAATTATTCTAATCAAACTGTATTTTTCTTGTACTTTGGGTGTTGAATATTCACAATGAGATAAAAACTTTTATGAGGTTATTTATCATAATCACATTCTTTATTAAATTCTTCGTGTTATTCTTCTTTGAGAAATTCGATAAATGTTTAATTTCTTGATGGGGAGATTTTTTTATATCAAGTTTTGGTGACTTTATGTTTTAATTTGGTTTTTTGTATGGTAGAATATCATAAACAAGTTTATATGTTTATATGTGTATAAATTAGTATATTATTTTATTACATGAATAACACTGTATTATTAGGTGAAAAATATTGCAGCAATGAAACTTATGGTGGTAAAAAAGGTCTTTTTCTATATAAATCTTATAATATATATACCTCTCTCTACATGGAGATACTACAAATGGCTTATTTTTATTATTTTTAGTGGCCAACATTTATGGATGATAGATAATTGATTTTTTTTTTGGAAAATTATAAAACTATTAAATATGATGTGGAGATGGGGAGAATCTGAATAAACCATTATCCACTTGAAAATTGTTTTGCATGATTATGCATGTCATGACATGGGAGTATGGGAGAATGAAAAGTGTCACGTGAGGGTGGAGAGGTTTTATGCATGTCAAGTTGACTTTCCCCATGTAAGCATGGTATGTGGATGCCATGTGGATGGAAAAAAAATACCTATTTTTCTCTCTTCTTTTTCCTTTTTCCTTTTTCAGAAAAAAACTGAAATAAAGAAATCATAATGCTCTAATAAAAAATAATAACAAATTATTCTCTCAATTTCTGAATTTTACTTGGAGATAAAGAATTTGTGAATTTACTATAATGCTCTAATTCCTGACCACTAAAACTAAAAAAATCATAATAGAATCCTTAATTAAAAAATTAATTTTAGATTATAGAGCCATATTCATAACACATTATTTTTCTATTTTTTAAAGATAATTTGATGTGATATTTACTAAATTACTCGAACACTTGGTGAATTACGTAGAATTACGGTTAAGACCTGTTTTTACATAAAAAGAAAACTATGAATATCTTTTTTAAGAAGTTTTAGGAATATTTTCTTTAAGCTAGAAAATTCTGGTTTATCCCCTTCTTTCTATATATTTATTGATATAATTACAACGAAATTTGCGTGAAAAAGATACAAAAGGCACTAAATGATATCAAAAAGATCCATTTTATTTTGATCAACTTAAAATATTTTATTTTATTTATAAAATATTAAATCCTGAAAATCAATATTTTGTAATTTGTTCTAAAGTTTGGCTCTAATGATAGATTAAGCTATTTATCGACCAAATTCTCGCCCCCCCAAAAAAAAAATTATAGTTAATTATCTAAATCATTTTAAAGAAACCAGTTAATATTTCAAAGGACTTACTTATTAATTGTTAAAACACATAAAACCACTATTTTAATTTTAGCATTTTATTAAGTTTTGGGCCTAAAATAGTACATGGGCCCATTAGGCTTTTGACCAAGTTTTTGAGCACCAATGTTTATGAAACTTTTTTGTTATATGCACAACCACATAAGCTACAGTTCAAGACTCCCCAAAACAGGCTCAAGTACCAAAAGGCTTAAACTCCACAATAATCACAATTGAAGGTAATTTTTTGAAGGAAAAAATACCTCATTTATGGCTCCAAAATTTAACATAATCATACAATAACTTAAGAACCAATTCTAACTAGCACCATTAATTAAAAAATAACTAAGTGATAAATAGGTGCTACACTAATATTTATATTTATATTTAACACTTCTCTTGCTTATTAAGACATAATTGTTGTTGTTATATTATTATAAATGAGTTTATTATATATCGTACAAGAACGGTAAAATATATCATCTTTTAAATAAGTATATAACAAAAATAATTCATATCCAAGTTCACAAAAAAATATAACAAAATTGACCACAATACCGTTGAACATATATATACTACTTTAATATAATTATAAAAAAATTTCTTATTAACAACTAATTTTATTAACTAAAAATTATTAGTTCATAATAAACAATTTAGATACCAATTTACAAAATAAAAAATTATTAATTAATAAAATAGTCATTATTGCAAATAAAAAAAATTGTAATTAGTTTTTTAAATTCACTTTTAAAATTTAATTACCAAGGTTTTAACTACCAAAGAAAATTGGTAACTAAATATTATTTGTCAAAATTTTTGCTGCCAAAATAATTAGTTTCTAAATTAATCTCTAATTAATTAGTAATCAATTTAGCGATCAATTATAATTTTTATTCATAACAATTAGTTTCTAAATTAATCTCTAATTAATTAGTAACCAATTTAGCGACCAATTATAACTTTTATTCATATAATAGTAACTTAGTAACCAATAATATTTTATTTTATAAATTGGTCTGACTAAAAAAAAATTAACAATAACTTAAAATATGAGTTATAATGATATTTTAATTAGAGACTAAAAGTTCATCTCTAAATAAATAATCATTAGTCACCAAAAAATATATTCTCTACAGATCAATAATTGTTAATTTATGGAATAGATTCTAACTTAGTTAATTTAATAATTAATTATTATTATTATTATTAAACTAGTCTATATTTAATATTTTCTAGTGTTCCCATTGGTATTCCCTCTCCCAAAAGCATAAGAAAACTTTTTCAAAAGAGCACATTGTTGGAGTCTAGAGTGGATTCCTTTCTTCTTAAGAAAAAAACGATTCAACGTGTGTTTCCATTTCCACACCAAGTTCTTATATCATATCATGGTGCTTTTTTCTTCTGGAATCACTTTCTCTTCTTATAAAACAAAGATTCTCCTAAGTGGAGCTTTTATTACATGTGTGAAAAATCATATATTATATAACAAAAACTGCTATATATATGTATGTATCCACACCACACACACCATCTTGCATTGAACATTACATCTGAAACACTTAAAAAGAACACATACATTTGTTTGTTGCTGTCGAGTTTAAGAATGTCTGGGGTTTGGGTTTTCAAGAACGGTGTGGTGAGGCTATTAGAGAACCAACCTGGGTCTGAGTTGAAGAAGAAGGTGCTGTTTGACATGGCAGCCGGTGAAACCATTAGTTCCTACACAGTGCTGGAGAAAAAGCTGAAGGCACTGGGGTGGGAACGTTACTACGAAGACCCTGACCTTCTTCAGTTCCACAAACGCTCATCCATAGACCTAATCTCACTCCCAAAGGATTTCACCAACTTCACCAACATTCACATGTATGACATAGTCGTCAAGAACCCTAATTGGTTCCGTGTTATGGACATGTAACAGTACTATGAGGGTGTTCTGTTTTCTGGTTTATATCTGCATCCAGTGTTGCTTTGATTTCAAATTTGTGGTCTTCGGTGGTGTGTGTTTGTTTGTGTCTATGTAAACAAGGAGAGTTGAGTCAACTCTTTCATGTTTTCACTTCTGAAAGGAATAAGTTGTTCAGACCTAGAGTTTGAATTTGGTGTGGTAAAATGATGAATAAATTTAAACGTTTGTTTTGTTCATTTTCAACTTAATTATTTATATATATATATATATATATATATATATTAATTATTTACAATATTAGTAATTAATATAATAAATAAATTATTTATTAGTGTAAGTCAAAAGTCCTTAGTAATAAATATCAAATTTCTCTAATCACTTTTTTTCGACATGGATTTTCTTAACAAATTTTAGTGACTCCATAAGAAGGTTTACTTTGTATTACATAATCGTTTTGACCATAAATTTATAAAATAGGATTATTGAAAATAAATTGGGTTAAGTCGTTATAGAGAGGACGATACAAAAAACAAAGTCGTTGTAGTAGTGGAGAGTTTCTATTATTATGGACAGTGAAGTCGTCGATTTCACTTTTAGTTTTTTTTTTTTTGTTTAACGTTGCAGATTTATATATTTTTTATCAAATTTTTTACTTTTCAAATGTTTTAACCTTGCAGTTTTTATATTTTCTTTTTACAAAATTTTGTTAACAATAGAGATTAATCAATGTTAAAATATATTAATGTTTATTTTTAATTGTATTCCAATTAATTTTTTATTTTTACCACTTATTGTTCCAATAAAAAATAAATAAAAGTGCGACTTCAATGTTCACATGAAACCGGACTACTATACGACGATTTTGTTTTTTGAAAAAAAAAAAAGAAACTGATTGGGTAAAAAACGACTTCACCTTCAATGTTGTATTCACCCTAACAGCTCCACCTTTGCAACTTGACTCTATTTTGCAACAAAAATTTGCACACACCATTTTTTACAAATTAAAGTTAAAATTGATAACAGATATCAAGTTGATAACACTTCTTTTTTTGTATTTTGAAAAGACAAATATTACAATTGTATTGTTTGTAGATCATGTAATCTATTACATGGTACATAACTACACATACATTCCCCTCTCCATCTATTCAAGAATTTCCAAGCACATATATATATATATATATATATATATATATATATATATATATATATCACTCACTATCATCCACCAAAGATTGTACATCATCTCAAAAAATCCTTCAAGCAGTGCTAGTTTGTACAGTCAAATCCACCACAAATAGAAAGCCAGATAACCAATACCAGAAACAACAAAATTCCCAGAACAACTAGTTTAATTTTCATGTTCTGATACCACATCTTTCGATGGACTTGTGCTCCTTGTTTTCTGAAATCTTGAGCCTGAAAATTAGAAATTTCTCAGCCTCGAAAGCACGAGTTAAAGAAGAACAAAAATCATCTATCTTAGTCAACTTTATTCACCTGTGAACGCAATGTCTCTGTCTTATCTGCAAGAATAGTTAGATTTTCTCCTCTATCAATGGCCTGAAAACACAATGAAAAAAAAAAATGTCAAAAGATAATACTATCTTGTCCAAACTTGCAACATCAACATATCGTTTATCTGGCTTGTGAGGAATTCAAGTGTAGAGATAAGAGTCCTACCTTGTCTATGTTTTCTAACATAATACTCTTAACTTCTGAAACTTGAGCCTTCACTTTTATTAGCTTTTCAATCTCTTCAGCATGATCGATTATATACTTCATGTGTGCTTTCATAACTGGTCTGCAAATGTGCATCCATATTATTTAACTTTCTATACAAATTATATGTCTCCGAGCATTAAGATATTCGAAACATCATCAAATATTTAGAAGAGAAGTGAGTGTACCCAAACTCCTTGTTCAGACTCTTAGCAATAGCTGTATCTGCTTTTCCACCACCATATTTTTTCTTAAAGTCTGCTTTCACCCGTTCAAGGAAAGCAATAGAGATCTGTTTTCCAACAGATTCCTTAGCCACAACACAATATGCTGCAATTTACAGAGTTTTAAATCTCAGAAATTTGAAAACCACAAGATTTCAAAACAAACACACTCACATGCATCAATCTAGAGGTTGCATTATTGGTTATCTATACAAACAAAATTAGGCACTATTTGTTAGAAGTGGGCTTAAGCCTCAACCCCACAAAACCGTCCAAGAAAGTTTACTAGAATAGACTCTAATATCATGTTAGAAGTGGGTTTAAAACCTAACTCAATCTTACAAAACCAGTTTGTAAGATGAGGATTGCACCTACTTATATATTATGAATTGATCTTGTTTCTGGTCGATGTGAGACTTCCATCATCGTTGGAATTAAAACATGCAAAGTCTTCGGTTGCGCAAAGGAACATCACAGACAACTACGCATTCATAAGATTAGGCTTTCTATGAAGACTTTCTGTTGCATCAATACCTCTAAAGGGTAGTCAAAATGATCAGGTTTGCATGTATATTACGAATGTACAATTATTTCTTTAGATGAGTGTCATCATCACTCGCCAAATGGAAAAATCAAACACTTGAAGCATAGTAGCAACCCTTAAACTGAACTTAACCCAGATTCTGCTTCTCACCGTTCATTAGTTGCTCCATTTCAGCAATCAAAGGAAAAATCCATAAAATTTGCGAAGAACCCATAAACAAACAAAACCCACCAAGAAAACTAACTCAAAAGAGAAAAAAACCCAAAAAAGAATAGGATCAAGTCACTGGGTAGGGGACATTACCATAACCATCCTCAACCAGAAAATTGAAGGTGTGATGGTCACAGTTGTAAGTGAACTTGTTGTTGGAAGAGGAAAGCTTGTGAAGACACTGAGCCGCAATGGCAGGGAAGTTTCCGGTGAACTCCGTGTACTCGGCCAACACCACCGTCCCACGAGCCACGAAGCTATAAATAAACGATTCCTGACTCATCGCTCCACAACTGAGTCCACTCGGAACTCAGAGAAACACAACACAGAGCTTTCTCTGCTTCTTCCACTCTGCAATTTCAAGGCCACATTTCCATAATTCTCTTTTCTTCTTTTCACTTTTCCATCAAGAAAGAATTTCCCTTTTCTCTTCATAAATTAAGGAATCACAAGTTCAATAATAAGCTTTTGTTTTTCTTTTCTGAAAGCAACCTTTTGTTTTTCAAGTAAGCAACAACTGTAACAAATACTTTTGTTCGTTTATCATCATCTAGTATTGTAAACTTTTGTTACAAAAATTTAATCAATTCTATAAAACAATAAATATTTTTTACCTTAAGTATTTCTGACAAAGTTAATTCCAGTTAATAACACAACAAAGACTATTTAGTCTAACATAAACATAAACAAATCTTCACCATTTAATAATATCTCACGTCGAGTAACGTTGTTCAGTTCATAATCATCAATGAAAATGAAACCTTTGTCTTTGTCGATTTATTATGTTGAGCTGTAATAATCGAATTGACTTGGAGTTTTGACTGCTTGAAAGAGTATCAATGGAGATCAAATATACGACAATTTTTCTCTTTCGGTGCAGTTTTAGTTTAATGTTAATTGAGTTTAATAGTTGTATTTTTTTAGGTTAAATAAATGAATTTAATTAAAGTAAGTAGAAATTAAGATTATTAAAATGTCATGAATTGTATGATTATGTTAGATGTTAGATTACCTTTTTGCTTGATGTGGTTGGGTAAGAGTACCTTCATGATGCGCACAAACTTCCCTAATTATTACTTGAATGCGTGCTTGTGTTTATGTATATATATATATAATATAATATAATATTATTTTTGTAATTTCCTTTTAATTAAAGTAAAAGTTGTTCTCAAGACAGATATTGTATCACAATTTTTATATCACACATATGTTCGTTCATTTGTTTCCTTTACTTGTGAAAGTCTCTCTCCAGTAAAATATATTTATTTAAAAATAATTTTTTTGAAATTTTTTAATCAATACAAATTATTGTCTAAAAAAACTATAACCAGCATTGAGGTCATAAAGTTAGGAAGGAAGAACATATTATGTAGAACAAATATTTAAAAAAGGTAAAGAAAATAAAAGATTAAATATGATTTTAGTCACTAATTTTCATGAATTTTAAAATTAGTCTATTTTTAAACTTTGGATTAATTTAGTCATTCATCTTTCGAAATATGTAGATTTAGTTTTTTTAACTAAATTTTATTAGATTTACTTGATGTACGCATCTCAGTATTGTATTTGAGTTGTTTATACTGTTTGACACATTTTTACTTTAATGTTAAGTTAAATACTATTATGAAACGGACTTGAAATGTAAAATACACTTAATAAAATTTTATTAAAAATACTAAATTTATGTATTTCGAAAGATGAATAACTAAATTAGTCCAAAATTTTAAAATCAACTAATTTCAAAATTTAGTAAAAGTTAAGGAATCGAAAAATCATTTAAAAAAAATAATGGAAAATGAAGAATTATACAAACTTAAAAAGTAAAACAAGTAGGACAATGTTAATGGTGTGAAAGATGAGATCGTAAGCAAAGTAAATGTGAATTATAGAATTTGGAATATTATTATTGATGGGATCATAAGAGAATTGAATATTATCCTAAACAACATTTTAATCAAATACTCTATGAAGTTTAATTAAACCAAACGAAAATACATAAAAAAAACCTATATAAAATAAAATATAAAAATAGTAAAAAATATGTGTTCCGTAAAATAAAGTTGGAGCAATAAATAAGGAAGCTACGCAACTTGGTTGTATGTATATTTCCAAATCCCGCCCAATTGGATCTGTTTATCCTTGTTTTTTCAAAATTTGTGCTCCTTTGTTGTCTGTTGGTGACTTTAACGTTGGTGTTTCTTTCTAGAGTCTTGTTCTGCCCTCAACACTCACCAAACCACGCTCCTCTTCAAATTCATATATACCCAGACAAACCCTAGAACAACAAACAATTCCTCTTCCCCCAAATCTTCCATCACATCCTCAATGGCCAACTCAGATTCCTCTCTTCCTCTATCCAACGTGTGTTTTCTTTCTCTTTCATCATTTATCAAATTCAACCTTTTATTCCAATCCTCAAAATCCGTTCTAATTTTGTTTTCGTTTTCAGAAGAAGGAGAACGTCACTCCCGTTACGTCTAAAATCGCGGTATTTTTTTTTCTTTTTTTACATTTTCTTTTTATTCGTAAAATGGAACTCCCAACGACGTTTGAATCTTCTTTGTATTGTTCCAGGAACTTAATGAATCGAGATCGGAGCTTCTCGGAAGAATTCAGAGTTTGAAGCAGGTTGGTTTTTTTTCTTCTTATTTTAGTGCATTGTTTGTTAGCTATGAAGATTATAGTTCACTATTCTACCTGCTGTTTTGCTGCTGCTGCTGCTGATTTTTTTTTTTTTTTTTTATTTTTTTTTTCGGATCTATCTGTAGGATTTGCAAAGTTGGAGGTCTAAGTTGGATACACAAGTCAAGGTCTATCGCGATGTAAGTGATGATGATGATGATTGATCCATGTTTGCGAAACACTGCATTTTGCTTTATAGTGTCGTCTGAAAAAGATTCATGTGCTTCCTTCCCTTGGAGTTCTTTGCGTGTTTGGATGTATTCTTGTTTAGTCTGTTTCTTTTGAAATAGAAGAAATTAAATGATTGATTATTCTGGCATAGATAATCTATGGCTTAATTTATTATATTTAAAGAGATGACAGGTTATCACTAATGTTTAACAGTTTTTTCTTTATTTTTTTAGATGTTATGTAAACTTCTTAATTATTTTTTTTTCTCTTTGTAAACACTTATTTTGCCGACCTGGAATTCAGGCATAGTTTTGAACTGCAGTTTCGTCTTGATCTTTGACATTCTGGTAAATTGCTGTTGCAATATGGCTGTGGTGAGTAAACACACATTTTCATTGGAGCCACAATTGCGATTGCAACCCACAATTTAAACCATGATTTCGTGTATTTTTTAAGATGACATTTTGGGACTGAGTTGTATCTTTCTGGATGAGGATGACTACATATCGCACGACAGCATTCAACTCAGTTATAAACCAAAGCTTCAAGAAAATATTTATCAGGATGTCTCCCTTGACAAATTCCTGCGAAGTTCTTCTTGGTTTCCCTATTCTTGTTTTTTAACTGGATTAAAATTCATGCAATCCACTCTATTTAGTGGTGCCAAAACCTACTCTTTTCAGTTGCGTGTCTCTTGTGGTCTTTTTTGTACGTGTCCAAATTATCCTATCTAATCTTCTGTCATCTTTTTCTCAATCATTGATGAACTTACTGATTTTCTTTTCTGTATGTCTATAATCATTATGTATCTCGTTCTTTCAGTGTGGTTACACATTCTTCTTAACAATCACATTTTTGCCACTTCCACCTTTCTCTCATGCTGTTCATTTAAAGTCTAGCATTCCCTATCACATAGGGTATGTTTGGGCAAACTTTTTCATTCCTTTGTTTCTGCCTGTGTAATAAATTCCAATTTGTATTGTCCTAATTCACTTCTATTTTTTGTAAGCCATGCTTGTTCCAAGAAAAAATCCAAGTCCCTGGCCCTTACTAATTTATGTTGCAAAATGCAAGACTTCCTTTGTGATGGAGAATGACTACGAAAGAACCAGGAACTTTCTCAGGTTTCAAAAGTTGTAATTTTTTGGGATTTGAAAACACTCAATCCTCAGAATTCAAACAAAGTTACCTTTATTTTGATCTCTATTATTTCACTGTATAGGACTATGTTTTTATCCTATGTTCTGTTCATTCTTCTTCCTTAGATCTCCTAGTTCACATTATGCTATTTTTTTAATCTAATTTGTTAATATTCTTTTTCTACTCATTCCGCCATCATCTTCCATTGTTTAACTTTACAACTATACTCTTATTGCTTCTACACTGATGGTGATTATGTGCGTAAGCGTGACTTCTTTTTATCTGAAATTCCATTTTTTCTGTTTTCTTTGTGTTTCTGTCAACTATTGCTTGTGTTTTCCGGGTTAGCTACTATGTGTCACACTCTGAAGTTGATAACTTCGCAATGCATATTTCTTATCATATCCCCATATCTGTATATCTGGTCTTCCACTGTTTCATGCATCGTATGTCATGTCCTTGATAAACACAGGGAGAAGTAATTTTTGGCACAGTTGGTAGTAGGACCGATAAGTTAGTTAATAAACTCCTCTAATACTATCCACTGCTTTTTAAACAATTTGTAGCACAAATAGACATTTACTAAAAAACTTCCTATCCTAAACTGAAATCCAAAGTGAAGGAGGTAGTAGTCAGCAGAGGTAAAAGGAGTATGTTTGGTTTATCGCAACCAATCTATCCCACTCTCCGTTAGTACTATAGATATAAAATATATTCAAACAAGGAAATTTTGCTTGGAAAATTATTTGTTTGTTTGAAATTGGATCTGGAATTCCTCTTTATTGGTTTTGTAAAACCTGAGGGCAGAATGGGTTTCTATTTGCTTCATAGTCTTTAGCTGGTTTATTAATGCTCATGTTTAAATTTATTGGATAGTTTCTTTTTTGGTTAAAATATGTTTTGTTCGATATACATGAACATGACCCTTGTTTTCAATTTGGTCTCTGAAAGAAGGTATTCAGCTTAGTCTTTATCTGCACAATTATTTTGTATTTTCACGTCCGTTCTTGTCTGTGAATGTTATAACTGTCTATGAGACTCTTAAGATTTATAAACTTCAGACATGAAATTGCAAATGAGCATGACATAAGTCCAAATTTTTATTCGATCACTTGTATCTGTATACATTCTAGATGTTTAACTCTATTCCTAGGTGTGAAGGGGGTCCATTTAGTCACCTATATTTGTTCATGCTGTAAATGTCCAATTCTGGGTTTGAGGGGGTGGAGAGGGGGATTCAATATCCACTTGAGATAAAGCTAATACAGTCTTTACTGGACGTGGACAGCCCTTACCTTTGACATTGATTCTATGAAGTTGAATTAGTTCCTAATCACAAATTCCAAGAACATGTATTTTCAGTCCTTATAAGTAATATTCAATTGGGCCATTATATTTCATAGTAGTTTCACCACTATTTCTTGGTTTTAGTTGACAGGCAATAAGAACTTTGTGCAATGATTACGTTGATATTTTTTTTTTCTATTGGACCAAGTCCATAGTGTGTATTAAATGTATATGCTATGTAGGACCTAAAGTATATTTGCTTCTTCTCTAAGCATAGCAAGTTGGTAAAAAACTCATTTATTGGGTGCGTATATACATTTAAACTTCAGAGTAGAACAACCAACAAGAAATCTGTAAATGTGCATATACAAGTCATTTATTTGCTTACTATTGTAAATGAAAGGATTTTTCATGGTCTGTGGTTGTATTTATTATTATTTTGCTTAGTTCAGTTAGGGTTCACATTATGTGGTTATAACTAAAGATTTAATGAACAATAGGTTACTCGTGTTTTTCTGGTTATATTGATACGTGGGTGAACTCTCTTTTTATCATAACTGGTTTGGATATTACTTCAGCTTCACTCTAATGGGTTTTCATTTGTTCATGCAGGAGCTTTCAGATCTTAAGAAAACACTTAATGTTGAAGTGGACCAACTTCGATTAGTAAGTGTGCTTCTAAATTTTTTCTGTCAAATAAGTTTTGTTGTGTTAAACTTTGTTTATGAAATCAAAATCAGGAATTTCAAGATTTGAGGGCTACCCTTCAGCAGCAACAAGAGGATGTTACCGCTAGTTTAAGAAACTTGGGGGTAAGTCTTGGGAGAATCATTTGACTCTACAACTTGTGGGTCTTTTGTTGAAAAGTTCTTCCCAGATTACGTTGTATTTCTGTTATTAAATGCACCAACATCAATGAATGATTGCAGCTTCAGGATGCCTCAGACGTCAAGCATGCTCCGGCAGAGGAGACAAAGATTGAAGAAGTTGAGAAAGAAGAACATGAGGTGGTAGCAGAAGATAATAGCAGCAAAGTAGCTGAAAATTAAACGGCCTTTAATTTGGAGTATTTGGTACTGCCAGTGTTACACCCTAGATAAGCTGAATGACTCTGTAGTATTGTTAGATATTTGATGTGTTTCATTATTACTATTGGCTGTAATACAGAACTTAAATCAATGGTAAATTTCCCGTTACCCCTCCTAATCGATATTTACTTGTACAAATTGCGGTATGCTTTTGTTTGCTTCTGAATTAGATAAACTAGAGGTTTTCAAGACATAGTAGTTTTTGTCATAACTTTAGCAATATAAGTCGAATGATTTTAATAACTTGAGTGCAGGAAGTATGGTTAAATTCATCATTGTTTTTATTTATTATAAATAAATCATCATTGTTTAGTAGAAGGTAGTCTCAAAATTGTGATTATGAAAATATCAAATGTTTGTTGTCAATACAGAAAATCGTAAAGGTTATACTTTTTTATAGTATTTTTTTAAAGATACCAGCTCACAAAGCAAAAAAGCTCTCAACTCTTGATAGGTGATTTATTGGGTTTACCTACCATATTACTATTATAAGGTCTTAACAAGCTTACCTCATGCTTTGGAAAAGTGCAGTTTTGGATGGGAAGTGAACTATGGCTTTTGTCTAGTCCTAGTCATCCTCCAATTCTCACCATGGTAAAACTCTGCTGTAATTGTATTACCTAACCAGACCTTTGCAGTAATATTTCAATTATATATACCAAGTTTAGAATTTGTATTTTTACTGCCTTATTTCTAACACAATACTATATTAATGTTTCAAAACATAAAGTCACAGAACTATTACTGTATTTTTATTCAATAATTGAAGGTATTGAGATAATTTCTTTACAATCCTGCATGCTGAACAGTTGGAAAAACTTCAACGCAACAATATGTACTAAAACAGCAACATTTACCACAAATATCTAGTTTTGATAGATAACTACAGTGAGAGTTTTGGTTTTCATATGGCAAATCAATCTCAGCCAGTGTGTCAACTCTTACCTGAATTATGTGCATTGCTTGAGAGTTGGGTTTTAATGTCATTCTCAGGTGAAAATACATGACATGCTGATTTTCCTCGTGGGAAGATTTTGATGTGGCATGTAGACACTGGAGATGAAAGAACACTGTAACCAATGTTCAAGGGGTTATGTTAAATTTCCTCTCATCTTGCAGTGGCTTAGATTGGACATTTTCCACCTAGATTTTGCTGCAATCACTTCCTTCATGGATTACTTGATAACAGACAAGTCTATTACTTTCCTTGGCAGTAGATTGGGTGAAATGAATTGGTTGATTTTTGTTCAAACTATAAAGTAATGAATGACCCCTTTTTTTCTTCTTAATTGTTATGCAGGACACATATTCTTCACTGTTTTCTTTATCCTAACTTTTGGTTCTTCTTGATAGTTCACATTATTTATTGGTTCTATGTTGCCTTCTACAATAGAGGAATCCCCCAAATGTCAAACTATGAAATATTAAAATAGTTCTCAATGAAGATAACTTAGTCCTAATCCAACTTGGGCCAATAGCTAAGAACAATCTAAACTGTAAATTATAAAATCTGAAACGATGGTTACTATTATTCATAATAAGACATGATAGAATGCCCATTGATTTATGAAGAAGTTAACAAAGTTGCAAAAAAGAATCTTTTCTATAATCATAACAAATAGCTTCCTCCTACAAACAACAAACTAATATCCTGCAAATGAAACAAAAGCCTAGTACCATTTATAAGAGACAATAAAATAAACAACAAACAATGCAAGCATAGAAAAAGAAACCGTGGATTCAATTATCACAGTACACGAGTGCCTATAATAATAAAGTAAGGCTCACTATTTTTCATAGTATCCTACTCTCCTTTTAAAATTTACAACTACAACGACAACAAGAACCGAGATATTTTCACACATTTTCGTTTCAGTGTTAGCTGAAAAAATTCTATGAACACTAGAGATTTTAAAAAAATTTGTACTTGCAGGTATCTGCGAATAAAATCTGCAACGGATAGAAAATGCATATTGTAAATGGATACTCATAGATAATAGGTACGAATATTTTTTATACCCGCATATTAACAGGGCGGGTATGAATATCATAATATTTGTACTCGTGGATACTTGTACCCGCTACACTAGTTTAAATTAAAATAAATTAAAAAACATGACTAAAACATTAACACATTAATTTTGAATAGATTATCTTTTATTTATTCGTTTTAAAAAATATTCATTTTTTTGTAAACTGTCATTCAATACTTTTTAAAAGGATTACTTGCACTTTGTTTGAAATTTTTTAATGTTATAAACTGTATCTTTATTTGATTTATAGTTAAATATCAAAATTTTCTTTTGTAAATACCCACATGTATCCGTGAATATTAAAAAAATATATGAATACACGCATAATGGATATCCGTAACGATATGAGTACAGATACGAAACGGATATTTATTTAACGAGTAGGATACTATTACTTTTATTCTATCTATCACATTGAAATTCTTAATTAACACGTAAAAAAATTAATATAATTGAATTAAAAAAACTATATTTATTATTTTTAAAATTTGAAGAACAAAATATATTAAAATCAAATACCAATTTTGTGTAAAAGTTAGAAAGTTGGAGTAGAATCATGCTCTATTGCAAAATAATGCAGTAGGAGCAGTGTGCCCTTCTGTCATTGTCACATTATACTTTGATAGCCATTCATCTTTGCCTGTACACTTTGCTCCCCAACAGAGTGCACACTTCCAAGTACATTCTTGGCATTTTCTCTTATTTCTTTTTCATGCCCCACTTTCACTTCTCTTTCTCTTCTTCCAACTCTTCAATCCCTTCAATCCTTCAATTCAAGTTTCAACCACTTTTTCCACTTCCCTCTCTCTCAATCTCTCAATGGATGCAAAACCTCCTCAACTTGCTGCACAACCTTTCAACTATCAGGTACTACTACTACTACCTACCACCTTACCTCAATCAAAAGACTCACAGTAATTACTGCATGCGTAATCTCACTTTTTTCTTCTTCAAATTTGTCCTCTTTGATCTTCTAAAACTAATCATTTAACTCTCTTTGTTTCTTGTCCTAGACATGGTTCTTGAAAGTTTCAATCCACTGTGAAGGTTGCAGGAGGAAAGTGAAGAAAGTTCTGAAGAGCATTGATGGTACTACTATCTCACACTTCTTTGAGCAAAAAGCATGAAAGCAGAATTTTACACCACAAAACTCATGAAAGTAGTCGTACTCCACAATTATATGCTACAAAAAATATAACACAAATCCAGCTTCAAATTTCGTTTATTCCAACTCTTTTTTCGTACACTTTTTCTTATTCTACAGAAAGCATTCTTCTTTTCCCATGCAGGAGTATTACACTGTTGTAATTACTCCCACATAACTAGGAAAGAAGAAAAAGTTTAGATTCATTCTGAATTCTAAAGAGAAGGTTCCACTTTGTAGGTGTTTTCACTGCAACAATAGACCCACAGCAGAACAAAGTAACAGTCACTGGAAGTGTTGCTGTTGAGACCCTTCTCAGGAAGCTCGTCAGAGCCGGAAAACAAGCCGAGATTTGGCCGGAGAATGACGGAAAAATCTCCGGCAATGGGCAGCAGCAGCAGCAGCAGAAGAAGAAGAATGAAGCAAGAGAACTACAGAGGGTGGAAAATTACAAGGGAACTAAAAATGCTTCTGCCAAGTTTAACAGTGAGAAAAAAAACAGCAGCAATAACTCGCCGGGAAAGTCCCCCTCCGGTGACCAGAGGCCGTCGGAGGGTGGTCGGAGGGAAGGTGGTGGTGGCTCTGCTATGAAGAAGAAGAAGAAAAAATTGCAGAGTGGTGGTGGGAATGCAAACATTGGTTTGAGTTCGGTGGAAGCAGCAGCAAGTACCGGTGCACCTGCACACACTGGATTGCAGTTTCAGGATCTGGGCCCAGTGAATGTGAACCCTACACGTCAGTATTTGCTATTGTATCCTTCTTACTACGTTCCATCTTCACCCTACACGTGTGCTGGTGTTGACCAAGATTGGCATCACTTCCAATCACCACCGTTGGTTTCCTTTGAGATATTCAGTGATGAAAACGTTAATGGGTGTTCTGTTATATGAGACTTGAAAGTAAAGAGAGTGTTGCATCGTATGGATATTATTATTATATGGTATGGATATTATTATTATATGGTATGGATATTATTATTATTATTATTATTATTATTATTTTATTTCCTAGATAGTTTACTATCCTCCTGCAATTACAAAGTTTACACTTTTTTTAGTAAGAAAATAAAAAGAAAAAAATTATAATTTTTTTCTTTTATTACTCTTTTTAATGGCCGTTATTTGTTTGTTGAAATGCATGGAGATTCATTAATTTAGAAATGAGATATTATGAAATAAGGAAAGGGGAATGTTTTTTTTTTTTTTCATTTTTTACTGCATTTAGATGTGTCTAGAACAAATTGTTAGATTCACACACATTGAAAACTTGAAGGGTATAACAAAATCCTACACAATGTATGTAACTTGGACCACAAAAAGTTATATAGTTTGATTTCAGAATATACCTTGATATGTGTGTGAAAAAAGAATACAATTATACACAGCATTGTATATCAGATCAAAATTTGGATATTGAAATAGTGTATTATTTGAACATGATAAGTTCCATTTACTATACACCTATTTGTGGCTAGGGCATGATTTGTGCTAAGTTTTGGGAACATGTAGGTGTTGGAGAACTTTATTTGTGGAGCAAAAGTTAAAATTCACTGAAGACACTTTTTTGTCTGGTCTAAATTAACAGCGAGAACGGCATTAATATAGGCACCTCTCGTTACTTTTTAAAATTCCAACTTTTTCATCTTTTACACAAAAATATTATTCAGAGAATAAGTTTTTGTTAGGATAATTTTTTTCCAAAGATTTGTGATCTAATGATAGAACTATAATAAAGAGATGTTTGACTACATTTTCTGTCATTTTGTCCTTAAGGATATTACTTAGAATCAAATATATTTCTAAGTTAACACTTAATGTTGAATCGAAAATGTATTAAATTATGTAAATAATTTGAATGTTATCATATAAAACACGATCGAAACGTCAAATAAACTTAACAATATTTTGTTAAAAAAATTAAATACACGTATTTATAAAGTTTAGAGAATAAACTGAGTCAAAAATTCAGTAAAAAGATTAATTTATATTTTTATTAAAAATTAAAAAACAAAAACACATTTAATCCTCTTGATTGGCTTCGCTAACTTTATGCATGTTTGTATTACTTATATTCAAGGACTAACATTTCAAGTTTTACTTACCTCTGGTCAACCTAGATTAATCTAAAGTTAAACTTTGAAATAGTAACTTCAGAAACAAAAGTAGTTTCTATAAAAAAAATTGAATTTTGAAGTTGAGTAACATGATAAGAATGTTACAATTTTTCATCAAAGATTAATGTAAGTCTTTTGTTTCTTTCCACTTTGATATCAACAAATTATATTACTCAGTATGCAGATTCAAAATATTTCATCACTTTCTATCAGTAAGTACAAAAAGAATAACTACGAGGAAACCAAGATACTGCAGATTTTCTGCCCGGGAAGGTCCCGAAAGGCAAAAAAGTGAAGCACTTTCATTTTTTTGCATGCTTAAATTTAAATTCTTTACTTCTTTTCATATATTCAAGCATGCATGTTTCTCAATTTCAAATATAAAGCAAAACCAACTAATAAGAAAAGTATATGAAGTAACAATCTTACTCTAGTAAAAATATAAAGCAGTTATCTACATTTTTTTCGAAACAAAAGCTAATTTTCATTGATATTATATATACAAGGAAACCATTTCTAAAATTCATGTTCCAGACAAATAGGAAAACTACAGAAAAATTTTGAAATACCAGAGAAACCAATGATTCTAAGTTCTAAAGGTCTAATGTACACTTTGAACATCAAAACTTCCTAAGAAATACCACTTAACCAATATGTTCATCATCTAAAAGCTTCAAATGTAAATTTTTCTTTGGTCAGTCTCTAGGTGCAAATTGATGCTTTTGAAGTCCGTTGATTCATGCCAAGGAAGATCACCATTACTGTCACATCATCATGGTACTTCCTCCTCCTCCCATCGGGAACATTCATCAACTCCTCCATGCTGAAGCCTGCAAGAGCATCATCACTTAGTATAGTAACTAATCATAAAACAACATGAACTCATTCATGCAATGGAAATCAAATTTAGCATGAGATCTTGAAAAATGACCTGCAGAATCAGCTGCTCTTGCAACTAGTTGCTCAATAAGAAATTTTGCTGAATCACCAAAAGGATTTCTCAAGATATAAGACTCTACAAGCTGTACTGCTTCATCATTACTGAAGAAGTCAAATAAACCATCACTCGCAACTATAACAAATTGGTCAGAATCTGAGATTTTGTGCACATTCAACGACGGATCAGTTGAAATATATGGTGGGCTTGTAAGATCAGGAACTCGAAGGATTCCCATTAATGCATCATTCAGAATTTTCTGTAGGGAAGAACAAAAGGAAAATCAAGTCCTTTTGAAATAATTGGTGTTCATAAACTAGCAAACTCAATAAATGTAATGAACTTCCATCCACTCATCATTTATATAGCTAGGATATCAGTACAGGGTTATTACATCTTTTTATAATATCCTATGTGTGCAATTTCTTCTTCAAAAGAGAATCACAACTCAAAATCTTTTGGAACCTTGTTGTCTAAAATATAAAAGAAGAACGCAAACCTTTTTCAAGTACCCTGCTCCTAAAGCTCGAGTAACCTTCAGTTTTCCCTTCACTTTCCCTGCTACTATGGTTTTAGGATCATCTGGATGATCAGCAAGAACTCGAGCTCTTTCGGCTTCATTGTCAACAGTGTGACAATCCGTGAGCTGGATAGCCTTCAATCTTTCATTCCCATTCACTCTGTTATCTGTACAACATGTCGCCAATACGGCTCTGCTGTCACCGAGATTAAGTGTATACAAATCATTACCATGAAGAAGCACAAGCAAAACACAAGATCCAATAGAAACTAAATCTGGACGTTCCTCCATTTCCTGCTCAACCATGCATAAGAAATCATTCTCAACCTGACTAAGAACATGCTGGAGACCATCAAGTACTGTACTATGTGAGAATGATTTAGGGGATGCTTCTGACTTGGAAGGTGGAGTAATGTTTGCAAAACAGTCAAGACCAGAATTGTTTCCCTTAAACTTTGAAGGAGATTGATGCTCCTGAAGGATAAGACTATCATCATCCAAATTATATGGAAAGGATTCACCCACAGCCACATTGTCAGAAGCTTTTGTGAAATCTGGTTCAAAATCACAACTTAACATATTAAAGTAAGATACAATGGTGTCGTAAAGGGTACCCGCCAAAAAGTCGGCTGCATCTCTCCCATTGAAGCCATCATAAATTGCACAGAAGAGCCATCCATTTTCTTCAGAACAAACTGCTTGAACTCTATCTTCACCAGCCGCTCCTCCAGCAACTTGAACATCCATTGCATTAAGAAAACCTTCAGTTCTGGAAGGAGCACTCATAGATTTTAATGAACAGGAGTCATATTCAAGCATGTTAGTAGGAGTGGAAGGGCTGCAACTTAGATTTGAAAAACTACTATGGACAGATGATGATAATATGTCCAACTTTGGAAAACTTGACGAAGAGGGTACTGTTCGAAACGATTTAGGAGAGTCCAAACTCGGAAGGATTTCTTCTCCTATTACGCCATTGCAGATATTTGTGTTGGCAAGTGTAGCATTTGCACTTAAGGCAGCACCGGATAAGCAAGAGAAACTGCTTGTTCTACTGATTTCTTTGCAAGGTATACCTCTACCACTATTGCATTGATAGCCAAAACTTATTTTAAGTTCACCTTCAGGGCTATGCATGCTTATCTCCTGGTTTAAGAATTCCATTCTCAACACTATCAATATTACATCACTGGCACAAAAGTAAACAGTATCAACACACAACATGTATCAACTCAGAGCACGATACAAGAGAGCAGCTAAACTTGACCAATCAGACATGCATGGATAATGAAGATAGGTTTCATACAAAACTAATCATGAAAATCCATATAGGGTTGTATAGTCAAAGATTATGCTCGCTGTGTGTGTTTAATTTGGTATAAAAAAGCCGTTTGATTATACAGAAAACGTAAAACACAAGATTTTCCAGATTGCAGAAACAGCGCTCAATTCATATACTTTATTAATGCCACAATAACAGTTCTTTAAACAAACTTAGAGAAGTTGTACCACACACCGGACTAGCAACCATTAGTTCAACAAAATAACATTATAACAAATAAACAAATAACACTCAAATAATATAATCAATTTGAAGTAAATTCTTCAAGCATTGGAAAAGAGGGATAAAATTAAACATAATTATATACCTAAAATTTTATTAGGAATTTGGCTGAAAACCTTACAGTATCAGTGTTGGCTTCCTTTGTATGCTAATAAAACATATTTGTACGGGAAATGCATGGCTGAACAAATGAGTGTAAACATTTTTAAGAGTTCCTCAAATATTTATTCATATTTACCATATTTAGGAAATAAAACTTCAAATGATTATGCCCACCTAAGAGGATTGCATGCTTTAGAATATGAGGAAGGTTCATAGCACCATGACAAGGAAAACAACAAGATAAACTAAATCCTGATGCCAACACAAATAATTTACAGCAACAGGAAAAGGAAAAGAGATTCAATAAAATAAAATTTAAGCTTTATCCTGTACACTTATTCATCCTCAAACTATTTCTGGGACAATTTGCATGTTGTTAACTTTTACCATTTGGCTCCGACAAAAAATACCAAATTCTTTTAACGTTAATGATTAAAGAAGAACTTCTTCATGCCATCCCTTCTCATCAAGCCCCCCAGAAACAAGGAAAAGAGGAAGAAAGATCACCAATTCATTATCCTTTGTTCACAGTACAAAAACATGCAAAATTGTTGAGACAACGAGCTTGTTTATTTCCAATCTCTCTCTCTCTCTCACACACACACACAGTGAAGCTTCAATGACAGTGGCAGACAGTAATGATAATAGTCAACGTAAGAGTGTAATTGAAAAAAACAAACACTAAGAAAAAGGGTACATTCTTGCATCAGCTCACATCCAGTGATTCTCTCATCTATTTTGAACGTGGGGAAAGATCAAAATCAAAACTTTCCCCTAGAATTCCATTTGGGCATTCCTCATTTTATTTGTTTTGCAAAACAAACAAAACCCAGAAGAGAGGAAAAGACGTAGAACAAAAAAAATCTGCGCAGACACGTGAAATGAAATAAAAATAAAAAGGAAAGGGAAAAAGGCACTTACGACCAGAGAGTGAAGGAGCTGAGAATGCAGCTACGGAAACGAAGAGTGTTGCAGAATAAAGAGAAGGAGAAATGGTGAAATAGAAGAGAAGAGAGAAAAGGTGAAGGAAGAATGAGTGTTGAAAGGAAAGGAAGAAAAGGAAGTGGTTGGAAATTCGGATGGTAGAGAAGAGAAGGGAAGAGGAGTGATCTTTCATGGCTCACGTTTCGGTCTAGTCTAAGAAACCGGGTTCCTTCTCTTTTTTTCCTTTTTTCTCCAAACACTTCAAACTTTTCTTTTTCTCTTCTCTTTATTTCTTCTAATTTCCAATTTTTGCAATGAAGAGCCATATTATCAATGGGTATTGATATTATAATTTAATCATAAATTACTATATATGATAAATTTGTTAGTCTTTTTGTAAAATAACTAATGACGAATTGTTGTGTTTTGGTAATACAACATTATCATTTAATAAGTTCAAGAAAATCCGAAGCTAGATAAAAATAATAATTTATTTCTAATTTTTATACTATCAAGCATGGATAAATTGATATAGTGTTGGTTTAGTTTAATTGGTTATTTTAAATGTAATCATAATGTACAATGAGATTATATACTTGAATATTTATTTACATGAATATAATACTTAGTTTTTTCTTTTCAATTAAGGGATCGATTATGTAGATTTTTTTGTGTTTGTTGGTTTCCTCCCCAGTTTCTTTTAACCAACTTATTTGGTATCTTATTTAAATCCAATTGCATAATTATATAATCAACCATTATTTAAAGTACAATAAATATAAATGATATGACTGTATATGAAATTTTCTGTAAGTTCTCATCAACATAGTTTATACGACACAAGTTGACCTTTAAGCAAACTGTACTAAATGTGATGTAAAAAATAAAGTTAGACATTTTTTATAAATGGTTTCAGAAAAAAAAAATTATTCACAAATTAAAAATCAATTTTTCTCATTAATGATATCTTTTATATTTCTTTTTTAAAATACTCAAAGTAAGTCCAAAATTATAATTTATATTTAATAAAATAACATAATGTTTTTATAAAACAAATGGAAAGAGAAATTATTTTAAAATACATTCTACTTCTCTTACGTGAATGCTTGAAACTGTTTCCCAATGGATAGTATTTGATTTTGTAAAAAATTCTTATTTGTTATAATTATTAAACACAAATTTACTTATATATTACGAAAAAATTGCAATAATAAGATGTGGGACCTATTAAACTTATAGCTTTCAATAAAAATTGAATCGATTACTAATGTGTCAACAAAAATGTGTTAAAGGCTAAATCTTATAAGCGAATTGTTGGTATAAAAATATTTAGAACAATGGTAACAAATTTTTGGTATGATAACAATTAAGTTTCAATTGTTTTACTTATGCTTAGTAAACAACACGATTAAAAACAAATACATCACATGGTGTGCTCACTTCTGTGAAACTTGAAATGTGAATTCCCTTGATGTTATTTGTGGCTTTATGTTTCATTCGTTGTAATGATTGAATGATTCAAAAACAAAAAACATTTTTGTATATACATTCCATTTTGGGAGTGTAATTACTAGTAACAGAGATTACGGACGAGTATACTTTTGTAAAGAAAAGTATTGTTCATAGAAATCAGTTTATGAGCATCATTTGATTACCAAAATTCTCCACTAGTGATTCAAGAAGAATACTTACCAAACATTTTGAAAACCTCAACAATTAAACATTCAAAAATTAACTTCATAACCTTCATCTATGGTGTTGTAAAGTCAAACTTAAAAAAACTACAGCAAGAAATAATCTAAGATTGAAATATAAGACAACCGAAAACTTCAACGCATTGTCAAAAAAACAACCTTAGCTGGGGTACCAAGTACCAACGAAAATTCAGAACAAGTATTTGCTCAAAATGACAATCATAATCCTCAAATATTACTAGCAAAGGTAGAAATCAATACATAACAAAGTATCATGGTAGCCTACTGTTGCTTAACTTCAACTTTCTTCTTCTGCCACAAGCGATCTAGGGCACTGTCAGCATCACCCTGTAAATTACGAGCAAAACATGCATTCTTGGTAAATAGATAAAATATAATCATTGAAACATGAAGTAGTTTCAACACAAAATTGGACCTGAACATAAACAGCAAACACGAAATTCAACATATTCGTAAAATGAAAAGCAACCAGCAAACTGGTAAACAAAGTCATAGTTCATCATACTGCACTGCATTAATTTTATCATCTTCAGACCAATGAAACGAGAGAAAAAAAAATACAGATGATCTGTTTGTCAGGATTTTAACGGCTAATCACCCAGAATACATCTATGCAGGAAACAAATTCTTATTGTTTTCTTTTATTTTCAAGAATGAATCCATGCCAAGGTATTTTTAGGTTGACAGATCAACTGGACATAAAAGAATTATTAACAAACTAATCTTTATGCTAAATTAAATACTATTTACAAGTACATCCAATGCCTTCAAATAAATTGATATCACCCGTATAGCTGGTCCGACAGAATACTGAGCAACAAAACCAGATTAAATTTACAAAGTATAGTGTTAATTTTCAATTCTAAGCCTATAACATTTCTTTTCTCGATTAAAATATTCGTATTGAGGCATATAAAACCAACCCCAAGAATTTCACCAAAGAAACCCTAATTTTCAATACGCATTCACGAACCACACAATCAATACAATAAAACAAACAAAAAGTAGGTTGCAAAAAACTACAAGAAAAGAAAACAAATCACTACTATCAACTGGAACAAACAAAAAACATAACTAGGTCAAAGTTCACACAGATATTTATAAGTACAAAAATAATAAAAATCATAATAAATTAGACATGAATTCAAAAAGCAGCTAAAATGAAGACCTGAGCACGGATGAAGCCACAGAGGGCAAAGGTGGAGAATTGACCATTGTAGATACCATTCTCATCCACATGCCCAATGTTAATCTGAACCGAAGCATGGTCTTTCGCGGTAATCAATCTGTTTGTAGCAGAACTGCAGCATATTCACAAAATCGATTCATGCACCCAAACTCAAACAAATAAATCAATAATAAACCGGAAATTCTCAAAAATAAATAACGGAAAAAACAAAACTACGGTGCATACCACTTCCTAGGGATGTAAAGCTCAGTGATCTGTCCTTCCTCGTTCTGCATCTTTGGTTGAACTTTGTAAAAACTCCTTCACAGAAATCTCTATAAACATGAATCAGATTAAAACAAAGTAGTAATGATAAGCATTACGAGGAATTTTCAAAGAATCAGGAAGAAAGAGGGACACATGAGAAGAAGCTCACCAGAGAAGACGAGGAACGAATATGAGAGCCGTAGAGGAGGGTTTGTGAGCGACACGATGGTTATTATAAATCCAAAAACCCTAGTTTCGTTCTCTGTTGGGCTGGGCTTAGAATTATATGTCTTCAAAGCCCAAATTTAACATTGAGCACTAAATTTACCATAGACTAATTTTTATATTCAAAATATTCTAAAAAAAAGGGTAAATTACAGGCTTCTCAGCTATACATGGTTAATTTAGTCTTTAGAAAAAATGAAAAATACTATTTGAAGTATTAATATGTAAAAAAATACAAAATTGATTTCAAAATATTATAGCTTGATTATAAAATAATCTCTAATTTATTGCCAAATCTGGCCCTAAAATTATATTTTAATAACAAAATAATTTATTAACTTAACCATAGAGGATAATTATGTGAATTTTCACACATTTTCAAGTTATAAAAAATATTTTTTTTCCAAAACTAAAGTGATACATTTTTACATTACTAAATGAGTTATTTGCACTAAAAAATATTAAAAAAATGTGCACTCGGTTACGTTTTTTCTTTTACCTGTATCATATATATATATATATATATATATATATATATATATATATATATATATATAATTATATATATTTGTTTGACACAATAATTTATAAATTTTTATATTGAAAACATTTAATATATTTTATTTTAATTTTAATTCACAAAATAATAATCATGTTTTCGAAATTTTTTATATATATTATATTTAATATATATATGTATCTCTTATTGTTTCTTATTATTTTTAAAATAAGTGTATTAACTTATTAAATATGTGTTGTATAGATTGACGTGTATATGAATCATAATCGATAACAATAATTTAGTTGACGAAAAAGCATATAAAAAAAGATAAATATATAAAAAGACAATTATAACTTATTCTTTTCAGGTGAGATAAAAAAAATTATCACAATTTGTTGAAAGTCATTTATATAAAATATAACACGTTTTTAACTTTTAAACATACAAATCCAACATGCCATTTTATTAAATGTAGTATTATTAAATAACAATCATATTTTACGAAAATTTCCCTGTAATCGTTCTGAACTATTGACTTGTTATGCAAAACATATTTTGTCATATAATAAAAAGAAAACTAAAAAATTCCATATAATATTTGTAATGAGGATGGAATGAATTTTACAAACATTTTATTCTCATTGACAATAGCTAACACCACAAGTAGAGACATAAATCTATGCTTGGATGCATACTACTTAATATTTGATAACAAACAAAACATAATTTTTTTAGAATCTAAATGTTCAAACTGACTCACCCAAAACCATAAAAATCAATCTAATACAATTTTGATCACAGGATTTCTTTTCCTGTGAAATACGTAATGCAATCACAAGGGAAGAACGGCGCTGACTATGAAAGATAAAATTCAGTACATTCTACAGGAATGCGAAAATTAAAGAGATGTTCAAGACTATTTGAACCGAATGAAAAGAAATGCATAATTCAGGGAAACAGCTCACCAACCCGTGGAGTTTGAAATGAACCATGCCAAAAACATTAACACTGATCTATGCTGAACCATTCAGCTGTTATTTTTAAGGATTTTCTATTTCAGGCTTCAACTCACGCAAAGGAGATTTCTCTCTCTCAGTGACTGGAGGAGGTGAGCTCTCCAGACCAATTTCTGCTCGGAGTTCATTGATGTTCTGCTCCAATTCCTCTATCCTACTACCCATCTCATCGAGTGCATTGGAGTTAAGAAAACCAGTAACCAAATAATTATGATATATATCTGACATAATTTTCCCTAATAAGAAATTAGTAACATTGTAGATCAAAGGATATTCTTTGTAATGATGGAGTTTGACATCGTCTGGAACCTGCTTTGCTGCAATTAAGACATACACATGATAAAACAGTGGAATGATTTCATTTATTTGTCAATGGAAATTTTCACAATCAGACCCAACAACTTACCATCTGCTGAAGAAGATTTTGTACCTGCAAGGAGCAGCAATTCATTTAGGAAACATACAGCAATTGATTATTTGAGAGAGAATGGTTGAATTCATCAATGTATTGTTTGGATCAAGAAAAAACTTGACATACATCAATTGACTCCACTCATTTTTTCTTAGACAAAGTGCCTCTAGCACATGTTAAGAATACGGCATAACCACAGAGCATGGGTCCTTAGATAATTTTAATGCAGACTTTCCACTATGATGAGAATATTAGGATCACCTTAAAATTATATCCTATTAGAATTTAACCCTACACAAAATCATGAAATCTATAGGTAGCCCATTTTTATTTGTCCATCCACGGTGGAGAAGAGAAAAGTTGTAAGGTACTCACAAAAGCTGTCATATCAGCAGTGCTCTGTTTAGTGTCTTCTGCATCATGTCCACTCTGCCAAAGCAAAAATGGTGAGATAATACGGGGTAATGCCACATTGTCAATAATGGTTATATATTCCACATTAAAGAGAATTTAGTTTCATAAAAATAATGATGGAAAAAACAAAAACCAGCCTTCATACTATAAAATTGCATAGATGAGCTCATCTGCATATGGTTAACAAGAATAGTATTACCAAAGTTCAAACGCGACAATATTCAACTTTCTGCTAAATGGTTTGATCAACTTCATAACCACCAATATAACATCCAGGTCTCAAGCACTGTTTAATGAATAATTTGCATCTTAGGCAATAGTTTGTTAGTTAGTCCTGCCCATCTCTCAGAAACCCCACCCCAAGCAGCAACCAAACACAAATCCTCAGACTAAAATTATTCATAATCAGGGAATTCTCTGCACTCCAAAAGAAAGAAGGAATCACGTCTAAAGCCAGAACAAAGCAATCCTTGTTCTTGGGGGAACTACAATATATACACCGTCTGTTACTAATACAATGAGGGTTACCACGCCAACAATCAAACACGACACGAACTTCCAAAATTAAAACTGAATAAATCAAAATTAGAAAGCAATATTACCGCCTGCTTCCAAACATCAAACTAAATTCCTCCGAAATGGAAAACAGCTTCTTCAACTAGATGTTTTTCTCATTTCAAAGGATTTTATTTATCTAAATGAAGTAAGACTAAAGCAACATTAATAGTTGACCCTTTTAAATTTGTTATGTTTTGCATCAATGAATGAAATTACTTACTTTACCTTCCAAAATAAGTTGCTCAGTTGAATCCCATCCTAAAAGCTAATCAACTAAACAAAATAAGAGAATATTTCATAAATTTAAAATAAACCACAAGCCAAATCCAATAGCACAACTAAAAACATGCAACTACTAACGAAAACAACAACGCTGTAATTTATCCCGATACCACCGCATTTCAAAACATAGAATTTGAAAACCCACAAATCCGGAATGAAAAGGTAACACTGACGCAAAAATCACGAATTCAACTATTCGCCCCTCGAAGAGTGGGAAAAAAATAACAAAAAAGAGTAGTAATTTTGATCATGATTCAATACCTAGGGTTTCTGTTTTCGGAACTGAAAGTGGCAAGTACCATTCTCTTACGTTTTCTAGCGTTTATCGTTTTCCAAACGGTGAAATTGTTGTTAAAAAGGAAGAATTTGCAAGGAAACTACAGCTTACCATGTTGGAGGCGATTGAGCGTGCTGAATTGATTGTTGCAGAAAATATTGAAATCTCTCTGATATTGTGTTTGAGTGTTCAGGGAATGTTAGTAGCCTTGAGATTCAAGAAAAGGAAAAGCAAATAAAGCTCCTTAAATTCAAATTCAAAGTGTATTGCTCGTTTTACTCTATCTTCACACTTTTTTGGTTTCCAGTTTAGTCAAAAACCGAATGCACTATAATTAATTTGAAATGAGGAGGGTACACCTTATTTTAGGGAAAATTATGGTATGACGATTTTTTTTTTCGTAAACAGAATTAAATAAGCCAATTTTTATTTTTTTAATCAAAATGAAACAATAAAGTGATATTTTATTTATCTAAATAGATAGTTTATTAAAAATTTGTCAAATGTTTTTATCAAATTATCATTTTTCTAATTTTAGAAACTAAAAGACACCTAAGAAAAAAATAATGTCATTAATTCTCTCGCTTCTTTTTGTTTTTCTTTATGAATAACAAATAAAACAAGTTTATAATACATAAATCGGTGTGAATCTCATTTTCTAAATCGGTTTTGTAAGATTTAGTTAAGTTTATAGTTCGCTTATTGACATGATATCTCATAAGAGATCTCAAATCGACTAGAATAAGGTGAGTTTATAATATATAAGTGGATGCAAATATCATCTTACAAGTCAAATTTATAGGATCAAGTTACGTTTAAGGTTCACTTTCTAACATAATTGGTTATAATATTTGATAGCAAAAATATTTTTGTTTGTTGGGTTTATCATATCGTTATTATATCACCTATTAATATCTAGTCTTACATTTGATATGTATATGCCTAAGCTGACGATTTTGTAGGATTGAGTTAAGTCGATTTTGTAAGATTTAGTTAGATTTAAAGTTTTGTTCTTAACATGCATTGGTTATAGTCTTTCCTAACAAGATTTGTTATTTGTTGGATCTACTGTGTCATTCGCTATCAGATCGTTATTGTATTACTCATTAATGTCTAGTATCACATATGATATGTACATGCATAAACCAATAGTTTTGTAGGATTTGGTTAATTTGATTTTGCAGTGTTTTGTTAGGCTTAAAGTTTATTTCTTAACATGCATTGATTATAGTATTTCTTATTGAGATTTTATGTTTGTTGAATCTATCGTGTCATTCACCGTTTATTAGTGTTTAGTTATATATATATATATATA
>Ga0214543_1000845_pt1 | contig 55979 bp, 54 predicted proteins | sample CNSS2metaG_FD_160094 | JGI IMG/M metagenome (GOLD analysis project Ga0214543, IMG submission 160094) | Root nodule microbial communities from cowpea collected in UCLA plant growth center, Los Angeles, California, USA - CNSS2 | ecosystem: Host-associated > Plants > Roots > Nodule | place: USA... | reverse complement strand
GACTCAGTGCACGAAAAACATGCATCCATGACAAGTAAATACACTTTCATATCATTAAGTTGAACTCAACTACACAATATCACATGGTCATACATCAAACACAACCATATTCTTGCTTTTATACATCCTGGAGAATCATAATAAATCCACTTAAAACTATCAAAACAAAGTGTTATACCCAACACACAATCATGCACAACCAAACAATAAACAAACCAAGAACACATAATCATTGTCCCAAAATATCACACGGGCAATAAAAGAGTAATAATGATAATAATAAAAAAACAACAACAATAATAATAATGATAATAATAATAAAATGAAACAATACAAATAAAAATAATAATAAAATAAAATGAAACAATAATAGTAAAACAATAATACTAATAAGATAAAATAATAATAATAACAAAAAAAATAATAAAAAAAAAATAAAGCAATAATAATAAATAATAATGATAATAAAATCATAAATAAAATAAAACAATGATAATAATAAAAATAATAGTAAAATAAAATAATATTAATAATAAAGATAAAGATAATTATAAAATTAAAAAAAATGAAAATAATAATAAGAATAATAAAAATATTAAAAATAAAAATAGTAATAATAATAACAAAAATAATAATAAAATAAATACTAATTATTATTATTATAATAATAATAATAGTAATAAAACAAAATTTTAAAAATAAAAATAATAATGAAAATGAAAATTGTGAAACCCTCTTTTATTGGCTACTTCCACCCTCCTCCTCAGCTTCAAATTCTCTCTCAAACTCTACCCCCTTAATCAGTTTCCTCACCAATTCTTTGAACCGTGATCAGCTTTCGGAAGGAACAACCCAACAGAACCCTCTGCAGCTTCCTCCCTCAACTCCCTTACTCCTAGGTAAGTTCTATTTCGGTTTTGGTTCATTTCCAGCTAGAATTCGCTATTTAATCTCTGAATTCTGAGTTTAATTATGGGATTCTTCTTCCTCTATGTCTTGGTGATAAATTCTCTAGGTTAAATTGAGATTTCTGCCTCCTTGCAACTAGTTTGACTCCACCAAACTCAATACTTAGCAAAAAGGTAAGGGAAGCTAACCTTTAACTAAATTTTTGGGTATATAGTGTCTTTGAGTGCTTGGATGGCATGATTCTTTGTTTAATTGCTATTTGGAACTACTTGCTGTGTAAATTTGGGATTTGGCATGAATTTCGTAGCTCTGCATGTGAAGAACAGATTGGAATCCTAATAATTTTGCCAAGGCAAGCAGCTCTCACCTGAGCGAAAGTATTAGAGAGTTACATCTGTTACTGCGCGAGGTCTCGCCTAGGCGAGCTAGGGTCGCTTGAGGGAGGGATCCTTTCGTCTAAGCGAACCAGCTTAGCTTGAGCGAGAATTCGCTCAGGTTTTTGGGTTGCCCACTGTATGGGGTCTCGCCCAGGCGAGGGTGGTTCGCCTAAGCGAGATTACCCCCTAGCCTAGGCGAGATTCTCTAGCTTAAGCGAATTTCACTGCAGAGTTATGCTATTTTCTCTGTTTTAGATGAACAAAAGCTTTATTTAGTGAAATAATGTGATGTTTGCTCATAGTATGCTTGGATAACCATGATTGGTAATATATATATATATATATATATATATATATATATATATATATATATATATATATATATTTGTACGATGAAATTATGGGGAATGAGATTGTGATGAGATGTGATGGAAATAGGATTTCAAGGAAAATTCTAAGAGAAGTATTTAGTGTGTGTAAGCACTTAAGGACTCAGATTTGGTTGGCATCCTGACGCTCCAATAATCCTTTAAGACTCATGTAGAGTGTGATGGATTATGTCGTGAGGAGTAGCAGGAGGTCCTAGTCTATGGACCCGATCAGTCATAGACGCGAAAGGGACTTACCTTGGGAGTGGTTGGGTGATAACCCCTTGAGCCTAAACTCTGCAGAGTTTAGGAACCTTCACAGGTGCAAGCCACCAAGAGATCCAATGTTGCTTACATAATCCGGATATCGAGTCTAGTGTCATGTAACTGTGTTGCTTTGTGTTGGCAGCTTAAATATTCTGATAGATGTGAAATTACTTGCTGATAATTATAATTAAATTGCTTGATTTATTTGGTTAGCTTACCCTTCTTGTATGGACTTGTTTATCTTTGTGTATGTTCTCTTTTGCAATGATCACCTATGCCTTGGTGTGAGCAGGAAAGGATCCAGGAGAAGATACTCCCCTTTTCGACCAAAGTTGACTCACAACCAAAGACGTTTGGTAGAACTTTTGTTTCTTTAGACTGGGGATTAGAGCCCTTTTGGACTATATATATATATATATATATATATATATATATATATATTATGTCTTCTTTCTAGCATAGACCATACTTATGGTTGGAAGTTCATACAGTTACTTTGGATGACTGTATTAAACTCATGTATGGTTTATTCTGACTATCTGCTTTGCTAAATCATGATATGATGTTTTGTTTAGTAGTTTGAATACTATTAAATGGGATGTTACAAAAATAATAATAAAATAAATGAAACAATAATAAAACAGTAATATTAATAAAATAAAATAATAATCATGATAAAATTAAACATTAATAATAAAACAATAATAATGATAATAAACTCATCAATAAAACAAAACTATGATAATAATAACAACAATAATAAAATAATAGTAAAATAAAATAAAATAAATAATAATAATAAAGATAATTATAAAATAAAATAAAATGAGAATAATAGTAATAATAATAATAATAAAAAATAAAAAATAAAAATAGTAATACAAATAATAATAATAGTAATAATAATAACAATAATATAAAAAATTATTATAATAATAATAATAATAAAACGGAATTTAAAAAAAATAATAATGAAAATAAAAATAATAATAAAATGAAATGAAACAATAATAATAAAATAGTAATATTAATAAAATAAAATAATAATATTAAAATAATAATAATGATAAAATAAAGTAATAATAATAAAAAAATAATAATGATATGAAAATCATCGATAAAATAAAATAATGATAAGAAACACAATATAATAAAAAAAATAATAATACTAATAAATATAATTATAAAATAAAACGAAATAAAATGAAATTAAGAATAATAATCAAAATAATAATAATAATAAAAATAAAAATAAAAATAAAAAATAAAAATGATAGTAATTGTAATAATAATAGTAAAATAAAGTAAAAATAATAAAAATAATAATAATAAGAATTATAATTATAATTTTAATTATAATTATAACAAAATGATAAAAATAATAATAATAATAATAATAATAATAAAATAATAATAATAATAATAATAAAAAAATAATAATAATAATAATAATAGTAATAATAATAATAATAATAATCATTGTAATAATTTGGTCACAAAACCCAAAAAGAAGAATCATGATAGTCATAACATTGATTGAGTCACAAAGAGAACTCAGTACAACGGAAATCACATGCACACACATACTCTCTCTAAAACCACATACGACAAATATTAAGAAGTTAAACGATACAAGAATTTGATTCAGGAGAAAGCTTTCATGCATCAATATATAACGCAATTGCATATAATATCATTAAAACAGGAAATGACAACTCCCCTAACTTGGAATTCTGGCTCCAAAAGTACTCTTAGAATCCTTTCTTACACCATAATTGATCTCCCATTTGATCTCCACCCTTAGGCACTCCTTCCAGCCTTCTAACACTCTCCCAAGTTCTGTTTTTAGGGTTCTAAAACTCCCGCCTTCCCAAGAGCACCATTCTCCTCCCTTTCCTCCATTATTAACCTTATTAATTTTCCCTTAATTACCCAAAATGAAAATAACAATTAACACCATTAACATGTGATTTCATTGCAAGTGTAACATATTATTGCATGCAAGGCTAAATTGTGCTAGCCAAGGTTCAAACCTACCCTAACTCAATTACCAAATAATTGCACAACCATTCAACCAATTCATGTTTCATGATAAATCCTACACCTCTAGGATTATATTATCACACACCATGATCAAGCATATTATTAAAATAATAAAACAATTAAATTAATATGCTAATGACATACACAAGGCTTGAACCTATGTCCTCTCATAATAGTCAAGTACTCTTAACCACTTGAGCTACCATTGCACATTGTCTTCTCTATCCATATTAATGAACTTAGGGATTCCTGCCCTCGCATTTATTAGATAAATATTTATTTATTTATTTAATTTTCTCAAATCTTACAGCCTGGCGGCGTTAAAGGGCTGCAAGGCAACACATAAGGAATAATCCAATTTTCTGGGTTTTAGCAAGAACCGTCTAGTGGGGATGAATGCTCACTAGGTTACTCATGTGGTTTTAGCATGTTTTTGGGTTTTATGCGATATGGGATGATTCAGATTTGGGAGAAAATCGTTCTTAGGGTTTTCTGGATGGATGGATACCTTAAAATTATAATTTTAGCTGTGTTTTGATGATTGGTTGATGTTAAGGATGGTTGAGTGCGTCAAAGTTAATAATGATCACTAAAAGCTGAATTTAAATTATGATGCAAAGAATTGATAATTTAATAGTGAAATTGAATGTAGACACATATCGGAAAAGGAATTAGTGTGGTTTATTGAAGGATAAATTGTAAAAGGGAAAGGAAATTGAGGATTTTAGGGTTCGGGTAGGTAAAAAGAATCTGGGTATTTTTCCAGAATCTGATGTGCCACCTGGCGGCGAGCAATGTGCCACCAGGTGACAACTGGTGCAGTGGGGATGCCATAGAGTGGGTTCAATGTGAGGAGTGCATGATTGGGGTTCTATTGGTGGTTACTTTAGTTTATCCAAGAATTATGCAATAAAAGTCAATAAGGTGAAAGAGGTTGATAAATACTTTGGAATGAGAGTGTTAAGGAAGTGATTCTTGATGGTTTGGGTTTAAGGTTTGGGAGGAGTATTATATTGTGGTTATCGTTTGTGAATAATTTGATATTAAGTGAATTATAAGCAAGGGTTGGTTTAGTGGTAAGTTTTCAGAGCTTAATTGACATGTGGCTTGAACATAAGTTGGTAGTGGTTGATTGGTGAACATTTAGATTCATGAGTTGAATTGGATGTTTTGGGAACTGATTGGCAAATGGCTAGTAGTTATGGAATGTCACTGATTAATTGGCACCTGTATTAGAGTCCTAAGGGTTGGAATTTAGACTGTAATAGAGATAACTACTACAACTCATTGTACTGGTGTAATGCTTGGCGGTAGGTATCGAGCCGCCAGGCAAAAGCTACAATAATCAGGGAACTCTAGATCGCTTAACGCCTGGCAACACAAACAAATCCACCAAGCGACAATTGAAGGAGCAATGAGCATTACAGCGTGTGGCACTTTTCAGTAGAGAGGGTTTCGCTAGGCGAAACCTAGAAATCCAGTTACCTTTGAAGTGTGGCGCCTAACAGCTTGTGGTTTTCGCTAGGCAATCTACAACTGGTTCTGACCTGGCGACGCTCAAGCAGCGTCAGGTGATAAGGCAGGGACAATGACTTGTTTTCTTTGGTGATGCGTGGTCTACAAGGCTTTGAGTGATACCTTAAGGATGAACCTTGCTAGAACATTCATTGAGTTGTGGCTTAGACTGACATTCATTGAGTGTAGGCTCGGAATGGAAGGTAAACATGTGGCGATCTAGGTTGTGGCCTAGTGAGTGATATTGGTGTGAGTGTGCGAGTTGTGGCTCGTACATATGGTCTCCACTCGATTATGCAATCACAAGTTGTGGCCAGTGAGGTGTTAATCTTGTGTCGAGAGTACAAATTGTGGTTCGTAATGGGAACTCCACCTTAAGTTACGGAGTGTGTTTCGTAACAAGATAATCTCCCACGTATTTCTACAAGTTGTGGCTTATAGATGGTGGAATGACGAGTTGTGGCTTGTGGTAGCAAAGGATATCTTAAGGTCATCATTTAAAGATGTAGAGCGTGGATAAACATGGTGGTGGCCATGCTTTATGGAATCAGAGGATTGGGTTTCTCTGATAAGTGTGTGTATATATATTTGAATTGTGTTTTATATACATTTGAATTGTTAGCTCACCCTATCTGTTTGTGATTAGCAATGATCATGTAATTCGTTATGTAGGAGGAGATGATGTTGTAGGTAGTGTTGATGAGGCGTAGCATTGGAGTGGCGCAACATGACGAATTTAATTTCATAGCTATTTCTATTATTATGTAACTCGAATTTGATTTATTAGTTTTTGGAGATGTAAAACTTGGAGTTTTATTTACAGTTATTATCATGACGCTTAATGAATGTTTTAATTTTCCTGCGTTTTGGGAAATGTAGTTAAATAAATGCGAAGTTTTTTTCATATTATTCTATTTTATTTTAAATTCAAAATATCCGACTAGGATGTTACAACGACTTTATGTGTAAAGATAAAAAAAAGTTTGTTCTTGGTATTGCACCTCCTTTGGCCACAACAGATTCCTTCTTCTCATCTTGGTAATGCTGCAATAGTATGGTGGTCTCTTGGTTGGTCCATTTTGTCTCTTCTCCATCCGTCAAAGCATCATTTGGAAGGATCACACTGTTGATATATGGACAAATCTTAAAAACTGGTTTTCGTAGCGAGATCGATCAAGAATCTCATACCTGCAAATGAAGGCTGCCACTCTTTGTAAAGGTGACCTCTCCATTTCAGATTTCTTCATCAAACTTCGCATCCTTTGTGATGAATTAGAGAACTTTCGATCTAACCCTCTCTACACATGTACACAGAAATGTTCTTGCAATCTCTCTTATGTCTTTCTCCACCGCAAGCTTGAAGATCAATCGATGAAGGTTTTAAATAGCCTACTGCATTTTGGTGTTTCACTACACAACACGTTATTTTTCTAATTAATTGCATCCCTACTCCCCTTCTTCATAACTCCTACCCTTATGAATATTTACATGTTTTCCCTCCTGATTTATCTTTTTTAAAAGTTTTTGGTTGCCTTTGTTACATCAGTACTAACCATGCTCATCATAAGAAACTTGACCCTAGTGCCATTCCCAGCATAATTTTGGGTTTCAAGCCTCACACTAAGGGTTATCTCTTTCTCAACCTTAACAATCATTCCATTGATGTCTCTCATCATGCTATATTTTATGAAACTCATTTTCCCTATCATGAAACCATTGATTCCTTTGTTACAGATGCCACTACCTCTCTCTCTCTCTCTCTCTTCCTACCCTACCTACTTATAATTTTGATTATTCCATATTTGATTCTAATGTCTCTTTACTTCCCACTATAGATTACAATGTCCATGACACTGTAACATCCCTAAGGAATATTACTTAATTAAATAAATAATTATCGAAAAGAAATTCAAACGTCGCAATATTATTATTCCCAAACGCAGAAAAATTTAAAATAATATCCAAGGGGCCAAGATTTAAATGAAACTAAAACATAATGTCGTTACAAGTTCCAATTTTCAATAACATAAATGAAAACATAGTAAAATCCCTAGATCTATTTCCCAAGCTAGCCCTCACTCCGTCATTTATGCATCCACAACATCACCTGTATCATCATCTGCTCCCGTGTAACGAATCACACGATCATCGCCAATCACAAACAGAAAAGGTGAGCTTATACAAAAATTAAAATATATGTAATTAATATAACATTAATTCACCCATCTTAGTCATTCTAATTAGTTCTTTTCCAAGACCTTAATTCCCAAGGCTTTTCAACCTACACAACCAACAAATAGTTAACATCGGATTCAAGGTTTATGATGCTCACACGAATCTGCCCGCTCGTGGTCATGCCTCTACGAACCTCCCCGCTCATAGTCTTGCTCTACAGACCTGCCTTTCCGTAGTCCAACACACGTGATCCACCCGCTACGTACCTCCCCGGACGCAACATCTCTCAAATGTGAGCACGGAACATACGAACCTACCTCGCTAGTATCCCCAAACGAGAGTAACTGGATATTAACCTCCCCACTCATATCATCACATGTTCACCACCATCCATGAACCTACCCGCTCATGGCACAATATCTCATGATCCGAGTATTACGTCACTGCATAAAAGTAACCCACACAAGCCACTGTCCGCCGCATTATCGCTTGGCTCAACCTAAGCGCCGCTGAGCGAAACCTGTGCAAACTGCCTAGCGGAACGCATCTACCGCCAGGCGCCAGGTCATTGCAACCCTTTGTTTTGAAGTCTATCGCCTGGCGGACCACACTTTACCGCCAGGCACCTTGCGTGATAGAAACCCTCTGGTGCTCCTATCGCCTGGCGCACACACCCGTGCCGCCAGGCGCTATACCAGTAGCAAGAATCCTACTGGTTTTTGCACCCCACATCAGGTTGGCTTACAACCCAAGGTACTTCCACCAGTCCAGAAATAAACACATCAGTAAGATTAAATTCTTGGAAATCTGAAACCCTCACAAGGTTTAATTGCCTATCAACCATAATTGTCAATTCCTTGATCCAAAGCTATGAATTCACTAAGTACTTTTAAATTGCATAATGTCTCCATCCCACTTATAGAAATACCACTAATCCAGTATTTCAATATAAGACCACCAGTTTCTAATGAAACCCAAAAATGTATCCAAGTCTTGCATTCCAAAACCTTGTCACGTATCCCTAATTCTTGCCTAACCCCTGGCACATGGACACCTCTCTTACAATTCCATCTTATATCATACAACACATATTTATCAAATTATACCCAAACTGACCAGAATAACATCACCAAGTTATCACCACTTACAAATTCCAAGACACTAACTTCGCTCACAACCCCTGTTGACAATTCCTTGCCTTTAACCAACATGGACGTATTCCATCCAATTATCCTTTCTAACCATTCTTCCACTCTTAGCATACCATCACCAAATCTCACCTTAAGGTATCTAAATTCTCAACATTTCCTAAATGATGTTCAAGCTCTTTTACACCTCATCTCCACAGTTAGGCCACTAATGCAGAACCAATCATTCCTAATCAATTTACTTCCAATAAGCCAATATATCCTACTTTCCCCATTGTTCCAATCACAAGAAGCTCTAATCCTTGTTCTCTTTCAATTTTATTCTTTTTCCTAATTTCTATTTCCATTCACTCAAAAGCTTCTCCCTCGCAACCAACAAATTTCAACCACAGACTTTGCCTCTACTCCTGACATCGCATGGCGCCAGGCCACATGCCGTCAGGCGGCGTATCAGATACTGGTCCAGAACTCCCTTTTCTGCACTCACGAATACCACGATTCTTCCCTAATTTGATCCAATTTCAAGTTCATCAGCACACCACAACCCATTACAATTTTTTTAATCACTCAAATCTCGATTCCTATTGAACTTTACGCATCATGAACCCTTCATTCATATCCTCATACGCTAAAACCATAATTTCTATGGAGTTCCTTGATTTGAGCGTAATTCAGTTGTTTACACCCACACGTTTATAATTCACAAACATCACCATACTAGCAAGAACATAAAATTTTGCAATCACACGTACATAGGAATACCTTAGAGATCAGTACATCCAAATTTGCTAAAAAATGCAATAAAACAAGGACCCCCCCACCATTCATCTCCTGGCGGTTCAATTTCACCACCAGGCAGTTTAAGAACGAACCCAAAAAACTGGGCAGAAACAACGCGTCACCTGGTGGCAAGGGATGAGCCGCCAGGCGATTTCTGGGTAAAACCCTAAAACCTACGAAAAGCATCGTAAATGACAAGGAATTTCATTCATTTTTGATCATACATGGCACAATATATTATATTCAAATAAAACCAACGTAAACAGCTCCCTTTACCTGGACAATTCGTGCTCAAAATGAAATCCTTGCTTTTCCTTCCCACACATTTTTCCCTTTTGCCTCTAAGAACCACCAAAATTCCCCTATTCCTTGTTTGCTTCACGAACCAGAACTTCTCACCAACACTCTCTGCACCTTTTTCAGCCTATTTTCCTCTCCTTCTCTCTTTTTTACTTCTATTTTAATTTCTTTAATTTTAAAAAAACGAAAATAATGACAGTAAGGTTTATTAACCATTAATCCTCATTAACTTAATGGTTTTCCAGGCCTTCTGATTGCTCCCTCTCTGACGGCTAGGATTTTCTGACCCTTCTCCTCCATGCCAAAAGAAAATTTGGCAAAAGAATGTTTAATTTGTTCTTAGCAAGGATTGAACACACAACCACTCAATCACAAAGCAAGTGCACAACCAATTCAACCAATCATGTTTCGTGATAATCCTTATAATTTTAGAATTACTTTATCACGACTCACATTCAAATATATCATTAAAATAATGCACAAATTAAAATAACATACAATTGGCATACATAGGACTCAAACCCAAGTCCTCTCACATAATCAAGTACTCTCAACCATTTGAGCTAGTACTTTTCCACATTATAGCATTCCGCATTAAATGCCTTAAAGGCTCCTACTACTCGCATTTATTAAATAATTATTTAATTAATTACTTATTTTTCTCGGGTCTTACAAACACCATCGTCCCACCTATACCTATTATCACTGGTCCACCTCCTACTAATGTTACCAATACACCAGACACATCATCCACTACTCTTTTTCTTAACCTTGCTTTTGCACCTGCACATCGTGACACCACTTCTGCCCCTTCTAGAAGATCAACTCGACTAAAGAAAGCCCATTTCTATCTCAAAAATTTTCGCACCAATGTTGTGGTATGTTATCTTTTCATAAACTACATTACTTATAATTGAATTTCTCCTTCTTTTCACCATACTATTCAGTCCATCACCTCTTCCATTGAGCCATGTACCTACACTCAAGCCACCTAAGGTCCTCGTTGGGTTCAACCAATGAAAGATGAATTAATAGCTCTTAAAACTAATCCAACTTGGGTTTTGACTGATCTACCTCCGAGAAAAGCTGCAATCGACTATAGATGGGTTTGTAAGTCCAAACTAAGTCTAATGGCATTGTTGATGGTTTTAAAGCTCGTTTGGTTGCCAAAGGTTTCAACCAACTTGAAGGTATTGACTTCTTCAAAACCTTTGCTCCACTTGCCAAGCATATTGCTCTCTGCCTCCTTCTTGCCATTGCTACTTTCAATAATTGGTTGATGAAACAACTCGACGTCAACAATGCCTTCTTCCCTGATGATTTACATGAAGGGTTTATATGAAACTCCCTCTTGGTCTTCAAGATTCTACTCCCAATAAAGTTTGCAAACTACAACGTTCATTGTATGGCCTTAAAGAAGCTAGACATCAATGGTATGCCAAGCTCTCCACATTCCTTCTTTCTCTTAATTATACTTGTTCTTCTGTTGATAATTCCCTTTTTCTCAAATATATTGACCATCATGTAATTGTTATTCTTGTCTATGTGGATGACATCGTGCTCATTGGAAACATTGTTGATGAACATCTAACTTCCCTTCTCCATTCCCAATTTTGCATTAGAAACCTCGAGGACTTGATTTATTTTTTATGATTTGAAGTGGCTCATAATCACACTGGAATACATCTTAGCCAGCGCAAGTATACTATTGACCTTCTTCAAGAAATTGGTATGCTTGATTGTTCTCTTGCACCAATACCTATGGTTTAAAATTTGTGCCTTCAACATGATGGCCAAGCTCTTGATGTTGTTATTGCCTCCTAATATTATATCCTAATAGTATTGACACAAGCAAGCTTAAAGCAAAGATTTGATAAAGCAAAGTGCATGAAGATCATATGTGGTTGATGAAGATTGATGAAGATCCACTTGAAGATTATGTTTCAATTGTATAAAATTTGTAATTATTGTGTTAAATGTAATGATTAGATGTTATATCATGTTGGTAGGTTATATGACATAGGTTAGATATCTTGTTAGTCTTAGTGTGTCCTTTTTAATCCGTTAAAATGGTTTTAATGGGTTAAAAGGCTTGTTGTATATAGTTTCTAGTATGAATGTATTCAATTAGTTGAATTATTTTTCAATTGACTGATTTTACTTAAGTCAGGTGAAATAAACTAATTGTACGGAAAATTCAACCGGTTGATTTCACATAAACCACACTATATAGGTTGTGTTTTCGAGAGGCACGATTCTGAGTTTTTGAGTGTGAAAACTTGTCATTCATACTAGAAAACTCTCTCTCTCTACATTACACAACTGCAAGTTGATGAATTATAATCTTGGTTGATCTTGAAGGCATTTTGGCTTGGGATTAGCTTGAAGAATTCGTGTATGGTTGGCTAGGGAGAGCCACCATTAGGTTTGGTAGTTCTTGTGCGTCTAGTTATTTACCTGGTGTGATTCTAGGTCTGCAAGTGTGATTCTTGCAGGGTGTTAGGCTAGATTTTTGGTTGAGTCAAAAATCTTGTGTGTTTCTTTGTTCAAAAGTGTAATCTTGGTGTGTGATTTGTAAAACTTTTGAATATGGTGGAAACCAGGCTCAAGTTGTCCTTGTAAACTGGATGTAGCTCTATGATTGAGTGAACTAGTATAAAAACAATTGTGCCATTCTCTTCCCTTCATCCCACTCACTTTAATTCACTTTAAAAACTCAAGAAAATGAAGTAAATCATTCTTTGTTGAGTTTCAAAATGTTTCTTTGTAATCTAATGATGCATACCTGTTAGGAATATTAATTAGAACAAGTCTTGTGTGTAAGAGTTTATTATTTTAGTTAAATTTGTGAATTCTGCAATCTGCATAATTTCCTAGCATTTTAGTCGATTAATTTGAAATTTTAATCAATTGATTCATAATTTTAATCATACTGCTCTGTAGCTTTTGCATTCGAATTTTGTGGTCTATTTAATTGAACCAAAAGGGATTTAAGCTTTCGAAAAAGTTTTAAACAACCAATTCAACCCCCCTTCTTGGCTTAAATCACCATTTCAATCTAATAATTGGTATCTAGAGCAAGGTTCTTGAAAGTTATTCAACTTTGATAAAAAAAAAATTGAAATGGCTAAAAATAAGCTTCATTTTGCAGAACGTGCTTCTATTCATAGGTCACATATGTTTAGTGATATAAACTATCAATTTTGGAAAATTAAAATGAAAATTTTCATTGAATCAATAGACCAAGGTATTTGAGATGCAATTGTGAATGGACCTTACACTCCTAAATTTTTTGTTTAAAATAAGTAGGTGGACAAGCCTTGGATTGAATGGACAGAGGAAGAAAGGAGAAGAGCTCGATATGGTTGCAATGCAAAGAACATCCTTACATCATCCTTAAGCATGGATGAGTTTTTTAGGGTCTTCCAATGCAAGAGTGTAAAGGAAATGTGGGATGTACTTGAAGTCACACATGAGGGGACAATGATGTGAAGACAGTAAGGAAGTGTGAGACCCGGGAAATTAAATAAATAAATAAATATTTATTTAATATAAAAGCAGGTAATGGGATCTTTATAGATTTTAATGCAAGGAGTTATGATAAGGTATAGTACTAGCTCAAGTGGTTGAGTGTACTTAACTATCATGAGAGGACTTGGGTTTGAGTCTTGGGTATGCCATTTAGTGTGTTAATTTAATTGTTTTATTATTTTTGTGATATGCATGACCATGGAGCGTGATAATAAAATCATAGATGTGTATAAATTATCACAAAACATGAATTGGTTGGTTGGTTATGCATTGGCTTGGTAATTGTGGGGTTTTGTGTTCGAACCTTGATTGGCACTAAATAGGTTCCTTTTTGCTCAAATGCTTTTGACATGAATGGGAAGGTTAAAAAATCCTAGCCGTCATAGGGAGCAGCTAGAAGGGTTGAGAAACCACCAGTAAAGGTTATAGAAGGGGAGTTGTACCTTGCGTTTACATTTTAATTATGAAACTATGAATTGCATGAGAAGCATGGATGTCTATTTATGTATTTTTCTGGATTGTGTTGCGTTTCTAGAAATCTTCCAAAAGCCGCCTGGCGGGCCTTCAAAGTTGTTAGGCGACTCATGTGGATTCAACCCAGTTTCTGGTTTCTGCTAAGAGCCGGTTGGCGGTGATGAACTGCCACCAGGCGAGGCGTGTAAGTTTGGTGTATTTCTCTGGTTATGTGGATTCAACCCAGTTTCTGGTTCTTGCTAAGAGCCGGTTGGCGGTGATGAACTGCCACCAGGCGAGGCATGCAAGTTTGGTGTATTTCTCTGGTTGGTTTGTTTATGGGGAAATTTGTAAGTAAATGGGGTTCTTGTGATCTTAATGGATGTTTTTGGGACTGTTTATGGTATGGATTGTCTTTGTGGGAAATTCAATTAATGGAAACAATGTATGAGTTCAAAGGAGGGTTCATGTGGGGATTAAGAATAAGTGAATGGTGATTTCAGATTATGAGTTAGTGTGATATGCTGTGAAATTGAACTTAAATTGGGTATATATAGACGCTGGAAGAATGTTAGAATGTGAATTGGGTGAGATTGTAGGAATGGGAAGAAGATTGAGTAAGTTAGGGTTCTTGCAAGTGTAGGAATTTCTGGGAATTACCTAGAAACTGAAGCACCGCTTGGCGACACACAAGTTGCTGCCAAGCAACAGGCGTTGACCAACACTTTGGTAGTTGACTTGGTATGGGCAGTTTGGTAGTTTTGTTACGACTTTGTACTTTGGCATGAACTTGATAATAATGGGAAAAAGGGTCAATTTTGATATTATGGGAGTATTGTATGACTTATAACGGTGAAGATGAGTAACTTGGGAGAGGGCAAAGCATTGATATAAATGGAACGTGGTGGTGCTTGATAGGCGTCAGTTGTGGTCTTATGTGAATTGTAGGCAGTGTCCAGATCGGTTATAGGAAGCCTATTATGAACTGAAGGATAAATGTTGTTAAATGTAACTTCGAGCATTGTATAAGTGGTGATTACTTGACCTCATAATTATGTTGGAGATGAAGTGCTAGTTGGGTATAGAAACTGGCAATTAAAATGGGTGAATCTTATTGCTTTGTGTTCATTATAAGTGGGTCACATTCTCAGTGGAAGTTGAATGATAGTATGACTTTAAGTTGGGAATTATAGATGAATATATAGATGAATGGATGGGTGATTGTGTAAGTTATGACATGTTGAAGGATATTGACGGGCAAATTGTTGTTGATGGGTTCCTTGGTGATAAGAGGTATGTTAGAATTGTCCTTGGATGCATAAAAAAACCAGTAAAACATATTATTGGTGTAGCTCCTGGCGGTGAGGTTTGAATAGTCAGGCGATAGCTACAAAAAAAAAATAAAGAGGTTCTAGAGTGCTTGGCACTTAGCAGGAGGGATGATTCCGCTAGACGATACCTATGTGGATAGTGGCCACGGGAATGCGTGGCGCCTGGTGGTGAGGATGGTTTCGCTAGGCGATACTTGCAGAACCAGAGACCTCTTGGGGCGCCTAGCGCCTGGCAGCATATGGGTTTCACCAGGCGGTCTGCAATGCACTTTTGCTTGGCGGTGCTTAGGCAACGTCAGACGATAGCACAAGGGACAAGGGTTGTTCCATTTGGAGTGTGTGTGGTGTTCTTCACTTTGGATGATACCTTGAGTATGGAACTTGTTGAGGACATTCCTGGAGTTGTGGCTCAGAACGGAGGGTAAACATGTGGCAATCCTGGGTAGTGGCCTGATGATATTGGAAATATGGTGTGAGTATGCGAGTTAGTGGCTCGTATGGGTTGTCTCCACTTGATTGGAAATCACGGGTAGTGGCTAGTGATGTTGCGAATCTTGTGTTGAGAATACAAATTGTGGTTCGTATTGAAGAACTCTATCGGGCATTACGGATGGTGGTTCGTAACTTGATAGTTTTGCACGTGTATTCTACGAGTGGTGACTTGTAGAGGTGGAACCACAAGTGTGACTTGTGGCAGTAAGTGTTATCTTAAGGTCGTCATTAACATAGATGAACATGGTGGTAGCCATCATTTCTAGGACCGAAGGAGGAAGGTTCTCCGACGAGTGTGTGTTCACATTATATTGTTTATTATTTGGTTATTCTTTAAGTTCACCCTATCTGTGTGTGTTTGACGATGATCGTGTAACTTGTTACACGAGAACAAATAATGTTTCAGGTGGTGCTGGTGAGGCATAGAGTCGGAGAGGGGCTAGTATGGAAAGCTTTTATGGATCATTTTTACTTTTTGTAAACAATTATTTTTACTAGACTTGGAATTTTGTAATAATTGTTTGAAATTTATGCATTTGAATTATTTTGCTTTAAATAAATTTTGAAATTTTCCCGCGCTTTGGGAAAGGAGACTTATTAATCGTCTCTTTATTAATTTAGTGTTATTTTATTTTTATTTAAATTAGTAATATCCAGCAAGGATGTTACAGGAAGCATGCCTTGATACAAGAGTATGAGGACTATGTTCATTCATTTTTAAATTTTAGGGACCAAAATGTATCAAAGTTTCGGACATGGACGAATTCCAATTTTGGGTCAAAGTTTAGGAACTACAACCATACTTAACCCCATTTAGAAAAAACTCTCCACTCCTACAGTGCCATGTAGAAAGTCACTTTAGCAAAAGTTCTCCACTAGGAAAGTGACACATGGTCATTATCTTTATAAGAAAACTTTCCACTAAGATCTTGCCATGTGGCCACCATATCTCTCCACTAGCTAGGTTTACAAAATTAATCACCTAAGATTAGCTTAAATTAGGTGTAAACATTGCCCTACAACTTAAGCAAGATTATTCAAAAACCTTATACAGCTTAGCCTTTAATACAAGGCCTAAAAGAAATCTTACACTACATAACCCTTAATACAAGGTCTAAATATTCCTAATCTACTAGACATACTTCAAAATGGCCTAATAGATAGAGTTTTGCTTCACCTTGCATAGATGACTTCAACTCTTCTTAAAAGTGTTTGGCCATGGCTAGAGGGTATGCCATAATCTCATCCATTTTCAAAAGAATTTGTCCTCAAATCTTCAAGTTTTCGTGTAAACATCCTTCCTCCTTTTGGAAATGTTTGCCCTTTTTTTCCTGGGGTCAAATATCCTTATACAAAAAATAAGAGACAAAGTAAGTATTATTAGAACAATCATCCAAAGCATGTAGCTCCCAAAGATCATACACCTTTTATCAAATGAATGATCAAGGCACTGGAGTTACGAGCCTTTCTCTTTAAACTCTTGTTTGGCTTGTGTTGAATCCATGTGCTTTTAGAGTGACTTCCCTTTCCAACACAAGGTCTTATTTCGTCTTGTCTTTCCATTCTACTAGATGAAGATGGAAAGAAGACCTCTTTTGAATCTTCACATAAGCCTTTGGCCCTTAACATAAGTACTTGTTGGGGCACTCATTGAACTTGTTTGTACTACTTTGACACTTGGAACAATTGATATCACTTTTGTGTGTGCAAGTGTCATCTCTTTCTTTTTATCTCTTATTTCTCATCTGTAATTGGTCCTCTTGCACTTGAGAAGGTGTGAAAGGATGAAGCACAAACTTTTTATCCTTGTGGGTGATGGTTATCTCATTTGTATGACCATTGTGTATTGTTTCTTTTTCAGAAAGCCAAGGCCTTCCCAACAAGATGTGATAAGCTACCACATAACACACTATCCTCATAATTCCCTATGGAAAACTTAACCTCTACTTGTTGATTAACTATCATGTCCTCACCATCATTAAGCCATTGGAGTTTGTAAGATTGAAGATGGAGCAATATAGTTAAGGCTAACTTTTCAACGAACCTAGTGCTATAGTAATTGCAATATGAGCCACTATCCACAATGAGAGAACGTGAGTTTTCTAAAACTTTACATCTTGTTTGAAAGATGTTCTCTCTTTAGGTTAGTTTTCGGGGACTAGATTGATTATGGAGAGTTCTTCTTATCATAAGAAGATCCCCATTCCAAGGGTAGACATCCTTAATTTTGTTCTTAAATTCATCCTCACTTTCACTAGAGCTTTTTTCATCTTGGCTATATACACGTTAAGTCCCCTTAAGATCTTGCTTCTTTTGGTGGGGCATTGTGATTCAACATGATCTCTATCGAGACACTGGAAACACAAAATGTCTCTTGTGTGATTTTGTGATGATGTCCCCTCCCTTGGTCTTTCTTTTTCCTTTTCTCTCCCTAGGTTCTTTGGGGGTTCTTCTTCTACCACTTGCTTACCCTCTCTCTTGTACTCTTTCTTAACACTAGAGTTAGTGTGGAGAATTTTCAAACCTTTTCTCAAAGGTTATTGGTCTACCTTGATGCAAATTTGTACCAAATCATTTAAGTCTTGGTAGGACAACAAATCCACTTTATCTTTGTTAACTCATTTTTTTCAGTCGCATTTATAGTTACACAAAACAATTATCCCCCTAATGAAGTATAGGGAAACCCTGGGTATCAAATCCAAGGAATGGTGCGTGTTCAACATAGCTTGTGTAATTTAAATCCTACTAAAAAGAAAATAAAACTAAAGAGGGAATAAATTTAATTAAAAGAAGTGCAACATTTTATTCAATTAAAACTAAACTAAATGCATGAATGCAAATATGTCATAAGGCATGTGACCTGAAGGGATGATGGATTGAAAAATGGAATGAATAAAAACTTAGTTGAATAGGATACGAATGAAGCTCCAGACTTTATGCAAATCATATCATGTACATGTGATAAATGACCAAACCATTGATGTTGGCTATTAACTAGTTTAGTGAAAATATTAAGTGATCTACCTACAACAAATGGAATAATCATGGAAATGTCTAAAGTTTCCACTCTAACAGATTCCACAATTCAAAAATGATGAGAAAATGTTGTTCCATACTTATGCAAATAGGACTTAGCACCAAGACAGGATAATATGGATGAATGAGTATAATATAGGTTGTAACAAGTGCAAAATGATCAATGGAATTGAAAAATGGCAGTAGAAATTACTACAGTAGTGTGCATGCTAAAAACATACTTGAATTGTCCACATGAATGCAATGCAGATTTGTTAAGATAGATGAATGGAAAATGAATTGATGGAAAAGCATTTAGAGTGATGGCTAGTGATTGTAATGCATAATGGCTAAGATGGATGAATGAATGGAAATAAGAAAAGGATGTCGAACTAGATGAGATTATCTGAATTATATGTGGGCACTAAATTAGAGTATCACAACAGAAAACTAGCCTAAAACATATTTACGATAGCATTAAAGTAGCACCTAGCAGTAGTAAGACAATTCAAATGTTCATAAAACCAAATTACAAGATTGCACCAATCAATGACAATAGAAAATCAGTACAATTTAGCAACATCAACCCACGATGTCAATCCCACAATAAATAAAAGATGCAGATACAGGTGCAGAAATTAGACATGCATGGAGATAAAATTTCCTACCATAGTCCCTAATAGCAAGGATGAATCCAAACTATTTACGGTAGAAAAATCAAAGCTAAAACAAGAGAAATGAACTTGGTGCAGAAACTTAACTTAACAAAACAAAAGAACAACAAAAAGCAATAAAGGAAACTTAAAATGCTGCAGAATTAGAATAAAACTAAATTGAAATTCAATGCAATGAATGAACAAGGGCTTATCCACACTCAAGAAGACATCTTGATAATATGTGCCCACTTTGGGGTCATGTAGTCCTTAAAAATGAACATTGATATGTGCAAATTTTACCCAGGTTCAAATCACTTATCAAGATTGATAAACTGAAATGAAAACTGAAAATAGTAAAGGAATACATAAAAGACTGAATTTAAATATTACTGAAAACATAAAATGCAAGTGAACAATAAACAAGCAAAGGCATAAGCTAGAACTCAATACTGGAAATTAGAATAGAAACATAAAATTAGTGTATTTGATTACAAACTCAACAGTGTTACATGAGGAAAAAAAAGAGTTCTAAAATCTAATTGGTGAAGGAGGCTCACTTAGCACAATCCTGACCACGTTGTGCTCGTGATCGACTAAGTGGAGCTACCTACACACTAGGGAAAACCCCAATCTCTAAAGGCTACTTTGCACTCATCAGAGATGGAGAAACCCCTTACAATGCACTATTTCCCTCTCTCGCATGAACACTCGAACCCTAGCCTCCAAGCATTTCTCTCTCACGCATTGCCAAGGCTCAAGCCAAAAAAACCCTAATTGTTGCCCTTTTAAACCCCAAAAGATAAATAAGAAAAACACGAAAAACGTCTAACCCATTTTCTCCTTCTAAAACCAGAATCGCAGATCGTGCACCCGAGCAGAAGCGAACCTATAAAGGGACATAAGTGGGCCATGGTGCCCCCAAAATTTTTATATCTACATAATTTAATTAATATATAATTTTAAATGTATATTTAAAAATTAATATTTTTAATATATTTAATATTTTAAAATTTTAACATTTTTTATATATCTATATTTAATATATTTCTATTCTTTTTTTTCTGTTTTTCACATTTTCAATTTTACCTTTTCAATATTTAAAAAAAAAAAAGTAATTATTTTATTAACATTATCTTTCAAGTGATCACTTATTTAATTTAATCATTTTTTATTTGACTATTTTTATTTGAAACTTAACTATTATAAATGAAAATTAATTATAGTAAAATTATAAAAATTATTTGTATTTATTTTATAATTATAATGATAACAATAATTATAATTTTTTTATTTTTTTATCTTAAAAAAAAGTAAATACAATGTTTCTACCGGTTCATATAAATATTTTGAAATTAATCTTTTAATTTTTATTTTCGTTCAAAAATGTGAAGTTAGTCCTCCAGTTTTTTTAGTCCCAATTTGTTCTTGATTTTTGAAAAAATGATGCAGTTTGATCATTTTTCGTTAAATTTTCTGAATCAGATTAAGATTTTTTAATCAAAATTGAAATTGTGAATAAAGATGATTTGCTTTATTTGTGTAACTGGCCTAATCTTAGGGTCAGTCATGATAAAAAATCATTGCTCCGCTTCAAGAAATTTAACGAAAATAATCAAATTGCATCAATTTTTAAAAAAATCAAACCAAATTGAGGCTAAAAAAAATAGAAGACCAACTTGAAATTTTTTAACAAAAAATGGAACAAAAGAGTAATTCAACCAAAATTTTGGCACCCCCAAAATATTGGTCGAAGATCCTCCACTAAACCCAAGGTGTTGTGCCCTTGATCAACTTTAATCTTTACTTCCGCTCGTCCATCTCAAATCTACCGCAATCGCTACGCTTTGATCTTCAAATCTTCCTTTTGTCCATAAGATCTCTATGGTAGTAGGAAGGTATGTATCTTCTTCTTAAGGAACTTTTCAAGTCATTCCAATTGAACTTGAGGGGAATTTGAGAATCTTCTTTCTCTCACTAGAGAAGTCCACCAATACATGGCATTCACTTGGAAGCTTAAATGGCTAGGGAAACTTTCCTATCTGATACGATTTGATGGCACTCAAAAAGTTGTTCTACTTTCATCACCCAATCTAGGTATGCCTCAACATCTTCTTTCCTATGGAAATGAGGAAGGTCTACCCTAATCTCTCTTGGTGGTTGCTCTCTTTCACGCTCCCTTCTATGTACTTAAGTTGGAGGAGGTTGATAGTATTGATTGACAATTCTACTATTCTCCTCAAATTATGTGATTTAAGTTTAAATTTTTGACTCCTACTCCTACTCCTACATTTTCTTAAATCTTCTTGGACTTTTGCTTGTTTTTCATTAAGAACTTTAAGTTTCCCTTCTAAGGTGGCAAGGCATTGATCTCTTTCAACTCTTTCTTTTTTCTTTCAAATGCTTCTTTTTCATCAAGAACTTTAAGTTCCTCTTCTAGGGAGGAACTTAAGAGATTTTAGGGAGGCAAAAGGATCTCAAGTTCACTTCAAGGAAAGGGGTGAGGATCACTTAGGACTACCTAAAATCCAAGCCTTTCCTAGCCAAAGTTACCTCAACCCCTCTTGGACCTAACTTCTCAAATGGAATTAGGTTTGAGACACAAGTAGACACACACACACACACACACACAAAACTATAAGAAAAAAAAGAAATCAATTAAGGAAAGCAAATAAAATAACTATGTGGCCTAATGGTGAAGTTAGACGACACTTAGAACCTTCAAAACCTCACAAACTAAAAACGTATAAAATATGGTTTAAATGTTCAAGTTAGGAGATGCAATTGAGCACCAAAGACTCCCTCAAGACACCTAACAAGTCTATGAATACAAGTCTTAAAATAATACAATTTTACAACTCAAAAATTACAATACAATCAAAATGGTGCTTGTTTCTCTCCAAGGTGTTTCACTCCTTCACTTCTTATCTCTTCCTCAAAGCTTCAAGATCCAATTAGGCCTCCACTTCCCCCCTCCCCCAAAGATGGTACTTCCTCAAGGGTTGGCCCACCTTAAAAGAGAAGTCCCTACACCAAAAACAAGCCAAAATTAAGAAGAGTCCAAGGAAAAAACAAGAAAATGTCTTAAATGAAATAAGGCTTCACAGAGAGAGTTTTAACTTGCACAAAACAATGAGCAAGATGGAAGACAAGCATGAAAATAAGGGTTAGAAACAAAGGTTAAGCACACAAAAGAAACACCTAAAGAAAGGAACTAGAATAGATCATAAAAGGCAGAAATTGGTACTTCTTATTTTTAGAAGCAATGACCTAATGGTGCACTATGACACTCTTTTAGAATCAAATGCAAGGATTTAAGCTACTGGAAAAAGGTAATAAGTCACGTAAAATGTAACATCCCGACCATATATTACTAATTTAAGTAAAATAAAATAAAAGTAATATTAAATTCGCAATTAATATTGAAAGCTCTTTCCATAACGCGAGAAAATTTAAAACTTTATTAACGCACCAAAATAAAATCCATAAGGTTCCAACAATTATTACAAGTTCATAATCTAGGAAAATAAATGTTTATAAAAACATAAAGAAAAGTCTATAAAAGCTTTCCCAAGCTAGTCCCTCTCCGACTCTAAACCTCACCAGCTTCACCTGCAACATCATCTGCTCCCGTATAATGAATTACATGATCATCGCCAATCACGAACAGATAGGGTGAGCTAACAGTATAGACATTTTATAAGCAAGATCAAAAAGATGCAAACACGCACTCGTCAGAGAACCAAAATTCTCCAATCTAGAACACATGGCCACCACCATGCTCATCCATGTTCTAGATGATAATCTTAAGATGTCATTTGCTTCCACAAGCCACAACTCGTGGTTCCACCATTTACAACCAACAACTCGTAGATACACGTGCTGGACTATCTTATTTCTAACCACAATCTGTAACACTAGGTGGAGTTCCCCATACGAACCACAATTCGTACTCTCGACACAATATTAGCACATCACTAGCCACAACCTGTGATTGCCCAATCAAGTGGAGACCATCTGTATGAGCCACAAGTCACACACTCACACTGGCTACCAACTCACTATGCCACAACCTGGGATCGCCACGTGTTCACCCTTCATTCCGAGCCACAACTCAAAGAATGTCATTCCGAGCCATAACTTAAGGAATGCTCCAGCAAATTCCATAATTAAGGTATCACCCAAAGGTCGTAGACCACACACCCATCCAAAGAAAAGAGCCCCTTGTACAATGCATTATCATCTAATGTTGCCTAGCGTTGCCACATGAAAACTAGTTGTAGACCGTCTAGCAGAAACCTCTTGCCACCAGGCATAACACGCCTCAGAAGTCCCTATTTCTACAGATATCGCCTAGCGAGACGAACCTCATCACCAAGCGTCGTGCGTTCCAATGGCTCTCTTTCCACACAACTGTGACCTGGCGGAATCATCCTCATCGCGAAGTGCTAAGCACTCCAATAGCTATCTAGATTTGTAGCTATCGCTTAGCAATTCAGACCTCACTACCAGGCGCTACACTAGTAACACAATTTTACTGATTTTACACCTTGTAGAATTAATTCTCACACTCTTAATTCCTTGCACTCTCATCTTAAATCACCATATTATGAACTCCTGATCCATTTTTCTCTTATGCATATGCATTAATAATGTATTCATACCACCCCCAATGTGAAATCACATCCACCTTCAAACCCAATTAAAAGTTAAGCCTAAACATAGAACCTTCAATTCCAACAGCCAATAACCCATAACTCAATTTGATCTCAAGTCTTATATAAATCAATAACTAAAATCACCCCTTCCAGTCAACCCTCATGCCATCCCACATCTCCCATCAACCCTTAGCCACATAATTTCATGATATAATTAAGTTAAGTAGCTTAAAAGAGAATATCCAAATCCTAAGTCTTGATTTGCAGTTAATCTTATGCATAGTCCTGGTATTGTGAACTGATATACGCTAAGTTTCACATCACAAATCTCCCAATCACAATCTAACCTTAAGATCATTTCCCATCCTTCATCTATGTATTTTTCCTCCTCCTCATCCTCTGTTAAAGGTTCCCTGATCCACACTCATAAGTAAGATGACCTAACAAAGTCTCAAGCTTGCATTACACATCACAACTATAGAGTGTCAATCTGCACTACACTGGCGCCTGACAGCAAGCAAGGTGCCGCCAAGCGGTGCATAGATTTCTGGGTAAACCCCAAAATTTCCCTACACCTGCGAAAGTCCCAAAACCCAAAACGCATTCCTTTGTCCATTTTCTACAATTGAGCAGGCAAACATACATCCAACACTACTATCAATTTAAATGCAAACATACCAATTCTTACTGTAATTCACGCATCAATTGTTCCTATATTCAAAATTCCTCAATTTTCTACCCTAAGATTTATTCATACCAACTTTCATCATATTAATTCAATTCATAGCGTAATTTGACCATTATTAATATTTCACATTCCATTATCATGAAAAGATTTGTTTTTCCCAATCAGAATAACCTAGAATACCCCAAAACACCACAATGGAGCCAATTTTGCTCGCGTTGCTTGGCGGGTGTTCATCGCTGCAAGGCGAATCATACAAAAACCCAGAAATTTGGGTTAGACTGATTGTAACATTAAGATTTTATTAAAAAAAATAAAATGAAAAATAACAAAAAAAAACATGGATGAACCACACCAAATCCACGATAAAAAAACATTGCATACATAGGTAAAACCATTCCTATTATGATAAAAAACAACAAAAGTACATGGATGGAAAATAGTAAACCAATGCAACACAAAACACTAATAAACTGAAGCTCAATAATCAAATTCCTCAACAGATTAAGAGAGTTATCATTAAGCAACTATCTCACATTCGAAAACTCATTCGTGCTTTTTAGAAGTCTTTGCTTTGGAAGATTTAGTATTAACTTTCTTTGACCTACCAATACCAGGTTTTCTTGTAGTTTGGACTAGCTCATCATCCTCTTCTACATTTGAATCATTCCTCTCATCAAGCATATTAGCCCATGTAGAAGCTAATTTTAATTCTTTATAAAAGGTGTTTCCTTAAACATCAAAGAATTAGGAATTTCATTAGAACAACTATGAGGTGAATCTGGATGTTGTAAACATTGCAAAATATTGACAATGGGAGTGACATTCTCTAACGAAGGCATACCAACGAAGGAATTAGACTATTGATACACAATCAGTAGAAACATCTAGATTCTTAATAAAAGTAGATTCATTCCCAACACAAATATTATCATGATTAACCATTACTAGCTCAAACTTTGATTGAACAGTAGACTATACCACAACAGGTTGCATCATAACAGGCTCAACTACAAGCTTCACCACAGGATCCATCACGGGATCCATCATAGGATTCACCACAGGGTCCACCACAGGCTCTAGCATAGGCTCTACCATAGGTTCCACAATAGGATTCACCATATGCACCAGAGGCTCCACCATAGGATCTAACAAAGTTCCCCCACGGGTTCCACGAAAATTGTACCTAGAGAGCCCTTATTCCCAACTTGAGCATTAGCCACTTTAGGACAATAATGTTGTTATGTTTTTACGCCAAATTTTCTCCCCCACCAAAAATAACAATGGATCACATTGTAAATGTCTACAACTATATAGATCATGACCAATTATTTTACAATTTGAATAAAATAGAGGTAGTTTCTCATACTCCACATCAGCAATAAACACAAATCTCGACCTTTCTACCATAATGTGATTAGGCAAATCAGATAACAAATCGACATCAACCAAGACACTTGTAAATAAACCTCTAGACTTATTCTTGATGTAGTCATATAAAGATAAAGATGTCCTAATGCCACGTGTGATTGAGAAAATGGCCTTCAACTACCAATACCTCAAAGGAATGCCATGTATGTGCACCTAACATTGGGTATTCATGAGCTTCATAGAAGATGAGACAAAATCTTTAGTCCAAGGAAAAACACAAAGGATTCTAAGACACAAATTTCAAATTGCATATGCCAAAACCGTTATTATATCCTCCTACGAAGAAAAAGAAAATTCATATAACCCTTTGCCTAGAGGAAAACAAATTCATATAACCCTTTTGTCTAGAGGAATTGTCTTCCATTGACCAAAATGCTTCCAAGTCACATCAAACTTCTTCCTGCAGAGAACAAATAAGATAAATTAGGCATGAGTATCACCTTACCATGTAGTCCGCTATCTCTTCAGTTGGCCTCTTCCCATTCGATACATGTTGGCTTGAACCCAGGAGGGTTTACCTACAGAAGAGTCTCCGAAGCTCAAGTAAGTCAAAGCTCTCAGAGAGTCAAATCAGCGATTAATGAATGTGTACCTTTAATTGCTGGGGTCCACGTGTATTTATAGAGCATTAATGATGTCTGATCATCCCATGGGTTGGGCCTTGACTTGGGCTCTAACTTGGGCTGTGAGTGGGCCTGGGCCCTAACCCAGGCCCTTAAGGTTTATTGAACGCGGGGGCTTCCATCATACTAAGTTTATTGAAGTGGTCGGCCTAGGCTCTAATCTTATCGGATATGTTGGAGTAGTCGGTCTAGGCCGGCTACTTGCCTTGATGGCTTATGTTGGTGATATGAGGTGCAGGTTGTCCCCTTAGATGTTTAGTTTAGGTTAAAACCGGTACAAGTTAGGCTAACTCGACCTAGGCTGGATACTTGGCTGCCTTGATATGCACATTGTTTACTTATTTGGTCGAGTTTGGCTAGGTGCGATACACTAGTCCCCCAGCCTTGTCCGATATGAGTTGTCGGTCAAGGATGATATGTGTTGATAAGCTAGCGGAACCAGCTAGGTGTGATACACTAGTCCCTCAGCCTTTAAGTGTGGTGAACAGTTTTAAGGCTAAAAAAGTGGTAACCGTTAGAGGGTAGGTAAAGAGGCCTCAGTGGTTAAATCGAAAAAAGTTTTGGTGCCGTCGTTTTGAAGTGTCATATCCTTTGCAATGATGGTGTCGATTGGTCTAGGGTATGATTTTGGCGGGAAGAGTTTCGTCATTTGGGATCATGGACTATAAATATGCGTTTGCAAACAGATGAGGGGTTACTTGTTTCATTTGTGAGTTCTGAATTCAGAGATATTGTGCGCGTAAAACTGTCTGACTAGTCCTCAATTTCGACCGACATCTTCTCGTAAAAAACGAAACCAGGTATGTCCAGTAGTGGTAGCGTGTCTTCGTCTAGTAGTAGTGAAAGTACCGAGTCATATAGAAGTAAGGATAGGCGACTTGGCGGAGAGGGTACTAGTTCTAGAGTTGTTACGAGCGGGATGTCGATGGAGGTTGTGAGGGAGGTTCGAGAGGATCCCCCCGAAGAGTTGGAGGAGAGCAACTGGCCGGCGAAAGGCGACTATGGGTGGGTTGCTGCTGATGTTGGTGATCAATCATCTTTATTCAGATGGTCTCGTCTGTTGAACTCTTGGCTGAACTGCACACCCGTCATCTCCAAGGGTGTCAATGGAGACATTGTTTCGCTAGAGAGGGTGAGTGTCGTCGACCGGGTATGCCACGGGCAGGAGGGGGCTACCGAGAAATTCTTCTACATGTATATGTGCCACTTTTCTCAGCTTCATGTGCGACTGCCCTTAGACGATTTCACTATGGGTGTGTTGCGGGCGTTGAATGTGGCACCTACCCAGCTACATCCTAATAGTTGGGCCTACTTGCAGGCCTTCCGCATTCTGTGCAAGTCCTTATATTTGGAGCCCACTCCCTATGCTTTCTTATATTTTTACGACACCAGACCCCGGAGGCCGGCTACTTGGCTCTCTTTGATCAGTCGCCCCAGCATCAGCAGACTGGATGCTTTCTCCCAGTCTTTCAAGCATTTCAAAGATGGGTACTTCAAGGTCGTCGTCAAGGAAGGAGGAAACGCTTATTTTTTGAACGTAGACGGAAGTCCCAAGTTCCCTTTGAGTTGGACAAACAACCCTTCTCGGTATAAAGACATGGGGATGGATGAATTGTCAGTTGGTGATAAGGAGGTTGTGGAGACCTTGTTGAAGTTTGTCGATAAGTTGCCCACTAAGGGTCTAGTTAGGGTTTATAATTCGATGCACCCGATAATAGATATCGAAGGTATCTGTTTATTACTTAAGCTGTGTTAATAATACTAAGTTGTTTTAATCCGAGTTGTGATGTATTATAGTAGGGCATATGGCGCAGTCTGGAAAGAAGAATCTGGCGCTCTTTCAATCGTTGAGGAAAGAAATGGCCGCTAAGGCCAAGGCGGCTGGGAAAACTGATGTTCCCAACTTACAAGAGTCGGTGGTGGAGGTGCACGTGCACGGCGGGACGAAAAGGAAGGCTGAGCTTCCGCCTCGACTCGGGAAGGGAAAAGATGTGAAGAAGATAAGGGTGGCTCTACTTGGAACGGCTAGCGGGGTGGGGTCAACCAGTGGGGAGAAGGGGCCGGAAGCCGGGTTGATTGAGTTGTCGGAGATATCCGTGAGGAAGGATATTTCCATCACTCTCCCGGATACCGTTGTAAATTCTATTGACAACATGGACGCAGAGCACATTGTGAGAACAATGGTCGAGTTTGGGAGCAAGGCTTTAGTTCTGAGCCGGCGTGTGGGGTCGCTTTATAGGAGGGAGGTGAAGGAGGTGGGGGAGTTGCAGGGTAAGGTGGATAAACTGGAGGAGGAGAAGGCTGCTCTGGAAAAAGCAAAAGAAGGTTGGGAAGCGGAGAGGAAAATGTTGGCAACATGGAAGGTGCGTTGCTTGGACTCTGAGGAAAAGTTGAACAAACGTATAGTGAAGTTGGAGGAGGACTATGATGATTTGAAGGACAAGTATGATGGAGCTATTGGTGAGCTTGATGATCTAAAGAACAACATTATTCAGGAGCACATCAATGGTTTTGAGAAGGGGTTGCGGCAGGCGGCCTTTTTCCATCAAGATGTGGACGTCACGGATTCAAAGTTCGATGTGAATAAGGACGTTGTTGACGGAAAGTTGGTGAAGGAGGACGAGAGCAGTGCAGATGAGGAGGTGGAGGAGAAGGCGACAGAGGAGGAGAAGAAGGTGGATGATGCTGTGGATGTGGTCCATGATTCAGCAGAATAGGACATCGATTTTTTAATGATTTAGAAGTATTATTGAGCCTATGTCTGTAATAACTGGTACATTATGTTCGTTGCATTGGTACATTTCTTTGCATTTATGCTTAATGCGATTAATTTCTGTATGTTATTGTGTATATCGGGTTTTGATGATTTGTGGTGTATGTTATGTATGGCGTAATCGATTGTATGTTAAGGGTGTTCAACCCAGGCCGCTTACTTGGGGTAAGGGTGGGGAACTTTAACAAATTAAGCAAGAGTTAAGGGTGTTCGACCTAGGCCGCTTACTTGGGGTAAGGGTGGGGAACTTTAACGAATTAAGCACAAGTTAAGGGTGTTCGACCCAGGCCGCTTACTTGTGGTAAGGTGGGGAACTTTAACGAATTAAGCAAGAGTTAAGGGTGTTCGACCCAGGCCGCTTACTTGGGGTAAGGGTGGGGAACTTTAACGAATTAAGCACAAGTTAAGGGTGTTCGACCCAAGCCGCTTACTTGTGGTAAGGGTGGAGAACTTTAACGAATAAAGCACAAGTTAATGGTGTTCGACCCAGGCCGCTTACTTGGGGTAAGGGTGGGGAACTTTAACGAATTAAGCAAGAGTTAAGGGTGTTCGACCCAGGCTGCTTACTTGGGGTAAGGGTGGGGAACTTTAACGAATTAAGCACAAGTTAAGGGTGTTCGACCCAGGCCGCTTACTTGTGGTAAGGGTGGGGAACTTTAACGAATTAAGCAAGAGATAAAACACATAGAGAATCATAAAGTGGGGAACCCTTCTTTTTATTTATCGAATAGGGGTGCCTCGTTAAAACCTCCTTGGCCAAAACCCTCCTTAAAAAGACCAAGTGAGGAAAAAGAGTACACCCGGGGTTACAAGTATTGATTACAATACACATGCAGTTGAAGTAAAACTTGAGGTGGGATATATTCCATGTGTTGGGGATCTCTTCCCCAGACAATTGTTCCAGGCGATAAGCTCCTCCTCCTGCATCTTCTCGTATGCGGTATGGGTCGTCCCAATTGGCGGAGAACTTGCCATCCTTCTTTCTAGCACTGCTGGCCATTCTCCATACTAGGTCCCCGACGACAAATGGTCGTGGGTGTAGATTTGTATTGTATTTCCTGGCAGCTCGTTGTTTGGCAGCGAGGTTGCGTATCTGGGCTTTTTCTCTGAGTTCGAGTAGGAGATCGAGATGTAAGGCCATGTTTTGGTGGTTGTGGGTTGGGTGTATAGTTCTTAGCGCAGGGATGGTTCGCCAATTTCTACTGGTATCATGGCGTCTGCGTCGTAGACTAAGCTGAATGAGAATTCGTTTGTTGATGATTGGGGGTGCATCTGTAAGCCCATAGTACTTCTATTAACTCTTCAGGTCATCGGCCTTTGGCGGTATCCAACCTCTTGCGCAGCTCTACGAGGATGACTTTGTTTGCTGCCTCTGCTTGCCTATTGGTTTGTGGATGTTCTACAAAGCTTGTGATGTGCTTGATGCCTAGGCCGGTGTAAAATTTGGCTAACTCTTTGTCGATGAATTATCGGTCATTGTCTGTGATAATGGTATGCGGTACACCATATCTGCATATAATGTTCTTCCACACGAATTGCTGGACTTGCTGGGATGTGATGGTGGTTAGCGGCTTGGCTTCGATCCATTTGGTAAAATAGTCGACGGCTACAATTAGGAATTTTACTTGCCCCTTGCCGGGTGAGAAGAGGCCGAGGATGTCCATTCCCCATTTAGCGAATGGCCATGGGGATAGTATGTGATGTAGTTGTTCCTGTTTCTGATGAATAAGGTTGCCATGTTTCTGACATGGTTTGCACTTCCTAACATGATCCTGACAGTCTGCTTCTATAGTGGGTCAGAAGTATCCGACTCTGAGAACTCTTGTAGCCATGGTGCGTGCACCGGAATGGTAACCACAAATTCCTTCGTGTAGTTCTTTGATGATATATTGGGCTTGCTCCGTCGTGACACACTTAAGTAGGGGTTGGCCGTATCCACGTTTGTAGAGGTCATCGCTTATCATGGTGTACCTGGCAGCTTTAGCCAGCCAGGTTTTGTCTGTGTCGAGGGGTGGGTTGCCGGTTTTGAGGTATTGGATGTAGGGGGTGGTCCAGTTTTGGCTTTGGGAAGGGGTGACGCTGTTAGCTGGGGTGTGGGTTAAGTTTTGGCAAGTGTGTGTGATGGAAGGTGTGGATAGTGTTTGCTGTAGTAGGGATCGATTACGGTTTTTTGAGCTTGGTGCTGGCCAATTTGGAAAGGATGTCGGCCCTGACGTTGTCGGTTCTTGGGATGTGTTCGACGCGGACTTGTTCGAAGGCGAATTGAATAACTACACGGACCAGATGGTAATATTGTAGAAGGATGGGGTTTTTGATTTGAAACTCGTCATTTAGATGGCCTACAGTGAGTTTGGAGTCGGTTTTGCACGTTAACTTCTTGACGTCGACTTCACGGGCTAGGGAAAGGCCGGCGAGGATGGCTTCGTAATCGGCTTGGTTATTTGACGTTTTGAAAGCAAAGTGAAGGGATTTTTCGATAAGGATGTCGTTGGGGCCTTCCAAGACAATGTCGGCGCCGGCACCCCTTGGATTTGAGGAACCATCTACATGAAGTGTCCACTAGTCCTCAATGGGTGTTTGTTGTAGGTCGTTGACGAAGTCTAAAAGGCACTGGGCTTTGATGGGGCCGTGGGGTTCATACGGATGTTGAATTCTGACAGTTCCACGGCCCATGATGACATGCGTCTGGCTAGATCTGGTTTTTGTAATATTTTTTGGATTGGGTAGTCAGTCTTAACTGTGATGGTATGGTTTTGGAAATATGGGCGGAGGCGGCGTGCCGCGTGGACCAAAGATAGGGCTAGTTTTTTTACCATTTGATATCTGGTTTCAGGATCTTGCAGTGTTCTGCTCACAAAATACACAGGATGTTGTGTGCCTTCTATTTCTTGAACAAGCGTTGCGCTGACGGTATAGTCGGTGGCCGTAATGTATACCAGCAGGGGTTGGCTGGTGTCCGGTTTGTGGAGGATAGATGGTGAGGTTAAAGTTGTTTTGAGTTTTTGGAAGATTTGTTCACAATCATCAGTCCACGTGAACCGGGTGGATTTCTTTAGGAGTTGGATTATAGGTTGGGTTTGTTCAGCTAGTTTGGGTAGGAAGCGAGAGATGGCTGTGAGACGGCCAATAAGACGTTGGACTTCCTTGACAGTAGTGGGGTTGCGCATTTCGATGATAGCCTTGCATTTTTCAGGGTTAGCCTCTATGCCGCGTTGGGTTAACATGAAACCAAGGAATTTACCCCGGTCAACGCCGAATACGCATTTGTCGGGATTGAGGCGAAGGTTATACTGGCGTAGTGCGGAGAACACTGCTGCCAGGTTTTCAGCGTGTTGATGATGGCTTGGGGACTTAACAACTATGTCATCGACATATACTTCGACACAGTGCCTTGTTAGGTGGCTGAAAACTTTGTCCATTAGTCGTTGGTAAGTTGCCCCGGCATTTTTGAGGCCAAAGGGCATGACCCTATAGAAGTAGTTGGCATCGTCTGTGATGAAGGCGGTTTTGTGCATATCTGCTGTGGCCATGGGGATTTGGTTATACCCTGAATACGCATCCAAAAAGCTAAGCACCTTGTTTCCTGTCGCGCCGTCTACGAGTCGATCAATGTTGGGTAAGGGGTAGGCGTCGCGAGGGCAAGCCTTGTTCAAGTCCGTGTAGTCTACGCACATCCGCCACTTGCCATTGGCTTTCTTCACCAAGACAACGTTAGAAAGCCAAGTGGTGTATTGAGCTTCTTCTATAAATCCTGCGCTCAGTAACTTGTCGGCTTCCACCTTGGCTGTTTACCGGCGTTCTTCACCAAGTTTGCATTTTTTCTGGGATACGTAGCGGGCTTCTTTATATATAGACAGCTTGTGGGATGCCACCTGGGGGTCTACTCTAGGGAGGTCGGCAGTCGACCAGGCGAAAAGATCTGTGTTGTTGATGAGTATAGGTGTGATTGTGGCACGCTCGTCAGAGTTCAAACCGGTGCCTAAGTTAATAGAGTGACCATTGGGAAGCTCTAGAGGAGTGGTGTCCTCAACTGGTTCGAGGCGGACATCCCGGCCTATTTTGGGGTCAAGGTCTTCGCCAGAGAGGGCTATGCTGGAACCAGGGGGTCGTTCGATATGGTTGGTTTGTTGGATTGGGAGTTGTGATCGCAGGCTTGCCATGTAGCATTCGCGTGCCATGCGCTGGTCGCAGTGTATGGTCAGGATGTCACCAGATGGGGCGGGGAACTTCATGGCCAAGTGGGGGGTGGAGACGACTGCGCCAAGTGTATTGAGGGAAGGACGGCCCAGGAGGATGTTGTAAGATGTTGGCGCATCGACAATAAGGAAGCGGATTGGGACGGTTTTGGTTTGGGTTCTGTCCCGAAAGACGGTGTGGAGGTCGATGTAGCCCCGGGTGGATACTTGTTCGTCGGAAAAGCCATATATGGGCTCATCATATGGGACCATGGTGGTGTCATGAAGTTGTAATTTTTGGTAAGTGGCCCAGTAGAGGATGTCAACAGAGCTGCCTTGATCGACAAGGACTTTCTTAATAGCATAATTCTCGATTTCTACAGTGATGACCATGGGGTCGTCTTGTTGGTGGTCGAGGCCGTGGAAGTCATCATCTGTGAAAGTAATGGGGGGCATACGGCGTCTATGGTGGGAATGGGTGATGTGGTTGATGGATTGTATATGGCGGAGGTGTCTTTTCCTAGCAGAAGAGGTGGAGCCTCCGCTTGCGAAGCCACCAGAGATGGTGTTAATGGTGCCTCGTAAGGAGGGGTCGGCAGGGGTGATGTCGGTGCGGGCGGGTTCTGGTTGTTGATTGTTGGGTTGGGCGGGGTGGTTGTTGTGATGGGAGTCATTTGGTTGTCGTCTGTGGTCAAGTCGCGGGGGGTGGCGGGATCGAGAAGAGGAGGAATGGTCATCTCTACGGATGAAGCGGCGAAAGTGGCCAGCATGGACCAGTTCTTCTATTTTATCCTGGAGTGCTTTGCATTCTTCTGTAGTGTGGCCATGGTTGCGGTGGTAGCGGCAATATTTGGTCATGTCGGCGTTGGGGGTGTGGTTGTCTTGCGTGGTGGAGGGATTAGATCGGCTTGGAGGGCTTCGTCCAGAATACGGGAACGGGCTACTGTGAGGGGGGCGTATCTGGTGAAGCGAGGTTGGCGGGGTTCACGTGGGCAGGTATCAGGGCGTGAGTTAGGCTGTGGGGTGGGGTTAGAGGTGGTGGCGGCGTAGTCGTTGCAGAATTTGGTGTGAAGTGTTTGCATTTCCTCCATGCGGACGTAGTCGGCTGCACGCAGCTTGAGTTCGTGCATGGAGGCAGGTGGGTGGAGATAGACATTGTTGGCGAAGGGGCCGGGTTGTAGGGTAAGAATCATGCACTGGAGAATCATCTCCTGGTTGAGGTGCGGTGTACGAAGGGCGGCTTTACTAAAGCGATCGATGAACGCTCTGAGTGGTTCATTAGGTTCTTGTCTAACACCCAGTAGGGATATGGTGGTGGTTTGATGGGGACAGCTTTCGGCGAAGTGGGTGGAAAACATGTGGGAGAGGATGTCAAAATTGTCGATTGAGTAGGGCGGAAGAGTTGTGAACCATTCTAGGGCAGGCCCCTTGAGGGTGGTGGAGAAAGCTTTGCAAAAGACGGCGTCCTGGGACGTGTACAAGGCGACATGGGTGATGTAGACTTTAAGGTGCTCGTCAGGGTCGGTTTCGCCAGTATAGCGGTCGAGGGTGAAAGGTTCCCACTGGGCTGGGAGAGGAGTGTTGGCGATAAAGTCCGTGAATGGGTGGCGGCGCCTGGACTGGTGAGGGGGGAGCATGTGAGGTGGAACGGGGTAATTGATCATAGCGGAAAAGGTGGAGGTGATGTTGTGAGGGGGAATGTGGGTTGTGGGAAGAGATTGTGGGTTATAGGGTGGAATATGTGTGGTGTGGAAGGCGGTGGGAATGTTGTAGGGGATCTGGGTGGTAGGAAGGGTGGCGGCGGGGGTTGGGGCTACGGTAAGCCCCGGTTGACCAGATGGAAAGTGGTGGGGGTGGGTAGAGGTAACGGGTGTTTGTTGGGTGGTGGTGAAGGTGTGGGGGGTGGGATTGTATTCACTTTCTTCCTTTGTAGGCTGGAAAGCCGGAGACTTCACAGCTTCAAAGGTTTCTTTGGCTTTTCCCTTCAGGTTGGGATCAGCCTCAATCCTTCGCCTGAGGCGGGAGTTCTCTTGTCTCAACGCCTCCATTTCTTCAGCACTGCGCTTCTTCAGGTCTGCGAGTTCTTGTTGCATCTTTGCTTGACCGTCTAGGATGGCGGCCAAATCAGGGGTGATGCTAGGAGGTCTAGAGGGACCAACATCCGTTTGCTTGTTCGCTCCAGCTCTGCTGCAGGTGGAAACCATCTTCAGAGAAAAACGGGTACTAAAGGTGTTCGTCTCGTGCCCCACGGTGGGCGCCAATTGTTCCTACAGAGAACAAATAAGATAAGTTAGGCACGAGTATCACCTTACCATGTAGTCTACTATCTCTTCAGTTGGCCTCTTCCCATTCGAGACATGTCGGCTTGAACCCAAGAGGGGTTACCTGCAGAAGAGTCTCCGAAGCTCAAGTAAGTCAAAACTCTCAAAGAGTCAAATCAGCGATTAATGAATGCGTACCTTTAATTGCTGGGGTCCACGTGTATTTATAGAGCATTAATGATGTCTGATCATCCCATGGGCTGGGCCTTGACTTGGGCTCTAACTTGGGCTGTGAGTGGGCTTGGGCCCTAACCCAGGCCCTTAAGGTTTATTGAACGCGGGGGCTTCCATCATACTAAGTTTATTGAAGTGGTCGGCCTAGGCTCTAATCTTATCGGATATGCTGGAGTAGTCGGTCTAGGCCGGCTACTTGCCTTGATGGCTTATGTTGGTGATATGAGGTGCAGGTTATCCCCTTAGATGTTTAGTTTAGGTTAAAACCGGTACAAGTTAGGCTAACTCGGCCTAGGCTGGATACTTGGCTGCCTTGATATGCACATTGTTTACTTATTTGGTCGAGTTTGGCTAGGTGCGGTACAAAACTTCTTACAATAAAATGTGCTCCTGCAAATTATTTTTGCAATCCTCTAATCCAATACAATAAAATGTGCTCGTGCAAATTATTTTTGCAATCCTCTAATCCAATAAAATAAACTTCTTGGCAATTTGCACAGAGACCACATATCCATTGATGCAAATATCCATAGATGCAATGAGAAGGTAAGTGTCATAAAGGAATATCACACATTATTAAAAACCTAGAAAAATCAATCATATATTTAATTATTTTAATCATTGACTCATTTCAGACAAAATTAGTGAAATAAAATTCTGCAATTTTTTTATTCTACTAAAGAAAATATATAAACTCTTATTATACTAAATCATCTATATATCATTTTATATATCTATCTATATTTAATATTAATAATATGTGTTGTGTATCTTCTGCATATTCGAAAATCAATAATCATATATGTAGAAAATAAATTATAAACTATAATTTAGGATCTGAATTTAAAATTCTCAAGACCCCCACTCCTTATATTTAAACTATTTTGAAATGCAAGAGATGGTCATCCGTTACGTTGCTTGGTGGGAATGTGTCATAAAGTGTTCTCAAGACCTTTCCTTTCCGCCTCTCCACAATGATAAAAACAATTTTCCCGAAAAGAAAAAGGTTTTTTCTCATGTGGTTTTGGTGTGTCTTGCTCTCTATCACTTCTTAGATTCTGGTTTTGGCTTTTCTGATTATCATTAGTCTCATATCCAAAGTGCATGCTTATGCTTATGCATGTATTATTGTAGTACATGGTTTCGTGACTCATAAAATTATAAATATTATATTGTTCTTCCGTTAAATCCTATAAACATATTGTTTACACTGGTTAAAATTTATTAGGGAGAGCGGGCTATTCTCTTCAATTAATTTTGTTTCAGAGAAAGAAAAATATAAAAGAAAGTTTACTAAAAATCAATACATTATTGAGTGTTTTTTCTGTTTTCTTAAAAGTAACATTACACATTTAAATTTGTTTGTGATTAACAATTAAAAAATTCCGTAATTGTGAAACAAGTATGAGAAGAAGCCTCCTTTAAACAAGTTTTCGAATTGAAACATTGTGAATGTGAAAAACTTAATTGAGAAGGGACGATGGGACCCACATATATCTTAATCAAAGACCAACTATATATAACCAGCGGAATCACATGGGCTAAAACCGCATGTGTTTGCTTTTTTATGATGATAAAAAATAACAAATATCGTTAAAAAATTAAACATTGTAACAAAAAAAAACATAATAAAAAAATGTTTGATTAAAACATGTATATAAACAAAGTGATTACAAGAAATGACTAAATAATATAGTAATTCTAATTTTTTATATTTTTTGAATTATTTATAAAGAATTGAAATTAAAGAATATAATCATAAATAATTAAAGAACATAAAAATATCACTATAACATTTATACAATAAATAAAGTTGGTTCCAACATGGAAAAGAACAACATTCTTCTATTAAAAAAAAAGAGTGAATTGAATCAAAAATAAATATAAAATCTAAATAGAATACGAGACAATGACATCTGGTGTTGATACAGTACTAACACTTATGTGTGACATTGATACTACCACATCCACCGAGAATGTCACATGACACAACACTCATTTGATACATGTACAAAAAACTTAAAAAAGAAAAAAAGAATTTAAAGCATTGAAAAACAATTACAAACTAACATGTGGTATATCATTAACATTATTGGTACAAATATAACTGAAAAAATCTAATTTAATCAATTTTCCAAAAAAGAAAAACTCAATTGAAAAAAAAATTGAATCTACTTGAATCAATTCAACAAAAATTGGGAAAAAAATCTAGTTTAACCTTATAAAATTTATTGATTATGAAGGTTTAGATAATTTCTTATAAATAAAAAATTAAATAAGATAAGTATATTTATAATGATAAAAAGTGTACCGATAAGAAGCTGATTATTAGTATTTAGTAAGTATAAAGTATTTCAAAGTAATTTATTTTGTGTGTCTAAGTTATATGATATAAATTACTTTGATTTGTAACTTGTAATTTATTTAAAATTTAATTATTGTTTTGGTCTTTACATTTGGTTTTGATTCTGTTTGATCCCAATTAGGGAGGGTAATGGGGTGTGGCAGATACGAGTTTCGTTATCCTATATTAATCTTCATAGAACAAAATTATTCACATCCTCATATCCAAACCCAACGGGTATCAAACTTTGTCTCATTCTCATCTCCACTAGATAACGGGTATATATGTTTACCCATACCCACATCCGCTTTGTAACTATTTCAATATTAACTAATTAATTTCTATAAAATAATAAAAATTACGGTAAAAGAAATATAATAATATTAAATACTTAATATTAAGAGGAGAGTTGTTTCTTCGATATCAAATGTTTAGAAGAAAAAATATAATTGTATAGATTTCAAATTAGAATACCAAATAATAAAATTTCATGAGAATCAAAATATTTATTAAATTTGCAAGCACTAATGAAACCTAGTTGATAAAATTTTAAAAATTAAAAAAATATATAAAAGGAAAAAAAATTCAAATTAAAATATATTTTAAATGTCTATGTAATTCAATCTTTTAAATTCTAATGAATCTCTTATTTATACACTAATAAAAGTTATAATAATCACTAGATCAAAATCACGCAAAGAACAAATATTAAACTAATAATAATAAAATTTTAACATAGATCTTATATCTTTTGAACTTCAATATACATTGGATGGTGATAGAAGAAAATTCATGACAATTACATTGAATTTTTATATTACAGTAAATAAGATTTATTTATACAATTATAGTGACAAAATTACAATAAGATAATGAGTTAGAAAATAAAAAATAATTATATAAAATGTATCAAAATAATATTTTACATGATAAAAATAAACAACAAATCAAAATATTAAAATATTATCATATGTGTGTCTTAGAAATAATTTGAGAGACTATTAAATGAAATCGCACAAATGAAAACAAATATATAATTAAGGGCATGATAAGATGAAGAATAACTTACAAATCTAAGAAAACTTTTAAATATCAACATAGTCAAAGATTAAGAAATAACAAAAATTATTTTAGTGAAACAAAATAGTTCTTTAAATGAAACAAAAATTAATAATAATACAGTAAAGAAGATACAATTTTTATATTACCTACTAAATGAGAGGTTTATGCTATTGAACACTTAAATTAAGAGTATTAAAAATTCTCATGTGAAAGAAAAATATACAATAAAGAAAAATATTAAAAAAGAATAGAAATATTCAAATATGAGACATAAAAAATATTTAATTGACATACATCAGTTGAACATAATTGTATAAAGGTTATGATAAAATGAAAAATATATTAGATATATGAATGAATTTTATGAAAAATCAGATAAATAGAAGAAATAAAAAATAGAAAATGTGTAGTAATATATATATATATATATATATATATATATATATATAAGGTTACTTAATTGGCTATTAATATTTTAATAATTTAACCAGGAATAGAAATATGGTGGGGACGAGTATTATGGCGAGTATGAGAACACGGACAGGGTAGATATGTACATCTGGTACCAACCCCCATACCCAATTGAGTACCCAATCAATGTAAGAGTTTATGTAAAAATAGGAACGAGTTTGGACAATACCGACAATACCCATAGGACATGTTTATTTGTCATCGTTAATCCCAATATTCGTTATCCTTCATTTTATTATTATCCTTAGTTTTCTTTTTACCTATTATTACATCTTGTTGACACAATTATTGCGTTATATTTAATAGTATTTGTTTACTTTCTAAATTTTGTATGCAGTTCAAATTAAAAGAAATTTAACATCAAAAATTGAAGGAAAGATGTTTAAGCATGTAAAAAATTCAAACAATAAAAATTAAAAAATATATACATTTTTAAGTAAAAATTTTTTTTTTAAAAGAGAAAAAAAAAATTAAAAGAAAAAAATTAATACTTATTTAAATAAAATGACTTATTCAAATAAATTAAAAGTATATGCAACTTTTAAAAACCAATTAGAAATAATAAATTCTTTAGTAAAAAATAAATATTTTTACAAAAATATAGAATTATAACTACAAAATAATATATTTTTTGTTTAAAAGTATGAATTTATTTATATAACAAAAAATTACGTAGTTATACTATTTTATATTATTTTACGAAACGCTTTTAATTTAATGAACTAGCTTATCAATTCAAAATATATAAGTTAGGAATCATTACTGTATAAAAGAATTTTTTACAATGTTTCCAAAAGGTATTTGAAAATGATTATCGAATTGTTGTTAATCAATATATTATTGTATTAGAAATAATACAACTACTGAATTTCCTTGTCATCAAAGAAAGCAAATTAATAAGGATTCTGACTTGAATTTTCGTCGTAATTTAACGTTAATCATCTAAAAACATCGTTGTTATAAAAATAAATACTCAATAACAAAAACTAATCCAAAATGGAGAGTGGAGAAGGAGGAATTTGTAATGTGAAGAAGAAGGGGAGAAGTGCAACACAACACAATGAAGAGAGAATATGAGAAAACGAAAGAAATCATGGTAAGAGGAGAAAAATGTTCAACATGAAGAATCAAAGACAATTTTATAAATAATCATTAGTGATTCCTATAGTAATAGTTGTCACTTTTAACGATAGTTAGTTCCTACAACCATTGTTGCTTTCAAGTTTGAACTTTCAACGATAATTCTCACCCAACTATCCTCAAAATTACCATTTTAAATAATGGCTGATTCTTGGAATTGTCGTTATTTCAGTATTTTATACTTTTAACAATGATTATTGCCTAGTTATTGTCAAAAGATTTGAATTAATTACAAAATTATCTTTGCGCCTTTACTTTATTTACGACAATCACTTCTCAATCGTCATGGTTATCGTGAAAGTAGATTTTTGCACAAGTGAATTAGTTAGTTTAGCAACTAATCTTGCGTGTTAGTCCAATAAATATATTTTGTAAGTTTTGTTTAACTAACTTATAAGCTAGTTTAATAAAAAGAAAAGTGTTTAATAATTTATTTAAAGTGGTTTATTCAGATATTTTTAATTTATAAGTTCAAAACTATTCTGATTAAATTATAGTATAGTAACTTGTTTAATTTTCTTCCAATATTATCTTTTATTTTTCAATATATTTTCTTCCAATATAATAATAGGTTTTTTTAAGCTCGTGCTATATATCGTTATACACTTTGATATGGTTTAATTATTATTTGGATTTATATACTTTGGGTTTTAATTTATTTTGATCTCAATATTTGTTTGTGGTTTAATCAAATCTTATTATGTATTCATTTGATTCAACATGGTACGTTATTTTAAATTGACATTAATACCATTTAAAATTAAGTCCCTAAATTTTTCATATGGAGATAATGTAGTCCATTTTTTTTCATTGTCGTCCTCCATAGATCCTGCAATGGATTCAAAAGTCACAACTGGGTTCATGTGCCTACCTTTGACGATGTAGTAGACAAAAATAAAGAGTTTAGATTGTGATTTTAATATAAGAGAGTCAAACTTGGATATGAAGGAAACGATTTCAATAGCACTATAATGTTGGAAAAGAAAGGATTTAAGATAAAGAAAAAGGAGAAAATGGTCACCTCCTTACTATATTAACGCTGATTTTACAAAATGGGTCATATTATTTCTATTTAAACAATATAAAGATTCAATTGAGTCCAAAAAAATAATATAAAAACCAAATTAATAACTAAACATTTTATTAAACTGACATGTAGTCACTTCTTACTTTGAATTAATTTAACACATAATATATAATTTATTGAAAAAAAAAACAATATATTGGAAAACAAATTAGAAACCAGAATAAAAATTAAACCTATTTATTAATTTATTAATAGAGAGGCGAGTTCTCCACCAACACCTTGGATATTTTAGTAGAATAATTAATGGGTGGGAATACTTTATGGTAACAATATTTTGGTTGTGCCTATGGGTATATAATAGTTTTGTGAAGGGTATTCAATAGCAACATTGCACTTTATAGGAACATGTACTTGTACATGGTGTAAGGTGATTTTTTGGTTGCACTTTATACGAAAGGTTCGGATTGGTACCATTGAAGCACGCAAACAAAGATTACAGGAAGATAATACAGTAAAAGTGAAATATGTAGGTTTTAATGACATATTCTAATCTAATGTGTTTCCTAGTTTATTCAAACTTTTACTTTATAAGAAATTTTAAAATAATAAGTTTCCAATATATATATATACACATGTGCGTCTGTGTATGCACTATTTACTGTTTTAACTTTATTTAAATGGAAAAAAAAATGTATTTATGAGTGGAATTTACTTGTAAAATATATGACAGGACAAAAGAAACAGTAAGATGCATGAATTACCAAACAGTTTTTTCTTTTCAATATTTTATGGAGAAAAAGAGTTATTAAGTCTCCTAAAATTTAGCTTAATTTTATTCCAATTCGTTTATAATTTTTATTATTTTTAAGATTCCAATAGTATTTTATTCTAATTCTAATAACTGTTTAAAATTTAATTTCAATTCAAATAATCAATAAAATATTCGAAAACACGTCTTTGTTTAAAAGAATCCCAATGATTTATTTATCTCTATAGTTAAAATTCATTATTTTTTTTTCTTTCGTACATCTCACTTCTCCATACATTAGAATATGATCGGAAGAAATAATAAAAGGGAAAAAAAACTTTAATATAGCTTTTTAATTATAATATTTATTACGTTTTATTGTTTGAAAATGTTATTTAAATAAAACTATTAAATGGTTCAACTTTTGAATCAATGGTTGAAAGTTTTAGTTAGTAATGTTTAACCCCAAATAAGTACAACAAAGTATTATTTATAAAATGGAAAATTTTTAAAATACAAGTGTTTGATTAAAAAAATTAACAAATAATTAAGGCAAACTAAATTTTAAAATATTTACTTAAGAAGATTGGATCAAATGTTTTCACTTTTTTATAGTGTACAAACAATTGAAAAGGGAATAATAAAACTTAAATGCGTGTTTGATTGAGATTAGAGATAGTAATATGAAAATAAGCAAGTAGAACTGAAATAAGAAATAAAATGAAAAAAAAAAACCCTAATTATTTAATTGAAGAGAAACATAAAAGAGATATGAAATAAATATAAATATATGATAAATATATAGTACTCTGAACCCTATTCTTTTTAAAAAATTATTTCTATTCTCTACGAAGTACCAATTAATTATTTCATAATCTATTTTCACTAGTCCTCTTAATCAAACCTACTCTAAAACTCGTTACATGTTATTTCAATTTCTAGCACTGAGTTTAGTGGGTTAAGTAGGATATATTTTTCTTTATTAAGAAAAAGTGAAAAACTAACTTCATTCTCTTCTGAATTAATTGGAACGTAATCTTCAATCCAAGGGTGCCTTTCTAGAAAACATCCCCACTGTCATGCTCTATAGTCTATAAAGGCTAGGTTTCCTGAGTGTCGTGGCACTGAAAACTTGGCATGCTTTATTCAGTTTCTTGCTTTCTCTTTCTTATTGAATTTCTCTTCAGATGCATTCCTTCAACTTCAACTTCGTATTAACAAACATCCGGTCTCATCATTTTCTACTCATTTCAATATCTCATGTTTTCGACTTGATATCATTTTTTAGTCTTTTCAAAGGAATTCATTAATAAAAATATATTTTGAATTCAATTTATATAAAAGATTAACTAAACTATTATTTTAAAATTTTAAGGTTTAATCAGTAATTTGATTATAAATTTAGACATAAATTCATTTTGATTTTTATATATATTTTCATTTAATTAAATTTTAATATTTGTCAAATTTAATTAATTTAATTTTTTCATTTTGTAACGTCTCAACTTTAATAGATAAATCTATTTAAATAAAACATCATACATATTATAATATCCAAGGGCACGAGACTTAAAGTATAAGGATTTCGCAACCATCCAAGTATTCAATAAAGAAAACTCAGGCACACCCCTGTACCCTTAACAAAACAGAAAGATTCAACAGATGTCTGCAAGCTTGCTCATAAGCAAAGGATTACAAAATGATGAAAACTATTCCAACTGGGTTCAACAGTGAGCCCAATGCCAAATCCACACTCAACTACGCTGTAACATTCCCATCGTCACCGCGATCACCAATAGTTCCCACATGTGCTCACATCAATAAATTGATGATCATTGCAAAAGGAGAAAGCCACACACAAAGCACACAAACAAACAGAAAGGGTAAGCTAGAGTAAAAAGGTTTTATCATACGATTGAACATACAATTTAAAAGTCAAGGATACATGAATCAACTAAGCATGTGATGACCAACAAGCAAGACTCTAAGACTCAATTATCCGAATACATATAATAAGTCGAATTCACTGGATGCTCACACTTGTGGTGGCCTCTACTGCTTTGCAGATCCATTGCCAATGGGTTTCACCCTACCACGCACAAGGTTAGCCTTCAAACATCTAAGGCCATTATCCTGCCAAAGACTAGGGCCTCTTGCTACTCTCACCACTCGAGTCAGTACGCTCTACATGAGACTAACTGACTCTTCAGAGTTTCAGGATACAATCCTTACTTGAATCCTTACTAAATTATATAATGAGGCACCACCACGAAACCTTCGTGGAATTACGTCCTAACCATGAGGCACCACCATGAGCTCCCACTAAAAGGGTCATGGAATTATGTCTTGACCATGAGGCACCACCATGAGATCTCACCAAAAGATTTATGGAATTACGCCCTAAACCATGAGGCACCACCATGAGCTCCCACCAAGAGGGTCATGGAATTACGTCCTAAACCATACCATAGTCATGTCTCACCAACCAAACATAGAATTATCATGCATACCAAATCTCATGTCAACATATAACCAACCATCCAATCATGTTTCATATCCATACCAAGCTTCATCAATTTAGATCCCAATATATCATATAAATCATACAAGACATCATACTTGAACTGTTTAAAGCAACCAATCATTCAAAAATGTGAAACATACATATATCCAACCAACCTTGTCAATCTCGCTCAGGCTAAAGAGCTCTCGCTTAGGCAAGAGGGATCCCTCGCACAAGTTACCAGCTCTCGCCTGGGTGAGACTACATACAAAAGGCACATTGAGGTCTCGCTCAAGCTAGCCCATCTCGCTCAGGCGAGTGGCCTTCGCTTAGGTGAGCCCTCGAATCAGAGAGAAGGGTGGGTTGTAGTGTTCTCGTTCAGGCGAGAGCTCCTCACTTAAGCGAGAGCTTTTCATTTTGAGCGACCAACAACTCACCTAGGTGAGTTCAGCAGAACCTTCTATGTTCTCACGCGTGCCAAGCCAGAAAACCATCTAGAACAGCATACAAATTATTTTCACACCATCAAAAGCACATTAAAATCATTTGGAGCACCAAACAAAAACAAATTGAGCACTGTATTTATAAAAGCATGAAAAACCTAGCTTCCCTTACTTGAAGAAATGTTAGCGGAAGGTACAAGCACACAATAGAGGATTACTACAACTCTAGGAACTGATTTGCGAGTTGGAAATAATGGAATAAATAGAGCTTAGCTACCTCAGAGAAGGGCTTTGATCAAACCCTAGCAGCTATCTCTGTTAGAGAGAAGGGAAAGAGGAAGTGAGCTGTTTTGCAAGTGATTGTAAAATGGAAAGAGGCTGAAAGTGAGTCTTTGGGGGCACCCTATGGGCTGACCCTTAGGCCCAATAAATGAGACTAGGCCCTTAAACTTTTTGGGCAAAAAAGTGGGTCTTACAGACATTAATATAATTTGGAATTATTACGTGTCAACATCTAACATCTGATTAATCTTTTACTTTAGAACTCATTTATTTTTGTTTCTTTTTGTTTTTTTGTTTTATTTTCTCTCCACCTTCCAACACCTCCCACCACCTCTCACTGCTCCTCCACCTCCTTTCACCCTAGTGAATATTCATTTCCCACTATTTTTAGAAAACAAAGCATCATTGCATCAAAATGGTAATCATATTTATGAAATTCTAAAAACAAAGTTTCTATAGGAACATAGTAAAGCAAGGTGACAGTTTAAAATCTCAATGTTATTGTTTCTTAACTACACTTGATGAAGGAAACGGTAAGAGGAAGGTGGTGGGAGGTGAATGAAGGTGGAGGAATGTAGAAGAAGAAAAAACAAAAAAAAGTGAAAAACTTTCAAGGTACAAGATTAACCATATTTTGACACGAGATAACTCCAAACCAATTTAAGAAGAGACTTAATATATTCTTTTTAACAAATACCAAGATTCAATTAAGTAAAAAGAGAAGTATAAAGATCAAATGAAGCATAAATCTAAATATAATGATCAAATTACTTATTAAACTAAATTTTAATATAATAATATAACAAGGTTACAAGTTTTTTATCTTTACTCATATTCAATATAATTCTTAAAGTGGTACTCAAATTCTCAATCCAACTGGATTTAGTGATAAATTTCCAATTAAATGTGATCGTTATACATAAAATTTGGGCATGTTATTTGTAAAACGACTAAGTGGTTAAATAATTTATAAATAATTATAATTAAAAGCCAGCACAATAACTTTAAATGTTTTAAGTCTTATGCTATTTTTTTATAATATTTGGAAGTTAAAATAAATTTGTTGAGTTTTTATAAAAAATTATCATATATATTTTTTAATTTAAGTTTACTTGTAACATCCAATTTTAATAGCTTAAAATTAAAAAAATAGAACACTTCATCATAGTATTCAAAACATGTAATCCAATATATGAAGTATATTAGGAGCTATTAGTTCAGAATTAGTTTAGTTAGGTTTTTAAGCTAGTTTTACAAAAGTAGCTTAATTAGGTGTTTTTAGCACATTTTTAATATAATCCTTAGAGGTATTGATTAGTATGGTCCAGTTAGCATACAAGATAGGTTCATAAATAGGTAATACATTAGATTAGGTACAAAGGCTTAGAACTAGAGTTGGTCTAGTTGTGGTCTACTTTAAGAACTTTTAAGAAGAGTTTAGTATGACTAACATTTATTTTTAGATTTTTGAGTTTAATGCAGAGAAAATGATCAAGGATAACATTCAAGTGTTCAGAGGAAGCCATGAGAGAATCTGAATCAACCAAAATTGAGTGAAAGATTGCAGAGTTGACATTTATCTCGAAGAGTTTACTAGAGTTGACCTTTTGATTTTCAACTCTAATTGACATGGCACTTGTGGGGAGAGTTTTAGAACATTAAATCACATTTTTGCTGACCTTGAAAGGGCTGAAACATGGTCAAGAGCTGCATTGGAATTCAGATCTTAGGTTTTGCTTGTTTGGTTGATTAATGTAACTTTAGTGTTTAATTTAGTTTTAGTTACTAACTCTAACTTGTTTCTTTGGTTTTGAATGCAAGGAGGAGTGTGTGCTGAGGTGCTGGAGTTGATCCTAACCTTAAGAAGGTTGCTGATTTGGGTGGACCATGATCAAGATGGCAAATGAGTGTAAAACAACCTAAGCACTTGGAAGACGAATTAAGAAGTGAAGTTAGAAGCTGTTATGAGCCAGCTGCCTTTGTTCACTCCTTGTAGCAAGTTTAGGAGCCTAAATAATCACAAGACACAAGGAATGTAACCTATTCTAGCCTTAGTAGTTGTTGAAAGAAGGGTCACCTAGGTTTCAAGTTAGAATTAGAAGTAGGTAGTAAGTAACTAGTTAGTTCAGTTAGTTAGTTTTAGTTTGGTGACTTGTAATAGGCAGTTTGAATTTTGCAACTGATATACACAATTCACCATATCGGAACCAACACACATTCACCCAACTATCACTCATCACACCATACCATGAATTTTCATTCTCTCTTGAGGAGAGAATCACTCATCCACGAAACCACTTTTCCTTTCATTTTTCTCTTCTACGTTCATTTTTCTCTATACATTTGCTTGGATTGATTTGTGGAATAGTAACCGCATAGTGGGTGTTGAACCATAAATCTATCCTAGTGTTGACTTTTTATGAGAATTCCTTTCATTAGTATTGTTTGAATCATGTTTTCATTGAATCATCTGTGTTTTTTATTTTTTCAACTTTGTAGAGTAATCCTTGGATCATGATCGCACAATAAGCATTGAGATGAGGATCTTCTCCTATTTTTCATCTTGTTTGTGTTTTTACACTTTCTTGGATTGAATTGAGGCAATGAATACATATTAAGCATTAGTTCAATATATTTTTTGTTTGTGCTATTGATGTTCCATTTCTTAGTTTCTTTTTTGCCATAACTGAGTTCATGATTGAGTTTTGAATGGTTGAGATGTAAGATTTACTAGATACTTGGATTCCATTGGCGAAATTCAATGATTTCAAGCAGATGCAAAGTCATCTGATTTCCCTCAAACGTATTTTGAGAAGGATCACGTGCTTAATCAATAAAAATTGCTTCATGTTTCTCAATTCTGTAAAACCATGCATGACCGCACTGTTTCATTGAATTTTCAACTCAAATTTTTTTCTGTAATGTGTTTTATGTTTGTTGCTTGTTTCTAACCCAATCGTGATGCCATATTTGATGATTTCAAACCATTTCTACATCCAATTCATCCCTCGCTTTGTTTAATTTCATTTCTGAGCACTCGTTTGTTAAAGTTCATAGAGTAGGGTTCATGATTTAGGATTTTGCATTTTACTCAACCATTTCTCATGATTTTTTTTCCTATGTTCAATTGAGATCATTTATGAGCATTCTGTATCATCACATCTTCATTTCATACATTCTATAGCAATTCATGACTATGCCTTGTACATTTCACATATGAACACTCATAGCAATTTCTAGATTTTAGTTTCTTGCACATTAAGTTATTAATTTGTTTTTAGTTGATTTGTTGAGGTTAATTTGCATGTTAGAAGCATTTCACATGTTCAGATTGTGTGTAGGATAATCACATTGTATAGTGCACATGCATTAGTAGCTTAGGCATTTCATCAAAACACCTTAGGTGCATTCTAGTTTACTTTAGCATTTCATCAAACACTTTGCATGCATACATGTTCATACCATTTTAGGTTCATTTTATTTTCAGTTTTAATAGATTTTGTGTAGATTTTCTCCAATTCACAAAGCACATTCAATAAACATTCAAATCTCTTGCCTATCCTAGGATTGATCCTTGGTTGATAAATGTACTATATTAGTTAGTGAGGAAATTAGGTTTAATTAAATATTTACGTGAGTAGAGGTTTATCAAATACGTCAAGTGTTTTAAGTCTGAGCAAAGAATGTTAGACGTTAAAAATGCACGGTGGCACTTTTGTAAATAATCCATCAATATTTAAGTTTGATCCCTTATTGTTAGACATAAAATTTGACATTTACGTCTAACCTAAAGGGTCAGACATAAATTTATGTCTAATCTATAAGAGGACAAACATAAATATTAAATTTTACGTGTGACTAGGAGTGGAAAAATAGACCGGCCCAACCCATTTTAGCCATGCCTGTTTTTGGCCCGTTGAAAAGGGACCAAGACGGGCTTGCCCGATTGAACAATACGGGTCATGACCAATAATGATAAGAAAACACAACTTGTCCCATCTCGAGCTGATGGGATAACGAACCACTGTCTAGCCCATCTGGCTCGTCCTTTTTAAAAAAAAGTGTTTTTCTTTTTTTTTTAGTACATGTGCAATTAACATGGTCTAAATGTGTTCAATATACATAATGTGTTCAATAGTTTATATCTACTAATATCAAGACTACAATATACATAACGTGTTCATCATTTTTCAGTGGTGGTGCTGTCAAATGATCAAACAATCCATGGAGCAGTGCTGTATACAAATTATGCAAGAACCATTATGCAATCACATTTATGCAAGAACCAGGGAGCATTTTCACAAGGGGTGTATACAAATTCAACCACAATACATCATGGGAGTCATTAAAGAATCATTCATTACAAAAAGTGTCACATTATCATAATCATTCAATACTCCAAACACATCACAAGGAATAAAGCAATAAAACATAAGCAACTAAACATCATAGACAACATGTTCATGACTTCAATACTGTGTTTCATAGTCCACCCTTTTTGAATAATTAAAACGGCCACCTTTATTGGTCAGACGAGCCAAGCCCGTTTTGAAAGGATTAAACGGGTTATGGACTAGCTAGCGCCAACCTGTCCTGCAACCCAACGGATTGACGAGTTGGACGAGCCAAGCCAAAACGAATTAACATATTAAAATCTTCAACCCGACCCATTCCTTTTAACATAGGTTGACGGGCTAGCCCCTATGACCCAACCTATTTTTCCACCCCTACGTGTGACCAAAATGGGTCAAACATAAAACCCCTCATATTTTGCTTAAACATGACTTTGATTTTCACTTTTATCTTCACAAAGTAGTAGCAACGACACTGTGAATCCCCTTACGAACATTGTGCTCTATCCATTGATAAGTTTCTATTTTTATTTTTCTTCCTCTAATATGAAACTTTCCAATACTCCGCTCACGTTTCTCTTTCTTTTTCATAGTTTTCAAACCTCATTTGAAGTCACAACGAGCACTTTCGAACCTGCACAAGGGGTTTTAGTTTCAAGATGCAAAAATAAAGCTCAACCATCATTTGTCGCCACCAAAGCGCTCCCATCAGAGTTCTCATATGTGGTGTCATTGGAGAACGTAAATGAAAGCCACCATAAACTCAAAACACAACGTAGATGTGCTACCCAACCTTGAAAGGAAACCCGAATGAGCAATGGTTCAGATTCAAGAGAAAGATGGAAAACTCACTGACCTACACTGGTTATCTTCCTTTTTTTTTGAAATATTTAATTGTTCTTGTGTTGAGAAGGGGAAAAATTGTTGAAGAAGAAGAAATTTGGGGTGCAGTCTTTTTGAAACATTGCTCATCAGTTACATCTATTGTTTTAGCATCAGATGACTAACCTAAAACAAAAGTAAATAACCAAAAGCGGCATACATGAAAGGCCTTTTCTGTGTTAGTGTCAAGACCTACCACTACTCTAACTAATAGCTCATCATCCTCTAAAAGTGCCTCTAAACTAGCAACTCCATCTGCTCCGATCAAATAGGTGATCATCGCAAAAGAAAGAGACAAACAACACGAGAAAACACAAAGCATACAAAAGGTTAAGCTAGTGTACAAAAGAGTTATCCTACGTAATTAAAGCATATTAAGTATTACTAAGCATTTTTAACATACAAGAATACATATATATGCACAAGTAGTTGACACTAACTCAATTATCTAGATACATGCCAATGACGTTAGAGCCAGCATAGGTGTGCACCTGTGGTGGTTTCCAGGCTCTACAAAGCTTGGCCTCAAGGGGTTATCACCTAACCACACACAAGGTAAGTCCCCTTCGCGCCTAGGACCGAACAAGTCCAATGACTAGGACCTCCTACGAATCTCACCACATAATTAGATTTTAGGATACCTCCTTCTTAGACCTTTTTACGTCAAGGCATACACTAACAATACCACCACAACCATCTCCACAAGGGATTTCTCTCCTTAAAATCCCTTAAACATCATTATCATCCTACATGCTGACACAACAATTTCACCTTAAACTCATAACAATTCATAGTCATAACATTAATAGGTACATCACAAAATTTCACGTCTATTACTAACATTCAAAAATATCAAAATAGTATAAACAGGCAAAAGGGGCATCTAGCACTCAGCATCATTTGCCTCACAAAAACTGGCGCTTAGTGGCATGATGTCACTACTCAACGTTAGACAATTCAAAAAAGTTGGCACTCAGTAGTAGAGTCTCACTCAACGCCCTGGAGCCAAAATGCTCCCATATCTGCAGGGGACAATGGCGCTTAGCACCATTAAGATGATGCTCAACCCTGCATCAGATGACAATAACTTCATTTTATGATGTTAACTGAACTTGGACCTCATCAGTTACTTAAATTGGAACTTTTTCCTTAGTATACTAATTCAAAACAGTTTTAACACATAAAAGAGAGTATCAAACTATTCAGTTGCTCGGATTCTAAATTTCCCCAATCAACACAAATTTACATTCAAACATACACACTAAACAGATTCATTAGATAGTTAAATTTCAACCTCAAATACAATCAATCATCAACATGAAAAAAATCAAATTTATACACATACACAGAAAACAACTAGCTCCCCTTACCTGACCAAGTGGCTTAAAAGACCCAAACAAATCCAAGAACTCAAAACTAACTCTAACCACACAGGATGCTCTATGCATAGAAACATCACAAAAACGATCATGATGTACCATTATGATCACTGGTCAATAAAAACTCATATAGAATATTAAAAAGACACAAAAGCGAAAAAAAAGGCTCACATGCAACTAAAAATAAAGGAAGACCAAACAAAAGGCTGAAATTCAACTTACGTGAACGGAGAAAGTGACCAGTTCAAATTGAAGAGCTCACTTCGAGGATCACTTCTACGGTCTCAGATCTTCAATCAGATGAGCAGAGAGGAAAAACCCTTACAAAAAAGTCTAAGAATTTTAGAAAAGTGATTTCTATAGAGATGATGTGTTTTAAAATAATAAAACTTGTTCATCAGAAAAATATTTATAATAAAATCTTTTAACATTAAAATAATTGAGTTACATTATTTTAAAACCACTATCACTTCTAAAATGTAATTTTCTAGAATTTTACATTTCCTATAATAATTTAAGTTTGTGTAACTAGATATATGAATTTAACTAAAACTTCTCATTTAATGTTTGGAGCCAATTAGATTGTACACTTCCTTTCATTTATTTTATCACCATAATTTCTTTCTTTGTATTTGGTATTACATTTATGAGATTGTGTATTAGTACTATTAATAAGTTAAATATTGTTAAAATATTAAAGACTTAAATAATGCTTTGGTCTTAGTTTTTGTTTGGTTTTTTCAATGTGGTTCTACTTTTGTTTTCTTTTTCAATTTAGTCATAATATTCGTCAATTTTATTCAATTTGGTCCTTTTCGCTAACATCGTTAAAATAGTTAACGGAATGTGAACAGTAACCACCACGTGTCATTTTGTGAATTTTTTTTATTTTTTTAATGTTTTTTTAATTTTTTAATTTTTTTTATTTAAACAAAATGTACACATGTCAAGCTCATATCATGCCACATGTCATTTTGTGATTTTTAAATTTCTTTATATTTTTTTTAATTTAATTTTTTTAATTAAAAAACCTCCACGTGTCAATCCAATATCATGCCACGTGTAAATGTCAGTTTTAATATTCAATTTGGTCATAATATTCATTATTTGTTTTCGATTTGGTCCTAATTTTTTTAAAAAATTTAGCATTTTTGTTCCTCTCCAAATTGAGACAAAATTTGATTTGTATATAAATGTTATATGGATATTGTTATTAAAATGTATATTTTTATTAAATATTTTTAATTTAGAATTGGAGTTAGTTTAAAATTAAAACAAAAAAAGCAATAACACCATTAATTTAAAATTTTAAGAGGTTAAAAATATTTAATTTTAAACCAAGTCTAATTCTAAATTAAAAATATTTAATAAAAATATGCATTTTAATAAGAATATCCATATAACATTTATATACAAATTATATTTTGTCTTAATTTGGAGAGGAACAAAAATACTAAATAAAAAAAAATTAGGACCAAATTGAAAACAAATAACAAATATCAGGACCAAATTGAATATAAAAAACTAACTCTAACACGTGGTATGATATTGGCTTGACACGTGAAATTTTTTTAAATTAAAAAAAAATAAATTTAAAAAAATTAAAAAAAATTAAAAATTACAAAAGGACACGTGGCAGGCTTGACATATGTACATTTTTTTAAATAAAAAAATTAAAAAAATTAAAAAATTAAAAAATTAAAAAAAATTAAAAAAAATTAAAAAATTCACAAAATGACACGTGGTGGTTACTATTGACATTCTGTTAACTATTTTAACGGTGTTAGCGAAAAAGACCAAATTGAATAAAATTGACGAATATTAGGACCAAATTGAAAAAGAAAAGAAAAGTATGACCACATTGAAAAAACTAAACGAAAACTAGGACCAAATCATTATTTAAGCCAATATTAATCAATTATCGCTTCGATCATATTTTGTTAAAACATCTAATTAATGTTCTAAGATCTTTATTTAATGTTGAGTACTAATATAATAAAATAAAAAACAAGTATTTAAGCACTTATCGTGTGATATGTCTTTAAATGGAGTTGTTCGAGTGTCCATGGGAAGCTTTGTGTCAAATTTGGAAAGAAAATAAAATTCGAATGAAACAAACTTAAAAATAAGAACAAAAATAAGTGATAAAGGAAAATGACTTATTTTTGTTTTGATCAATTGAATTTAATTATTTGTAAATATACAAAATTTTGTTTAGAGAAATATATAAGAATAGATTATTATTAGAAAATGTACATATAATTATATTATTAAGATATATAAACATTTTTATATTACAATTGTAACATCTCAATTTAGTACATTTATACACTATTACAAATTAGGTATATGTCATCATATAAAATTATATAATATGTATTTATAGTCCCCCATGAATCTCAATGATATGTCTTTAATAATATATAAAGTTTTTCAACAATGGAGGATCTATAAAATACAAAGCTATATGTCTATGCATCATTTATTTACTATTCGACCATCAAGCAATCTCACTGCTTGTCAACCCTCCTACCTACACCATCCTCTACTCACGTATAACATATGATCATCACAGGTGGATAAACCACAACTAAACACAAAAAAACATGGCAAGCTAATACATTTAAAAAGTGAAAGACCTATAAATAGTTCAAAATGATTGAAACAAAAAATACTCACAAACACTGACTTCATTCAATCATACACATTATATAAACAAACTATGATAACTATCTTTGAAGGATTTCATGTATATAGTCGGGCCCAGACATTCTACATTGTCATAAGGATCTTGATAACATTTTGGCTCATAAAAACATGGCTATACCAAGCCTTCTTATATAACTAGGATAGTTCACCTATGTCATCCATAAAAAGTCCTTTTAGAACAAATTTCCTTCACTAGAACCTCTATCGATTCTCACTAACCATATATCTTATTTAGTGTGAGTTGGATACCTAGTATAGTCTATAAAACATCCTTCTAAGCTCCTACTCAATACATCTACCACATGTGTGAAATGCTTTCTCACTTTAAAGCCATTCCACATTCATCACTTCACAATCACACATTGTCATCTCATTCAACACTTAAACATCACTAACATCCATTCATAAATATATATGTGTATGTGAGCAAGGGTCGCGGG